>Ga0075326_1000287_pt1 | contig 10765 bp, 7 predicted proteins | sample MayberrySE_Catta_3_FD_120052 | JGI IMG/M metagenome (GOLD analysis project Ga0075326, IMG submission 120052) | Natural and restored wetland microbial communities from the San Francisco Bay, California, USA, that impact long-term carbon... | ecosystem: Environmental > Terrestrial > Soil > Wetlands...
CGAATTCGAAATCGTCGCCGTCAACGACCTCGGTGACGCAAAAACCAACGCGCACCTGACCCAATACGACACCGCGCACGGCCGGTTTCCGGGTACCGTGGAGGTCGACGGCGGGGATCTGGTCGTCAACGGCAAGCGCGTCAAGGTGTTCGCCGAACGCGACCCCGCCAAGCTGCCGTGGTCCGAGCTCGGCGTGCAGGTGGTCCACGAGTGCACCGGCCTGTTCCGCAGCAAGGAGAAAGCCGGCGCCCACCTTGCGGCCGGCGCGCAAAAAGTCATCGTGTCCGCGCCCGGCGAGAACGTCGACAACACGGTCGTCTACGGCGTCAACCACGACAAGCTGAAGGCTACCGACCAGGTTATTTCCAACGCGTCCTGCACCACCAACTGCCTGGCGCCGGTCGCCAAGGTGCTGCATGAGGCCATAGGCATCGAGAGCGGCCTGATGACCACGATCCACGCGTACACCAACGACCAGGTGCTGACCGACGTGTTCCACAAGGACCTGCGGCGCGCCCGCTCGGCCACGATGAGCCAGATTCCGACCAAGACGGGCGCTGCCGCGGCGGTGGGCCTGGTGCTGCCCGAGCTGAACGGCAAGCTGGACGGCTTCTCGATGCGGGTGCCGACGATCAATGTTTCGGTGGTCGACTTGACTTTCGTTGCCAGCCGCGCCACCACCGTCGAAGCGGTAAACAAGGCGGTAAGAACCGCTTCCGATGGCGCCATGAAGGGTATCCTGGGCTACAACGACAAGCCGCTGGTATCCATCGACTTCAACCACGACCCGCACTCGGCGATTTTCGACGCCGGGCTGACCCGCGTGGTGAACGGCAACCTGGTCAAAGTGCTGGCCTGGTACGACAACGAATGGGGCTTCAGCTGCCGCATGCTGGACACCACGATCGCATTGATGAATGCCTGAGGAACTATGAAGTACTTACGCATGGAAGACCTGGATCTGGCCGGCAAGCGGGTCATGATCCGGGAGGACCTGAATGTCCCGGTCAGCGATGGCCGGGTCACGTCGGACGCCCGCATTCGCGCGGCACTGCCGACCATTCAGGCCGCACTCGAACAGAATGCGGCCGTCATGTTGCTGTCGCACCTGGGGCGGCCCACGGAGGGCGAGCCGGATCCGCGGTACTCGTTGCAGCCGGTGGCCGAACGGCTGTCGGAGCTGTTGGGGCGCCCGGTCCGGCTGCAGGCCGACTGGCTGGCCGGCATCGACGTCAAGCCCGGCGAGATCGTGCTGTGCGAAAACGTGCGTTTCAACACCGGAGAGAAGAAGAACGACGACGGCCTGGCTCGCACCATGGCCGGCCTTTGCGACATCTTCGTGATGGACGCATTCGGCACGGCTCATCGCGCCCAGGCGTCCACCGAGGGCATCATCCGCCACGCGAAAGTCGCCTGCGCCGGCCCGTTGCTGACGCGTGAACTGGAAGCCCTGCACCGGGCGCTGCTGGAGCCGGAGCGCCCGATGCTGGCCATTGTCGGCGGCGCCAAGGTATCGACCAAGCTGACGGTGCTGGACACGCTGCTGGACAAGGTGGACGAGCTTATCGTGGGCGGGGGTATCGCCAATACCTTCATTGCCGCGTCCGGTTACGACGTCGGCAAGTCGCTGTACGAGCCCGATTTGATCCACGACGCCCAGCGGCTGATCCAGAAGGCCCACGAGGCCGGCGGGTCGATACCGATTCCACGCGACGTGGTGGTGGCCAAGTCGTTCTCGGCGGATGCCAAGCCTCTGGTGCGGAACGTGGATGAGGTGGCCGCCGACGAGATGATCCTGGACATCGGCCCGCTGACCGCGGTGGAGTATTCCGAGATCATCGCGGGTGTCGGCACGATCATCTGGAACGGGCCGGTCGGGGTTTTCGAGTTCCCCAATTTCGCGGCCGGGACGCGCGCCATGGCCGAAGCCATCGAACGTTCCTCGGCATTCAGCCTGGCCGGCGGCGGCGATACGCTGGCGGCGATCGATCAGTTCGGCGTCACCGACGCAATCAGCTACATTTCCACCGGCGGCGGCGCGTTTCTCGAATTCGTCGAGGGCAAGACCTTGCCCGCGGTGGCGGCGTTGGAAGCCGTGGCCAGCTGACCCGGCCGCCGGGCGGCGGCGCGCTGACGGACGGTCCAGCCGCGACTGGCCGCGGCCGACGTTTGCGCCGGCGCCCGGGCCGACCCCGACAAACGCGTGCTCTCCATTCGAGCGACTGGTACGATATTCCTGGGTATTGAAGCGGAGCCATCCATGAAGGCCATTCTGAATCGGTTCGAGGTACGGCTGTTGCCGGCAGTGGGCATCGCAATGCTGATGCTGTCCGGGTGTGCGCCGAGCGTGAAGGTGCGCAGCGACGTGGCGCCCGACGCCAACCTGGCGCAGTACCAGACGTACGGGTTCTTCGAACAGCTGGGGGTGGAGGGTGACAACTACTCCAATATCTACGGCCAGCACTTCCGCGCCGCGATCAGTGAGGAGATGGAGGGGCGCGGCTACCGCAAATCCGACCAGCCTCAGCTGCTGGTGAATGTCACGGTGGGCCAGGAAGACAAGATCCGGGTTAACACGTACTCGGAGCCCTATTTGTATGGCGGCTATTACGGCCGGCCGTACGGCGGCATGTACTACGGCCCCTGGGGCTACCCCGGCAGCACCCACACGAGCGTGCACCAGTATACCGAGGCCAACGTCTACGTCGACGTGGTCGATGCCGCAGAACACAAAATGGTGTGGCAGGGCGTCGCCACGTTTACGGTAACCGAGAAGATGCAACAACAACTTCGGGAGTCCATTTACTCGACCGTCGACAGTGTTTTCACGCAGTATCCGGTCGCAGCCGCCGCCGCTCAGTGAGTATCGTTGCCCCGCCCGCGGCCGCCCCGGCGGCCGCGCAAGCCCCAATTGCCTCTATAATTGACCGGATGAGTAACCAGGCCGAAAAAGCCGGCAGCCACATGCGGCGCACCAAAATCATCGCGACCCTCGGTCCGGCGACGGACGACCCGAAGGTGCTGGAAGGCGTCATGAAGGCCGGCGCTACCGTCTTTCGACTCAACATGTCGCACGGGTCCGCCGAGGAACAGCTCGAGCGCGCCCGCAAGGTGCGCGAGGTGTCCGCGAAGCTGGGCCTGGAAGTGGCGTTGCTGGCGGACCTGCAGGGGCCCAAAATCCGGGTGGAGCGTTTCGTATCGGGGGGCGTCGAACTGGCGCCGGGCGATGCGTTCACCCTGGACGCCGAGGATGCGAAGACGCCAGGGGACCGCAGTCGCGTGGGCGTCAGCTATGCCGGCTTGCCGGGCGACGTGAAGCCGGGCGACATGCTGCTGCTGGACGACGGCCTGATTTCGATGCGGGTGGAATCGGTGGTGGGCGGCAAGGTGCACTGCCGCGTCGAGCACGGCGGCATGCTGAAGGACCGCAAGGGGCTGAATCTGAAGGGCGGTGGGCTTTCGATTTCCGGCCTGGCTGAACACGATCTGCCGCACATCGACCTCGCGGCCGAAATGGGCGTGGATTTTCTCGCCGTTTCCTTCGTCAGCGACGAGCGGGACATCAACCGCGCGCGCAAGCTGTTGCGGATAGCCGGCAGCGAAGCCGCGCTGGTCGCCAAGATCGAGCGCATGGAGGCCGTGGAGAATCTCGAGGAGATCTGCGACGCCACCGACGTGATCATGGTGGCCCGCGGCGATCTCGGCGTGGAAATCGGCGACGAGGAACTGCCCGGCCTGCAGAAACGGATTATCCGCACGGCGCTCAAGCACAATCGCGCGGTGGCCACCGCCACGCAGATGATGCAGTCAATGGTCGAGAATCCGATTCCCACGCGGGCCGAGGTGCTGGACGTCGCCAACGCAATTATCGATGGCACCGACGCCGTCATGCTGTCGGCCGAGACGGCCGTCGGCAAGCACCCGGTGCGGGTGATCGAGGCGATGAATCGGATATGCCTCGGCGCCGAGCGGCACGTCGAGAAAGAGGGGCTGGTGTCGCACCTCAACGTCCGCTTCCAGCGCATCGACCAGGCCATCGCCATGGCGGCGATGTTCATGGCGACCAACGTGTCGGTACAGGCGATCATCGCGCTGACGGAGTCCGGCTCGACCGCGCAGTGGCTGTCCCGCGTCCGCTCGGCGGTGCCGATCTACGCTTTTTCCCCCACCGCGTCGAGCCGCATGCGCATGCAGATGCTGCGCGACGTGTACCCCGTGCGGCAGGACCTCGAGAGCGACGACGCCAATCTCGTGGTGCAGTCGGCGCTGCAAAAGCTGTGGCAGTCCGGGGCTCTGGTGGCCGGCGATCGCGTACTGGTGACCATGGGCGATCGCATGAACCGGTCGGGAGGAACCAACACCCTGCGGTTCATAAAATTGGACGAGGAAGGGCGATCGTACTACGCAGTCTAGAAAGACAGGATTTCAGAAATGGACCAGGAAACCGACAAAATCCACACCGACACCGATGCGCAGGAGACACAGGAGTGGCTCGAGTCGCTGCAGGCGGTCATCGAGCACGAGGGCACGGCCCGCGCCCACTTCCTGATCGAAAAGCTGGTCGACTACACGCGGCGTTCCGGCGGCTACCTGCCGTACGACGCGACCACCGCCTACATCAACACGATTCCGGCGGCTCAGGGCAAACGGCACCCCGGTAACACGGAACTGGAGTATCGCATTCGCTCCATCATTCGCTGGAACGCGATGGCCACCGTGGTTCGCGCCAGCAAGCGCGGTGGCGAACTCGGCGGGCACATCGCGAGCTTTGCCTCGGCGGCGACGTTGTACGACGTCGGCTTCAACCACTTTTTCCGCGGCCCCGAACACCCCGGCGGCGGCGACCTCGTCTACATCCAGGGCCACTCCTCGCCGGGCATTTACGCCCGCGCCTACCTCGAGGGCCGCATCACCGAGGCGCAGCTCGACGGGTTCCGACAGGAGTCGGAGGGCGAGGGCCTCAGTTCCTACCCGCACCCCTGGCTGATGCCCGATTTCTGGCAGTTCCCGACCGTGTCGATGGGCCTCGGCCCGATCACGGCCATCTATCAGGCGCGCTTCCTGAAATACCTGCACGACCGCGGCATCGCCGATACCTCCGAGCGCAAGGTCTGGTGTTTCCTCGGCGACGGCGAGACCGACGAGCCCGAGTCGCTGGGAGCCATTTCGCTGGCGGGGCGGGAGAAACTGAGCAACCTGATCTTCGTCGTCAACTGTAACCTGCAGCGGCTCGACGGGCCGGTGCGCGGTAACGGCAAGATCATCCAGGAACTCGAGGGCGTGTTCCGCGGGGCCGGCTGGAACGTTCTCAAGGTCATCTGGGGCTCCTACTGGGACAAGCTGTTCGCCAAGGACCACAAGGGCCTGTTGCGCAAGCGCATGGAGGAGGCCGTCGACGGCGAGTACCAGAACTACAAAGCCAAGGGCGGCGCCTACACGCGCGAGCATTTCTTCGGCAAGTACCCCGAGCTGCTGGAAATGGTGGCGACCATGACCGACAAGGACATCTGGCGGCTGAACCGCGGCGGCCACGACCCGCACAAGCTCTACGCGGCCTACAGTGAGGCGATGAGCTATACCAAGCTGCCGACGGTGATCCTGGCCAAGACGGTCAAGGGTTACGGGATGGGCGGCGCGGGTGAGGCGCAGAACATCACGCACCAGCAGAAAAAGATGGATACCGAAGCCGTGCGCCAGTTCCGCGATCGCTTCGGCGTGCCGATACCCGACGAACAACTCGACGAGGTGCCCTACTACCACCCCGGCGGGGACAGCGAGGAAATTCGTTACATGCTGGAGCGGCGCAAGGCGCTGGGCGGCTTCCTGCCGCAACGCCGCCGTCGCGAGGTCGAGACGCTGGAGGTACCGGGACTGGAAGCGTTCGAAGCCCAGCTCAAGTCGACCGGCGAGCGCGAGATCAGCACGACGATGGCCTTCACGCGCGTCCTGACGGCGCTGCTCCGCGACAAGCGCATCGCCGAGCGCGTGGTGCCCATCGTGGCCGACGAGGCCCGGACTTTCGGCATGGAGGGCATGTTCCGCCAGCTCGGCATCTATTCCTCGGTCGGACAGCTTTACACGCCGGTCGACTCGGACCAGTTGATGTTCTACAAGGAGGACCAGAAGGGCCAGATCCTGCAGGAGGGCATCACCGAGGCCGGCGCCATGTGTTCGTGGATCGCGGCCGCCACCAGCTACTCCACCACGGGCGTGGCGATGATCCCGTTTTACATCTACTACTCGATGTTCGGCTTCCAGCGCGTGGGCGACCTTGCGTGGGCGGCCGGCGACATGCGCGCGCGCGGGTTCCTGATCGGCGGCACGGCCGGTCGCACGACGCTGAACGGCGAGGGCTTGCAGCACGAGGATGGCAACAGCCACATGATGTCGGCGATGGTGCCGAATTGCGTCTCCTACGACCCGACGTTTGCCTACGAACTGGCGGTAATCGTCCAGGACGGCCTGCGCCGCATGTACGCCGAGGGGCAGGACGTCTATTACTACATCACCGTGGAGAACGAGAACTACACCCACCCCGACATGCCCGAGGGCGCCGAGGAGGGCATCCGCAAAGGCCTCTACCTGCTGCAAGGCGGCCGCGAGGGGCAGAAGAAAGTGCAGTTGCTCGGCTCCGGCGCCATCCTGCGGGAAGCCATCGCCGCGGCGAATATCCTGGAACAGGACTTCGGCGTCGCCGCCGACGTCTGGAGCGCCACCAGCTTCACCGAATTGCGGCGGGACGGCGTTGAATGCGCGCGTTGGAATCGCCTGAATCCCGAGCAGGAGGCTCGGATTCCGTGGGTCACGCAATGCCTGCGGGACCGCCCGGGCCCGGTCGTCGCGGCCTCGGACTATGTGCGCGCCTTCGCCGATCAGATTCGCGGCTTCCTGCCGCAGGAAGACTATATCGTACTGGGTACCGACGGCTTCGGCCGCTCGGATACGCGCGAGAAACTCCGGCGCTTCTTCGAGGTCGACCGCTTTCAAATCACCTATGCGTCGCTCTATGCGCTGTACCGTCAAGGCCAGCTGTCGATGGGTGAGCTGCTGGGCGCGCGCGAAAAGCTCGGCATCGATCCCGCGAAGGCAAATCCCGCCCTGGTTTGAGGACAGCCGGTCCACGGAGTGAATTTTGAGCAAGACGATCGAAATCAAGGTTCCCGACATCGGCGACTTCAGCGACGTCCCGGTCATCGAAGTGCTGGTAGCCGCAGGCGACCGCGTGCAGGCCGAAGACGGCCTGGTCACGCTGGAGAGCGACAAGGCCACGATGGAAGTGCCATCGCCCGCGGCCGGGGTGATCCGCGAATTGCGGCTGAAACTGGACGACACCGTATCGGAGGGCGACGTGGTCGCCGTGCTCGAGGTCGAAGAGGAACCCGCGCAGGCGGCCAGCGAGGAAGCTCCGGCCCCGGCCGAGGAAGCCCCGGAACCCGCGCCGGCCCAAGCGCAAGCGGAACCCGCGGCGGAGGACGCCGCCGAGCCGGCGAATTCGGAACCGGCGCCGGGCCACCCCGCCGCCCCGGCCGCCGCCCCCCGTGATGACGAGGATCCGGAGCGCGGTCTCGACGCGGCCGACCTGTCCGAGGAACGTCTGACCGGCGCGGATGCGGTGGCGCCCTCGAAAGTGCCGTACGCCAGTCCTTCCGTACGCCGGTTCGCTCGGGAACTGGGTGTCAATCTCGCTCGGGTCGGCGGCAGCGGCGACAAGGGCCGTATCCTGCGCGAGGACGTTACGGCCCACGTCAAGTCCGTAATGTCGGGCGAAGGTGCCGGGCCGGCCCCGGCCGGCGCTGCGGCGATCGGCGGGCTGCGCCTGAACTTCCCCGAACGCCCCGAGGTGGACTTCAGCCGGTACGGCGAAACCGAGCGGCAGCCGCTGTCGCGCATTCAGAAGATCTCGGCCGGGCACCTGCACCGCAACTGGATCGGCGTTCCGCACGTCACGCAGCACGACGAGGCCGACGTCACCGACATGGAAGCGTTCCGGCTCGCCAATGCCGAGGAGGCGCAGGCCCAGGGCTTCAAACTGACGCCGCTGGTGTTCCTGATCAAGGCGATGGTCGCGTCGCTGAAGAAATTCCCGCGGTTCAACGCCTCGCTGGACACGGACGGCGAAACGCTGGTCCTGAAGAAGTACTACAACATCGGGATTGCGGTCGACACGCCGGACGGGTTGGTTGTACCGGTACTGCAGAATTGCGAGCGCAAGGGCATCATGGAACTGGCCGCCGAGCTGGCCGAGGTCAGCGCCCGGGCGCGCGAGAAAAAGCTGAAGCCGCAGGACATTCAGGGCGGCTGCATCTCCATTTCGAGCCTCGGCGGTATCGGCGGCACCGGGTTCACGCCGATCATCAATGCGCCCGAGGTGGCCATCCTGGGCGTGTCACGCTCGCGCATGCAACCGGTGTGGAACGGCGAGGAATTCAGGCCGAGGCTGATGCTGCCGCTGTCATTGTCGTATGACCACCGGGTCATCGACGGCGCCGCGGCGGCCCGCTTCACGCGTTTCCTGGCCAGCCGCCTGGAGGACCTGCGGAGGTTGACCCTTTGAGCCCGGATTCGGTGAGCACGGACCGGCAGTTCGACTTCGACGTCGTCGTTCTCGGCGCCGGTCCCGGCGGGTACACAGCGGCCTTTCGCGCAGCCGACCTCGGCCAGCGGGTCGCGCTGGTGGAGCGCTACCCGGTGCTGGGCGGCGTGTGCCTGAACGTGGGCTGCATCCCGTCCAAGGCCCTGCTGCACACGGCGCGCGTGATCGATGAGGCGGCTTCGATGGAAGCCCACGGCATCCGGTTCGGCCAGCCGCAGATCGATCTCGACAAGCTGCGGGCGTTCAAGGACGGCGTGGTCGGCAAGCTGACCGGCGGCCTGGCGAACATGGCCAGGCAGCGCAAGGTCGAGGTCATCCAGGGCCGGGCATCGTTCAGCGGGCCGCACGAACTGGAGATCGGGTCCGCCGAAGGTCAGCGCAAGCTGAGTTTCGCCCACGCCATCGTCGCCGTCGGCTCGCAATCCCTGGAACTGTCGGGCATGCCATGGGGCGACCCGCGCCTGATGGATTCCACCGACGCGCTCGAACTGGAGGAAATTCCGGGACGTCTGTTGGTGGTCGGCGGCGGCATCATCGGGCTCGAAATGGCCTGTGTCTTCGAGGCGCTGGGCAGCAAGGTGACGGTGGTCGAACTGACGCCGACACTGATGCCGGGCACCGACCCGGACCTGGTGCGCCCGCTGCAGCGGCGCATCGAGAAGCGCTATGCGGCGATCCACCTGGAAACCCGCGTGAAACGCGTGGACATCGCCGACGATGCCCTGGTGGCTCACTTCGAGGGCAAGCACGAGGGCCGGGAAGGCTTCGACCGCGTCCTGGTCGCCGTGGGGCGCACGCCCAATGGCGGCAAGATCAATGCCGGCGCCGCCGGGCTGGAGGTCAGCGACAGGGGCTTCATCGAGGTCGACCGGCAGATGCGCACCAATGTCCCCCACATCTTCGCGATCGGCGACGTCGTCGGTCCGCCGATGCTGGCTCACAAGGCGACGCACGAAGGCAAAGTGGCGGCCGAGGTCTGCGCCGGCGAGAAGAGCGCGTTCGATGCCCGCGTCATTCCCTCGGTGGCCTACACGGACCCGGAGGTGGCCTGGGTGGGTGTCACCGAGACGGAAGCGAAAGCCGAAGGATTGAAGTACGGCGTGGGCAAATTCCCGTGGGTCGCCAGCGGGCGCGCGCTGGGCATCGACCGCCCGGAGGGACTGACCAAGCTGCTGTTCGACGAAGCCACCCGGCGCATCATCGGGGCCGGAATTGTCGGGCCGCAGGCCGGCGATCTGATTGCCGAGTGCGCGCTGGCCATCGAGATGGGAGCGGAGGCGGCCGACATCGGGTTGACGATTCACCCGCACCCGACGCTGTCCGAGAGCGTGGCGATGGCTGCCGAAGCCTACGAAGGCACCATCACGGACCTCTACATCCCCCGCAAGAAATGAACGGTAGCGGGCGGTAGGACCAAGTATTCCGCCCCCTTCGCTTGCGAAGGGGGCAGCGAGCGTAGCGAGCGGGGGATGCGTGCCGAAAGGCGCATTTCGGCCGCAAGGCGGCCTCCTACAGCGCACATTAGCGTTCAATCCGAGACGCGTTGGGCTCTTCCGGCAGTGGGCTCGGGCGACTCGGCCGGCGCCGGCGAAGCGGCCTTGGATGAAGCCGCAGCGGCATCCGTGGCCGAAAGTTCGGCTGCGGGAGCCGGGAGCGGAACGGCCTGCACGACGGGCGCGGGCTTGAGTTTCTCGGCGATCACGGTTTCCGGAGCTTTGCCACCCGACTGCTCGCAGGGCACGAGCAGCATCAGCATCAATACGGCCTGGCTGCACTCCATCTGGCGATTCTCCCGTTCTCAGCGGCATTTCGGAGTATAAGACGCACCAACCGCTGATTTCGTTGCAGCGCGTCTGGGCGACGCCGCGCTGCGACGAAGCGCGACCCTCAGCCGAAGCGGATCACGCAGACAACGGTGATGATGACCGCACCCAGCAGGTTGAGCACCAGGCCGGCCTTGGCCATGTCCTTGATGCCCACCTTGCCGCTGCCGAACATGATCGCGTTCGGCGCGGTGGCGACCGGCAGCATGAACGCGCAGCTCGCGCTGAGCACGGCGGGAACCATCAGCAACAACGGATTGAACTCGCCGGCGACGGCGGTCGCCGCGAGCAGCGGCATCAACAGGCTGGCCGTAGCGGTGTTGCTGGTGACCTCGGTCAGGAAGGTCAC
>Ga0075326_1000288_pt1 | contig 10695 bp, 10 predicted proteins | sample MayberrySE_Catta_3_FD_120052 | JGI IMG/M metagenome (GOLD analysis project Ga0075326, IMG submission 120052) | Natural and restored wetland microbial communities from the San Francisco Bay, California, USA, that impact long-term carbon... | ecosystem: Environmental > Terrestrial > Soil >...
CGCACGACACCTGCCCTCGAGACGTTCGCCAATCCCGAGCCTCGCCGGGACTACACCATCGATCTGACCTGCCCGGAATTCACGTGCCTGTGTCCGAAGACCGGGCAACCCGATTTCGCGACGCTCTCGATCAGCTACGTGCCCGACGAGAGGTGCGTCGAGCTGAAGTCCCTGAAGCTGTACCTGTGGTCGTTTCGCGACCAGGGTCACTTCCACGAGGCGGTGACCCATCGCGTCCTCGACGACCTGGTCGCGGCCGTGCGACCGCGTCGCATGAAGATCACGGCCGCCTTCAACGTCCGCGGCGGCATTCACACGGTCGTCACGGCCGAGCACGAGGCGCCGAAACCCTGAGCGGCACACGGCCTTCAAGACCCAGGATCGCCGCCGCCCGCTCCGGGGGCCGGGAGGCCGGCAACCCGCGGCCGAGCCCACCCGGCCGAGTGGGTGGCCCGGTGCGCCCCCCGCGCGCAGGACCGCCCCGAGATCGCAGCCGCGCCTGGGGATGGCTTTTGAAGCCGTTTTTCGACTATATTACGCCCGGGTCGGAACTTCCGGGACGCCGTCCCGGGAGTCTTGTCGTATAAGGGATCAACAGGGGACTCGGAGTCCCCGCCATCAAGGAGGTGCCGAATCGACGATAGAGTTCGAGTCAACGAGCAGATCCGTCTGAGTCCCGTTCGCTTGATAGGTGTCCAGGGAGAGCAAGTTGGAATCGTTCCTTTGGACGAAGCCCGCCGGGTTGCGAATGACGCAGGCCTCGATCTCGTTGAGGTAGCGTCCGATGCGAGACCGATCGTGGTCCGCATCATGGATTGGGGCAAGCACCGGTTCGAGACCGCCAAGAAGGCCAAGGAAGCCCGCAGGAAAGAAACCCGGATCACGGTCAAGCAAGTCAAGCTGCGGCCCAACATCGACATCCACGATCTCCAAACCAAAGTCGGTCACGCTCGCAGGTTTCTGAGCGACGGCGACAAGGTCAAGGTGACCATCATGTTTCGCGGCCGAGATCTCCGCAGGCCCGAAAACGGTCGCAAGGTGCTGAGCCAGGTCGTGGAATTGCTGCGAGACGTCGCGGTGGTGGAGAGCTCCCCCGGCGCGATCATCAACCGAGACCTCAGCATGGTGCTGGCGCCCTTGAAGACCTGACGCCCCACGGCCACGCCCCCGTTCTCTCCTCGACCGTCGACCCGTGCCGTCGTCGTGACGGTTGGGCGTCGTGTGCCCCGGACCCGTCGCCGTCACGCGGCGCACCGTGTTGCGATTCGTCGTGGAAGCTCATAGATTCCGCCTGCGAACCGCGGACTTCCGTTGCCGCGACTCCAGGAGGCTTCGCGTGCCCACCGCCAGCAGATCGATGCCGATCCGTCGCGCGCTCCTTCTGAGTCTGCTGGCGTGGACCTGCGGGAACGCGCTCGCCGAGGATTCGGCTCCGGGAAGCGTCGGCTCGGCCTGGCGGCTGTCGTACCGCATTCCGAGGGACTGGGTCGCCGATATCGCCACCGCGGCCGAGATGAACCTGAGCACGCTGCTCGTTCCCGAAGGGCAGACCTATCGGACCGCCGCGGCGCTCATCACCGTCGCGTATCAAGAGAAGCGCCCCGAGCTGCCGCTGCCCTCCACCCTGGAGGAGTTCTTCAAGGCCGAGATGGAGCCGCTCCTCAGGATGTACCCGGATCTGGAGAGCGAGTCGTGGCGACCGAAGAGCCTCGATGGCACCGCCCTCGATTACGCCGGCCTCGAGGTGTTCGGGCAGGTCCCGCGCTTCATCCGGATCGTCATGATCGATGCCGGAGACGGCTTCTACGCCGTGCACGCGCAGGTCCGGCACCGCGAGGACCTCGATCGCGCCGACCTTGCCGGCTTCTTCGACAGCCTGCTGTTCCTGCCCAAGCGCGCGGCCACGGGCTCCTGAGCCGGCGAGCAACGCTCCGTCCCGAGTTCCGACGCGCGCCCCGCGCCCGGCTGTGGTACAAGGGTCGACATGCGGAGGCGCCTCCTTTCGCTGCTGGCCGTGGCGCTACTGGCGTGCGCGGGCTGCGGCTTGGGCTCACCGCCCCGGGCCGACCCCGGGTACGTGGAGAGCATCGAGTCGTGGAGGATCGAGCGCGATCAGCGGCTGCGCTCCGAGGACGGCTGGCTGACCCTGGTGGGGCTGCACTGGCTCGAGCCGGGTGAGAACCCGTTCGGAAGCGGCCCGGACAACCCCGTCGCCCTGCCCGCGGGGCGCGCGCCGGAGCGCGCCGGCTCGTTCGTGCTCGAAGGCGACGTCGTCACGCTTCGCGCCGAACCCGGTGTCGAGATCACGATCGAAGGTCAGCCGGTCGCCGAGCGCCGGCTTCACAGCGACGCCGACGGCGAGCCCGACGTCCTGCGCTTGGGCGACCTCACGCTGCGCGTCCTCAAGCGGGGGGAGAGCTACGCCGTCCGCGTCAAGGACCCGAACAGCGAGGTTCGGACCGGCTTCGCCGGTCTCGACTACTTCCCCATCGATCCGACCTATCGTTTCGACGCGACCTTCGTGGCGTACGACGAGCCGAAGGAGGTCAAGGTCGCCTCGGTGGTCGGGCCCGAGGCCACGATGCTCGCTCCGGGCTACGTCCGGTTCTCGTTGAACGGTCGGGAGCTCACGCTCGAGCCGATGCTCGAGGGCCCGGACGACGAGCAGTACTTCTTCATCTTCAGGGACGCCACCAGCGGCAAGGAGACCTACGGCGCCGGGCGCTATCTGTACACCGACGTCGCCAAGGACGGACAGGTGGTCGTGGACTTCAACAAGGCCTACAACCCACCGTGCGTGTTCACCGCGTTCGCCACTTGCCCGCTGCCGCCGCCGCAGAACAGGCTGCCCGTGCGCATCGAGGCCGGCGAGAAGGTCTACGGACAAGGGCACTCCTGAGATCGGTCGGAGCGCACCACGGCGCTGCGCCGGAGACCGCGCTCAGCGCGTGGCGTCGTAGAACCCGGACGTCGTGCAGCTTCCGGTGAGCCCGTCCACCGAGAACGAGCCGGGATCGATGACCGCGGTATCTCCCGTGACCGTACCCGTGAACGTGAGGCGCTGCAACGAGGCGCCGCCGTCGATCACGATTTCGCCCGCCAAGTCGTCGCCGTTCACGGTGCCCGTCGTCGCGAAGTCCGCGAGGCAGTACGCCTGCGAGCTCGTTCCCGAGAAGCTCGACCCGACCTGGTCGAGGTCGAGGTCGAAGGGGCTGCACAGCGTCAGGTTCGCCAGGCCCGCATGGCCGCCGCTGCACACGAGCGTCTTCGGGGGCGAGCCGGCGTCGGCTGTCAAAGTCCACAGTCCCGTCATGTCCTCGTCCGACATCGGGTCGTCGCTGCTGCTGCATCCCGGGACCACCACCAGAGCCATCACCAGGGCCAACCGGGCAAGTGTGTCGCGCACGAAAACTCCTCCAACGGAATCACGGCGCCAATCGGGAGCCGGGGGCCATGGTACTCGCGCGCTCCGGGTTTTGCGAGCACCGGCACGCTCGCCCGGTGTGCTACACGGGCCCAGAAGATCGCTTCACCGGCAACGCCTACGATCTCGTTATTGGGGGCGAGTCCTACCGTGGTCGAATCAGGCCGTCCTTCGGCTCCCTGGCGGCTCGAGGGCGATGACGACGCGCTCCCAGCCCCATGCCCACGAGACTGGACACACACGGAGGGTCTCAGGCAAGCTGAACCACTTCACGCGAGGACAGAACCCGGGCGGAGAAGCTCCTGAGAAACAGGGGTCCCATGGTCATGAGAACGCCGCTGGGATGAAAAAGCCATGATCGTAGATCGCTCAACGCGGGCCGACTGGATAAAGCTCGTCGCGCGGTCGGCCCTGGGACTGGTCTGGCTCTGCCTCGGACTGTTCCCGAAGCTGCTCTGGCAGGTCCCGGAAGAGGTCGGCATCGTGGAACGGACCGGGCTGTTCGTGGTGTCGCCGCCCTGGACGATCGCCGCGGTGGGAGTACTCGAGATCGTCTGCGGCATCTGGCTGCTGACCGGCTGGAAAGAGCGCGCGGCGGTGGTGTTCGTGACGGCCTTCATGATAGCGATGATGCCACCGGTCGTTTCCGTCGAGCCGTCGTTCCTGCTCGGGCCGTTCGGCGGGTTGGTGAAGAACCTCGCGTTGCTCGCCTGCGCATGGGTCGTTTGGGTGCTCGCGGGGAAGCGATAATGAGGCACCTGCTCCGGCGGCACCCGCTCCCGATCCGGGCCCATTTCGAATTCACTTTCGTGATGACCTTCGCCTACCCACCGGCGCTATTGACGCCGCTGCTGCCGCCCGGGCTGCGGCTCGACGAGCACCAGGGACACGGCTTCGTTGCCGTCGCGATGGTGCAGACGAAGGGGCTGCGCCCGACGGGTCTGCCGGCGTTCGTCGGCCGGGATTTCTTCCTGACCGGCTACAGGATTTTCACGCGCCTGACCACCGGCGCAGGCCGTGATCTGCGCGGCCTGCGCATCCTGCGCAGCGACACGGACAGCCGACTCATGAAGTTCTTCGGCAACCTGCTGACGCACTACAACTACCACCGAGTAGCCGTGAAGCACCGGCGAAGCTCTGACACGCTTGCGCTCGATGTGACCTCGCCGGATGGAGCGGCGGACGTCCAGGTCACCGCCAAACTGGACGCCCACACCCTGCCGGCAGACTCGGTATTCGCCGACCAGAAGACGGCACGGAAGTTCGCCGGCCCGCTTCCCTTCACCTTCGACTACGAGAGGGAAACCCGCTCGATCGTGTGCATCGAAGCGAGGCGACGGCACTGGGAACCGCAGATCGTTCAAGCGGACGTCCGGCGTTTGACGTTCCTACGGAGGCTGTTTCCGTCCATGGAACCGAGACTGGTCAGCAGCTTCTTCATCGAGGACGTTTCCTACCGCTGGGAGCGCGGCGTGCGGGAGCCGATCGGCCCAGTTCCGGGCTCCGGCTGGTCTGGGAATACCCCCGAACCGTGGACCGACCCGTCCTGGATCGGAATCGAAGAGACTCGGAAGGCGATCCGGGGCGAGGTCGTGAACTGAAGCGATGAGTAAGGGTGCGCGCTACACGGTGAGCGCGCGGACCACCAGGATTTGCGGGAGGGCGCGGATCGCTGCGAGCACGACGGGTGGGACGGCGCTGTCGACGCTGATGATCGACACCGCGTTCTCGCCGGGCCGGAAGCGACCGAGCTGGATCCCCGCGATGTTGACGCTCGCCTCTCCCAGCAGCGTCCCGATGCGTCCCACGACGCCGGGCACGTCTTGATTGCGGAGCAGCAGCAGGTGGCCTTCCGGACGGCATTCGATGGGCACGCCGTCGACCTCCACCAGCTTCGGGTGCTCCGGGCCGTACAGCGTGCCCGCCACGGTCGCGGTCTCGCGGTCGGTCGTCAGCGTCAGACGCATGAGCCCGGCGTACGGCGTGGCCTCGCTGCTGCGGCCTTCGGACACGGTGATTCCCCGCTCCGCGGCCAGAGACAGGGCGTTCACGAACGACACCCCGCCCTCCCTGCCGGCCGTCAGCAGGCCCTTCGTGGCGGCCATCACCAGGGGCTTGAGCGGCCGATCGACGAACTCGCCGAAGCACCGCAGCTCGAGCCGGCAGAATCCACCCTCGACGACCTGGGCCAGGAAGCGCCCCAGGCGCTCGGCGAGATCCATGACCGGCCCGAGCGCCGCGTGCTCCTCGCGGTTGATGGACGGGAAGTTGACCGCGTCGAGGATGACGCCGCCGACGAAGAAGTCGCGCACCTTCTCGGCGATCTCGATCCCGACGCGCTGCTGCGCTTCGATCGTCGAGGCGCCGAGGTGCGGGGTCGAGACGACGTTCGGATGCTCGATCAGCCGCGACTCGGACGGCGGCTCCGACTCGAAGACGTCCAGGCCCGCGCCGGCCAGGTGACCCGACTCCAGGGCGTCGTACAGCGCCCGCTCGTCGACCAGCCCGCCCCGGGCGCAGTTGATCAGGCGCGCGCCCTTCTTCATCCGGCCGAGTGTGCGGGCATCGATGAGGTGCCGCGTCTCGTCGGTCAACGGCACGTGCAGGGTCACGAAGTCCGAGCGCGACAGCAGGTCGTCGAGCGCCGCATACTCGATTCCCATGTTGGCCGCGGCGTCGCGCGACACGAAAGGATCGAAGCCCAGGACCTCCATGCGAAGGCCCTTCGCCCGGCGAGCGACCTCGCGCCCGATCCTCCCGAGCCCCACGATGCCGAGGAGCTTCCCCGCGATCTCGATGCCGGTGTAGCGCTTGCGCTCCCACCGCCCGGCCCGCAGGTCGGCGTTGGCCTGCGGAAGGTTCCGGGCCAGCGCCATGAGGTGCGAGAGCGTCAGCTCGGCGGCCGCGACGGAGTTCCCGCCCGGTGTGTTCATGACCACGATGCCCGCGCGCGTCGCGGCCTCGAGGTCGATGTTGTCCACGCCCGTTCCCGCTCGCCCGATGACCTTCAGCCGCCCGGCACGGTCGAGCACGTCGGCCGTGACCTTCGTGGCGGAGCGCACGATCAGGCCGTCGTGGCGTCCGATCGTCTCCGCGAGCTGCACGGGGCTCATCGCGGTGTCGACCGTGACGTCGAAGCCCGGCGCCTTCACGAGCAGATCCACGCCCTCGGCGGCGATGGCGTCGCTCACCAGAATGCGGACCGCCTGGGGTTTCGCGACCTCGCTCATCCCGCGGCCTATCCCGCCTTCTTGAGGAAGTTCAGCGCGGAGCCGGCCTTGAACCACTCGATCTGCTCCGCGTTCAGGGTGTGGCTCAGCCGTACGCGGTTCTCCGAGCCGTCGGCATGGTGCAGGATCGCGGTGACCTCGCGCCCCGGAGCGAGGTCGGCGAGCCCCGGGACGCTGATGCGATCGGTGTCCCGGACCCGGTCGTAGTCCGCCGGATCCGCGAAGGTCAGGGGCAGCACGCCCTGTTTCTTGAGGTTGCTCTCGTGGATGCGCGCGAAGGAGCGCGCGATCACCGCGGCGGCCCCGAGGTGGCGAGGCTCCATGGCGGCGTGCTCGCGGCTCGATCCCTCGCCGTAGTTCTCGTCGCCCACCACGATCCACTTGAGCCCGGCGCGCTTGTACGCCCGGGCAACCTGGGCCACCGGCTCGCCGGACCTCCCGGTAAGCTGATCGAGCGTCTTCCCGTCCTCGCCGGTGAACGCGTTGACGGCGCCGAGGAACATGTTGTCCGAAATGTTGTCGAGATGGCCGCGGAACCTGAGCCACGGTCCGGCGGGCGAGATGTGGTCCGTGGTGGTCTTGCCCTTCGTCTTGAGCAGCACGGGAAGGCGCGTGAAGGCCTTGCCGTCCCACGGTGGAAACGGCTCCAGCTTCTGGAGACGCTTGCTGTCCGGCCGTATCTCCATCTCGACCGCGCCGCCGTCGTCGGGGGGCGCGATGTAACCCTCCGTGGTCCGCACGAACCCGGCGGGGGGCAGATCCGGCGCCGGCCCCGGCGGCTCGAGCCGGAAGCTCCGGCCGTCGACCCGGATCGGATCGGCCAGGGGATTGAACGACAGCCGCCCCGCCAGCGCGTAGGCGGCGACGATCTCCGGGCTCCCCATGAACGCCAGGGTGTCGGGATTGCCGTCGTTGCGGCGCGGGAAGTTGCGGTTGAACGACGTGATGATCGTGTTGGCCTGCCCGGGCTTGATCTCGTCCCGCTGCCACTGGCCGATGCACGGGCCGCACGCGTTGGCGAGGACCGTGGCGCCGATCGATTCCAGCTCGGCCATGAGGCCGTCGCGCACGATCGTGGCGTGGATCTGCTCCGAGCCTGGCGTGACCAGGAGCGGGATCCTGGCACGGGCGCCGTGGGCCTTGGCCTGACGCACGACCTGCACCACGCGCGAGATGTCCTCGTACGACGAGTTGGTGCACGACCCGATCAGCGCCACGGAGATGTCGTCCGGATAGCCCTCGCCCTTCACGGCGGCGGCCATCCCGGAGACCGGCCGCGCGAGGTCCGGCGTGTGCGGACCGACGAGGTGCGGCTCGAGCTTCGACAGGTCGATCTCGATCACCCGCGAGAAGTAGGTCGCGGGATCGCGCTCGACCTCCGGGTCGGGCCGGACGAGGTCGCGGCTTTCGGCGGCGAGGTCGGCCAGGGCGGCGCGTCCGGTTCCGCGCAGGTAGCGGTCCATGTGGTCGTCGAACGGGAAGATCGAGGTGGTGGCGCCGAGCTCGGCCCCCATGTTCGTGATGGTGCCCTTGCCGGTGGCCGAGATCGAGTCGGCGCCCGGACCGAAGTATTCGATGACGGCGTTGGTGCCGCCTTTCACCGTCAGGACGTCGAGGACCTTGAGGATGATGTCCTTCGGCGCCGTCCATCCACCGAGCCGTCCCGTGAGGTGGACGCCGATCAGCTTCGGGTACTTGACCTCCCACGGGAAGCCCGCCATGACGTCGACGGCGTCGGCCCCGCCGACTCCCGATGCGAACATCCCGAGCCCGCCCGCGTTCGGCGTGTGGGAGTCGGTGCCGATCATCATGCCCCCCGGGAACGCGTAGTTCTCGAGGACCACCTGGTGGATGATCCCGGACCCCGGCTTCCAGAAGCCGATTCCGTACCGTGCCGCGGCGGAGCGCAGGAAGTCGTAGACCTCGTCGTTCTCGGTCAGGGCGCGCTTCGTGTCGGCGGCGGCACCCTGGTGGGCACGGATGAGATGATCGCAGTGCAGGGTGGTGGGGACGGCGACCTCGGCAATGTCCGCCTGAGCGAACTGCAGGAGCGCCATTTGTGCCGTCGCGTCCTGCATCGCCACCCGATCGGGGCGCAGCTGGATGTAGCTCTCGCCGGGACGGAGGTCCGCCGAGCGCGGCTCGGCGAGGTGGCCCAGGAGCACCTTCTCGGTGAGCGTCAGCGGCCGCCCGAGGCGCGCCCGGACGGCGTCGAGGTTGGCTCGCATCCGCGAATGGACTTGCGATACATATTCGGGAGTGCTCTCGATCGTTCGCATGGAGAACCTCTCGAGATCGTCGTATCGTTGAGGCGTCAATGTATCCGATGCGCGAAGCGGTCGCAACGCAGCGACACGACTCTTGACCCCGCGCCGGAAGCTCCGGAATACTGCGCGGGAACGACGGGGGCCGGCGGCGCGGTTGCTCATACGGGGGCCGATGGAGCGCTCTCGGGGGAGGCGGCTTTGGAGACGTACTATTGCCCGCACGATCTCGATCGATTCTCCGACATGGGCAAGAACCGCGGCGAGCTGTGGACGAAGTTCATGGACTACTACAGCGCGGTGTTCGCCGACGGCGCCTTGACCGAGAGGGAGAAGAGCCTGATCGCCCTCGCCGTGGCGCACACCGTGCAATGCCCGTACTGCATCGACGCCTACACCAAGGCGTCCCTGGAGAAGGGCGCCGACCTCGATCAGATGACCGAGGCGGTGCACGTGGCGAACGCGATCCGCGGGGGCTCGTCGCTCGTCCACGGCGTCCAGATGCGCAACGTCGCGACCCGGCTGGGGATGTGAGGGCGTCCGGTCGATGCCGAGCCTGCTGAGCATCCGCCACCCGCTGGCGAGCACCGCCGAGCAGCACGCGATGCTCGAGCGTCTCGCGGTGCCCGAATTCGACCACACGCTCGAGCGTCACGGTCTCGCGCGGCTCGAGACCCTGCCGATCGAGGTCTTGCAGATCAACGTCGGCAAGCTGTGCAACCAGACGTGCGCCCACTGCCACGTGGACGCGGGTCCGGACCGCACCGAGAGCATGACGCGCGACACCGCCGAGAGGGTGATCGAGGCGCTGCGGCGCCATCCCATTCCCAAGCTCGACATCACGGGGGGCGCTCCCGAGCTGAACCCGAGCTTTCGATACCTCGTGGAGGAGGCGCGCGCCCTCGGCCGGCACGTCATCGACCGCTGCAACCTGACCGTGCTCCTGATCCGCTCGCAGGCCGACCTCGCGGAGTTCCTGGCCCGCCACCGCGTCGAGATCGTCGCCTCGCTGCCGTCGTTCCGGTCGGCCGGAACGAATGCCCAGCGAGGTGACGGCGTTTTCGAGAAGAGCATCGAGGCGCTCCGCCGGCTGAACGCGCTCGGCTACGGGCGCGAGCCGGGTCTGTCGCTGAGCCTGGTCCACAACCCGGTCGGCGCGTTCCTCCCCGGGAACCAGGCCTCGCTGGAGCGCGACTACAGGCGCGAGCTCATGTCCCGCCACGGCGTCGCGTTCAACAACCTGTACACGATGACCAACATGCCGATCAGCCGCTTCCTGGAGTTCCTGGAGCGCAGCGGGAATCTCGAGCGCTACCTGGACCTGCTCGTCGCGTCGTTCAACCCCGGAGCCGTGGCGGGCGTGATGTGCCGCACGCACCTCTCGATCGGCTGGGACGGGACGCTGTACGACTGCGATTTCAACCAGATGCTCGACCTGCCGGTGGGGAACGGCGGGCCGCGGACGCTCGGCGACCTGCTGGCGTGGGGCACGGACCTGCGGCGCACGATCGTGACCGCGCGCCACTGCTACGGGTGCACGGCCGGGGCCGGGTCGTCGTGCGGCGGAACCGTCGCGGATTGAGCCGGGAAGGCGAAAAACAAAAAAAAGCGCCCGCCGGCACCGGATGTGGCGACGGCGGGCGCCTGGGGAGCCACGGCACCTCACGGGGGGTGAATGAGGCGCCGGTCCTTGGCGGATTTAGAAGGGGACAAAGTCCTCCTGGGTGAGCCCGAGTCGAATCACTTCTCCGACTTGCGCCGGGAACCCGGCTACCGC
>Ga0075326_1000289_pt1 | contig 10679 bp, 6 predicted proteins | sample MayberrySE_Catta_3_FD_120052 | JGI IMG/M metagenome (GOLD analysis project Ga0075326, IMG submission 120052) | Natural and restored wetland microbial communities from the San Francisco Bay, California, USA, that impact long-term carbon... | ecosystem: Environmental > Terrestrial > Soil > Wetlands...
AAACGCCGCCCGAACCGTTGATCTCCAGCCTGCTGCGCCCCGGCGACCAGTTGGTGGTGCAGGTCATCAAGGACCCGCTGGGCAGCAAGGGTGCGCGCCTGACGACCAACATCAGTGTGCCTTCGCGATTTCTGGTGCTGCTGCCGGACAGCGACGTGGTCGGCATCTCGGCCCGCATCGAGGAGGAGACGGAGCGCGCCCGGCTCAAGGCCCTGGTGCACACGCTGCGCGATCGCAGCGTCGGGCACGGCTACATCGTGCGCACCAATGCGGAGGGCGTGCACGACTTCGCGTTGTCGGCCGACATGTCCTACCTGGGCAAGATCTGGCAGGCGATCAATGAACGCGCGGCCACGGCCGCCCCCGCCACCTGCGTGTTCGAAGACCTGTCCTTACCCCTGCGCGCGCTGCGCGACCTGATGCACGAGGAAGTCGATCGGGTCCGCATCGATTCCCCGGAAGTGCTGCAGAAAGCGCGCGATTTCGCCCGCCGCTTCGTGCCCGACTGGCTGGAGCGGATCGAGGAATACGCGGGCGACCGGCCGATTTTCGACCTGTTCGGCGTGGAGGACGAGATCGACAACGCCTTGCGGCCCAACGTGCCGCTGAAGTCCGGCGGCTACCTCGTGTTCGACCAGACCGAGGCGATGACCACCATTGACGTCAATACCGGCGCCTACGTCGGCCATCGCAACCTCGAGGAGACCATTTACAAGACCAACCTCGAAGCGGCGCAGGCGATCGCCCGGCACCTGCGCCTGCGTAACCTCGGCGGCATCATCATCATCGACTTCATCGACATGTTCGACGAGGAACACCGCCGGCAGGTGCTGCGCTCGTTGGAACGCGCGCTGGAACGCGACCACGTCAAGACCGCCGTGTCGGCGATATCCGCGCTGGGGCTGGTCGAGATGACGCGCAAGCGCATCACCGAGAGCCTCGAACGCCGGCTGTGCGTGCCCTGCCCGCTGTGCGAAGGCCGCGGCACCATCAAGAGCACGGAGACCGTCTGCCTGGAGATCTTCCGCGAGATCATGCGGTCCAGCCGGCAGTTCGACGCCGGCAAGCTGATGGTCGTGGCTTCGCCCCTGGTGGTCGAGCGTATACTGGACGAGCAGTCCGCCACGGTGGCGGAGCTGGAGGAGCTGATTGGCAAGTCCATCCGCTTCCAGCGCGAAGACCAGTACTCGCCGGAACAGTACGACGTAGTACTGCTCTGAGGCTGCCCGGCACCCTAGCGGCAGCAGACCCGAATGGCAGCAGTGAAAACCATCCTCCGGCGCACCCGAACACTCCTGTGGACGGCATTTTCGATCGTGGTCGTGCTGGCCGCCGTGGTCATGGGCGTCGGCGAGCTGCTGATGCCTTACAGCGACCGCTATCAGCCGCGCCTGGAGGCCTGGTTGTCGGAGGAATTCGGGCGCCCGGTGCGGCTGGACAGTTTCGCCGGCGAATGGACGGCCTTCGGCCCGCGGCTCACCCTGCGGGGCATGAAACTGGCGCCGGCGGGGCCGGCGGGCGAGCCCGGGCAGGATGTCGAGGTGGCGATCGAGTCGGCGGCGCTCGACGTCAAACCGCTGAACCTGTTGCTGCCCGGCCGGCCGCTGTACAACTTCCGCGTGATCGGCGCGCACTTCGAACTGACCCGCGCGGCCGATGGGCGCTTCACGTTGTCGGGCTTCGGCGTCAGCCGTCGCGATGGTGAAGCGCAGGGGTCGGCGCTGAAAGAGCTGGCCCGGGTCGGCGAAGTGATCCTGCAGGATTCGCGGCTCGAGTTCCGGGACGAGAAGGACGGCATCCGCCTCGCGTTCGGCGACATCGACGGACGGCTGCAGATGGATGGCAACGAGCTGTCCAGCGAAATCCAGGCCAGCCTGTACGACCGCGGCGACGACCGCGTGTACGGCGACGTCCAGGCGACCGTCAAATTGACGCTCGGCGAGGACGGGCGGCCGCGGGGCGCGCAGTGGCAGGCGACGGCCCGTGAACTGATGCTGGGGGCGCTGCAGGACCGGCTGCCGCCGAATCCGTTTCTGCCGCAGTCGGGCTGGCTGAACGCGGAGTTGTGGGGCGAGTGGTCGCAGGGCGAAGGGCATCGGATTCGGGGCGTCAGCGACCTCCGCGAGGCCCGGCTGGTGAACGCCTACCAGGACCTCTGGCTGCAGCGGGTCAACGCGCGTTTCCGCTGGGACGGCCGCGGCGGCAAGGACTGGAGCCTGCACTTCGCGGACCTGCTGTACGACGACGGGCAACAGTCCTGGACCGCGCCGCGCGTGTCGCTGGCCCGTAACACGGCCGCCGGCCTCGGCCTGTGGATCAGCGCGGACCGGCTACCGTTGGGCGTGCCACTGCGGCTGACGCGCGACATCATGTCGATGTACCGCACGCCGTGGCCGCGGTCGTTGCCGGGTTCAGCCGAGGGTCAGGTGCGCGAACTGGATCTGGTGCTCGACGCCTCGTGGCGGCTGCAGTTGGCGCGGGGCGAAGTGAGCGGGGCCCGCGTTGCCGACTGGGACCGCTGGCCCACGCTCGAGGGCCTGGACGCCAGCGTGGCGCTGGGCCGCCAATCCGGCCGGGTCGACGTGCGCGGCGAGGGGATCGTGATGGACTGGCCGCGCATGTTTCGTGAACCGCTGTCCGTGACCCTGCCGCCATGCCGCGTCACGGTGGACTGGGGTGAAGGGTGGCAGGTCGGCGTGACCGGCTGCAGCGTCGGCAACGACGACCTCGCGGCCTACGGCGAAGCCGTCATCCGCTCGAACACCGGCCGGCCGGCGATCGACCTCAACGTTGCCGTGAGCCGTGGCCGGGTCGGCAGGCTGGGTCCGTACTGGCCGGAGGCCGTGCTGAAGGAGCCGATCAAGGCCTGGCTGCGCCGGAGCCTGCTCGACGGCGAGATCACTGCGGGGCGGGTGCAGCTGCGCGGCGACCTGGACGATTTTCCGTTCCGCGGCGGCGAGGGGCGGTTCGAAGCGGTCGCGCAGGTGAGCGGCGGGCGGCTCGACTTCCAGCAGGGGTGGCCCGAGGTGCAGTCACTGGAGGTCACGGCCCGTTTCGTCGATGCCGGCATGGACATCCAGGCCCGGTCCGGCGCAATCGGCGGTGTCGCGGCGCGCGAGGCCCGGGCGGTGATCGCCGATTTCAAGTCGCCGGTGCTGGTCGTCGATTACGCGGCCGACAGCGATGTCCCCGCCTTGCTGGGTTTCCTGCGCCGCACGCCGCTGCGCGAGCACCTCGGCACCGACCTCGACCGGTTCGAATTCGCCGGGCCGGCGACGACGGCCGGGCGCCTCGAGTTCCCCTTCGGATCCACGGCGGGGCTGAGTCTGGACGGGCACGTCGACGTTCGCGGGGGGCGCTTTGCGGACCCCGCGCTCGAAATCGCGATCGACGACATAACGGGACGACTGGCTTACGACGAGCAGGGTGTCCGCGCCGACGGCCTGCAGGCCGCCTACGAAGGCAGGCCGGCGCGGCTCGGCCTGGTGGTCGATACCGAGGCGTCGGAAGCGTTTCGTGCGGAGGTTACGGGCGAGTTCACCTTGGAGGAAGTGGCTCCGGCGTTCCTCGACGACGGGTTCGGTCTGCTGGCGCGCGCCGACGGGCAGGCCCGCTGGCGCATCGCGGTCGTCGCGGACCGTCCTGCGGAGGGCAAGGCCATCCCGGTCCTGCTGGTCGAAACCGATCTGCGGGGCATCGCCCTCGATTTACCGCCGCCGCTGGCGAAAGCGGCCGGCGTGGCCTGGCCGTTGCGGCTGCGCTACCCGCTGGCCGGCGCCGAGCGGGTGCTCGAGGGCAGCGTGGGTGACCGTCTGGCGATGGCTTTCGATTTGCCGGAAGGGGCCGAGGCCCCGCGCGCGGCGGCGTTTCGGCTGGGTGCCCGGCAGGCGCCGCTGCCCGGGCCCGGCCTGCTGCGCATCGCGGGACAGGCCCGACGCTTCGACCTCGACGGTTGGCTGGATATCGTCATCGATGCCGCCGAACGGGGCCGCGGCCTGGGCGGGATGGCCCTCGAGCCGGCCCGCGTGCAGGCTCGCGACCTGTTGTTCCTGGACCGGAGCCTGGGCGAGGTCGCCGTGCAGTTCAGTGTCGAGGATGCCGACATCCGGGCCGAATTCGACGGCGCGGACATCAACGGCAGACTGCGGTACACGGCAGGCGCCGGCGGCATGAACAGCCTGTCCGCGGAGTTCGAACGGCTGGCGCTGGGCGAGCCGCTCAGCAGCGGGGTCGACGTGGAGACCAATCCGGCGGACCTGCCGGCGCTGCACCTCTACGCCGAGTCGCTGCGCTACGCGGGTATCGAGCTGGGCGAGACCCGTATCGAGGCCTATCCGATCGCCAATGGCTTCCATTTCGAGAAGGTGGAGGCGGCCTCGGAGCGACTCACCCTGCAGGCCAAGGGCGACTGGTTGCTCGACGCCGCCGGGCACCGCTCGGACTTCGACATCCGCATGGCGTCCGAATCGCTGGGGGATTTCCTGCAGTCGATGGACATCGCATCGCCGGTGCAGGGTGGCCAGACCCTGGTCTATTTCAATGCCTGGTGGCCGGGTTCGCCGGCCGCCTTCGGGCTGTCGCGGCTGAACGGCGAGGTTGAATTCAGTGTGGTCGACGGCAATATTGCCAATGCGAGCGCCGGCACCGGCCGCCTGCTCGGCCTGCTGAGCGTCCAGGCCCTGCCGAAGCGGCTTGCGCTGGACTTCCGCGACGTTTTCGACGCAGGGTTCTCGTTCGACGAGGCGAGCGGCAGTTTCGCGATGGAGAACGGCACCGCCACCACCGACAACGTGCTGCTGCGCTCGTCGTCCGCCAGCATCAGCGTAAGCGGTCGCACCGATCTCGTCACGCGCGAGTACGATCAGCTGATGACGATCCGTCCCGGCGTCGGCAACACGCTGCCGATCATCGGCGCGCTGGCGGCCGGGCCCGGGGGCGCGGCCGCGGGGCTGGCGCTGCAGGGTTTGCTGCACGACTCCCTGGCCGAGGCGACGCAGGTGCGGTATTCCATCACGGGTACCTGGGAAGAGCCCAAGATCGAGGCCGTGGAAGTGGAGCGGCAGGGCGGTTGACGGGCGGCGGCGTGCAGAGGAACGGAAACGATACACTTTGACCACGGAGCGAAACGGATGACCGACACGCTGAAGCTGGCTGAACAGCAGCTGCTGGAACCGGGCGGGCTGGACCAGCGGCAGCTGGAACGCGTGCTCAACGACCTGATGGGCCCCGCCGTCGATGCGGGCGACCTGTATTTCCAGACCCTGACGCACGAAAGCTGGGTGCTGGAGGATGGACTGGTGCGCAGCGGCAGTCACGCGATGGAGCAGGGCGTGGGCATCCGGGCCATATCGGGCGAGCGGACCGGTTTCGCCTATGCCGATGAGATCGTGCTGCCGTCGCTGCTGCAGGCTTCCGGCGCGGCGCGCGCGATTGCGCGGGAAGGCGGCCAGGGCCGCGTGCAGGCCTGGAAGAACCGCAACCTGCGCCCGCTGTATGGCGCCGAGGACCCGATGGCGTCGATGGACGCTGCCGGCAAAGTCGACCTGCTGCGGCAGGTCGATGCCTACGCGCGCTCGCGCGACCCGCGCGTCAGCCAGGTGATCGTCAACCTGGCGGCAACCCACGAAACCATCCTGGTCGCCGCGACGGACGGCACCCTGGCGGCCGACGTGCGGCCGTTGGTGCGGCTGAACGTCAGCGTGATCGCGGAGCAGGATGGGCGGCGCGAACAGGGCAGCGACGGCGGCGGCGGGCGGTTCGGTTACCTCGAACTGCTGGCCGGCGACGCCTGGCGTCACATCGCCGACGAGGCCGTGCGCCAGGCCCTGGTCAACCTGGATGCAGTCGCAGCGCCGGCCGGCACGATGTCGGTGGTGCTCGCCCCGGGTTGGCCCGGCATTCTGTTGCACGAGGCTGTGGGTCACGGACTGGAGGGCGACTTCAATCGCAAGGGCACTTCCGCCTACAGCGGCCGCATGGGCGAAAAAGTGGCGGCCGATTGCGTAACCGTGGTCGACGACGGCACCATCGAGCGGCGCCGGGGTTCGCTGACCGTGGACGACGAAGGGACACCGACCCAGCGCAACGTGCTGATCGAAAACGGCAAGTTGCGCGGCTACCTGCAGGACAAGCTCAACGCCGGCCTGATGAACATGGCGCCCACCGGCAACGGGCGGCGCGAGTCGTTCGCGCACCTGCCGATGCCGCGCATGACCAATACCTTCATGCTGCCCGGCAACTTCGAGGCGGACGAGATCATCGCCTCGGTGGACCGTGGCCTGTACGCCGTCAACTTCGCCGGGGGCCAGGTGGATATCACCTCGGGGCGCTTCGTCTTTTCGGCCAGCGAGGCCTACCTGATCGAAAAGGGCAAGGTGACGCGACCGGTCAAGGGCGCCACGCTGATCGGCAACGGGCCGGACGTCATGACCCGGGTCAGCATGGTGGGCAACGACCTGCAACTGGATGCCGGCATCGGCGTCTGCGGCAAGGACGGCCAGAGCGTGCCGGTGGGCGTCGGGCAGCCGACGCTGCGCATCGATGCATTGACCGTGGGAGGTACGGACGGCTAACCCGGCTCGCGGGCGGCCGGAATCGGTGGTAATGGTTCGAATTCGTCCATTTCCCGCAGCAGGCGAAACAGGACGCGCGCAGCCGCGGGCGGCTTGTCGCCGGACGCCTCCTGGCGGGCCTTGCGAATGAGCTGGCGCAGGCGCTGGTCGTCGCTGCCGGGGCGTTGCGTCAGCAGGGCGCCCACCGCCGCGTCGCCCGCGACGAGCAGGTGGTCGCGCCAGGCCTCGCTGCGGTGCTGGCGGGAAGCCAGCTTGCGGGCCTCGGAGTCGAAGGCCGCCATGGCCTCGCGGACGGCTTCGGGGTCGGCGCGGCGCAGCAGCTTGGCGACGAATTGCAGCTGCCGTTTGCGGGCAACGTTCGAGCGGATGGCGCGTGCCTGCTCGATCGCCGTGCAAACGTCCTCGTCCAGCGGCAGCTGGGCACGCAGCGCGGGGCTGAGTTCGATCAGCCGCGCCGCCAGGGACCTGACTTCCAGCGCGTCACGCCGTCGCTGGCTTTTGCTGACCGGCAGCTCTTCGAACTCCGGAAATTCCTTGCTTTCGTCCATTTTCTTAACCAAGATTCCCGTCAATCAAGGGGAAATCGCATGTCCAGGAACACTAGCGTAGCGCAGTCCGCGCTCGACCGCGAAGCGGAGCTCGACGGGCTGGAAGCGCAGGTCCGCGAAACATTGCGGCAGGCGCGCAAGGCGGGCGCCACCGATGCCGAGGCCACCGCACACAGCGCCCAGGGCCTGTCGGTGAACGTGCGCCTGGGCGATGTCGAAACGCTCGAGCACACCCGGGATCGGGGCATCGACGTGACCGTCTACATCGGGCGCCGGCAGGGCCATGCCAGCAGCGCCGACCTCAGCCCGGCGTCAATCGAGTCCTGCGTGCGGCATGCGCTGGACATCGCGCGGTTCACGCAGGAAGACGCCAGCAACGGCCTGGCCGACCCGGAACGGCTGGCCCGATCCTTTCCCGACCTCGATCTGTGGCACCCGGCACCCATGGATGCGGAAGCGGCAATCGCGCGAGCGCTGGAGTGTGAGAGTGCCGGGCGCGAGGACGACCGCATCAACAACTCCGAGGGCGCCAGTTTCGATGCCGGCCTGGGGCTGGCGGTTTACGGCAACTCGAACGACTTTCTCGGCCGTAGCGCCGGCACCCGCTACGGTCAGTCCTGCGTGCTGCTGGCCGGCAAGGGCGACCGCATGCAGCGCGACTACAGCTACGACAGCCGGCGCCGCCTGGGCGACCTCGAATCGCCGGCCGAGACCGGCCGCGAGGCGGCCCGCCGCACCATCGCCCGGCTCGGGGCGCGGCCGCTGAAGACCGCCTCCATGCCGGTTCTGCTGGCGCCGGAAGTCGCCAAGAGCCTGATCGGCCACCTGGTGGGCGCGGTGTCCGGTTCCGCGCTGTACCGCAATGCATCCTTTCTGCGCGACCAGGCCGGCGAGCGGTTGTTTGGCGAATGGGTCAACCTGCTGGAGCGGCCACACCTGGCGCGGGGCCCGCACAGCGGCAATTTCGACGCCGAGGGCGTGGCCACCCGCGAGCGGCGGCTGATCGAAAGCGGCGTGCTGACCGGCTACGTGCTTTCCACCTACTCCGCCCGCCGCCTGGGTCTGGAGACGACCGGCAACGCCGGCGGCGTCCGCAACCTGCTGCTGGAGCCTGGTTGCGAAGGCGGCGGCGACCCGGGCGGCGAATTGTTCGAGCTGATGGGTGACGGCCTGTACGTTACCGAGGTCATGGGCCAGGGTGTGAATCTGGTGACCGGCGATTACTCCCGCGGCGCCAGCGGGTTCCGCGTCGAGAACGGTGCGATCGCGCACGCGGTGGAAGAGGTGACGATTGCCGGCAACCTGCGCGACATGTTTCGCAACGTCGTCGCGGCCGGCTCGGCGATCGACACGCGCGGCAACATCCAGTGTGGGCAGGTGCTGATCGGCAACATGATGATGGCCGGTTCGTGAGCGTCTTCAAGCTCATGCGGGTGGTGGCCCTGCTGAGCATCCTGTTCGTCATCCTGGTCGGCGCCTGGATGACCGAGAAACAGATGGCCGCCTGGGAGCGGCCGATCCTGGTCACCATTTACCCCATCGTCGCCGACGAGCAACCCGCCACCCTCCGCTTCACCAAGGACATCGACGAAAGCGATTTCGACCCGGTCAACTCGTTTTTCTCCTACGCGTCCGGCCCCTACGGGTTCAACGTAACGCCGGCCTTCCGGTTCCAGGTGGCAGCGGTGACCGAAGAAATGCCACCGCCGGTGCCGGAGCAGTTCAACACGGCTGCCATCGCCTGGTGGAGCCTGAAGATGCGCTGGTGGGCCTGGCGGCAGCAACTGGGGGATGGCCTGGTGACGCCGGACGTGCAGATGTTCGTGCTGTTCCACAGCCTCAATGGCAACAACGAGGTCGGCATTTCGGTCGGCATGCGCAAAGGCCGCTACGGCATCGTCAAGGCCTACGCCCGGGACTCGCTGCAGAACGGCAACCTGGTCGTGTTCACCCACGAACTGCTGCACGTGCTGGGCGCCACCGACAAGTACGTGCTCTCGACCGGCGAGCCGATCTATCCGCACGGCTACGCCGACCCCGACCAGCGCCCCTTGTTCCCGCAGTCGCGCGCGGAGATCATGGGCGGGCGCATCCCCCTGAGTTCCTTTTCCTCGGCCATGCCCGATTCCCTGGAAGAATGCCGCATCGGCCGACTTACCGCCGAGGAGATCGGCTTCTTCGAGAAGCTGCAGGTCCGCTGAAATCGGTTGCGGCATTGCGCCGCGCGGTGAGCGCCGCGGGATCCGAAAGCCGATTGTCGATCGGGTGACCGATGTCAAACGCCGCGACGGGCCGTCTTGAGATATTGCCGGGCGCTGGGTATCCTGACGCGCGCCAGACATCGACCTGGAAAGGACCGGAATATGCGTAAAATATTGGTGGCGGGAAACTGGAAAATGCACGGCTCACGGGACATGGTGAAGACCCTGCTCGGAGAGCTGCTCGCCGCACCGGCGAACCCCGCGGTGGACCTGGCGGTGTTCCCCCCGTTCCCCTACCTGGCCCTGGCCCAGTCGCTGCTGGACGGCAGCGCAATCGCCTGGGGCGCGCAAAACCTGAACCCGGCGCCCAAGGGTGCGCACACCGGCGAAGTCGCCGCCGGCATGCTGCGGGAATTCGGCTGCCGCTACGTGCTGGTGGGGCACTCCGAGCGCCGCAGCCTCTACGGTGAAACCGACGCCGACGTCGCGGCGCGGTTCACGGCGGCCCTGGAAGCCGGCCTGGAGCCGGTGCTCTGCGTCGGCGAAACGCTGGCAGAACGCGAACAGGACCGCACCGAGGCGGTGGTCGAACGGCAGCTCGACGCGGTGTTCGAAGGCAGCGGCGTCGAGGGCTTCCGGCGGGCGATCGTGGCCTATGAACCGGTCTGGGCGATCGGCACCGGACGCACCGCCACACCGGATCAGGCCCAGGCCGTGCATGCGTTTATCCGTGACAAATTCAACGCGCGGGATGGTATAATTGCAGGTCAACTACGTATTTTGTACGGCGGCAGTGTGAATGGGTCCAATGCCGCCGATTTGTTTGCCCGGGAAGATATCGACGGCGGGCTGGTGGGTGGCGCTTCGCTGAAGGCGGAGGACTTTCTCGCCATACGCGACGCGCCGCGCTGATCGCTTTAACCCTGGCCCCAAGACGGATTTCGCCATGCAGATATTGAATATTTTCCACGTGCTGATTGCGATCGCCCTGATTGCGTTCGTGCTGGTTCAGCGCGGACAAGGCGCGACCGCCGGCGCCGCCTTCGGCAGCGGTGCTTCCGGCACGGTGTTCGGCGCCCGCGGCGCCAGCAATTTCCTCAGCCGCTCGACCTGGGTGCTGGCAGCGCTGTTCTGCGCGATCAGCCTGACGATGGCGGTGATGGTCTCGCGCATCATGCAGACGACCGAACCCGATCTCGGCGTGGTGGCCGCCAGCCAACCGGCCGCCGAAGCGCAGGAGATGCAGGCGGCACCGGACGAATTGTCGGACGGCGCCGAGCAGCCGGCGGCTGCGGACATTCCGGAAGACGTGCCGACCACCATGGCGCCCGCCACGGACGACATGCCGGCGCTGGACA
>Ga0075326_1000295_pt1 | contig 10466 bp, 12 predicted proteins | sample MayberrySE_Catta_3_FD_120052 | JGI IMG/M metagenome (GOLD analysis project Ga0075326, IMG submission 120052) | Natural and restored wetland microbial communities from the San Francisco Bay, California, USA, that impact long-term carbon... | ecosystem: Environmental > Terrestrial > Soil >...
CAGACCGCGCAGTTCGGAAAGATCGCGCGCAAGCTGCGCGACCTCGTCTCGCGACACCCCGTCCGCCTTGTCTACCCTGTCCCGCGCGATTCCTGGATCGTGAAGCTGCCGCAGCACGGAGGCGAGCTATCGAGACGCAAGTCGCCCAAGCGCAGCGGTGTGATCAACGTCTTCGACGAGCTCGTCAGCGTTCCAGACCTACTCACGAACGTCAACTTCGCGCTCGACGTCGTCCTCACGCAGGAGGAGGAGCTGCGCGCGTTCGACAGCAAGCGTCGTTGGCGACGGCGCGGCTGGACGACCGTCGAACGCCGCCTCCTGGACATCGTCGAGACGCGCACACTCTCCGGGCCGGACGACTACCTCGCACTCCTTCCCGATCTCCCCAACGAGTTCCTCACGTCGGACATCGCCGCCGGTCTCGGCTGCCGGCGCGACGTCGCCCAGCGCGCCGCCTACTGCCTGCGCAAGGCTGGCCTGTTGGAGGCGGTGGATCGTCGGGGCAACGCGATCGTCTACCGTCGCGTTAGCTTTCGTTGAGCGGCGTTTGGCCTTGGACGTACGCGCGCATCAGGCGTGCGGCGTCGTCGGAGCGCATCGTCTCGTAGAACAGCTCCTGCTCCAGCTTCAGGCCGTCCACAAGCGGCAGCTCACTGCCTTCGAGCACACAGCGCTTGATGTGCGCGAGGCTCAGCCGCGGCCGCGAGGCCAGCTCGTTCGCCAGCGTCAGTGCCTCCAGCAGTAGCGTCCCGGCGTCGACAGCATTGTGGATCAGCCCGACGCGCTCCGCGCTGTCGGCATCGAGCACGTTCCCGAGCAGCATCAACTCTAGCGCCTTCGCGGTGCCGATCAGGCGGGTCATGCGCTGCGTGCCGCCCGCACCGGGCAGAATGCCGACGCGCACCTCCGGCAGCCCGAGCACACCACCCCGTGACGCGAAGCGGAAGTCGCACGCAAGCGCCAGCTCGAACCCGCCGCCCATCGCCGTGCCGTTGATCGCTGCGATGACCGGTTTCGGCAGACGCTGGATCGCCAGCAGCAGCTGGTGCATGCCGTGTAGCTCGGCCGGGCCGCCCGCCGGTGCCTCTTGCGTCCGCATCGCGTCCGACGCGCCGGACAGCTCGCCGACGTCGTAGTGGGTGATGAACACGCCATCGGCTGCCCCCGTGAGGACCAGCGTCCGGACTGCGTCATCAGAGGCGACCTCGGACACAAGCGCGCCCAACTCGCCGACCATCTTCGCGTTCAGTAGGTGGTTTGGCGGGTTGGAGAGCTTCGCGACGAGCGCGGCGTCATGCTGTTCCGTCTCGATGAACTCGTACTCGGTCATGAGTGAACCTCCAGTGCGCCCTCGCCTGCAGGCCAGTAGTATACAAAGACGTTCCGAGAGGAGGGTCCATCATAGACATCAACGTCGGCCAGCAGGCGTCCCGTGAACTCACCGTCAGCAACGACATGGTCCGCGCCTACGCCGAGATCACCGGCGACTACAATCCGCTCCACTTCGACAGAGAGTTCGCGGCACGGACGCGGTTCGGGCGCCTGATGGCGCAGGGCGGGATCGCGACCGGCCTCCTGCACGCGCTCGTAGCGATGGACCTGCCTGGCCCCGGCTCCGTCTTCGTCCGCCAGAGCTGGAACTTCCCTGCGCCCGTCTTCATCGGCGACACTATTCGCGCCGAGGCTACCGTCACCTCCGTCCGCACGAAGCGCCACATGTGCGAGATGGACTTCGTGGTCCGGAACCAGGGCGGCGAGGTCGTCCTCCAAGGCGACGCCCTCGTCTTCCAGGACGGCGCCACAACTGAATAGCCCGTTGTTCCAGGAGGGCTACTTCGACTCTGATGGCGTGCGTCTGCACTACATCGACTGGGCGGGCGCGGGTATTCCAGTATTGCTCCTCGGTGGCCTGGGCGCCACGGCCCACCTGTATCGATCGCTGGGGCAGCGGCTTGCGGAGCGGCACCGTGTCGCCGCCCTTACGCGCCGCGGTCACGGAACCTCGGACCGGCCACCTTCGGGCTACGAGCTCGACACGCTCGTCGACGATATCGCACGCTTCCTAGACGAGCTCCAAGTCGACCGCGCCGTCCTCGCAGGCCATTCGTTCGCCGGTATCGAGATTCCGCGTTTTGCTGTTCGCTATCCGGAGCGGGTGATCGCGGTCATCTACCTTGATGCCTTGCATGTGTTCCTTGAGCCGGCACAGGACCCTGCCGATGACCCGGCGATCGCCGCCCTGGATTTGGTTCCCAAAGCCGGAGACCTCGCCTCGGTCGAGGCATACCTTGCCTTCGTCAAGCGATCGCGACCGGATGTCGCGGCGGTCTGGTGCGAGGCGGTCGAAGCCGATCGTCTCGCCGATCTTGCCATCGTGGACGGTCGTCCCGTGATGGACGGCCATGGCCGCCTGATCGGCCGGCTCATAAGCGAAGGGGTCGGCGCGCATGGTACGCCTGTCTACGGCGAAGTCCCCGCGCCCGCGCTCGCCCTCGTCCTTGGCGGCACGACGAACCCGTTCCTGCCGGCAGACGCGCCGCCAGAGTTAACGGTCAGGGCGAACGACTACTACACGCGTCAGGTGCGGCCTCGCATCGAACGCAGGACGTCGCTCTTCGCCGACGCCGTGACGGATGCGCGCATAGTAGAGCTCGACACTTCCAATCACACGTTGTTTATTGCGAGGGAGGACGAGACGGTCGCGGCTATGAACGAATTCCTAGGCTCCCTGCCTATTTGACATTCCGGCCCGCCAGTGTCAAACTGAACCCTCTTCAAGGAGGGAGGCAGTCATGACGACCGCGGCACCCGCAACGCGCGTCCACGACCGAGAGGCCACCTGCACGGCAATCCTCGACGCGACCGGTGAAATCATCTCCGAGAAGGGGCTGGACGGCTTCACAATCAGCGAGATCGCCCGCAAGGCGGACGTGAATCGGGCCCTCATCTACCACTACTACCAGAACCGCGAGAACCTGGTGACCCACGCCATCGACCGCATTATGGAGCGGTACAACATCGCCGAGACCAGCCTCAGCGGCGATGCCGTCGCCCGCAACGCCAGGAACTACATCGAGCACCCCGAGATCGGGCGCTTCGTGTTCCAGCTCCTACTGGCCGGGCGCCCGCTTCTTCGCCTCGGCGAGCGCCTCCACGAGCAAATCGCGCACATCGAGCTGCTGATGCGCCAGCAGTTTCCAGACGTGGAGGAAGATCCGACGTTCACGACGCTCATCCTCGCCTTCTCCTGCTTCGCCTGGTCGTTCTCTAGAGAGGAGATCGCGGGCGTCCTCGGCATGAGCGTCGACGAAGCCGACGAACGCTTCGTGAATGAGATCAGCCGCGTCTCGGAGGTCGGTCTGCAACAGCTCGCGGGACAGCTGGACGCCATGCGCGCCAGTGCGTCGGGGTAGCGTCGCGCCAACGTGGACTGCCTAGACCTCCTCGTTCTGGAAGACGACCTCGATCTCCTCGCCCGCGTCTAGGTCTTCGACGTTGATGCAAGTCTCTGACACGGCCATGTAGCCGCCCTGCATGACCTCCTGGACTGAGTAGTCGCCTGCCGATAACCCGATCATTAGCGGACTCGTCCCAGTGCTCGTCGTCAGGAACGGCGACCCCACGCAGTCCTCGCCGAAATAGATACGGATCTCCCAGCCCGGCGCGCTGTCCTCTACAACGGTCTCACCGTCGAGGATCTCTTTGCGGATGATCAGCGTCCCGGTGTCGGTGTCCGGTGTCTCGGTGGGGATCGGGCCGTCGGGCGTGTTCGTCGCTGTTGGTCCGCTCGGCGTGCTCGTCGGAGGGATCGATGTATTCGTTGGTGTCGCTGTGTCTTTCGGGCCGCCAACCGGCAGCTCGTCGATCAGGCCCGCGATGAACTGCAGGATGAGCGCCGCATCGACGGAATCCGTCTCGCCATCGAGGTTGGCATCGCCGGCCTCGGGGCAGGCCAGCGGCCCGAAGAGATCGGCGATCAGCTGCAGGACCAACGCCGCGTCGATCGCATCGACGTCTCCATCGCAGTCCACGTCGCCCGTGCCAGCATCAGCGGAGCCCGTAGCGGGTTCGCCGGGCTCTGCCGAAGACAATCCGGTCGCCGAGAGGACGGCGGCAAGAGCAAGTATGGCTGTGAAGAGTGGGACAAGAACGCGCATGTGGCCTCCAGGGCTGGGTCGTTGGATACGGCAGTATAACGGCCCGATTAGCGTGACTGCGTATAATACCCGCGATGACCGACGCTCTCGTCACCACCTCCTGGCTCGCCGATCACCTCGGCGAACCCGGCCTCCGCGTCTTCGAGGTCTCCCTCGATACATCGCTGTATGCGTCCGGCCACATCGAGGGCGCCCTCGCCATCGACTGGAAACAGGGCCTCGTCGAGGCGCCCGACGAGTCGTCGGGCAAGGTGATCGACGCTGACCGCTTCGTCGCCCTGGCCAGACGCTTCGGCATCGTGCCGGACGACACGTTGGTCTTCTACGGCGATCAGGGCGGCCGCCACGCCACCCGTGCCCTGTGGACGTTCGAATACTATCGCCACCCCGGAGAGCTGCACTGGCTGGACGGGGGCCGCGAGCTATGGGAGGCGGAAGGCCGCCTGCTCACGACCGACGTACCGAACGTCGGCCCGTCCGGCTATCCGGACCCGGGAGCGCCCGACTACTCGATCCGCGCCACGCTCACCGACATGGTCTCCGGCCTCGAAGACGCGGACCTCACCATGCTCGACGTGCGCCAGCCCGACGAGTACGCCGGCGAGGACATCCGCGCCGCGCGCGGCGGCCGCATCCCTGGCGCTACACATATCTTCTGGAAGGACGCCCTCGCGGAAAACTGTGCCCTCCTCCCCAAGGACCAGCTCGAGCAACTCTACGCCGGCATCTCGGCCGACGGCACGACCGCAACGTACTGCCAGCTCGGCGTGCGCGCTGCGCACACCTGGTTCGTGCTCCGCCACGTCCTCGACCGCCCCAACGTCAAGGTCTACGACGGCTCCTGGCAGGAATGGGGCAATCTCACCGACACGCCCATCGAGAACGAGACAGCGCCATGAAGTTCGCCGTCAGCATCCCCAACTTTGGCGCCTTCGCGGACGCGCGCCGCCTCGCCGAACTCGCCAAGGAGGCCGAGGATTGTGGATGGGATGGCTTCTTCCTCTGGGACCACATCCACCACGTCTGGGGCGACTTCCCCATGGTCGATCCTTGGATCGCGCTCAGTGCTGTCGCGGTCGCTACAGAGCGCATCCGTATCGGCACGATGATAACACCGCTCGCGCGGCGCCGGCCGTGGAAGGTCGCCCGCGAGACTGTTACGCTCGACCACCTCTCGGGCGGCCGCCTCATCCTCGGCGTCGGGCTCGGCGCGCCGCCGGAGACCGAGTTCACTCGCCTTGGCGAGGATCCCGGCGAGCGCGTCCGAGGCCGCAAGCTCGATGAGGGGCTCGACCTACTACTCGGCCTTTGGTCGGGTAAGCGGGTCGACTACCAGGGCGAGCACTACCATGTGGACAACGTTACCTTCCTTCCCGCGCCCCTCCAGCAGCCCCGCATCCCGATTTGGGTCGCCGCCGTCTGGCCGAACAAACGCCCGTTCCGCCGGGCAGCGCGCTTCGACGGCGTCTTTGCCGCCAAGACGAACACGGGGGATGACTTCGTCCTCTTGAACGCCGGAGAGCTCGCACAGGCACGCCTCTACACAGAGGAACACCGGTCCGCCCAAGGCGCTCCATTCGACTACGTCACAGGAGTGGCGCTCCCCGCGGATCGCGCCGAAGCCCGGGACGCCGTCGCTGAGTTCGAGACAGCCGGCCTCACCTGGATCACGGAGATGACGGGCGACCCCGAGTCCCTCTCCAACAAGCTGCGTGCAGGCCTCCCGAGGTAACGCCGCCCGCATCTCGTCGCGGATGCTATCATCCCGCCCATGAACACCCCCAGCGACGACACCGACCTCGCCGGCAAGGTCGCAATCGTTACCGGCGGCGGTGCGGCTGGCGACGGCATCGGTAATGGTCGCGCCGCCGCCATCCTCCTCGCCCGCGCCGGCGTCAGCGTTCTCGTCGTCGACCGCAAGGGCGATCTCGCCGAAGGCACTGTGCGGATGATCGAGGGCGAAGGCGGCACAGCCGCCGCGTTCGAGGCCGACGTCACCAAAGACGAGGATTGCGCGGCCATGGTTGCCGATGCCGTCTCGCGCTTCGGCCGCCTCGACCTCCTCGACAATAACGTCGGCGTCGGCAGCCTCGGCAACGTTGTCGACGAGGACCCGCTGCGTTGGGAGCGCGTCATGCGCATCAACGTCGGCAGCATGTTCCTCGCCAGCAAGCACGCCATCCCTGCCATGCTCGGCTCCGGCAACGGCGGCGCGATCGTCAACGTCGCCTCCATCGCGGCGCTGCTGCCGGCCGGCCGCACCGCCTATTCGGCCTCGAAGGGCGCCGTCATCTCGCTCACCAAGGCCATGGCCGCCGATCACGGACGCCAGGGCATCAGGGTGAATTGCGTCGCGCCCGGCCCCGTCCACACGCCAATGGTGCAGGTCGACCCCGGCATGGACGACGAGGTCCGCGAAGCGCGACGGCGCGCGTCGCTACTTGGCATCGAGGGCACGGGCTGGGACGTGGGGCATGCGGTGCGCTTCCTCCTGAGCGACCACGCGCGCTACATCACCGGCCACACGCTCGTCGTCGACGGCGGCACGGTCCTGCGCGGCCCCCGCCGGTTCTAGCCCTTGGTCATTCAGAGCGCGAGCGAGGCTTGTCCTGAGCCACGCCGAAGGAAGTCTAGCCCTTCGCCGGCCAACGTTCGTTGCCTTCGTACGGGGTAGCCCACATGCTATCCTGACGCGCAGCACGCGTTCAGCGAAGGAGGAGCCTCATGCAGCGCGTCGTTCTCGCCTTAGCACTCTCGGTCGGTCTCGCGTTCGCCGTCTTCGGCAGCAGCACGCCGGCAACGGCCAACAAAGGCTGCGCCGACACCAACAAGGACGGCGTCATCAACGCCATCGACGCCGCCCTCATCCTCCAGGCAGACGCGGGCCTCTACGACCCGGGCCTGATCTTGCTTCACATGTGGGACGCCAATGACGACTTGGAGATCAACGCCATTGACGCCGCCGTCATCCTCCAGTACGACGCGGGCCTGCTCGACGTCGTGCCCGTCTGCGCGACGCCTACACCGACGCCGACATCACCGATGATCTAGCGAGGAGCACTGCATGGCACGCGTCCCCTACCTCAGCAAGGAAGACCTTGGTCCCGACGACCAGGTCCTCCTCGAGCGCCCCGTCAATATCTTCCGCGCGCTCGTCAACAGCCCGCAGGGTGCCCGCGCTTTCGCCCGCCACGGCACCTACCTGCTCGGGCGCAGCCGCCTCGACCGCCGCCTCCGCGAGCTCGCGATCCTCCAGGTCGGCTACAGCGCGCGCTCTCCGTACGAGTTCTCCCACCACGTCGAGATCGGCCGCCAGAACGGCGTTACCGACGACGACATCCGCGCGATCGCCGACGAGTCCGCCGGACGCCAAACCGCGCTCGCCGCCCTCGACCGCGCAGTCCTCAGCGCCGCACGCCAACTCACCACGGACATCTCGCTCGATGACGCCACCTTCGCCATCCTCAAAGACGCCCTCGAGCCCGACCAGCTCGTCGACCTCTTCCTGACGATCGCCTACTACAACGGCGTCGTCCGCGTTCTTTCCGCCCTCGAAGTCGACGTCGAGGACGAGTACGCGAAGTACCTCGACGAGTTCCCGCTGCCGAACTAGACCCGACTACAGCCGTGACAACGCTAGCTGCGCCAGCTCCTCGGCCGTTGCCTGCATCTGTGCCTGATCCGGCGTGTCGTCCAGCCCGCCGGTCACGATGAGTTGGAACTGACCCTCATCGAGACAGACGAGCACATCCGCCGTCCCACCGGACGGCTCGATGAACGACGTGAAGGCCGGGCCATCGTAGCCGCCCAGTTCGGCGTACGCCTCGTCACCGACGAACGCCTCGCTGCAGAGGTCAGGGATGATACCGGGAGTCAGATAGACGGCCACGCTCGTGTCGTCCGGGTCACTGTCCCAATCGCAGGACAGGCCGATGTCGACGACACCCTCCTCGACTGGATTGCCGGCAGCCGCTTCGATCTCCTCGACCGTCAGCAGCGCGCACATGTCGATGTCGCTGACGTCGCCATCGCCAGACGCGCCGTCACCTTCGCCTTCGGGCTCGGTCGGCTCCTCCAGGTCGTCGCCCGTGGCTTCCGCCGTCGGTTCGACGTCGCCGGTATCGCCGTTTCCGTTGTCATCGTCACCTCCGCAGGCCAGGAGTGAGAACGCTACCAGGCCCGTCGCGGCCAGCAAGGTCAAACGGTACCTCGTCATTTCCGATCCCTCCCTGAACTCCTTCGCTCAAAGCGACTGAAACGGTCTCGCATGTGGGCTACGGACTCGACGGTCCCGCTTCCCTACGGTTTCGCCTCCAGGATGATGTTGAACGGCGTCTCGCTGGCGCGGCGGAAGGTCGAGTAGCCGGCCTCCTCGAACACCGCGCGGAGCCTGGCCTCTCCCGCCTGCGCGCCCAGCGCGGCGCCGACCTCCTGCGACTGCGACGCCGGCGTGCAGATGGACGTGGAGGCCGCATAGAAGAGCCTGCCCACGGGGTTGAGGTTGCCCTCAACCGTGTCCGCGGCGTTCGGCTCCACAAGCAAGACGGTGCCGTCCGCCTTGAGCGCCTCGCGCGCGTGCTTGGCGGCGCCCACGGGGTCGCCCATGTCGTGGAGGCAGTCGAAGAAGCAGACCAAGTCGTAGTCGCTCCCGGGGAACTCTTGCGCGCTGGCCTGCGCGAAGGTCGCGCGGTCGCCGACGGCGGCCTCGCGGGCGCGTTCGGTCGCCGTTGCGATCGATGCGTCGTGGTAGTCAAAGCCGTGGAACGTCGAGTTCGGGTACGCCTCGGCCATGATGACGGTCGAGGCACCATGCCCGCAGCCGATGTCGGCCACCTTCGCGCCCTGCTCGAGCTTCTGGGTCACGCCTTCCAGCGCCGGAATCCAGGCTGTCGTCAGGTTGGCCCTGTAGCCCGGCCGGAAGAACTGCTCAGTGCCCTTGAACAGCCGCGGGTCGTGCTCGTGCCAGCCGACGCCCTTGCCGGTGCGGAACGCGTTCGCGATCTTGTCGGCGTCATTCCAGAGGGAGGCCAGCAGTTGCCACGCGCCGCCCAGGTACACCGGACTGTCCGTGTCAGCGAGGGCGTAGGCCTGCTCGGCCGGTAGTTCGAAGGCGCCGGCGGAGGCGTCGTACATGAGATAGCCGCCCGCCGCCTGGGCGTTCAGCCACTCACGCACGAGCCGCTCGTTCGTGCCGGTCTGCCCGGCGAGCTGTTCGGGCGTCATCGGGCCGTTGCCGGCCATCGCCTTGAAGAGCCCCAGCTCCTCGCCGACGTAGTTCAGGACGAGCGCCGCCCCGGCCCCCATGTCTCCAACGACCTTGCCCATGAACTCACCGAGCTTGGCCTCATCGATGGGTGCGGTGGTCAACGTGGTGTGTTCCTTTCTGCCTCATGGCGCTACTAGAACGAACCGAACCCGATATCGGGGATCCTATCTTAGATCGAGTAGCCCATCTCGCGCGAGGGGGTACTCGTGCTGCTAGACTCCCTCACCATGCCGGACGTCGACCCCAGCAGCGCGGCCAGCGTCTCTCCGGCCCTGCGCGACTACCTCGCGCGCACGCTCGGGCACGAGGTCAGCTTCGCCGCGACGCCCGAGGCGATGACCGAGGGCCGCAGCACGTTCGTCTACGCGTTCCAGCTCGCTGCCGCAACGCCCCTCGCCGACAAATGGACGCGTCCGCTGATCCTGCGCGTGTTCCCGCTGCTCGAGAGCGAACAGCAGACCGAGCAGGCCGAACGCGAGGCCGCCATCCAGAACTGGGTCGCGGAGCGGGGCTATCCCGCCCCGCGCGTTCTCGGCGTCGAGACTGGCATCGACCACCTCGGGCGACCGTTCATCATCATGGAACGCCTGCCCGGCATTCCCCTCCTCGACCGCATCGGCTTCGACGTCGGCGACGCTTTCCGCCTCGCCGAGCGCATGGCCGACCTTCAGGCCGAGCTGCACGGCCTACCGACCGACGGCTTCCCCGTGCCCTACGAGCGGCCCGCCATCGACAGCACCCTCGCGCACTACCGCGACCTCATCGACGCCCATGGCCTGCGCGACCTCGAGCGCGCCTACCGCGTCCTCGAAGAGCATCGCGCGCTCGCCCACCCCGAGGAGCCCTCCGTCTGCCACAACGACTTCCATCCCTTCAACCTCGTCATGGACGACGACGGCAATATCGGCGTCATCGACTGGCAGGTCGCCGCCCTCGCCGACCGCCACGCCTGCGTCGCCTGGACGATGTTCATCCTCACGGCCGTCCGCCTCCCACCGCGCAACCCGTTAGAGGCCATCTTTCAGAACATCGCCCGGCTCTTC
>Ga0075326_1000296_pt1 | contig 10463 bp, 10 predicted proteins | sample MayberrySE_Catta_3_FD_120052 | JGI IMG/M metagenome (GOLD analysis project Ga0075326, IMG submission 120052) | Natural and restored wetland microbial communities from the San Francisco Bay, California, USA, that impact long-term carbon... | ecosystem: Environmental > Terrestrial > Soil >...
AGGAGCAGGGCCGCCTCGACCAGGTGATCGCAGCGTCCCCCGCGATCTACGCGGTCTTCTCGGTGCTGGAGGAGCGGCAAGCCTCGCCCGGCGTCATGCTCGAGTTCGTCGACTCCGCCGCGGACAGCTTCGACGTACACGTGCTACTCGTCGACCGGCCCAACGGCGTCGTCGTCGCCGACAGCGAGGACGACCTGGAGGGCCAGGAGATTTCGCTGCCCGAGGAGGTCATGGTGTCGAACAAGGGCGGCGGGCAGCGGCCGTACTTCACCTGGGAACCGGAGGGCAGCGAGGCGGCCGGCGACCTCATCCTCGTCTCGGCCGCGGTCGGGCGGGAGCTGGGCTCGTTCTCGCCCTCCCCGTATGAGCGCTACAGCCTGCTCCTCGCCGTCCCGCAGGGGACGATCCGCGACGCCTGGCAGGGCCTTCTGCCCGGCATGGGCCTCGCTGCGGTGATCTCAATCTCGGTCGCGGTTCTCCTCGCCATCATCGTCGCGCGCTATATTTCGCGGCCGCTCCAGCAGCTCACCGTTGCTTCGCAGCGGATGGCCGAAGGCACGTTCGACGTTGACGTATCGATCGAGCGTCGGGACGAGGTCGGCCGCCTGGCGCAGTCGTTCTCGTCGATGGCGCACCGCGTCGGCGACGCGCACGCGGAAATGCGCGGGCTCGTCGCCAGCGTCTCGCACGACCTGAAGACGCCGCTGACCTCGATCCTCGGGTTCGCGCAGGCGCTGCGCGACAATAGCTCCGACCCGGAGGCGCGCCGCATGGGCGGTGTGATCCACGACGAAGCGACGCGGCTTTCCACGCGCCTGAACGACCTGCTCTATCTTTCCGAGATCGAGTCGGGCCAGACCCTGCTCGAGCGCGACGAGGTGGACGTGGGCCGGCTGATCGCCGGTGTGATCGAGCGGATCGAGAATGTCGTTGACGAACGAGCCGTCCCGGTCCGGGTCGACGTGCCCGAGGAGCTCATCGTGAGCGCCGACGGCCCGAAGCTGGAGCGCGCCATCGAAAACCTTCTCGGGAACGCCTCCAAGTACACGCCGCAAGGGGGCGAGATCACGGTCACGGGTTCGCGGGACGGTCCGAGCGTTGTCATCCGACTGACCAACCCGGCGCCAGACATGGACGTGGAAGAGCTGCCGCGCCTCTTCGAGCGCTTCTATCGCCGCGACCGCACGCGCGGATCCTCCGGGTCCGGCCTCGGCCTGCCGATCGCGCGTGACCTCATCCAACTGCACGGCGGCACGCTGCGGGCGAATCTCGTCGACGGCCAGATCACGTTCACGATCACCCTCCCGGCATCCGGATAGACCACCCGGCTCTTGTGATCGCTCTGCGGGAGCGCTAGGCTCCCATCATGGCCGACAACGAAACAGCACCGGAGCCCGGGCAGGAGCCGGACCGCGAGACGCTAAGCTGGCGCGACCTCCCGAAGGTCGTCAACCTGCGCGACTTCGCGGAGATGGTCGGCAACGAGATCGAGCAGATCGGCGCGTCGACGCGGCTTGCCCTGCAGTCGTTGGTCCGGCTTCCGTTCGGGCCGATCATCGGGAGCATAGGGCTCTTCATCCTCGCGATCCGCGGCTGCCTGCTCATCCTTGTCCTGTTCGTGTTCGGCGCGGGCATCATGCTCATCACGCTCTTGCGCGGCTTCGGCCTCCTCTCGCGCACGCCGTCGGACGACAACCCCGCTCCTTGACCACGTACGTCCTCGTGCATGGCGCCTGGCACGGCGCATGGTGCTGGGACAAGGTCACGCCGCTGCTCGAAAAGGCGGGCCATTCAGTCGTCGCGCGCGATCTGCCCGGCATGGGCGAGGACGAGACGCCGCACAAGGACATCACGCTGCAGAGCTGGACCGACTGGCTGTGCGCGCTCCTCGACGAACAGCCGGAGCCGGTCGTCCTCCTCGGCCACAGCCGCGGCGGGTTGAACATCACCGCCGCCGCCGAGCAGCGGCCCGACCGCATCAAGCAGCTCATCTATCTGTGCGCATTCCTACCGCGTAACGGGGAGTCTGTCCTCGGCCTGATCTCGAGCGAGCCCGACAACCAGATCCTCCCGAACCTGATCCCGTCCGACGATGGCGCGTCCACGGCGTTCAACGAAGACGCGCTTCCCGATGTCTTCTTCAACGACTGCTCTGAGGAGGACACGAACTGGGCGCTCTCGAAGGTCACGCCGGAGCCGCTCGCGCCAGCCTCGGCACCAGTCGCCGTCACGGACGCCAACTTCGGCCGCGTCCCGCGCGCCTACATCGAGTGCCCCGAGGACCAGGCCGTGCCGCCGTCGCTCCAGAAGCGCATGTACACCGCCACGCCGTGCGACCCCATGATCTCGATGTCGACCAGCCACTCGCCGTTCATCTCGCAGCCCGGCGAGCTGGTGAAACACATCCTCGCGATCACTTCTTAATCGCCCGCTGGACTTCGCGGTCCGACTTCAGGAACCGCACGAGCTGGCTCGTCGTAATGCCGAGCGCCTCCGCTGTGCGCGCGTAGCTGCCGCCCGCCGCGGCCAGCACGTCGAGCGCGGTCGCAACAACGATCGGATACACCGGGTTCTTCTCGTTCACGCCGAGCGAGCCCCTCGGCCCACGCTGCTTGACGAACTCGTCCGGCAGTTCGGGTGACTCGAGGTCAAACGGCGCGCGCTTCTCGATCGCGATGCGCAGGCGCAAGCGATGCGCCGCGCGGAGCCGGTTACGCTCCAGGTAGCGCGAGTCGTTGGAGAGCGCGGTCACGCCGGACGGCTCGTGGTGCAACCGGACGGCCGTCTCCACCTTGTTACGACGCTGCCCGCCGGGGCCCTGCGAGCGGTAGCGCTCCTCCTTGGACTCCTGGATCAGCGCCTCGTCGTCGAGACGCAGCCACGCGTTGCGCTGGTTGGCCGAAACGCTCATGCCCGCTCGCGTTCGAGCAGCTTGCGCTTACGTTCGACGCCCCAACGGTAGCCCGTGAGCGTGCCGTCGCTGCCGACGGCCCGGTGGCACGGGATCACAATCGATGTCGGGTTCATCGCGCAGGCGCGCCCGACGGCCCGCGCGCTCTTCGGCTTGCCGATCGCCTTCGCGATCTCGCCGTAGGTGCGCTGCTCGCCGTACGGAATGCGTCGCAGCTCGTCCCAGACGCGGCGCTGGAACGCCGTCGCCTGGATGTCGAGCGGGAGGTCGAGGTGCGGCTGCTCGCCCTCGAGGTGCGCGAGGATCGCCTCGACCGTCGCGCGCAGGTCGACGGCGTCCTGCTGGATCGTCGCGTTCGGAAACTCGCCGCGCAGGATCGCCTCGAGCTCGCGGTCCGTGTCGCCGATGTACAACGCGCAGATCCCGCGGTCGGTCGCCGCGACGAGCAGCTTGCCGAGTATGCAGTCGACGGTCTCGTAGCCGATCGTCGCGCCGTCCCCGCCGCGCCGGAAGACCGCCGGCGTCATCCCAAGCGCCGCCGACGCGTCCTCGTAGACGCGGCTGCTCGACCCGAAGCCCGCGCCGTACGCCGACGCCGCGACCGTTTCGCCGCCGCGCAGGCCGTCCTTCAGCACCGCGAGCCGGCGCGCGCGCAGGTACTCCTTCGGCGTGATGCCGGTCACGCGCTTGAACGTGCGCTGGACGTGGAACGGGCTCAGCCCGAGGTGTTCGCCGAGGTCGGCCAGCGTGACCTGCTCCTCGACGTGCGCGTCGATGTACTGGCACGCCGCGCGCGCCAGTTCGACCGCCGGGTCGTCCGCGCCCGCTTCGTCGGGGTGGCAGCGCTTGCAGGCGCGGAAGCCCGCGTTGCGCGCCTCCTCCGGCGTCGCGTAGAAGACGACGTTCTCGCGCTTCGGTCGCTTGGCCGGGCACGTCGGCCGGCAGTAGATCCCGGTCGTGCGCACCGCAACGATGAACAGGTTGCGGAAGCGTTCGTCGCGCTCGAGCGAGGCCTGCCACCAGGTGTCGTCGGCGAGGCTGGCTGGGCGGGTACCGTTGGTCTGCGTGTTTGTCATGGCGTTCCTCCTGCGTCGACGGTACGCCAGGAGCGCCCAAGCAGTCTATCCGAATCTTGCGGTCAAACGTGCGGCTACATGAGAGCCATCCTCGACAGGCTCGGGATGGAGACCAAACCGCCGCCCAACGTCCGTGCTATCCTCGCGCCATGCCCGCCCGGACCAAGGCCAAAGCAACGCCGCGCAGCAAGAAGAAGCCCCTCTCGCCATCGCGCGTCATCGACCTCCTCGAGGGCGAATACGGCGAGGTCGCGTGGCGCCCGTCCGGCGACCCGATCGCGGAGCTCGTGCTTACGCTGCTCTCGCAGAACACGTCCGACACCAACTCTGGGCGCGCGTTCATGCGCCTGCTCGCCGAGTTCCCGGACTATGAGTCGCTCCTCGACGCCGATGTCAAGAAGATCGAAGAGGCGATCCAGCCCGGCGGTCTCGCTCCGACAAAGGCGCCCCGCCTCCAGGCGATGCTGCGCGAGATCTGGAGCCGGCAGGGTTCACTCGACCTCGAGTTCCTGCGCGACATGCCGCTCGACGAAGCGCGCGACTGGCTGACCAGCCTGCCCGGCGTCGGCAAGAAGACCGCTGCCTGCGTGTTGATGTTCTCCCTGGGCCGGCCCGCCCTACCGGTCGACACCCACGTGCACCGCGTCGCGAAGCGCCTCGGCCTCGTGCCGGAGAAGTCGACGCCCGACCAGGCAACCGACCTGCTGGAGGAGATGCTCGAGCCCGGGCAGGTCTACCCGTTCCACATCCAGCTCATCAAGCACGGCCGTCGCACCTGCCACGCCCGTAACCCCAAGTGCGACGCCTGCCCGCTCGCTGCCGGCTGTCCGGCCGCGTTCACCTTCGGGTAGCGGGCCGCTCCGCCACCACGACCACCCGGGAGCTGTACATCGAGAGAGCGCTGCCGTCGAAGCCGCCGAACGTCGCCGTGACCGTTAGCCCGGCGCGCTCGAGCTGCGCCGCGAGCTCGGTGAACGTGTAGAGCCGCAGCGAGTGCGACTGCTTGATGCGCTTGCCGTCCTTCGGCTCGTAGATCCAGTCCACGTTGATGCGCCCGGTGTGGATGTCGAACTTGCGGCGCTCCATCATGAACGCGCCGTCCGGTTGCTCGCGAAACTCGCTCTCGCGGAAGATGCGCATGAGGTTGTCGTGGTTCATGGTGTCGATGAAGAACCGGCCTCCCGGCTTGAGCACACGACGGACGCCCTCGAGCACGCGCTGGTCCTCGTCCTCCGACTCCAGGTATCCGAACGATGTGAAGCAGTTGTAGACGGCGTCGTAGCGCGCCTGGCCCGGGATCTCGCGCATGTCGGCGTTGATGAACTCGGCCTCGACACCCGCGCGCTTCGCGGCCTGTTTCGCGAGCCGGATGTGGTACTTCGACAGGTCGAGGCCGGTCACGCGAAACCCGCGCTCAGCCATCGGGATCGTGTGGCGACCCCACCCGCAGCACAGGTCGAGCACACGGGCCCGGTCCGGCAGCTCCAGCGCCTCCGCGATGAAGCCGGCCTGCTCCGATGCGCGCTGGACCTCGACCTCCGGGGCCCGAGAGACGGGCCCGGCGGCGTAGAAGTAGTCATGGTAGTCTCGCTCGAACAGCGACTTGTACCAGGGTTTGCGTGCCATCTCGACCTCCTTACACGCAGAAAGCCCGCTGGCTGTGGCAGCGGGCTTGCGATCTCCATCCTGAACGCGCGATCAGTCGCCCACTGCCGAACAGCGGCCTACCAGCATCAGGCGAATAATCGTGCGTTCGCTCATGTTGGGTGTTGGATACCAGACGCGAGGAAGGATGTCAACGAAGGCCATCCCTCATTCCCGTGAATTCGCCCCGATGCTACACTGGAAGCTCGACATAGAGGCGAAGCATGGTACGCGTAGGCATCATCAACGTCACCGGCTATATGGGCGCCGAAGCCGCACGGGTCCTATACGGACACCCCGAGGTGGAGATCGCGTCCGTCACGGGCCGGAGTGAAGCCGGGAGGAATATCGGCGACGTGTACCCGCATCTGACCGCGCTCGACCTCGATATTCAGGAAGACCTGGACGACGTGGACGTTATCATTTCGGCATTGCCGCACGGCGCCAGCGCGGAGCGCCTCGCGCCCTATATCGAGCAAGGCGTTCCGGTCGTCGACCTCAGTTCCGACTTCAGGCTGAAAGATGTCTCCCAGTACGAGCGGTTCCGCGGTAAGCACCCGGCGCCGCACCTGGTCGAGAAGGCCGTGTTCGGCATCCCGGAGCTGCATCACGATGAGATCGCGAACGGGAAGCTGGTCGCGAATACGGGCTGTCACTCGGCGGCCGCGATCTACGCGCTCGCGCCGCTCGTGCAGGCCGGGCTCGTCGACTCGAACATCATCGTCGACAGCAAGACCGGGCTCTCCGGGGCGGGCCGCAGCGTGAAGCAGAACCTCCACTTCTCCGAGGCGAACGAGTCCGTGACGCCGTACGGCTTCGATGGCCACTACCAGCAGCCCGAGATCACGCAGGAGCTCGGCGCGTTGTGGGAAGCGCCGCCTCCGAAGGTGACGTTCATCCCGCACCTCGTCCCGGTCACGCGCGGCATCATGGTGACGGCGTACGCCGCGCCGCGCGACGGCGTCGACGGCACGCCGACGGACAACCTGCGCGCGCTCTATGAGGATTTCTACGCCGACGCGACGTTCGTGCGGGTGTCGGACGGACCGCCGAGTACGAAGCACACCGCGGGCAGCAACTACTGCCTCGTCTTTCCGACATTCGATGAGGAGTCGGGACGCTACATCGTCATCGGGACGCTGGACAATCTCGGGAAGGGCGGCGCGACCGGCGGCGTGCAGTGCCTGAACATCATGCTCGGCCTGCCGGAGACCGCCGGCCTCGAGGGCCTGGCGCTCTACCCGTAGCCCGCATGGACGTACCCGTCGTCGACGTGCCGGACGGCACCATCGTGAGCCCGTTGGGGTTTACCGCGGGCGCGACCGCCGCAGCCGTCCGCGAAGACCGTCCCGACCGCCTCGATCTCACCATCCTGTCCTCGGATCAGCGCTGCTCGGCGGGCGCCGTGTACACCACACATCGCTTTCCTGGGGCTTCGCTGCGCGTCTCGCGCGACCACCTTGCCGACCACTACGCGCAGGCGCTCGTCGTCAACGCGGGCGTCGCGAACGCGTTTACCGGCGAGCAGGGAATGATCGACGCTAAGGAGATGGCGCGGCTCGTCGGCGAGAAGCTCGATGTCGCGGCCGACGATGTCGTGGTCGCGAGCACCGGAGTGACGGGTTGGCTCCTGCCGATGGACCGCATCAAGGACGGCATCGAAAAGATCCACCTCTCACGTGAGGGCGGGAGCGACTTCGCCCACGCGATCATCACGACGGACACCTTGATCAAGCAGACCGCCGTCCAGTTCGAGTATGCGGGCACAACCTACACGATCGGTGGCGCGGCCAAGGGCGCCGGCATGATCAACCCGAACATGGCGACCATGCTCGGCTTCATCACGACCGATGCCGCGCTCGAGCCGGCCGTCATGTCCGGCCTGGTCCATCAGACGGTCGACGTCTCGTTCAACCAGCTCACGATCGACAACGACACGAGCCCCGACGATACGGTCGTGATCCTCGCCAACGGCGCCGCTGGCGGCGAGATGATCGGCCCGCACCACCCGGCGTTGCCGCTCGTCGCGGCAGCGGTCGAGCGCGTCGCAGTCGACCTGACGCGCCAGCTCGCCCGCGACGGCGAAGGCGCGACGAAGCTGATCTCGGTTCGCGTGAATGGCGCCTCGACGCTGGCCTCCGCGCGGCGCGCGTCGAAGTCGGTCGCGGGGTCGATGCTGCTCAAGGCCGCGATCTTCGGCAACGACCCCAACTGGGGACGCGTGCTCGACGCGATCGGCTACAGTGGTGTCCTCGCGGACGAGGACAGCATCAAGCTCAAGGTCCAGGGTGTTCGGACGTACGATGGCAAGCCGATCGAGTTCGACGAGGACGACCTGCGCCGGGCCCTCGACGCTGAAGAGGTGCACATCGAAATTGACCTCGGCGTCGGCGAGGAGGGTGCGTCGGCGTGGGGCTGCGACCTATCGACCGACTACGTGCGCATCAACGCGGAGTACACGACCTAGTCCGCCCAGGTCAGGCGACGGTAAGAAAGGACCCGCACGTGTCCACCCTCCACGAGAACAAACAGCTCGTCCGCCGCATGGAGGACGAGATCTTCAATAAGCGCAACCTCGCCGCGATCGACGAGTTCATCTCGGCTGACTACGTGCTGCGCACCGCCCCGGAGGGCATGGCGTCCGACCGCGAGGCCGTCCGTGCTGCGATGAGCGCGTACGTCGGCGCCTTCTCCGACCTGCGCATCTCGATTGAAAAGCTCGTAGCTGAGGACGACGTCGTAGTCGGCGTGTTCACGTTCACGGGCACGCAGGACGGCGAACTCTTCGGCCTGCCGCCCACCGGCAAGAAGATCTCGGCGCGGCAGATCGCCGTGTACCGGATCGCGGACGGCCAGGTCGTCGAGGAGTGGGAGGTCTCCGACCAGCTCGGCCTCATGCAGCAGTTGGGGGCGATCCCGGCGGAAGGATGATCGTCGTCAAGATCGGCGGGAGCACGCTTGGGCGTCACGACACGTCGCTCGACGACATCGTGGCGTTGCACAAGGACGGACAGCGCATCGTCGTCGTGCATGGCGGCGGCGCGATGATCAGCGAGTGGCTCGACAAGCACGGCATCGAGTCTCGCTTCGTGCGCGGCTTGCGCGTTACAGACGAAGAGGCGCTCGACGTCGTGGTCGCCGTGCTGGCCGGCGTCGTGAACAAGCACCTGGTCGCGGCACTGCAGTCGCGCGGCGCGAAAGCCGTCGGCATCGCAGGCGCGGACGGTGGGATTCTGCGCGCGCGTCAGTTCGACGAAGAGCTCGGTTTCGTCGGCGAGGTTGCGCACGTCGATCCTGCTGCACTCGTCGAGATCGTCGAAACAGGCTCGGTCGCCGTCATGGCGCCGATCGGCATCATGGGCGACGCCGGCGCCACCGAGTCACAGCTCCTGAACGTGAACGCCGATACAGCGGCCGGCGCGGTCGCCGCCGCGCTCGAGGCCGAGTGCTTGATCTTCCTGACGGACGTGCCCGGTGTCCTCGATGGCGACGGAGAACTGATCGAGTCGTTGAGCCTCGACGAGGCGGAGCAGATGGTGGACGCGGAGACAGTCACAGGCGGTATGATCCCGAAGCTGCAGTCGGCGCTAGTGGCGGCATCCGGCGGCGTGACGACGCTGATCGCGGACGGACGGGAGGAAAGCGCCCTGATGCGCCTATTGAACGATCCGGAAGCGCAGGCCACGCGTATCTCGTAGAGGAAGGAGAGGCGAAGCATGAGCGATATCCGCGAGTTCCGCATCGACATCGGCGACGACGTCCTCGAGGACCTGGAGAGCCGGCTCGCCTCGACACGCTGGCCGGACGCAGAGACGCCCGACGATTGGTCGCAGGGTATCCCGCTCGCCTATATGAAGGAGGTCTGCGCGTACTGGGCGCTCGAGTACGACTGGCGCGCGGCTGAGGCGCGGCTGAACCGCCTCCCGCACTTCATGACCGAGATCGAGGGCCTCGACTTCCACTTCATCCACGCGCGTAGCCCGCACGAAGACGCGCTGCCGCTGATCGTCACGCATGGGTGGCCCGGGTCGGTTGTCGAGTTCCTCAAGGTGATCGAGCCGCTCACCGATCCGACGTCGCACGGCGGTGACGCGGCCGACGCGTTTCACGTCGTCGCGCCGTCGCTGCCGGGATATGGCTTCTCCGGCAAGCCAACGGCCCCAGGCTGGGGCGTGGAGAAGATCGCGACCGCATGGGACACGCTCATGACGCGGCTCGGCTACGACCGCTTCGTCGCCCAGGGCGGCGACTGGGGCGCCGGCGTCACGACCATGATCGGCATGCAGGACCTCGGTCACTGCGTCGGGATTCACGTCAACATGCCGACGCCGCGGCCGGACCCGGAGTCGTTCAACAACCCGACTGACGAAGTCAAGCGCGCCATGGAGCGCGGCAAGCACTACCAGGACTGGGACTCCGGCTACTCGAAGCAGCAGTCGACGCGGCCGCAGACGCTGGGTTACGGGCTCGTCGACTCGCCGATCGGGCAGGCGGCCTGGATCCTCGAGAAGTTCTGGGCCTGGACGGACTGCGACGGCCACCCAGAGAACGCGCTCACCCGCGATGAGCTGCTCGACAACGTGATGATCTACTGGCTGACCGCTTCGGGCGCGTCTTCGGCGAGACTCTACTGGGAGAGCTTCCGAAGGCTCGTCGGAGGCGGAGGCAGCGAAGGAGTCCAGCTTCCGGCGGGCTGTAGCATCTTCCCGAAGGAGATCGTCCCTGTGCCGCGCTCCTGGGCGGAGCAGACGTACAAAAACATCGTGTACTGGAACGAGCTTGACAGGGGCGGCCACTTCGCCGCGTTCGAGCAACCCGACCTGTTCGTCCAG
>Ga0075326_1000298_pt1 | contig 10432 bp, 9 predicted proteins | sample MayberrySE_Catta_3_FD_120052 | JGI IMG/M metagenome (GOLD analysis project Ga0075326, IMG submission 120052) | Natural and restored wetland microbial communities from the San Francisco Bay, California, USA, that impact long-term carbon... | ecosystem: Environmental > Terrestrial > Soil > Wetlands...
AAGTCGAGGAGGCGCCGGAAGTCGAGGAGGCCCCGGAGGGCGAGGATGCGCCGGAGGGCGAGGATGCGCCGGAGGGCGAGGAGGAGGCGGCCCCTCCGGATTCGACGGATACGGCGGGGGTCGAGTAGGGCACGGCTCGGCATCCGACGATGCCGCGGCGCCTGCCACCCTGAGCTGGCGACCCCGCGCGATGGAGGGTCTGGGCGGTGGACGCCGGCGGTCTGGGCGGCCCGATCAGCGAGTGGTCCGAGCTGTAGAGCGGCCGCCGCTCTGGATCGCCTTCGCCGCCCGCACCGTGTTGCAGTGGATCTCGACGGTGTCGTCGGTGTTCGACGCGTAACCGCCGGCCAGGGTCACCGCGACGGGAATGCCTGCGGCGCGGAGGCGCCCGTAGACGATGTCGTCCCGGCGCCGCAGACCCTGCACCGATAGGCCCAGGCCGCCGAGCTGATCCTGGGCGTACGGGTCCGCGCCGGCGAGGTAGAACGCCAGCTGCGCGTCGTGCCGCGCGAGGATCGACTCCAGGTTCCTCTCGAGCAGCTCGTGGTACTCCTCGTCGGTCGTTCCATCCCTCAGGCCGACGTCGCGGTCGCCGGGCGGCTTCCATCCCGGGTAGTTGTCGTGCTGGTGCATCGAGAACGTGAACACGTTCGGGTCGCCCGCGAAGATGGAGGCCGTGCCGTTGCCGTGGTGCACGTCGAGGTCGATGATCAGGACCCTTGCGACGACGCCGTCCCGTTTCAGCATCGCGGTCGCGATCGCCACGTCGTTGATCAGGCAGAATCCCTCGCCGTGATCGGCGAACGCGTGGTGGAAGCCGCCGCCGATGTGCACCGCCAGCGCGTGCTTCATCGCCAGCGTGGCCGTCCTCAGCGTTCCCCCGGCGCACAGCCACATGGCATCCCGCAACTCCCGCGAAAACGGGACCTCCAGCGCCGCCCGCTCGCCCGGAGTCAGCGCGTCCTCGTTGATTCTCCTGACGTAGTCGGCGGTGTGGACCAGGCGGACGTCGTCATCGGTGAGCGGGTGCGGGGCGAGGACGTCGTCCCTCGAGATCGTGTTTTCGCGCGCGAGGCGGTCGAGCACGAGGCGGTACTTGCGCGTCGGGAAGACGTGAGGGCCGATGTCGAACTCGTAGGCGGGATGATGCACGATCGGGATCATGGGGTTGCCCATGAAGGGATACTACCAGCCTGCGAAAGACGGGCCGCAGCGTCAAGCTATGGGTCCGCCCACACATCCGAACGGATTCGAGGAGTACCGTGATGTTGCACCCGACAATCCGCCCTTCGCCCCGTGCCTTGGCGATTCTCCTGACCGCAGCCTTCGTGCTCCCCGCCACGAACGCCGCCGACTGGCCGCAATGGCGCGGACCCGGCCGTGACGGCAAGTCGCCGGAGACCGGGTTGCTGCAGTCCTGGCCCGAGGGGGGACCACCGCTGGCATGGAAGGCTGCCGGGCTGGGCGCCGGCTTCTCCAGCGTTGCGGTGGCGGGCGAGCGCATCTACACGCTGGGGGATTTCGGGGATGCGCAGTACGCCGTCGCCCTGGCCCGCGACGGCGGCAAGCTCGTGTGGAAAACGGCGATCGGACCGACGTGGAGGGACGAATACCTCGGGCCGCGCTCGACCCCGACCGTGGACGGCGATCGAGTCTACGTTCTGGGCACTGAGGGGGAGCTGCACTGTCTCGAGGCCGCCACGGGCGCCAAGGTGTGGAGCCGCAGCCTGGCCAAGGAATTCGGCGGGAAGATGATGAGCATCGAGGGCACGGACTGGAAGTTCAGCGAGTCTCCGCTGGTCGACGGCGACCGCGTGATCGTAACGCCCGGCGCCAAGGATGCCGCGCTCGTGGCGCTCGACAAGAAGACCGGCAAGGAGCTCTGGCGCACCGCGGTGCCCGCCCTCGGCGAGCGCGGCGCCGACGGCGCGGCCTACTCCTCGATCGTCATCTCGAAGGGAGCCGGAGTGAAACAGTACGTCCAGCTCCTCGGGCGCGGCGCCGTGGGCGTCGACGCCGAGAGCGGCCGGTTCCTGTGGGGCTACAACCGTATCGCCAACGACGTGGCCAATATCCCCACGCCGCTCGTGGACGGCGACCGCGTCTTCGTCTCCACGGGCTACGGCACGGGAGCAGCGCTGCTCGAGCTGCGCAAGACCGAGGACGGCGTTTCCGCCGCGGAGGTCTACTTCCTGGACCCGGAGACGATGCAGAACCACCACGGCGGGATGATCCTGCATGGCGGCCACGTCTACAGCGGCACGGGGCACAACAAGGGTCTGCCGCTGGCGGTCGCGCTGGACACGGGCAAGGTCGCCTGGGGCCCGGTGCGCAATGCAGGCCAGGGCTCGGCCGCCATGGCCTACGGCGACGGGCGACTCTACCTGCGCTACCAGAACGGGCTCGTGCTGCTGGTGGAGGCGACCCCCGAGGCCTACCGCGAGCACGGGTCGTTCACACTCGCCGGTGTCGAGCACCCGAGCTGGCCGCACCCGGTGATCTCGGGCGGGCGTCTGTACCTCCGCGAGCAGGACACGCTGTACTGCTACGACATAGCGCGAAAGACCGCCCCCGAGACGCCCTCGGAGCCTTGAAGTCGAGGCATCACGGCCGGACCGCGCCTCACCATCGAGCGCCCAGTTGGAGTACACTGCGGGCGGGCGGCGGTCCACGCCCAACCTCGATGGTCCTCCCCCAGCGGGGACCCTCGCGAGGCAAAGGGGGGCATACTCCCGGATCGGCGTCGTAAACGTCTTCGTCCGGCCCGCGCGGTTCTCGTTGCTGGGGGGCGGGATTCGTCGCGGCAGACGGAGATCGACGATGCCGAAGCACAAGGACCTCAAACGCAAGGTTCGTTCCCGCATGCACAAGACCGGCGAGTCGTACACGACCGCCCGCATGCGTCTCGTGGAAAAGAAGCAAGCCCCTCCCGCCGTCGACCACGCCGCGTTGGCCGGCATGAGCGACGACGCGGTGCGCGCGCGCACCGGCAAGGGCTGGTCGGAGTGGACCGCCGCGCTCGACGCGGTCGGCGCCGCTCTGAAGCCCCATCGCGAGATCGCCCGGCACCTGCACGACGTGCACGGCGTGCCGCGTTGGTGGTCGCAAATGGTCACGGTGGGCTACGAGCGCATCCGCGGCCTGCGCGAGATGGGCCAGCGGCGGGGCGGAGGCTACGAGGCGAGCAAGAGCAAGACCTTCGCGGTGCCATTGACCCGGCTGTACCGTGCCTTCGCCGCTCCGCGCGAGCGGGCCCGTTGGCTCGCGGGGTTCGATCCGGTGGTGCGCAAGGCCACGCCCGAGAAGACGATGCGATGGGCCTGGCAGGACGGCACGAGCGTGGAGCTGGCCTTCGTCGCCAAGGGGCCGGCCAAGAGCCAGGTCGCGATCCAGCACCGCAAGCTCGCTGCGAAGGCGGATGCCGAACGCATGAAGGAGCTCTGGGCCGAGCGTCTGGGCGCGCTGGGCCGGTCGCTCGAGTCGGCGCCTCGCCGCAAGAAGACCCGCTGAAGCGGCCGGCGGATCGCTGATATCGCGGCGGGCGGGGCGGAACCGTGGGTCCCGTTCGCCCGCCGCGTCCGACTCAGAAGGCGCGCTGGGTGCCCGTGGCGAGAGCTTGGAGCTGCTGCGCGGCGACGCGTTGGTCCCTCAGGCGACCGACGAAGGGCACCTGCTTCGTCGCGGCGCGCCACAACAGCAAGAGCGAGCCTCGCAGCGGCGCGGCGAGAAACGTCTCGCGCTGCTTGCTCAGCCCCTTCGTCAGGTCGAGCTGGAACGACTCGGCCGACACCGGTCGAACGGAGACCCCGCGCTCGCGCAGGTAGCGGATGCCCTCGAGGTGCGCCTCGAGCAGCGCCGGGAGAGCCGTCCCCGGCAAGACCTGGCGGAATGCCCCGGCGGAAGCGGGCAGCGCCGCGCCCTGAGGATCGGCGTTCGTCGTCAGGCCGCCGCGATCGCCGTCGAGGATCGACACCATGTCGTGGCTGACCCGCGGCGGGACGGTGTCCGTGCGGAACGCCGTGCCGTACACGGGCTCGCGCGAGTGAACGAAGCCGAGCACGATCGCCGCGGGAGCGATCTCGACGCACCAGGGCGGGCCGGCGTCGCGGAAGCCGAGCCGGAGGAAGTCCTCGCGCAGTCGGGCGAGATCCCCGGGGACGTCGCGCTCGGACAGCGACGTCATGCGCACCTGCTCCGGCAGATTGGCCAGGGCGATCAGCGGCACGCTGCTGAGCAGCAGGAAGCCGACCAGCGCCGCGTGGACCAGCCAGCGCGCCGGACCGAGGGAGGCCAGGAACGCCGGGGGGTGGAAGATCAGCCAGCCCAGGGCCAGGCCGAACCCGATGGGCAGGTACTTGTAGGCCCTGTTTCTCATGCGGGAAATGTAGGGCCGCGCCCCCACGCCGGGCCAGTTCCCGGGCTCCCGCGCTCCCCGGTCTTCCGGGGAATGGGGTCGGCAACCTAGGGCGCACCCGGAGGGGTGCGACGCCGCAGCTCCTCGCTCCAGTTGAGCACGACTTCGAGCTGTCGAGGAAGCGGCTGCTCGCCGGAGCGGACGACCATGAGGAATCGGCCGTCCGGGGCGACGTCGTAGGACGGCGCTCCGGGCACGACACTCGTGACGACGAAGTCGCTCTCGAAGAGCACGGCCTGCGGGCCGACGGCCATCTGGCCGTCGGTCTGCACGGGGACTGTGAGCATCCGCCGTCCACTCTTGAAGAACAGCTCGTCGCCGTCGCGCGACCACACAGGCTCGACGCCCCCCTCGGCGGACACCTGAATGCGAGTGCCCGTGTCGGACAGGGGCCGCACGTACACCTGCGGCCGGCCCGTCTCGTCCGACACGTAGGCCAACGCCCGTCCATCGGGCGAGATCATGGGGGTGTCGTCATCGAACGTCGTCGCGACCAGCGGGCTGGACGCCGATCCGCGATCGAGGTGGAGAATCCGGACGTCCCACCCGGTGTCCGAGCCCTCGCTCCGCTCGGCATAAGCGAGCCGCCGGCCGTCCGGCGCCCACGACCCCGGGAACTGGACGCCGCCGTCTTGACCGAGGCGCTCGGCCGGCTGGCCTCCTTCCGACGCCAGCCAGAAGAGGGTGGGCTGAAGGACGCGCTGCGAGGAGCTGATCGCGATGCGCCGGCCATCCGGCGTCCATACGGGAAACTGGTTCACGCCGCTATAGGTTGCCCGGCTCATGGTGCCGGTCTCGAAGTGGTAGACCCAGATGTCGTTCAACATCTCAACGGCCGCGCGAAGACCATCCGGCGAGAGTCGAACGTTGCCATACAGGTTCGGCTCGACCGGCGTCGGTGTGATGCGGCCTGCTCGATCCACCCACACGATGCGGCGCCGCTCACCGGTGCTCCTTCCGGCCGCGAACACCAGCGTGCCGTCTCGCGCGACTGAATAGTGCGCGCTGCCGGTCGCCGGGTCGGCCCACACGCCATCGACGATGGGGAACGCCTCGCCGATGATCGCGACGCGAACCGGATCGAAGGGGACCGCATACAACGCGCTCTCCCGCGTGAAGGCAACGTAGCCCGGGGGCACGTAGCGCGGCGCAGTCGCCGAGTCGAGCAGCCGCTTGCGCTCACCCGTGCGAGGGGAGACCGACCACACACTGGCGTCCTCGAAGCTGCCGCCGTTCCAGACGGTGAACAGCAGCGTCTCCCCGCCCGGCAGGATCTCGGGCAACAGATGATTGCTCTCGCCGGAATCGAACCGCAACTCCGTGAAGTCCTGCGGCGTGCCGCCGCCGGCCGACACGCGCTGGAGTCCTCCGGTGAAACTCGGCGAGAAGTAGATTGTCCCGTCGTCCGCCCAAGCGCCTCCGCGCGTGACCGGCGGCGTCGGACAGATCGTGACGAGCGTGCCGTCTTCGATCGCGACCTTCCGCAGCTCGCTCGCGGTGAAGAACGCCAGCCATCGGCCGTCCGGCGAGAAGAACGGGCTCATGGCACCCTGGGTGCCCCCCAGGGTCCCGGACTCGCTGCTCTCGAAGGAGCGGACGGCGATCATCCGTTGTCCGCCGTGCATCACGACGAAGGCCGCGGTGCGCCCATCGGCCGAGACGGCAACGCTCGAACCGGCTGCCGGGACGTCGTTGGGCGCGAGCAGCGTCTCCGGAGGGAGGGGAATCGACAGGCGCGTCACGGGGGGTGCGCTGGGGTGGGCGGTCGCACGCCACCACACCAGGCCTCCTGCGGCAACCGTCAGGACGCCGACGGCGAAGCCCGCAACCATCGGGCGGACCCAGGGGCGAGCGCTCGGGGCGGGCGGGGTGCGCGCCGACTGGCCGGACGCGGCCAGATGGAACGCGATGTCCTTCGCCGACTGCCAGCGCTCCGCGGGGTCCTTGGCGAGGCAGGCGCCGACGAGCTGCTCGAGGGCCGCTGGAATATCGGCCCGCCCGCCCGTCACCGATGGCCGCTCGTTGCCGAGGATCGCCGCGATGACACCGGCCGTGCTGTCGGCGTCGAAGGCGCGGCGACCGGTCAGCATCTCGAACAGGACGGCTCCGACGGCGAAGACATCCGATCGGGCATCGGACCCGTGCCCGGTCAGTACTTCGGGCGCCATGTAGGGCAGGGTGCCGAACAAGCCGAGTCTCCCGGACAGCGCGTCGACCAGCTCGGTCGTCGTCGCCGACGTACCGCGTGGATCGGACAGACGCGGCGGCGGTTGAGCGATTCCGAAGTCGAGGAGCTTCGCGCCGGACTTCGTGATCATCACGTTGCCGGGCTTGACGTCGCGGTGAACGATGCCGTGGTGGTGGGCCGCCGCCAGCGCCTCGGCGACGTGCGTGGTCAGGCGCACCGCCTCCGCGACCGGGAGCGGACCGCGCGCCAGCCGCTCGGCGAGGGTCTCGCCCTCCAGATACTCCATCACGAGGTAATCCGAGCCGTCCTGGTGACCGACGTCGAACAGCGTGCAGATGTGGGGATGGGCGAGCGACGAGATGGTCTGGGCTTCGCGCGTCAGGCGTTGCCGGGCTGCCGGGTCGGTCGCGATCTCGCCGGGCAGGATCTTGAGTGCGACGGTACGGCCGAGCCTGGTGTCGCGAGCCCGGTACACCTCACCCATGCCGCCGGCACCGGCTGGCGCGACGATCTCGTACGGGCCGAGTCGCGTGCCTGGAGCAAGGCTCATCGCCCGATCTCAGCGGACCCTTCCGGCCGCAGGACCAAGCGGGATACTAAGTCCGATAACCGGCAGCATGTCAACACCCCCGACGATGTCGATCCTCGACGTCGCACGCCGCGGCGACCGCGCGCAGTTGCTCGGCGCTCAGCACCTCCTGGGCGAGCTCGAAGAGCTCGCGCTCCTCGAACCGGATGTGCCTTGCCAGGAGTTCGCCGAACCGCCGGAGCGCCGCTGGAGTTCTCGGGTTCTTCGGGCTCGTGAGATCGCGGAGCGCGGCGTGTTCCTCGAGCAGTCGCCGCACCGGCTCCGATGCGCCCGCGGCCTCGAGCGCGGGAACGATGAGGGACTCCTCGATCCGGAAGTGCGGCTCGAGCTCCGACTCGAATGTCCGCACGACCTCCTTCCAGAGATCGTCCGCCGAGACGGCCCCCTCACCCGTCGCGGCCAGTTTCGCCTTCGTCGCGAGCACCAGGCCGTGATGATGGTCCTCGGACAGGGCGCGCAGTTCCGCAGCTCGCTTCATGGCATCGATCACTCCGTGACGGTCACGATGTGCGTTACCCGTCGAGGATCTCCGCCCCGCGCTCCGCAAGCAGCACCCGCAGGACGGAACGATGGCACCGCGTCTCGTCGGCGCAGTAGCAGCCGACCGAAAGGTCGGTGCGGCGCGAAAGGGCGGCGAGCAGATCGAGCACCGACCGCGCGTCCGCGGCCGCCATTTCCTTGCGGTAACTCCGGACGAAGCGCGCTCAGCCCTTCTCGGACCCGGCGACCTGCGCGCCCTTGATCGTCTCCGGGGTCGGCGCGAGCACGGGCAGCCAGACGTCGAAGAAGTTCCTCGGGCCGTACTCGGTCTTCGGCACGCCGCGGGGCAGGAACCGCACGGTCCCGATGCGGAGCCCTTCGCCGGGAGCCCGGGGGTCACCGAGCCGGACGATCCGGATCGCCATGGGATCCACAACCCTCCCGTTTCAGCACGCACTCGCCTTCGTCGCGGGACCGAGCATACCCCAGAGGAGCTTCCGCCATCGCGCTGCGGGAATCGTCGAGAGCCGCGAGCGCCCGGGCAGGGGGCCGCAGCGGATAAACCGTATCGGCGGTCGAGCGGCGCCGGGATGTCCGATGATGGACCGCGCACACTTGCGGCCACGCGTGAGACAATCCCGTCATGCGACTACCGAAAGCTCCGATCCTCGCCGTGGCCCTCGACGCCCTGTCGCTCCCGGCCTTCGCGGAGACCCTCCCATCCGACACCGCCGCCCGCCTCGCCGATCTGGCCCTGGAGTGCGTCCACAAGGAGTACCCGAACAAGATCGCGCACGTGATGGACTCCGACGCGGACGCGCAGCCTCCGCGCAAGCTGACTCCGGCGTTCTACGGCTGCTACGACTGGCACTCCGCCGTACACGGGCACTGGCTGCTGGTGCGGCTGACGCGACTCCAGCCCGAAGCGCCTTTCGCGCCTCGGGCGCGCGAAGCTCTCGCGAAGAGCCTGACGGCCGAGAACCTCGTGAACGAAGCAGCGTACCTCGGCCGCAAGGGCCGCGAAACCTTCGAACGACCCTACGGACTGGCCTGGCTGTTGGCGCTCGCGCTCGAATTGCGCGAATGGGACGATCCGCAGGCGCGCGCGTGGGCGGCCGCCGTGACGCCTCTCGAGCGTGCGGCCGTGGCGCAACTTGCGGCTTGGCTTCCCAAGCTCGCGTACCCTATCCGCGAGGGAGAGCACAACCAGACCGCGTTCGCGTTCGGGTTGGTCCTCGACTGGGCCAGGGGGACCGCGGATCGGGGGATGGAGGACCTGCTCGTCTCGCGCACGCAGGCGCTGTACGCCGCCGATCGTGATTGCCCGATCGGTTACGAGCCTTCGGGCCAGGACTTCCTCTCGCCCTGTCTTGCCGAGGCCGACCTGATGCGCAGGGTCCTCGCTCCCGCTCAGTTCGCCAGGTGGCTCGAGGTGTTTCTTCCTCGGATCCCGCGCAACGGGTCGAGCGACTGGCTTGCCGTGGGTGTCGTGACGGACCGCGCGGACGGAAAGTTGGTCCACCTCGACGGGTTGAACTTGAGCCGGGCGTGGATGCTCGAGGGGATCGCGAGCGGGCTTCCGGCGGACGATCCACGGATCCCGGCGCTGCGCGCGGCGGCGGCGCGGCACCGGTCGGCGGGGCTGTCGGCGGTTACCGGGGAGACTTACGCCGGCGGGCACTGGCTGGGGACCTTCGCAACGTACCTGGTGACGGGGCGCGGAATCGCTCGTACTCCATGACGAGGTCAGGGCTCGGCAGGGACCGGCATTCCGAAGCGTCGCTCAGCGGCGGTTGACCACAGCCTTGCCGTCCGCTATCGCGCGATCACCACCTCGAGGTACTCCCCCGGGACGACGAGCGCTCCGCGCTCGCTGCGGTTCCACTCGCGGGCGAGCGCCGTCAGCGTCGCGTGGAACGCACGCTGCCGGGAATCGTCGAGAGCCGCGAACGCCCGGTGCATGGGGCCGTAGTACGACCGGAAGAGGTCGACCCAGTGCTCCGCCGACGCGTAGCGGAACACGCACAGCTTGCGCTCGGTCCGGATGTCGGACGCGGCCGGTCCGAACAGCTCGACGAGGCGCGGCTCGGTGCCCCAGGCCATCGGCGAGCGCAACCCGGCCGGCGGCGGGACGAAGGATGAGACGACCTCGAACAGCCGGCCGATGAACCCCTCGGGGGTCCAGTTGGCGAGGCCGATGCGGCCTCCCGGCTTCACCACGCGCAGCAGCTCCGCCGCGGCGCGCTCCTGATCCGGGGCGAACATGACCCCGAAGGAGGATAGCGCCACGTCGAACGAGCCGTCGCCGAACGGCAGCGCCTCCGCGTCCGCGACTTGGAACGACATCGGCAGGCGATCGGCCGCGGCGCGGCGACGCCCCTGCTCGAGCAGCGCGGGGACGTAATCGGTCGACGTCACGTCCGCGAAACGGCGGGCGGCGGCGAGCGACGCGTTGCCGTTCCCCGCGGCGACGTCCAGCACTTTCTCCCCGGCGTGGAGGTCGACCGCCTCGCACAGCGCCTCGCCGACGATCTGGAGGCGGACGCCGATATGGCCGAAATCCCCCGAGGCCCACGTCGCCTGCTGCCGGGCCTTGATGGCCGTGAAGTCGGTAGGGGTGGTGGTGATCGCTTCCATGGTCTCACTCCTTCCATGCCGACAGTCGGTCCTTCGCGCGGGATGTCCGAGCGACGCCGCGTCGACGTGGGGATAGGATGCCGACGCCGCGGAGTTGACGTATGACCGCGTGTCGGAAACACTT
>Ga0075326_1000299_pt1 | contig 10425 bp, 13 predicted proteins | sample MayberrySE_Catta_3_FD_120052 | JGI IMG/M metagenome (GOLD analysis project Ga0075326, IMG submission 120052) | Natural and restored wetland microbial communities from the San Francisco Bay, California, USA, that impact long-term carbon... | ecosystem: Environmental > Terrestrial > Soil >...
CAAAAGGCTGCGGTTCGCGGAGGTGAAGTTCGAGTACGAAGCAGGTGGTCGCAGCGCCGCTTTCGACCGAGCAGCGTCCGACCTCCGAGATCATTTGGAGTCTTGCTGTCGCCCAGAGAATGCCACAGGAGAGCGATTCTTCGAGAGTTGGAGACTAACGCCAGACGTCTATGCGCGGCTCCTCAATAGCCTTCTGCCTACTGACTGAGGCCGGTACTGGCGACTAGGACTTTCGTGGGAATGGTCGGGCGGCCCTCCTTGCTGGTGGTCCGGAGGGCCGCCCTTAGACCGACTGGCGGCGTCAGTGTCCCCGCACGCTACTGCATCACTGACGCACTGGCCGGTGGGTCTCCGCGTTACTGTCCTCGGGCGCGGCCGGCCGCCCGTTTGGCGAACCGTTAGCGCGCTCGACGAGCTCCTCGCGCACGATCGAAAGATCGCCCGGCGCTTCGATGCCGAGCTTGATGCGCCGCTTGCCGATGCTGAGGACCTTGACGTAGATGCGATCTTCTATCCAGAACCCCTCGTGAAGTTTCCGATCGAGGACCAACATCCCTGCCTCCTCCCTAGCCCCTCGTCCCCCGCTTTCGTCCTCTCGACAGATCGGCCGGAGCGGCCAATCCCACCATCCCTACTGCACACCCACCAGATTGGCCTGCTCCGACCCGGAACCCGCTTCGCTAGGTGAACACCCCGATTGCCGAACCTTGACGTATCTGCGAAGATACGGTAGAAGTTGGTTACTGGATGTTCAACGCTGGATTATGCATACCAGCCCCCCGCTACCGGATTCCTAATGCCAGTAATATACTTCGTCCTTCCGGCGTTGTCAAGCCCCCGCAGAAAGGTGCGCTCTGATGGCTAAATGGGGCTTTTTGACCAATCACGCGCTCGTGCTCATCCACGTGGCCCGCAACCCGCGCTCGACCCTCCGCGAGATCTCGAGCGCCGTCGGCATCACCGAGCGGGCCGCGCTCTCGATCCTCCGCGCGATGGAGGAGGACAACATCATCTCGCGTCAGAAGGAAGGCCGTCGCAACAAGTACTGGGTCGACTTCAGGGCGCTGCTCGATTATCCGCTCGGCGGCCCTTACTCGGTGCAAGAGCTCGTCGAGGCGTTGACCGGAATCGCCACCGAGATCGACAGCGTCCAGCGCCGGGCCGTCGGCTAGCTGCCGCCCTGCTCCCACTCGTCGATCTCGCTGAAGATCGAGCGTTTCGTCTCCTCCGCCGCGAACGAAGCCTCCACGGAGTTCCGCGCCAGTAGCGCGTAGCCCGCGCGATCGAGGCCGAGCAGGTCGCCCGCGATCGCATACTCGCCGACCAGGTCGCAGTCGAAGTACCCGGGGTCGTCGGTGTGCACGGACACGACGACGTCAGCGTCCCAGAGCTGCCGCAGCGGGTGGGCGTCCAGCGACGGGACGACACCCAACCTGAGATTGGACGTCGGGCAGACGGCGAGGGGTATGCGACGCTCCGCCAGCTCGCGCACGAGTGCGGGGTCTTCGACCGCGCGCACGCCATGCTGGATGCGATCGGGGTCGAGCGACGCGAGCGCGTCGCGTACCGAAGCCGGACCGGCGTTCTCGCCCGCGTGCGGCGCCGAGCGCAGCCCCCGGCGCTTCGCCTCGGCGAACGTCGCTGCGAACGGCTCGTTCGAGTAGCCCTCCTCCGGCCCGCCCAGCCCGAGCGCGATCAGCCCCGGCACGTCCTTCGTCGCGTCGAGCGCCTGCGCGAGCACACCCTCGGGCATGATGCGCCCCAATCCGAGGACGAACTTCAGCTCGATGTCCGCCTGCTTCTCCGCCGCCTCCGCCGCTTCGAAGAACGAGTCGAGCGTGCGCGGACCAATCGCCGGCGAGATCTCGAGCTCGGCGTAGCGCACGCCAGCACGGACCGCGTCCTCGGCGTACTCGGTGACGATGCGCGTGTAGTCCCCGGGTTGAACCATCACCTGCGTCCCGAGCATATACATCTCAACGAAGCTGTCGAGGTCGTTGAAGGCCCGCGAGAGGCTCACGCCCTCCCGCGCGCAGAACTCCTCGAGCGTCGCCGGCCGCACCGAACCCTCGAGGTGGATGTGGACCTCGGCCTTGGGAAGCGCGGCCAGGTCGGCGCGATCGATCACGTTAGCGCGGCAGCCCGAGCCCGCGCGTGGCGATGATGCCGCGCTGAACCTCGCTCGTCCCAGCTGCGATCGTGCTCGACACCGATTGTAGGTAGCCGCGCTCGAGCCGGCCCTTGAGCGGCGCGTACTTCGAGCCGGGCTCCAGCCCGCCGAACATGCCCATGACCTGCATGCCGGTCAGCGCCAGCCGCTGACCGAACTCGGAACCGTAGAGCTTGCTGATCGACGCCTCGTAGTTGGGGATGATTCCCTGCGACTGCATCCACGGGATGCGGTACGCGATGTTCGTGCCCGCCGCGAGCTCGATCGCGCGGTCGGCGAGCCGGTACCGCACCGCGGCGTTGCGCCGCACGGTCTCGTCGGGGTGTTCGCGCACGAACTCGACCAGCCGCTCGAGTGTGCGCCGGCCGCCGGCGTACGCCTGGATGCCGCTGCGTTCGAAGTCGAGCGCGACGGCGACCTGATACCAGCCGCGGTTGAGCTCACCGACGAGGTTGTCCTTCGGGATGCGCACGTTGTCGAAGAAGACCTCGTTGAAGCCGGACTGACCGGCCATATTAATGAGGGGCCGCACGGTCACGCCGGGCGTGTCCATCTTGACCGCGAACGTGCTGATCCCTTTGTGCTTCGGCGCTTCCGGGTCCGTTCGCGCGGCCAGCCAGCCCCAGTGCGAGCGCTGTGCGCCCGACGTCCAGATCTTCTGGCCGTTGATCACGAAGTCGTCGCCGTCCTCCACGGCGCGCGTCTGCAGCGCCGCCAGGTCCGACCCCGCCTCCGGCTCCGAGTAGAGCGTGCACCATACGTCGTCGCCCGACGTGATGCCGGGCAGGAAGCGCTGCTTCTGTTCGTCGGTGCCGTACAGCATGACGGCCGGGCCGACCCAGGCGACGCCCATGCTGTAGCCGCCGGGCGCGCCGTGGTACGACATCTCCTCGTTGTAGACGAGCTGCTGCATGTGCGGCGCGTCGAGCCCGCCGTACTCCTCCGGCCAGGCCATCGCGAGCCACTTGCGTTCGGCGAGCTTCTTCGTGATGCGCGGTCCGAGGTCGGGATCCGTGCCCTCGCCGCCGTAGGGGTCGCCGTCCCAGTTCTCCGGCAGCTCGTTCCGGAGGAACTCGCGCACCTCCCCGCGGAACTGCTCTTGCTCGGGTGAGAATCGGAAGTCCATTAGCCTCTCCTAGCGCATCGATGCTGTGATCAAGATCGTCGTGTCGCTGAGCGCGCGCGCATCATGGCGCAGCCGCGCGCGCAACGCAACGAGGTCGTTCTTCGACGCGCGGATACGGGTCTCCGACGTGCCGATCTCGAGCGCGCCCCGCACGACCTGAATCGTCACGTCGCCTTCGACACCGTGCGCGCCGAGGTGCGTGCCCTTCCGCATGGCGACGAGCGTCACGCGAACGCGTCCCTCCTTCACCAGCGTCTTCGCCGCGCGCCCGCTCGACGCGGTCGCGGCCTTCTCGCGCAGCGCCGCCTCCTCGGCGGCGAGGTCCGCCTGGAGGACGGAACCCGCGAGCTTGTGGGTGCGCATGTACGTGTGCTTCTTGGGTGGCATGCGACTACCTCCTCAGGTCGGCTTCACGTTCGCGCCCATGCGGCGTGCGACGTTCTGGAACACGTTGTAGTCCTGCGCGCCGACGATCGGGAGCCGGCGCTCGCCGTCACCGAAAATGAACGTCGGCGTGCCGGTGATCCCGGCTCCGCGCGCCTCCTCGGTGCACTCGTCGACGTAGGCCGCGAACCGCTGCGACGTGAGCGCCTCCTCCAGTCCGTTCGCGTCGAGGCCGGCGGCAGTCGCCAGCTCCTTCAGCACCTCGGTGTCACCGATGTCCTTGCCCTCGCCGAAGTACGCGGTGAACAGCGCGCGGTGGTACGTGTCGAACAGTCCTGCCTCGCGCGCGAACTCCGCCGCCTCGAGCGACCAGTGCGAGTTCGGCGTATGGCGTCCCGGCGCGTACGGGATGCCGGCCTCTTCCGCGAGCTGGCGGATCGGGTTCACGTATCCCTCCGGCCGGGGGCGCCGCTCGCCGCGGTCCCGTCCTTCGGGCGGGATCTCGGGATGCAATTCGAACGGGCGCCACGCAACGTCGATATCGAACTCCTCCTGCAGTTGGTCGACCCGCACGAGGCCGATGTAGCACCACGGTCAGATGTAGTCGGAGACGATGATCAGGCTCAGCTTCGGATCGGCCATCGCGCGGATATGGTACCAGAGGGCTGGGCTCGACCTCATGGTGGGCGCGGCGCGCTTGCCGTCTGATGCGAGGACGTGGCAGCTATAAGCCAAACCAGCTGGCGCGGCGCTTCGCTTCGAACTCCTTCTTCTCCGCGGCAAGCTCGAGCGATGCCCCGTAGAAGGTCCCGGTGGGCGCCTGTCCTGAGAGGAACTGCACCTCCACGCTCCCGACGCGCCCAGCTCCGAACTCGATGTAGCAGAATCCGCGCCCATCATATCCGGCTGGCTGGTCGCCGTGTTCGATGCCTGCGATAATCTCAGCCGCCACGACTCGCGCGGCGCCTTCCGAGAACACGCCTGCCTTCGCAGTGCCAACGCTCGTCACGTCCCCAACCGCGTAGACACCGGGGAACTTCGTCTCGAGGGTCAACGAGTTGACGGGAACCCAGCCGTCTTCGGTCAAACCGCTTTCGGCCACCACGTCAGGCACCCGGTGCTTCGGGATGCCGAGGAAGAGATCGAAGGGCATCTCGCTGTCGTCGTCGAGAATGGCGACCTTACGTTCGGGGTCTATCGCGCGCACCAGGCGGTTGGGGACCCAGTTGATGCCGCGTTCGCGAAAGGCGGTTAGCAACCCCTTTGATGTTTCTGGCGATGGCGGAACTGGAGCACCGAACGGCATGACGAGGCTGATCTCGCACGCGTCTCTGACACCACGCGCGCTGAGAAAGTCGTGCAGGAGCAAAGCAGCCTCACTCGGCGCCGGCGGACACTTGAACGGGGTCGACGTGACACCGACGATCGCGTTCCCGCTCGAGAACTTGGGAATGACCTCACGCAGGCGCTCAGCCCCCGCCACGGAGTAGTACTCGTTGCCGCCTTCGGCCAGGCCTGGCGTGGCTTCGACGTCGTAGTCGGCGCCCAACGCAACCACGAGCACGTCGGCTTCGTACGCGCCGCCGCTCGTCGTGACGCTCCGCGCCACGGGGTCGATCGTGGTGACCGTCTCCTGGCGGAAGGTTACGCCCTTCTTGGCGATGTGACGGTAGGGTATCCGGACGGCTTCGGGCGGCTGACGGCCGAACATGACGTCCAATTTCGAGAATCCGAAGACGAAGTGATCGTTCCTGTCGATAAGGGTCACCTCGATGCGATCGCCCAGTGCCTCGGACAGCATCGTTGTGAGCTCGAGGCCGCCGAACCCAGCGCCTAAGACGACAATCTTCTGGGTCATGGGTTCTTCGGCTTCCTTCCTGCCATCGCGCGGATATGGTAGCAGAGGGGCGGGGTGCCTCATGGCATGGAGCGCCGCCCGGTCTCAGGGCGTGTATGATTGGTCGCTGTCGACGTGCGCCCGGCGCGTCACGGCTTGCCCATGCATGTGACGTCGTCGCTGCCGCCGGATCCAGGATGCGCCTGCGATTGCCCGCCGAGGCGGCCCAGTTTGCCCTCTACGCAGCGCTGGCTGTGCTCGCGGGAATTGTATTGCTCGACTCTGCCCGCGACACCTGGCGGACGGGCTACCATCTGATCCAGGGCCAGAACTATGCCGCGGCGCAGTACCTCAAGGAGAACACCGAGCCGGACGCCCGCGTCGCCGCGTTCAACGCGGGCGTCATCGGCTATTTCAGCGACCGAACCGTCATCAACCTAGACGGCGTGGTCAACAGCGATGCCTTTGATGCACTCCAGGATCACCGCCTGCTCGCCTACGTCCAGGGTGCCGGGTCGACTATGTCGCGGATCGTGACGGCGCGTGGATGAATCTGCCCCTGTACGTCCGTCCGGACGACTGGTCGGAGGGTCTCTGGGGGGCCGACCCTAACGCCGCGATGACTTCGATCCTCGAGATGCCGGCCCCAGGCAACTTCCCAAGGATGAACGTCTGGCGTCTCGAGCGAGCCGGCGACGCCGAACAGACTCAGACTCCGGCGGACGCCGAAGACTAGCCCCCGATGCGTTACACCTCAGCGCAGCGACTCGTCTACCGCCTAACCAACGTCCAGATACATGAACAACGTCTGCCGCCCGTCCGCGCCGTCCTCGTTCGTGTTCCAGCGGTCGTTGAAGCCGCTGATGCGGAAGCCGAGGCGAACGTAAAACTCGATCGATCCGGCGTAGTCGCCGCGTGGCTCGACCCACAGCCCGCGCAGGCGGCGCGCGCCCACGCCGCGGCCGTGTCGACGAGCGCGCGTCCGGCGCCGCCCCGGCGCGCGGGCCGGTCGACCGCAAGGTCGGTGATCTCGGCGGCGTCGGTCCAGCGCGGCACGACGATCATTACGTAGCCAGCGACCGCGCCGTCGACCTCGGCGACGAGGAAAGCGTCGGCGTTCTTGTGGAGCGCGTCGCGCAGGCTTTCGACCGTGACCGTCGCGTAGGTCTCCTCGCGAGCTGTTCCTTCGCGCCAGCGCAACGAGAAGTCCAGCTCCGGAGCGTCGCCAAAGCGTTGGAGCGCGAGGTAGCGCTCGCCGAACGTGTGCGTGAGATCGAGCTTGGTGAGCGCGTGGAGATCCGCTTCGGTCGCGGGGCGCACGGTGACGGGCATCGTCACGCCGGCTTCTTCGCGACGAAGATCTCCTGCGATCCAGGCTCGAGCGTGCTGTGCTCGAACGGGAGCGCCTCGGCCGAGAACCCGACCTCCGCGAACAGGTCGAGCCACGTCTTGCGCGGAAAGAGGCCGGTCTCGTGCGAGTCCAGCTCGACGCGTACCGAGCCGTCGGGCTCGCGGATGATGTAGGCGTAATCGGTTCGCGAGATCGTGTCCTTGGCGTCGGGGTCGTATGACCACTCCAGGTAGCGGATGGCGCGCCCGTCGTCTCCGTCGTGGCCGCCGCTGCTGTGGTCGGGTTCGAATGTCTCGACGAGGTCGTCGGGCGCGAACAGCGCGACGCCGCCCGGCTTGAGGTGGGCGTGTGCCGTCTTGATCGCGGCCTTGAGGTCGCGCTTCGTCGTCATGTAGCTGACGGCGTCGTGGACGAACACGGCGTCGAACTCGCGGCCGAGGCGCACGTCACGCATGTCGCCCTCGACGTGTTCGAGCTCCGGGTTGATCGTCCTGCTCAGCTCGAGCATCTCCGGCGAGAGATCGCAGAGCACCATCTCGTCGAAGTGCCGTTTCATGTGCGACGCGTTGTTCCCGCCGCCGCTGCCGAGCTCCAGCAGCGACGCGATTGGGCCCGCCGCGGCCTCGGTCAGGTGCTTGACGAAGAACGCGGCTTCCTCCTCGTACTCCGCGGGCGCGGTGATGAGGTGGAACCACGACGCCAGCTCGGCGTACATCTTAGGCGGCATCGCTACGCCTCCACCCGCACGCCCGCGCCCCGTTCGATCCGGCCCACGCACGCCGCGACGAAGCCGTCCTTGTCGAGCGCTGACGCGAGCTTGTTGGCAGCCTCCGCCGCGACGGCGATCAGTAGCCCCCCCGACGTCTGGGCGTCGTACAGCAGGTGCTCGATGTCCTCGGGTACGCCGTCCGCGATCTCGACCTGCCCCTCGACGCCGGCGCGGTTGCGCCCGGCACCGCCCGTCAGGTGGCCGGCCGCGATGTAGTCGAGCGCGCCGGGCAGCGCGGGCGCTTGCGAGGCGTCGAGGACGATGCGGACGTCGCTGGCGCGCGCCATCTCGGCGGCGTGGCCAATCAGGCCGAAGCCGGTGATGTCGGTGCAGGCGTGCGCGCCCGCCCCTTTCGCGAGATGCGACGGATGGCGATTGAGCAGGAGCATGCTGTCGACCGCCGACTTCAGGTGGTTGGGCTCGCAGGCGTCGGCGCGCGCGGCGGTCAGCACCACGCCGGTACCGAGGGCCTTCGTTAGCAGCAGCACGTCGCCGGGCTGCGCGCCCGACTTGCGCATGAGCGTCTTCGGGTCGATCGTGCCCGTGACCGCGAGACCGTACTTCGGCTCCTCGTCGAACAGGGTGTGGCCGCCGGCGATCACGCCGCCCGCCTCGGCGACCTTCTCGCCGCCGCCGCGGAAGATCTCCGCGAGGACGCTGTACGGTAGGCCCTCGGGGAAGTTCGCGACCTGCAGCGCGAGGATCACCTCGCCGCCCATCGCGTAGACGTCGCTCATCGCGTTCGCGGCGGCGATGGCGCCGTACGTGTACGGATCGTCGACCACCGGCGGAAAGAAGTCGACCGTCTGCACGATCGCAAGGTCCTCGCTCAGCTTGTAGACCGCCGCGTCGTCCGGCCCCGCAAGGCCGACGAGGAGGTCGGGATGATTCGCCGCGGGGAAAATCCTCTGCAAGGGCGGGAGCACCTCGGCCAGCGTGGCGATCCCGGCCTTGCCCGCGCAGCCAGCGCAGGAAGCGAGGCTGGTCAGCCGTACTTGGTCGAGCGTCATGGGCCGCATCCTTCCTTCAGACGTGAATGCTCTGATTATAGGTGGTGCAGCTACAGATAGAGCGATGTTACATCTTCGAAACCACTTCTACGGACGCCAGGCGTAGGATCAACGTGGGTAACCCAAGATGCATCGCAACGAAGGACGAAACGAGTGTTAGGAGGGCGCATGAACAATCTGTGGAAGATAGGTATCGGTGTTGTGGCGCTGATCGTCGTGGCCGTTGCAACGGCGGGCTTTGTCAACGCGCAGACCGATGAGGACGGCGAAGGTCCCATGCGGGACTTCGTCGGGCGGCTCGCCGAAAAGCTCGGCATTTCCGAGGACGAGCTGGCGACCGCAATCGATGAGACCCAGCTCGACATCGTCGACGAGCTGGAAGCCGACGGCACGCTCGACGAGGAGCAGGCCGACCGCCTGCGCGAGCGTATCGAGTCGGGTGAGGGCGGACTCCTGGGCCCGATGATCGGGCACAAGCTGCGCATGCATGACGGCCCCTTCGCCGGCATGCACGCGCTCGACTCCTACGCCGACGCGGCCGGCATCAGCGTCCCTGAGCTGGTCGAGGCGTGGGAAGGCGAGGGTACGCTTGGCGAGGTGCTGGCGGACCTCGGTGTCGACACCGACGCCGTGACCGCGCAGATCGTCGCCGACCTGGAAGCGCGCCTTACGGAAATGGACGTTGCGCAGGAGCGCATCGACGAGATCGTAACGAACGCATCAGAGAAGCTGTCCGATCTGCTCGCGAGCGAGGACCCGCCCGAGCGGCCGTTTGGCAGCGGCAACTTCGGTCACGGCTTCCCGGGGGACGAACCAACGGACGTCACGGAGGCCGTGTCTCCCACCTTCTAGCTCGAGAAGGAAGGTGTTGAACGGAGAGGGAGCGCCGCACCTCACCCCAGGCAGCGGCCTCCCTCTCCCGGTTCTCCAACCGATGATAGACTGGAAGCAGTAATGAACGAGAACAACCACCTGATCCTCGTGGCGGACGACGACGGACACATCGTCGAGCTCGTTTCGATGTACCTCACCAAGGCCGGCTTCAGCGTGGAGACCGCGGCCGACGGCGACGAGACGCTGAAGAAGACCAAGGAGCTCCACCCCGACCTCCTTGTCCTCGACATCATGATGCCCGGCCCGGACGGGCTGCAGGTCTGCCGCACGCTCCGGCGTCGCAGCGACGTGCCGATCGTGTTGCTGACCGCCCGCACCTCCGACGTCGACAAGATCGCCGGTCTGCGCTTCGGCGCCGACGACTACGTGACGAAGCCGTTCAACCCGGACGTCCTCGTCGCCCGCGTCGAGGCGGTGCTCCGCCGCGCGCACACCAACGGCGATACGCCGCGCGAGGAGCGGATCAAGCTGAACGAGCTCGACATGGACCTCACGAGCCGGAGTGTCGCGATCAACGGCACCGAGCTCTCGCTTACACCGAAGGAGTTCGACCTGCTGGCGACGTTCGCGCGCTTCCCCAACGTCACCCTCGACCGCGAGCAGCTGCTCGACCTCGTCTGGGGGACGTCGTTCTACGCGCTCCGCACCGTCGACGTGCACGTCGCGCGCCTGCGCGACAAGCTGAAGCAGAGCCCGCTCAAGATCGAGACGGTGTGGGGCACGGGCTACCGGCTGGCCACTGCGGAGTAAGATGGCCAACGAGCCCCCCAGCGCGCTCTTCAGCCTCCAGAGCAAGCTGATCTTCGCCTTTGTCGGCGTGGTGCTGGTTGCGCTCATCATCGCGGCCAGCATCTTCGTCTACGTCCGCCGCGACGACCAGCCGG
>Ga0075326_1000300_pt1 | contig 10420 bp, 8 predicted proteins | sample MayberrySE_Catta_3_FD_120052 | JGI IMG/M metagenome (GOLD analysis project Ga0075326, IMG submission 120052) | Natural and restored wetland microbial communities from the San Francisco Bay, California, USA, that impact long-term carbon... | ecosystem: Environmental > Terrestrial > Soil > Wetlands...
GCTGATGACCGCCTCGGTCATGCTCATGATGTGGTAGTGGTCCAGCCCGATCACGGCGAAACGGAGGCGATGCGGCGGCGGCTCCGCGTCGATCGCGTCCGGTTCGACGCTTTCCTGCCGGGCGTTGCCGCCCTGGGCGAACGCGCCGCCGGCCGCTGTCGCCAGGCCCGCCAGCCCCGCGGCGCCCAACCAGTCACGGCGAGTAATCATGCCGGTATCTCCTCGTGCCGAAGAAAAGGGACACTGTCGAGTATAGTAAGATCGACCGCCGCCCGTCACCCACCGGGCGGTGCGGCGATCGCGTTTCTGGCGGGGTGTCGCCGCCACGGGCCGGGCGTTGCGCCCGGCCGGTGGGGACGATCGGTCAGCGGCGGCGTTCCAGCGGCAGGTAGTCGACGGCCGTGGCGCCCTGGTAAACCTGCCGCGGCCGGGTGATCCGATGAGTCGGGTCGTCCATCAACTCCTTCCATTGCCCGATCCAGCCGGGCAGCCGTCCCAACGCGAACATCACGGTGAACATGTTCACCGGGATTCCGATCGCGCGGTAGATGATGCCGCTGTAAAAGTCGACGTTCGGGTACAGCTTGCGCTCGACGAAGTAGTCGTCCGACAGTGCCGCCTCTTCCAGCTGTTTCGCCAGGTCCAGCACCGGATCCTGGATGCCCATCTTGGTCAACACCTTGTCGCAGGCGGTTTTGATCACTTTGGCCCGCGGGTCGAAATTCTTGTAGACGCGATGGCCGAAGCCCATCAAGCGGAAGCCGGAGTCCTTGTCCTTGGCCAGATCGACGAACTTGCGGATGTTGCCGCCGTCCGCCCGGATGGTCTCGAGCATCTCGATGACCTTTTGGTTGGCGCCGCCGTGCAGCGGCCCCCACAGGGCCAGGATGCCGGCCGCGATCGAGGCATACAGGTTCGCGTGGCTGCTGGCGACCGTCCGCACCGTGGCGGTGCTGCAGTTCTGCTCGTGATCGGCGTGCAGGATCAGCAGCAGATTGAGCGCTTCCTCCACCACCGGGTCCGGTTCGTAGTCGCGCGCGGGTACGGCGAACATCATGCGCAGGAAGTTGCCGCAGTAGGACAGCGAATCCTGCGGGTAGATGAACGGCTGGCCGATGGATTTCTTGTACGAGAAGGCCGCCAGCGTGCGGATCTTCGAGATCAGCCGCGCCGCGTTCATGTCGAAGTCGTTGCCTGCGTCCGACACCGACGCCTCGGTGTAGTAACCGGACAGCGAGGCGACCATCGCCGACAGGATGGCCATCGGATGGGCCTGGCCCGAGAAGCTGGAGAAGAAGGTCTTCATGTCCTCGTGTAGCAGGGCGTGGTGGTTCAGGCTGTCTTCGAAGGCGCTCAGTTCGGCGCGGTTGGGCAGCTGGCCGTAGATGAGCAGGTAGCAGACTTCGACGAACGAGGCCTGGTCCGCCAGCTGCTCGATCGGAATGCCGCGGTAACGGAGGATGCCCTTTTCCCCGTCCAGAAAGGTGATCTCGCTCTGGCAGGCCCCGGTGTTGCCGTAGCCCGGGTCCAGCGTGATGTGGCCGGTCTGCGCCCTCAGCTTCCCGATGTCTATGGCTTTTTCGTTTTCCGTGCCGGTGATTACCGGCAGCTCGATGGTTTGGCCGTCGGGCAGGCTGAGCACGGCCTTTTCCGCCGCCATTTCTCGAACTGAATGTTGTGACGTCATCGTATTCTCCATGTTCGGGTTCCGGAACACCCGGAGCACTGTTTCTGAAGCGCTTTCGCTTAATTCATGCTAAATACCACATATATTCGTTCCGCCGCCCGACCTAGATCAAATGATGCGGCCGCGCGACGACCGCGCAATCTGACCGTTTTTTCAGCTTTCTCGCATAACTGCCTCAATTCCTGCCAAAAAACGGGTAAGATAAGTCCGCCCACGGGTATCGGCCGGTTCCACCAGGACCCGGCCGGGCCCCAATACGGGGGGTCAAAGCAACGATGTCGCTGTTCGAGGAACTCAAGCGCCGCAACGTCTTTCGCGTAGGCATCGCCTACGTCGTCACGGCCTGGCTCGTGCTGCAGGTGGCCGACATCGTGCTCGACAACCTGCCGGCGCCCGGCTGGGTGATGCAGGTCATCATGCTGGTGCTGGTGGTCGGCCTGCCGGTCGTGCTGGTGATCGCCTGGGCGTTCGAACTGACCCCCGAGGGCCTGAAACGCGAACGCGACGTCGACCGCTCGCAATCCATTACGAACAGGACCGGCCGCAAGCTGGACCGGGTCATCATCGGGGCGCTGGTCCTCGCGCTGGGCTACTTCGTCTGGGAGTCCCGGTTCTCGGCGCAGGATCCGGCCGGTGCGACACCGAGTGAATCCGCCGACCTCCCCGCGGCAGGCCCGGGTGCAGCCGACGTCGCCGAGGCGGCGCCGGAGAAGTCCATCGCCGTGCTACCGTTCGTGAACCTGAGCTCGGACCAGGAACAGGAATATTTCTCCGACGGCATTTCCGAAGAGCTGCTCAACGTGCTGGCCCAATACCCCGGCCTGCACGTGGCGGCGCGCACGTCATCGTTCCAGTTCAAGGGGCAGAACAAGGACATCGGCGAAATCGCCCGACTGCTGAAAGTGAGCAACGTGCTGGAAGGCTCGGTGCGCAAGTCCGGCGCCCGACTGCGCATCACCGCCCAGCTGATCGAGGCCGACACCGGCTACCACCTGTGGTCGCAGACCTACGATCGGGAAATGGACGACGTGTTCGCAATCCAGGACGAGATCTCTGCGGCCATCGGTGATGCGCTGCGCGTCGAGCTCGCGCTGGACGGCGACGACGTGGCCAATGCTCCCCGGGTCGCGGAGTCCGCCAACACCGCTGCTTACGAGGCCTTCCTCGAGGGCCGCCACCTGGTGAATCAACGTGGCCGCAGCAACATGCTGCAGGCGTCCGAAGCGCTCAAGCGCGCCGTGCGCCTGGATCCTGAGTTCGCGCCGGCCCAGGCCTGGATGGCGATCGCCTGGACCATGATGCTGAACAGCCCCACCACCTACGGGGACCTGACCCTGGCGGAAGTCACCGAACGTGCGACACCACACGTCGAGCGCGCGTTGGCACTCAACCCCAACCTGCCCGAGGCCTACGGTGCGCGCGGGCTTTTGAAGATGGACGCCAGCGATTATCCAGGGGCGCTGGCCGATCTTGCGCATGCGCTCGAGCTCAACCCGGTCTACGTGGATGCCGTGAACTGGAGCCAGATCGCGGCCTCGGCGGCGGGCGAGTATGCCCGTTCGTATGCGCTGCAGCGGCGGATGGTCGAAATCGATCCGCTGTCGATCATCGGGCGCCTGAACTATGCACCCCTCCTGGCCATGTCCGACCGCGCCGCGGCCGTCCGGATGACGGAGGAACTGGCGGCACAGAACGCCTGGGCAGGCTACACGGCCCGCGGCAACGTGGAGTCCGCGCCCCCAGGCAACCTGCCCGAGGCCCTGCGCTGGTACCTGAAGGCCTACGGCGCCGATCCGCACGATGAATTCACCAACCGCTTCATCATCCGTTCACTGGCCATGGTGGGTGAATACGAAGAGGCGCGCCGGATTTCCGACGCCAACCTCTACCTGGTCGACGTACAGGAGGGCCAGCTCGAGGGCGCCATCCACTCACTGCGCCGGGCCCACGACGCGGATCCGCAAAACTGGGCGCCGCTGACGGAACTGGCCGATGCGCTTTATTTCGCGCGTCACTTCGACGAATCCCTCGCGCTCTACCGTAAGCTCCAGTCGCTCTCCCCCACCGATCTGATCGTCGATGCGGTCGATGCATCGACCCGCTCGCTGGTGCGATTGGCTTACGACCTGCAGCAGGCGGGCGACCTCGAGGGCGCACAGAAAGCGCTGGCCCTGCATCGGACCGACCTGGAGAAGCGACGCCAGGTCGGCACGATCTATCCACCGGACCTGGTGGCGAACGCCATGGCCCGCGCGATGGACGGTGACGAATCCGGTGCGTTCGACGCCCTGCGCGAGGCGCTCGCGCTCGGCCTGCGCGACCTGAACGCGTTTCGCGAACCCTGCTTCGATGGCGTCGCGCAGCACCCCGAGTTCCTGGCGATCCAGGCGGACGCCCGCCAACGGGTTGAAGCGGACCACCGCGCCGTCGTCCACCTGATCTGCAACGAGAATCCGATTCCGGACATGTGGCAGCCGCTGGGCGCGACCTGCGCGGGCGCCGCCGCCGGCCCGTAACTACGGGAAGCCTAGACGGGTTTTTCCCGCGCCGGCCCGGCGCTGCCTTTCGCAACGTTCGTCGCCAGCGCGATCATCGACGCCAGGTCGGCCAGGTTGGCCGGCACCACCAGCGTGTTGCCCGCCTTCGCCAGGTAGCCGAACTGGTCGATGTACTGCTGGGCGACGCGCAGCTGCATCGCCTCGGCGCCGCCGTCGGTGGTCAGCGCCGAGGCGACCTGCCGCAGTCCGTCGGCAGTGGCGGTGGCCACGGCCAGGATTGCCGAAGCTTCGCCTTCGGCCTCGTTGATCTGCTGCTGCTTGGCTGCTTCCGATTCCTTGATGACGCGCTGTTTTTCGCCCTCGGCCTGGTTGATTTTCGCGTCCCGCTCGCCTTCGGAGGTCAGGATGACCGCGCGCTTCTCACGCTCGGCCCGCATCTGCTTCTCCATCGCGCTGAGCACGTCCGAGGGCGGGTTGATGTTCCGGATCTCGTAGCGCAATACCTTCACGCCCCAGGGATCGGAGGCCTTGTCCAGTTCGTCCACCACGTTGGAGTTGATGGTGGCGCGCTCCTCGAAGGTCCGGTCGAGATCGATCTTGCCGATCTCGCTGCGCAGGGTGGTCTGGGCCAGCTGTGAAATCGCGAACATGTAGTCGTGGATGCCGTAGGACGCGCGCCCCGGATCCAGCACCTGCATGTACAGCACGCCGTCGACGCCGACCTGCACGTTGTCCTTCGTGATGCACACCTGTTCCGCGATGTCGATGGCCAGTTCTTTCAGCGAGTGCTTGTAGGCCGAGCGCTCGATGAACGGGATCAGGATGTGAAACCCTGCGTTCAGGACCCGGCTGAACTTGCCGAGCCGCTCCACGACAAAGGCGTTCTGTTGCGGCACCACGACCGCGGTCTTGGCGATGACGAAGATGGCGACCGCGGAGATCGCGAGGGCGACGTACAGGGAAGTCATGGCTGGTCCTCTGCTGCTGGCGTGGGATCGGTTTCGGCGGTGCTGACGTAGAGGGTCAGGCCCTCGCTGCGCACGATCCGGGCGCGCCGGCCGCCCGCGATGCGCTCGTGTCCGTCGTTGACTACGGTCCAGGTCGAGCCGCGGAAGCCGGCGCGGGTCGACTGGCCGGCGTCCAGGTCGGCCGGCACGTCGACGTAGTCGCCGGCCATGCCTTCGCGAAAGCCGGGCACGTCGCCGCGGATCTTCTCGTACAGCGCCTTGCGGAAGGTAAACATCGAGACCAGCGCCAACGCCGCGAACAACAGCCACTCGCCCCATTCGGGCAGGGCCAGGCCGAACAGGCTGAGCAGCCCGACGACCGCCGCGGAAAGCCCGATGAACACCAGGTAGAATTGCGCGTCGATCGCGACCATTTCCGCGCCGAACAGCACGGCCCCAAGAATCATCCACGCCCACCAGGTCATTGCATCCTCCCGCACCGAACCCGTTCGAAACTATACTCCCTGAACAAAAGACAGGACACCCACAACTATTCCGCAAGGACGTGGGCGAAAAGATGTGGGTGTCCCGGGCCTTGCGCCGAGGTGTATTGCATGATTGAAAGCCCGTTCGTGGTTCTGCTGATCGGCATCGTGTTCGTGGTGGTGGCCATCGTCGGTCTGCGCGTCCACGCTTTCCTGGCCTTGATGTTCGCCGCGATTCTGGTGGGCCTGCTGTCGGGCGTGGTCCTCGACCCGGCCGCCCGCGTGCACCCGTCCGTGCAGGTGCTCGGTCAGACCGTCAACGAATTCGGCCGCACGGCCGGCAATATCGGACTCGTCATCGTGCTCGCCTCGATCATCGGCAAATGCATGATGGACAGCGGGGCGGCCGACGCGATCACGCGGCGTTTCCTGCGCCTGCTGGGCCGGGACCGCGCCTCCGGGGCGCTGCTGGGCAGCGGCTACCTGCTGTCCATCCCGGTGTTCTTCGACACGGTGTTCTACCTGCTGGTGCCGCTGGCCAAGGCCCTGCGGGTGCGGACCGGCCGCGACTACGCCGTGTACGTGATGTCGATCTGCGTCGGCGCCGGGCTGACCCATTCCCTGGTGGCGCCGACTCCCGGCCCGCTGATCATGGCGGACAACCTGCACCTGGACCTCGGCACCACGATCCTGGCCGGCCTGGCCGCCAGCCTGTTGCCCGCGGTGGCGGTCGGCTGGTTTTTCTGCCGCTGGTGGGGCGCGCGGCTGGACATCCCGTTCCGGGAAACCCCCGACCTCCCGCAGGCGGAGCTGCGCGCGATTGCCGACAAGCCGGACGCCGAACTGCCGGGGCTGCTGGTGTCGCTGCTGCCCATTCTGGCGCCGGTGCTGCTGATCTCGGGCGCCTCGATCGCCACCACCCTGAACGACACGGCGGTCGCGGCCGGCGGCCCGGGCCTGAACCCCACCGGATTGGCCTGGATGCAGTTCCTCGGCGACCGCAACGTCGCCCTGATCGCCGCGATGCTGGCCGCCGCAGCGGTGCTGTTGCGGCAGCGAGCGATCGGCCTGGCCGGACTGGCCCGGGCGTTCGAACCGGCCATCGCCTCGGCCGCCGTCATCATCCTGATCACCGCCGCCGGCGGCGCCTTCGGGGCAATGATCGGGCACATCGGGATCGGTGACGCTTTGCGTGAACAGGTCGGCACCAGCGCCAGCGGCACCGTGCTCATCCTGCTGGCGTTCGGGATTTCCTCACTGATGAAGATTTCGCAGGGCTCCACCACCGTGGCGGTGATTACAGCCTCCGCGATCATGTTCGGCGTGGTCGACGGACTGGCGCTGCCCTACCATCCGCTCTACCTGTTCCTGGCTATCGGTTTCGGCGGCATGGTGTTCTCCTGGATGAACGACAGCGGCTTCTGGATCGTCGGCCGGATGGCCGGCTTCGACGAGCGGGAAACCTTCCAGACCTGGACGCTCGGGTTCGGCCTGGCGGGCCTCGTCGGCCTGCTGCAGGTGCTGCTGTTTTCGCAACTGCTGCCGCTCGCGGGCAGTCAGTGACCCCAGTCAGTGACCGCAGTCAGCGACCCTAGTCAGCGACCCCAGTCAGCGACCCGGCCCGCTGAAGGTCACCAGCCGATTGAGCCCGTCCCGGTCCTCCAGCAGCAGTTCCACGCTCGACAGCCCGGCCTGCGGGCCGAACGCCCGCCAGGCGTTCAGGGACAACGGGAAGTCCCGCGCCCGCACGTGGTCGAACAGCAAGGTTCGCTCGGCAGGCAGCAGCGCCCGGTACCGCCGATCGGCATTCGCGATCCAGCGCTCGAGGTAGCGCTCGCGCGGCTCGAACTCCGCGCTGAACACGTCGATCAAGGCGAAAAACCCGTCGGCGGTCAGTAACCCGCCCGCGCGCTGCAACGCCAGCAGCTTGTCGGCCGGGTCGGCCAGGTGATGCAGCGAAAAGCTGGCCAGCACCAGGTCGAACGAGCCCGTGATCCCGTCGAGCGCGGCCAGCAGGTCGTCCTGGATCAAACGGCCGGACACCCGGAGGCGGTCGAGGCGATTCGCGGCGATGGCCAGCGCAGTTTCGGATTCGTCGACGCCGACGTAGCGCCGCACCGGCACCGTTTCGAGCAGCGGCAGGATCGGCGCCAGGTCGCCACAGCCCAGGTCGAGAATCGCGACCGGCCGCGGAAACCGGGCCAGCACCTCGGCCTGCAGCCGGCTGAAAAACGCCCGGTGATCCATGTAATCGTGGATCAGCAGTTTCTCGTAAACCTGCCATTCTTCGAACAGGGGGTCCCCTACGGCTTCGCTCATTGCACTCATACACACAACCCGGGAGAACCTAGTTTAGCGCGGGCAAACGCGCTAGGCTTGAATACAGTACCTCGCACCGTTCCCGCGAGGCCCCCGTTAAACACTAAGGACACTCTGCAGTGAAAATCAAACGCAAGGGCTCCGCCGTCTGGACGGGCGGCCTCAAAGACGGCCGCGGCAACGTATCGACCCAGAGCGGGGTGCTCTCCAAGCAGCCCTATGGCTTTTCCAGCCGGTTCGAAGGTCAGCCGGGCACCAACCCCGAAGAGCTGATCGCGGCCGCACACGCCGGCTGCTTCACCATGGCGCTCAGCCTGATTCTGGGCGAGGCCGGACTGACCGCCGAACGCATGGAGACGACGGCTGAAGTCACCCTCGAGAAGGTCGAAGACGGTTTTGCCATCACCGCCATCGAACTCGTTCTCGAGGCCAAGGTCCCGGGCGCCGAAGTCGCGCAGTTCAGGGAACTCGCGAACAAGGCCAAAGAGGGCTGCCCGGTCTCCAGGCTGTTCAAGGCGCCGATTGCCCTGAAGGCTACCTTGGCTCCCTGAGTGCGGGATGCCCCCCGAGCGCTCGTGAGCCGGCACGCACACCGGGCCCGGACCGTGCCCGGGCGGCTGCGCGGCGGGCTGCGGCGTTCGTCCGGGTTCGCGTGCCTGCTGGCCGCACACGTGTTTCTCGGCAACGCCTGGGGCCAGGTCCCGATGGCCCGCCCTGACCCCGCAGCGGTTGCTGCGCCCGTTCCCGTGCCCCTGCGCGACCCGGCGAACGATTATCTCGAAGCGATCGACCGCATCGAGGGGGAATACGGTCCGTACGCCACGGAGTTGTCCGACCTCTACCTCGGCCTGGGCCAGGCGATGCTGGACCGCGGCGAATACGAGAAGGCGCGCGACGCCTTCAGCCGCGGCCTCATGACCGTGCGCGTGAACTCGGGCCCCAAGAGCCCCGAGCAGACCGATCACCTGTACCTGCTCGCGAACGTCGAAACCCTGCTCGGCAATATGGGCACCACCGACGACATCCTGGGCAACATCTACCTCGTCAATGCCGAATACTACGGCGATGACAGCCTGGAGATGGTCCCGGTCATCGAGCGCATGTATGCGTGGTACCTCGCTGCGCGTCCGCCCGGCTCGGAGCTGGCTGAGTACGAAGAGTACGTACGGGGTATCGAAATGATGCAGAAACTCGTGACGATCAATGAACTGCATTACGGCCCCGGGGATGCGGCAACCGCGGATGCGAACCGGCGCCTCGGCGAGGCGGAATTCAGGGCCGTCCGTTACCTGCTGGAACAGGGCATCGAGTTCACGCTGGACTCGCGGATGGATCTGCTGGGCCGCACGATGGACACGCAAGGCGGCGTCAAGGTGTCGATCGGCGACCATTACTACGCCGGGCGCGGTGCATTCAAGAAGTACCTGGACGCGCTCGAGGCGGACGGCTCGAACACGCCGCTCGACTATGCCCGGGCCTACGCCGACCTGGGCGACTGGTACCTGGGCGTCGGCAAGTTCCGCAACGCCCGCCAGAGTTACGAGCGCGCCTACCGGGTGCTGGCGCAGAGCGACGAATACGCGGCGCTGGCGGACCATTACATGGCGCAGCCCAAACCGGTGCATTTCTTCCAGCCGCCGCCCGATTTCCTGGACGACCCGGAAGTCGCCATCCCCGAGCTGCACCTGGACATTTCCATGACCGTCACCCGTACCGGTGACGTCCTGTCCGCAGAGGTCCTGAACCCGCCCGCAGACCTCTCCGAGGAAATCCTCGGCGACATCCTTCAGCTGGTGCGGGACACGCCGTTCCGCCCCGCCATGAAGGCGGGCGACCTCGTCACGACCAAGGCGTTCATCTGGCAGTTCGCCATTTTGCCGCGGGAGCGTGCCTCCTAGCCGCGGACGATCGCCGCACTAAGGGACGTTCTCCCAGTAGCCTGAAATCGTGGCCTGCGAGAAGAACGTCGCTCCTCCGTCGCGAGTGTTCATGGTGAGTCTTGCAGTACTTCCCTCCTCGACAAAGGCCAGAACCGGACTGTTGAACCCCCAGGTGTCCGCAATGACGTTCGATCCGGCACAAATGCTCTACGGCCGCCGGTCGTGCGCGACGGTCACGGTGGCCTCGGCCGTGGCTGTGTTGCCGCCCTGGTCCTCGACCTCGTAGGTGATGGTGTAGATGCGCCCGGAACCTTTCCCGCTGCGCTCGGCGCGCAGTTTGAACGCCCGGTCGTCCGTGCCGAACTCGGCGTCCTGGATGTCCGGAGCCTTGTTGCCGTCGCCGGGCCCGTTCGCGGGCTCGTTGCTGACGATCGAAACCAGGCGTACGGTCGGCGCCGCATCGCACAGGTCCTCGACGATGACCTCGACCTCGATGTCGATCAGCTGGTGGTTCGGCGGCCAGAGTTTGGTCGGCGAGACACTCAGCGCCAGCTGCGGCGGCGTCGTATCTTCGATCGTGACCTCGGCCATGCAGAGGGCGGAA
>Ga0075326_1000301_pt1 | contig 10418 bp, 7 predicted proteins | sample MayberrySE_Catta_3_FD_120052 | JGI IMG/M metagenome (GOLD analysis project Ga0075326, IMG submission 120052) | Natural and restored wetland microbial communities from the San Francisco Bay, California, USA, that impact long-term carbon... | ecosystem: Environmental > Terrestrial > Soil > Wetlands...
CGGCGCGCTGCAGCTCGGCCGCGGCGAAGATGCTGCTCGTGTCGTTCGAGGGATCGTGGATCGTCGTGACCCCGAAGGCGAGGTTCGAGAACTGTATCCAGTTCTGCTGCGGGAGGATCTCCGTCTGGCTCATGGCGCCGTGGGCGTGGACGTCCACGAGTCCAGGGATGACGGTCTTGCCGGAGACGTCGAACACCGCCGCGTCGTCCGCGGGAATCGCGACCTCGCCGGCCTTCCCCACGGCATGGATGCGGTTGCCGCGCACCACCACCACGCCGTCCTCGATGACCTCGCGCGTGGCGCCGGCATCCCGCATCGTCACCACCCGTGCGCCCTCGAAGACGATGAAGCCCTGCGGAGCGTCGGCAGCGACCTCGAAGCCGAGGTCGATGCCGCTCTCGACCGGCTCCGGCAGCTCTTCCGGGGCGCCCTGCAGAAAGGCGAATGCATCGGCGAGGTCGCGGGAGTACAGCGTGGGGCCGTGGGCCCAGTACAGGCGGTCGCTCGCCGCCGACCAGCGCAGGAACTCGCCGGAGCGTTTCGACACCTGCGTGACGGGGATCGACTCGGTCTTCGATCCGAGCTCCACCGTGCGGCCCGTCAGGGTGAACGGAGCCACGAACGCGTTGTACTGCTCGGTGAACGCGACGAAGCGCCCGTCCGGGGAGACGCTGAACTCGGTGACCTCGGCGCCGCGCAGGTGCGTGCGCTCGTCGTGACCCGCGAGGGTCACGCTCTTCAAGACGAGCTGGGTGTCCTCGAACTCGTCCGAGTACAGCACCCGCTCGCCGTCGGGGGAGAACTGCGGGTCGAAGCCCGCCTCGCTGATGCGCTCGGGCTTCCCGCCCGCGGCGGAGACGACGTAGATGCCGGGCTCCATCGACCACTTGCCGGGCAGCAGGTAGCCGCCCGTGATCTTGCGGTACACGACGCTCGTGCCCGGCGGTGAGAAGCGCGGCTCGACGTAGATTCCCGGCTCGTCGGTCACCGTGCGGCTCGGTCCGCCGTCCGCCGAGATGATGCGCACGGCGCCCAGCTCCGCATCGCTCCACGTCGTGTACACGATCTGCCGTCCGTCGGCGGAGAACGACGGGTACAGCTCGAAGTGCTCGTCCTGCTCGGTCAACCGATGCTGCCGTCCGGACTTCATGTCGTGCACGTACAGGCGGCCCAGCGCCTGGAACAGCGCCTTCGAGCCGTCGGGCGACACCTGCGCCCAGCGCAGCATCTTGACGTCGACCTTCTCGGGGGCGACCTCGACCGCGAAACGCAACGTCGAGCGGACCTTCTTCTCGGCGCGGACGTGAACCGGGATGACCGCGGCCTCGCGGGTCGCGACGTTCACGCGGCGGATCTTGCCTCCCGCCCAGAACACGATCGACCCGCTGTCCGGCGTCCAGGCGATCGCCGGTGCGTTGCCCTCGCTGCCGTTGGTCTCCTGGAAGTCGCGATCGAGCCGGTCGTAGATCGGCAGCTCGACTCCCGACTGCAGGTCCTTGACGTAGATGGCGCTGGTGAGCCCCGGGATCCGCCTCACGAAGGCCAGGTGGCGTCCGTCCGGCGACGGCGTGGGAAGGACGGCGCCACCCGGTCCCGCGACGAACACGACGGTTTTCCCCGTCTTGCGGTCGAGGCGCTTGATCGCGAAGATCCCGCCCGTCGAGTCCTTGTTGTATTCCCACAGCAGCCCGGGGGTGACGTCCTGGCTGAAGAACACGTACCGCCCGTCCGCGGAGAAGCTCGGTTCGGCCATGGTCTTCTGGTCCTTGGGCCCGTTGGGCCGCTCGGTGAGCTGCAGGCCGCCGCCTCCTCCGACGCTGAACAGCCAGATCTCGCCCGCCGGGATGCTGCGCGTCGAGGTGAAGCCCTTCTTCGCCAGGATGTAGTCGCCGTCCGGGCTCCACCACGGGTTGTGGACGAGGTTGTCCTTCTCCTCGGTGAGGGCTCTCGGGTCGCTGCCGTCGGCCTTCATCACCCACAGATTGTCGGCGCCGCCTCGATCGCTGATGAAGGCGATGCGGGCGCCGTCGGGGCTGTAGCGCGGCTGGAAGTCCCACGCGATGCCGGCGGCCAGGGGCTTGGCGTCGCCGCCCTCGATCGGGACCGTGTACAGGTCGCCGAGCATGTCGAACAGGATGGTCCTGCCGTCGGGACTGACGTCGACCGAGGACCAGGTCGTCTCGGACGTGTCGATCTCGACGGTCTCCCATTCTCCGGGCGGGTTCGACACGTCCCACTTGGCCTGCTCCTCCGCGTCGTCGCCCTTCTTGTCCTTGTCCTTCTTCGCGGCCAGCGCCGTCGTGCCGAGGCACGACACCGCGATCAGCACCGCCGCGAGCGATTTCGTCCCCATCGTCGTCATCCCTGTTCTCCGTGCAACGGCACCGGTAGGGTGCCCCCGTTGTTCTTCGCCGACCCGCTATCGTAACTCCGAACCGCGCCTTTCGAATGGTCTTTGCGGTGCCGTGGTGGTATCTTCGAGACAACCCGCGAGGGAGCCGGACCTTGACGAAGCTCACCATCAAATCGCGCGAGAGGACGCCGCGAGTCTTCGAGGTCGCGCTGACGGGACGGCTGGACACCGACACCTGTCGCCACCTCGAGGCCACCGTCGCGCGCCTGCTCGACGGCAAGGCCAAGGTGATCGAGCTGAACCTGGCCGAGCTCGACTACATCAGCAGCATGGGCCTCGGCGTCGTGTTCGACACCATGACCAAGCTCAAAAAGACGGACGGTCGGTTCGCCGTCACCAACCTCCAGCCCCACGTCAAGAAGATCTTCGAGATCACGAAGCTCCTCCCCGCAGAGAAGGTCTTCACGAACGTCGCCGAGGCCGATCGGTATTTCGACGCCATCCAGCGTCGCGAGAAGGGCAAGGGCCGGGACCACTGAGGCTCCTAGAGCTCCGCGGCCACGACCGCCTTCTTGATCAGGACGAGCTTGTTCTTGCCGTTCGACCGCCGATGATCCAGGTGGTCGACGAACGACTTCACGAGATGGACTCCGAGCCCGCCCACGGATCGCTCCGCCAGCGGGACGTCGAGCTTGGGCGCGGGGACGGTCACGGGATCGAACTCCCGGCCGTCGTCCTCGAACTCGATGTGCAGATCGCGCTCCACGACCTGCAAGCGGATCACGATCTCGTGCTCGTCCGGGTCGTCATGGCCGTGCTCGAGCACGTTGGCGAACAGCTCCTCGAGAACCAGATTGACGGCGTACAGGTCGTGCTCGGCCATCCCGTGCCGCTGCGCGAACTCCCGCAGCCAGCGCTCGAGCCTGGGCAGCTCGTCGATGCGGTTCCGGAGCTTGAGAGCCGTCACGCGGCGTTTCCCCGCCCTCGATCGCGGCAACGAGCCGGCGATCGACACGCCGGCCCATCATGATGCGGGCGCCATCGCCTGGCAAGAACGGTGGAACGAGGAGGCCGGAGGTCGATTGAGGAGGGGGATCGTCGGGGAAACGACCCCCCTCCGGCGGGCCTGGGCTCACGCGGGTCCGCGAGCCTTCTGTGCTCCCTGGATCTCGGCTTTCACCTTGTCCAGCTCGTTGAGGGCGGCCTGAGCCTTCGCCTGCGCCTCGATGTAGTTCCCTGCATCGTAGGCCCTTTGGGCTTCCGCAACGTAGTCCTCGGTGCTGCGCGCATCGGCCTCCAGAGCGGCCAGGTCGGCCATGGTGCCCTTGCCCTGCGGCGCGTTGGCCAGCATGGCTCGGACGTCCTGCAGCGAGGCCTTGGCGTCCTCGATCAGCCCCGAGACCTCGACGCGCACCTTCTCCTTCATGGTGCCGGCGTCCGCGGCCGCCTGCTCCGCTGCGGCCTTGACGTCGGCGGCCAGAGTCCTGGCGCGGTCGTAGGATCGAGAGATAGCGAAGGACTGTTCCTGGGCCTCGATCTCGGCGTCGAGCTGCGCTCGCGCATCCTCGGCCGCGGCCCACGAATCCGGCGCGTAGAGTTCCGCCTCGGAGGAGCTCGCGGCGTTCATCGCCTCGTCGGCGGCGGCGATCTCCTCGGTCGGCACCTGAGCGCAGCCGGTGACGACGACGAGCCCAAGAAGGAGCAATGATGAGATTCGAGCAGTTCTTCTCATGAGAACCTCCTCTGATCGAAAAAACGGTCGCAACCGAGGAGGCCAGCAAGGAGGGTGCCACGCCGGAGAAGGCCAAACGGCCACGAATCCCGGGGGCCATTCTCCGCTCCGCTGTAATTGTTGCCGCCGCCGAGCTTCCGTTTTCCTCCCGCGGCGGGTGCTCGGCCGAGCGCGGGTCCAGAACCGGGGCGCGGTCGGGGCCGCCGGGGTGTGTCCCGGCGGCCCGACCGAAGACGGGGGAGCCATGGGCCCGCCCCGGATCAGAACTGGATGCCGACCGTCAGCAGCCACTCGCGCGGCGTCTGGTAGTTGTCCTCGCTCTGGATCGTGCCGAACGTCGGGCTCGGCGCCCAGCGGTCGAACGTCCCGTCGCTGACCACTTGCCCCGTGGTCTGGAACGAGGTCAGGGTGTCCTGGTTGGTGACGTTCAGCGCGTCGACCTTCACCCACCCGGTCAGCTCCTTCCACACCGGGAACTGATACCGCGCGCTGAGGTCCATGGTCCACCAGTCGTTGAAGGTGAAATCGCCGCGGCCGTCGAACGTGCCGAGGAAGCTCGTGCCCTGGTTGGCGTAGCATCCCGGCGACACGTTCGGGTCCTGGCCGATCCCGCAGTCCGGGGACGAGCTGCGGACCACGCTGGCGGTGTGATCGTAGACCTGACCGCCCTGGAAGGTGAACACCGACCCCAAGATCAGGGCGCCGGCCCTGTCGAAGTCGAAGCGGTAGCTGCCCCACACCCGTGCGCGGTGCCGGATGTCCTCGTCCAGCGTTCCCTGCGGATACGCGAGCTCGGCCGAGTATCCGCGCTCGTGGTCGCCGATCTGGCTCCCGCTCGCCGGCGTGTTGCGGCCCTCGCCCTCGTAGTTGCCGGTGATCACGCCGAAGGTGTAGTTGCCGCCGACGCCCCAGGTCGCGCTCGGTGTCCAGTTCGCGGCCACCGAGAACGCGTTGTACTCCCGCTGTGCCAAGCCGGTGTTGCCCCAGATGATCGTGTCGACCGTCGCGAGCAGCGCGTCGTCGGGATCGAAGATGTCGGTGGCGTTGCTGCACTGACCGCCGCCGTAGGTGAAATCGAAGTCGTCGCACACGGCGCCCTGGAAGTCGTCGATCAGGCCCTTGAAGTCGCGGTAGATGTAGGCGAACACGACCGTGCCCGAATTCCTGGGCAGCGCGCGCCTGACCGAGAAGTTGTAGTCCTGCGCGTACGGCGCTTCGAGATCGTCGGCATTGAACACGGAGGGCTGCTGCGGATCCACGACGTCGGTGAACAGGCCCCAGGCGCCCTCGTCGCGCAGCAGGGCACCGATGTCGTTCGCGTCGCATCCGTCTCCGCCCGGATCGATGGGCGTCACGCCGTCGGACAGGGTGCTGCCCGCGTTGAGCGCGGGATCGGCGAAGCAGTTGGCGCCGGCGTAGAGCTGCTCCAGCCGCGGTGCGGCCGAGACGCCGGTGATCTCGTTGAACACGTTGTCGTTGAACCGGCTGACGTACTTGCCGTACCACGCCTGGATCTGCCAGTTCTGGTCGACGTTGTACGTGACCCCCACGCGCGGCGCGATGTCGTCGAAGTCGAACTGCTGCGACGCCAGCGGTCCGCTGCCGTCGTAGTTCTCCCAGCGCGCCCCGGCATCGAAGCGCCACTTGCCGACCTCCCACGAGTCGTGGGCGTAGAGCGCCAGGTTGTCGATGGTCTGGTCGCCCCCGAGCGGCAGGGCCGCCCAGCGGTAGTTGACCTGACACAGGGCGCTGCCGCTCGCGCCGCACGTGTAGGTGAAGTAGTTCATCACGTTGAACACGTCCATGCCGTCCGCACGGGTGCCCCCGTAGGTCCGCGCGTTCCCGAGGTCGAACGAGTAGGCGAGGAGATTGAAGCCGGTGGGGGACTGGCGGTTCTCTCCGCCGGTGACCGACTGCACGAGCTGCGCGCCGTACTCCAGAGTGTGCGTTCCCCAGTTCGCCGTGCTCAGGGACTGCGTCAGGTTGAGGCCCAGGGTCTCGTTGTCGCGGGTCGCGACGTCGGCGAAGTCCCACCATCCGTTGTTGAACACCGCGGACTCGGTGGAATCGAACACCGGATCGAAGCCGTCGGGGTCGCCGCCCCCGAGGATCTCGACGTTCTTGTCGGTGTACTGCACGTCCAGGAACAGGTTCGGAGTCAGCACGCCCTGGTAGGTCGCGATGTCGATCGTGCGCGGGTCGCTGCGGTCGCCGGCGGCCAGGACGTTGCCGGGCGGCAGGGGGATGTCGTTCACCGTCGTCTTGCTGAAGTCGAGATGGTTGATCTCGATGACGTGATCGGGGGTGATGGCGCCGCGCAGCTTGAGCTGCCAGCGCTCCTCCGTGTCCGTGGTGGAGATCGGCAGGCTGGGCTGCGAGATCAGCGTCTGGCTGTCGGACTGCGTGTCCGGGATGTCCGTGATCCCGCCGAACCACCACAGGTGGTCCTTCAGGACGAAGCCGCCGACGGTGAGCTGGTAGTACTCGTTGAGGTTGTCGGCCTGCGACTCGCCGAACGGCGTCCGGGAGTTCCACGACTCGTTGCTCAGCGTCGCGCGCAGCGTGCCGTCGTACGTGTTGCCGCCGGTCTTCGTGACCGCGTTCACGATGCCGCCCTGGAAGCGACCGTAACGGGCGCTCACGCCCGCGGTCAGGACCTGCACCTCCTCGATGGCGTCCTCCAGGTACAGCACCGGCGAGCTGCCGAAGTACGGGTCCGAGACCTCGGAGCCGTCGAGCAGCACCGTCGTGTCGTACGACGGCGCCCCGGAGATGGCGATGTTGTTCGGCGTCGGCCCGAAGGTGATGTTCGGGGCGTACTCGGCGACCTTCTCGATCTCCCGGTTCTGGATGGGCAGCTCGTCGACCTGCTGCTGGTAGGCGAAGCTCTCGCCGTAGGAGGTGGTCTCCATCGCGGTGGCGGTGCTGTACACCGTCACCTCCTCGACGATCGCCTCTCCCTTCTTCATCTTGACGTCGAGCGGGACCGTCTCGCCGATGCCGAGCCTGAACGACACCGCCACCGGCTGCATCCCGGGCACGGTGATCTCCACCGAGTACGGCCCGACGGGCAGGATCGCCGCGAGGAAGGTGCCATTGTCCGACGTCGTCAGAACGCGCTCGCCCTGGAGGGCCGACGAGATGAACGTCACTCGCGCTCCCGCGACGGGATTGCCCTCCTCGTCGACGACCGTGCCCGTGACCCGGCCCGTGGTCTGCGCCTGGCCGAGTGCCAGGGTTGGAATCAACAGGACACACGTCACCCACAGAATCCGTTTCATGGTTCTTGACCTCCTCGACCGTCGCGCACCTGCCCGGACCGGGCTCGGGTGCGACCGTGTCGTGAAGGTTCCCGGGAACCGTCATGTCAACGAAGCAAGTCCGGGGCCACGGCGTCGAAGCCGGACATCGCGCCCATTCCGGTCCTCGACGGTCGCGCCACGCACGTGCGCGCGATACGGTTCGCCGGAGGACTCCAAGGGATTGGTGCGAGCAGCCTCGCGTTTACAAGCGTGTTACACGCGTTGCTTTACAGCGCGTTACAGATGGGTGCGCATCGCGGCGTCACTCGACCGAGAGGGCAATGGGATGCCCCAGCTTGCGGCCCGCGACGAGTCGCAGCTCGCGCGTCGCTCCGGAGTCGATCTCGAGCACGGCTCTCGAATCGAAGCCCGTCCCGTCGCCGTCCACCACGACGTGCGCCACGATCTCGTGCCGCCCCGGTGAGACCGGGAGGGTCGTCTCGAAGGTCTCGCCCGCCTTGCCGAGCATGCGCTTGAAGAAGCGCTTGGTCTTTCCGGTCTGAGCGGTCAGCTCGCGGACGTAGACCTCGGTGCCGTCCACCCTCAGCGTCAGCGTGCCGGACTTGACGCTGATCTTGCCGACGACCCTCAGGAACGCGCTCTCGCTCTCCTCCGCCTCGGGGAACGCCTCGTCGAGCCCGATCACGACGCCCGGGGCCAAGGAAACGGGTGAGCGGTCGAGCGGGAGAGAGGCGGGCTCGAGGGACGGGGCCGGCTCGTCCGGCAGCGCGGGGGCCGGAGCCGGCGCGTCCCCGGGCTCGGCCAAGTCCGTTGCGACGTCGTGGTCGGGCATCGGCTCGTCGAGGGCAGCCTCGATCGCGCGCGGCGCCGCGTGCGCGCGCGCCGTCTTGTCCGCTCGGTCCGAGGGCGCGGCGACCCGGCCGCGCGACGGAAGCCAGATCCCGATCGCGAACAGCGGCACGATCGTGCCCGCCAGCAGCCACATCCTGCGCCTGTCCGGACCCACCCGCGGCCGGATGGAGTCTCGGCCCGAGCCTCCGGCGCCACCTGCGCGAGCCCGCGTTCCCCGCCGCGGGGGCGCCGCGGGGGCCGACAACGGAATGGTCTGCAGCATCTCGTGACCCGGACCGGCGTTGGCGGCGTTCGAGGCGTCGGCGGATTCGTCGACGCGGCGCGACCCCTCCATGACGAGATACATCGGGTCGTGGTCGAGCGACCTCGTCGCGGTGCGCACGTCGGGCTCGATCAGGAACTCGCCGCTGCGCCATCCGACCATGCCGTAGAACGCCAGCTCGCCGGACAGCTGCTGAGTCTGGGCGTGCCGGACCGTCCCGTCCTCGACCCAGATGTGTCCCCATCGGCCCTGAGACGTCAGCGTCACGCGCGCGGTCTTCCGACCGAGAGCCAGACTCTGCATGATCTCCGGCAGGGTGAGGCTCGCGAGGTTCCCGAGGGTCCCGCGGCCGGCGCGCCCGCGACGGAGATGGCTGTCGGTCATGTCGTGTTCCCGGACGGATTCCGTGCACCTGCCCGCCGGAACGACCGTTCGCGCGCCCTCGCGACGGACGCTCGTGAGTACTGCGGGTGAAGCTCATGTACCCGCTTCGGATAGGAGCGCCAATGGTAAAGAACGTAATCGGCTCGACCGGCGGGCGGACAACGACGAGGATCCGGAATAGCCCGCCGCGGCGGGCGTCGTGTACGATGGCGAGCGCCGATGTCGCAGGTCCCGGAGGTCTCGAAGTGGTGGGCCCGCGGGCTGCTGTTCGAGAACTGCAGTTGCCAGTCGGTGTGCCCGGGGCACGTGCACTTCGACCAGAGGTGCACGGAGCAACGCTGCGTCGGCTACTGGGCGATGCGCTTCGACGCCGGCGCGTTCGAGGACGTCGCGCTCGCAGGAATCGCCGCCGTGATCGCGTACGACGCGCCGCAGCACATGATCGAGGGCGGCTGGACCGAGGTGCTGATCGTCGACGAGCGCGCCTCGAGCGCGCAACGCGCGGGGGTCGAGTCGATCCTGACCGGCCGCGCGGGCGGACCTTGGCGGGTGCTCGATCGCTTCGTCGGCAAGCGCTTGCCGACCCGCTACCTGCCGATCCGGATCGAGGACGGCGGAACGAAGAAGAGGGTGACCGTCGCCGGCCTGCTCGAATCCACCGTCGAGGCCATCCGGGGCCGCGACCGCTCGAAGCCGGTCACGCTCGAGAACATGTTCAATCAGATCCATGCGCCGTCGCAGGTCGTCGCCAAGGGCGTGACCCGCTACGACGACGGAGAGATCGTCGTGAGCACCGCGGGCACGCACGGCCTGTACTCGTCGTTCGACTGGCGGGCGTGAGACCAGGAGCCCAGGGCCGCCCGCGGCGGGGAGGATTCCGTGATCACCCTCTACATCGGCAACAAGAACTACTCGTCGTGGTCGTTGCGCGCGTGGCTGGCCCTGCGTCTCACGGGGACCCCGTTTCGTGAGGAGGTCTTCGACCTCGCCGCCCCCGACATCCGGGAGGCCATCCGCAGACGCTCGCCGACCGGCCGCGTTCCCGCGCTCGAGGACGGGGACGTGCGCGTGTGGGACTCGCTGGCGATCGGCGAGTACCTCGCCGAGAAGTTTCCCCAGGCCGGTCTGTGGCCGGCCGACTCCTCCGCTCGAGCGACGGCGCGCTCCGTGGTCGCGGAGATGCACTCCGGCTTCCTCGACCTCAGACGGCACATGCCGATGAACGTCAGGCGCTCGAGCCCGGGGAAGGGGCGGGGCCCGGGCGTCGAGGCCGACATCGAGCGCATCCGGTCGTCGTGGCGCGACTGCCGCGAGCGCTTCGGCGCGGGCGGGGATTTCCTGTTCGGAGCGTGCTCCCTGGCCGATTGCTTCTACGCGCCGGTGGTCACCCGCTTCGTGACCTACGCGGTGGAGCTCGACCCGGTCTGCCGCGCGTATCGCGACGCGGTGCTGGCGCTGCCCGCGATGCGGGAGTGGCGCTCGGCGGCCGAGCGCGAGACCGCGACCGACCCGGCCTATGACCTGTAATCGCGAACGACCGCGGGGCGCCATCGTGGGCGTCGTCGCCGCGGC
>Ga0075326_1000302_pt1 | contig 10390 bp, 6 predicted proteins | sample MayberrySE_Catta_3_FD_120052 | JGI IMG/M metagenome (GOLD analysis project Ga0075326, IMG submission 120052) | Natural and restored wetland microbial communities from the San Francisco Bay, California, USA, that impact long-term carbon... | ecosystem: Environmental > Terrestrial > Soil > Wetlands...
ACCTTCGACGTCTACCGCGACACGAGCAGGATCCCGGCCTGGCTGCCGCCGGAGCTGACGACGTTCAGGACGACGCGCCGCGCGCGCTGCCCGATGCGCTCAGGCGCCGGCATCGGCTCCTTCCCCGGGCGTGCCGGAGCCCTCGATGAGCGGTGCGACCATCACGAGCCCGGCGAACAGCCAGAACGGCTCCATGATCCGGACGATGATGAAGGTGTTGGCGCCGACCGCGTGGACGAGCAGGCCCGCGAGCGCGGCCACGAAACCGGCGGCCATGCCGCGCCACAGCGGCGTCGCGAGCCGCGACCTGGCGCGCCACGCGTTGCGGCCCAGGAGGCAGATCAGGAATCCGAACGACAGCAAGCCGAGGATCCCGCACTCGGCCACGATGCGGAAGTACTGCGCGTCGATGAACCCGAAGCCGGTCACGCCGTGGCCCAGCAGCGGCAGGCGCGAGACCGCGTCGAGCGCCTCGCCCCACGAGCGCAGCCGGCCGGAGGCCGACGGATCGAGGCTCACGCCGCCGACCTGCACCGAGTCCGAGTGCGGGGTGAAGGTATAGGTCGCTCGCTCCACGATCTGGGCCGGCGCCAGCGCGGCCAGGGCGGCGACGGCCAGGATCAGGACGCCGGCCATCAATCTCCGGCGGCGGGTCGCGGCCAGCAGCGTGAGCGCCGCGGCGCCCGCGGCGAGCCACGAGGATCTCGACAGGGTGTAGAGCAGCGGCACGGCCAGCAGCGCCACGACCGCGCCGAGCGCGACCCGGGTCGCGCGCCGCGGGGCCTCGAGGGCCATGCCGCCCAGCACCGCCATCATCAGGACCAGGTAGCCGCCGAGGGTGTTGGGCTCGCCGACCTCGCCCTCGAACGGCGCCGTCACGCGATGACCTCCCGGAATCTGGACGATCGCCGTCAGCGCGACCAGCACGGCGGTGGCGCCGGCCGTGACGAGCATCCGAGCGAGCGCGCGCCGGTCGCGGCAATGGTTGACCACGAGGAAGTAGACGACGAAGTACTCGAGGTACTTGCCCACGAACATCAGGCCGATCGCCGGCTGCACGCGTCCCCCGGCGATGCCCATGACCGTCGAGATGGCAATGACCACCGCGTACAGCGCGATCGCGGCGTTCAACGGCGTCCGGAGGATGAGCGCCAGCTGCTTGTGGACCGCGATCTTCGCGAGCCACGCGAATCCGATGATCACGAGCAGCACGTCCTCGACGCGAATCACCGCGGCGCGCGAGCTGTCGAGGGAGCCGCTCCCCAGCGCTCCGCCCAGCGCGATCTCGGGGGAGAACAGCATCGACAGGATGAGCAGGTGGATGACGAGCTCGGTGTGAACGAAGGCGATGCCGGCCACGATCAGCGCCGCGGTCAGCGCGAAGGAGACCGGGAGCGGCGCGAGGCCGACCGTGAGCCCGACCCCGAGCGCGGCGGCGGCCGCCGCCAACGCGAGGCCCACCGGCCGGGCGTCGAATCTTCCCGCGAGCGCAGCCACCTCTCAGGCTCCGGGGCGGGTCTCGACGGAGCCGTCGCCCGCGGAACGGTCGCCGTTCCCGTTGGGCGACCGGCCGCGCACCGCCGACCACACGTTCCCGACCCAGTGCGCGGCCGCGGGCGCGCTCGCGGCCGGGCGCGGCGGACGCGCCGCCTCCGAGCCCGTCTCCGGGTCCGCGTAGGTCGACTCCACCGCGTAACCGGTCACGTTGGAGCGCAGGTCGTTGAGCACGATGCCCCAGATGCGGGCCTGGACGTTGTCCAGGAGGGTCTTGGTGCGGCGCAGGGCGTTGCGGCTGACCCGCCCGAGCCGGTGCACCACGATCACGCCGTCGACCTTCGATCCCGCGATCGCGGCGTCGGTCACCGGGAGGACCGGGGGCGAATCGAGCAGGATGACGTCGAAGCGCTCTCGCAGCCGGCTCAGGACCTCGTCGAAGCGCGGCGACATCAGGATCTCCGCCGGGTGAGGAGGCAGCGTGCCGCTGGTCAGGATGTAGAGACGATCCAGGCCCTCGACGGCCAGGGTCGGATCGGTGCTCGGCCGCACGACATCGTCGAGCTCGGCCGCACCCAGCATGACGTCGGTGAAGCCGGGCGCGCGATCGATTCCGAAGAACTTGTTGACCTTGGGATGCCGCATGTCGCAGTCGAACAGCAGGACGCGCTTGCCGGTCTGCGCCAGCACCACGGCCAGGTTCGCGGCGGTGGTCGTCTTGCCCTCGCCGGGCGACGACGACGTGATCAGGAACACCGAGGCGGACGGCGATTCCGGCCGCCCCCCGCGGTCGTGGAGCCGCGCGAACTGCATGTGGGTGCGCAACGTCCGATAGGTCTCCGCGACGTGGGACCGCTTGTCGTGGCGGGCGATCACGGACGCGTAGTGCCGCAGGTTGGGATCGCGGCCCAGCGCCGGTCGCTCCGCGGCGAGCCGTCCGGAGATCTCCTGCACGTCGAAGTGTGGGATGATGCCGACCACCGGGACCTGGAGATAGGCCTCGACGTCCTCGATGGTGTCGATGGACGTGTCGAGCGTCTCGAGCACGAAGGCCGCCACCAGCCCCAGCAGCAGGCCGACGACCACACCGGCGAGGCTCCGGACCCACACGCCCGGTGAAGAGTCGGGCTTGGCCCCGGCGGCGTACTCGACGACGGTCACCTCCTGCACCTTGTCGGCCTCCTTGATCAGGGCCTCCTGGTAGCGCTGGCGAAGCAGGGTGTAGGTGTCCTCGTTGACCCGGACCTCGCGGGCCAGACGGGCGGCCTGGGCGTCGTTCTCGGGCAGACTCTCGAGCTTGCGGATCAGCTCGTCGCGGCGCGCGCCGAGATAGGCGAGCGCCTCGCGATAGCCGCCGACCAGCTGCTGCACCAGCGCGCGGACGCGCCGCTCGTTGGCCTCGACCTCGGGCGAGGAGTCCGTCTGGAGATACAGCATGCGCTGGCGCTCGAGCTGCAGCTTGAGGAGCTCGTCGTTCAGCTCCACCAGGCCCGGGTCCTGGGCCTCTCCCCCGATCAGGTCGATGTACATCGAGTCGGCCGAGACGATCCGGTTCTCGAGGCTCGCGATCAGGCTCTCGAGGGCGGAGATTCGTCGATCGTAGGCTCCGAGGTCCTCGTTGAGACGCGCCATCTCCTCGTCGTGGAGGCTGAGCGAGGTCAGGTGCTCTTTCTTGAATCGCGTCAGCTCGCCCTCGGAGTCCTTCAGCCGCTCGCGGTACTCGTCGAGCTGCGACTCGATGAACTTGCGGGTCTCGATGATCTGGCGGTTGCGCTCGTAGGTGTGCTCGCGGATGAAGGTGTCGGCCACGGCATTCGCCAGCCGCACCGACTGCTCCCCATCCGACGTCCGGGCGGTGATGCGAATCAGGCTCGTCCCCGCGACGGGCTCGGCGTCGTACTGGCCCTTGAACGCCGCGACCTGCGACGACAGCTCCTCGGAGTCCGCCAGGTCGGCCGCGGTGAGATCGGCCGGGAAGCGCCCCAGCGCCTGGCCCACCGCGAGCGCCATGGGCAGGCTTCCGATGATCTGGGACTGCGTCGCGAGGTCGTCGCCCCACGACCAGGTCACGGCGTCGACGAACAGGCTCGCGACCGAGCTCTGGTGCGTGAGCTTGACCGTCGCCTCGGCCTCCCACGGCGACTCCTGGCGCGGCGTGACCAGGAAGGTCGCGACGCCGCACAGCAGCGTCAGCGTCAGGATCACGCGGTGGCGCTTGCGGAGGATGCGGATGTAATCGCGCAGGTTCAGCTCGTAGGTCTGTGCCACCGGGCCTCCTCAGTCCTCGTCGTTCGCGAGCTCTTTGATGATCAGCGTGTCGAGGATGAGATCGAAGAACGGCTGGATCGCCGCGACGGCCTCGCGGACGTCGACGATCGCCTTGTGCGGAACGTAGACGACGTCACCGTTCCTCAGGACGACGTCGGAGGACAGGTCGCCGAGCTCGAGCATGTCCTTGAGGTTCACGGCGATGACCTCGGGCGCGTCGAGCCCGCCGCGGATCACGACGATCGACTTGAGCTTGCCGCGCGCGTTGACCCCGCCGGCGCGCGCGATGGCCTCGACGACGGTGATGTTCTCGCGGATCTCGATCAGGCCGGGATTGTTGACCTCGCCCAGCACGACCAGGCGGCGATTCGACAGCGTGACCGAGGGCACGAACACCGTGTCGCCCTCGTTCAGGAGCGGGTTCTCGGCCTGGTCGGACGACAGCACCGCACGGTACAGGTTGAGGTACGACGAGCGGCCGTCCGGCTGGATGAGCTGCACGCGGTTGAGATCGGCGCGATCGGTCGGACCGCCGTGCTTGGACAGGAAATCCACGACCCGCGTCTTGCCCTCCAGGGCGTACTGCCCCGGGCCGCTGTCGTTGCGCGCGGTCGAGCGAACCTCGCCGAGCATGGAGACCTTGTGGGCGTGGTACTGCAGCACGACGACCTCGACCTCGGCCTCGCGCCACACGCGCGACGCGCGCTCGATCATCACGTGCTTGAGCTGAGCGGGGGAAAGCCCCGCCGCCTCGATCGAGCCGATGCCTCGCGCCGGAACCAGGATCTGTCCGTCGGTCTGGACCGCCGTCTCGACCTCCTCGACGGCGTCGCCGTTGAACAGCCGGACCCGGACGACGTCGCCGACACCGAGGCGGTACTCGTCGAATCCGAGCGCGGTGGTGAACGAGTCGTTGCCGTTCGCCCAGCGCTCCTCGACGGCCTCGGGCCCGCGCACCACGCGCGGGTTCCCGCCCGGCGGCACCGCGGACGAGGCCGGGCCGAACGCCCGGATGCCGTGGCTGAAGCCGGTCGCGATCAGGGCGGGCGGTGCGTCGCGGTACAAGCTGCCCATGCCGAGGCCGAACCACACGTCGCGCTGCGGCAGCCCCGCGACCACGGGATCGAACTCGCAGTCCTTGCGGTGGACCCACCCGAGGATCCCGAGGCCGTTGCCCGACGAAGCGTAGATCTCGAGGCGTCCGTCGCCGTCGGCGTCGGCGAGAAGCGGCGACCAGAACGATCCGTCCTCGATGAGGACGCACGCCTCCGCCGCGGGGTCGAGACCGGGGAAGACGCGCACGCCCGAGCGATAGGTGGTCGCCACCACGTCGAGCCGCCCGTCCCCCGTCACGTCCCCGAGGGTCGCCCGCCGGTAGAAGCCCGGCACGCCGAGCACCGCTCCGGGAGCGAAGGCGCCGGTGCCGTCCCCGTGGAACATGCGCACGCCCTGGTCGAGGCCCCAGCCGGCCGCCACGACGTCGAGGTGCTCGTCGCCGTCGATGCGCCCGAGCATCACGTGCTTGAAGGCGCTCCCGGTTTGTATCGCCTCGTGATTCTCGAATCCGCCGCGCCCGTCGCCGAGCCACATCTCGATTCCACCGTCCTCGCGGTCGCCGCCCCTGGCGACGACCAGATCGACGGCAAGGTCGCCGTTCACGTCTCCGGTGGCCACGGACTCGAAGCCCGGATCGCTGGAGATCGGGTCGGGCCTGCCCCACGGTCCTTCCGTCGGCGCGCGGAGGATCAGCAGACCCCCGATGCCGCCACGGCTGACGATCACGATCTCGTCGCGGCCGTCGCCGTCGATGTCGGCCAGCGCGATGTCCCGGACCTCCGAGGACGGCAGGGCGACGAAGCTCATCTGCCACGTGCCGTCCTCCCGGCCGATCCAGATCGACACGCCACCGGGATCGAAAGAGCCCGCCACGAGGTCCGGGATCGCGTCGCCGTTCAGGTGTCCGGTCGCGGCCGCGAAATAGTGTCCGTCGGCCGGCGGAGCGACCCACTCCTCCCACAGGTTTTCGGAAGTCTCGGCGACCCGGGCGTGCTCCAGCTCCTTGGAGATCTCGGGACGGTCCGTGACGTGCGTCGGCTTGGCCTTGCAGCCCGCGAGCGCACCGATCACGATCAGCAACGTCAGGGTCCGCCGGACGGAGATCATCCCGCCATCCTCCTCGCGAGCCGTCGGGCCGCGGACACCAGCCGTCGCAACGTCGTCTCGGCCGGCTCGCGCTCGACGATCCGTCCGTCCCTCTCGATCGCCTCGATCACCCCGACGATCGCGGTCTCCGAGAGCGGGACACCGTGGCGGGAGGTGTCGTCGCCCGCGGTGAAGATCACCCCGGGCGACGGGCGCTCCACGAAGCGCCGCACGAGCATGCTGTCGCCGGAGCCCACCGCCAGCAGATCCCCGCGGAGCGGCGCCCCGCGCAGCGGACCGAGGACGACGCGATCGCCGCTCTGCAGCAGCGGGCCCATCGATCCGCCTTCGACCGTCACGCGCACCCGCACTTCCCGCGCGATCAGGCGACGGACGGTCTCCGCGCGCAGCGCCGAGGTCACGGCGCGCGCGACTGCGCCGGGGCGCGTCGCGCCGCGGAGGTCGACGGCCCTCCGAGCCGCGCTCACGAGCCGGCCCCGGCGGGTTGGGCAGCGCCCCGCGCGACCGCGGGGCCGGCGACGCACAGAAACGGCGAGATCTGTCGCATCATCGATCGGAACACCCTGGGGTCGAAGTCCTCGGAGTGATTCGTGAGGAGATACTGGATCGCGTCGAACGTGCTCGCCGCCGGACGCCCGGGACGCGCATGGGTCAGCGACTCAAGCGCGTCGGCGAGCCCGATGACCCTCGCCGCCGGGTCGATGCGATCGCCGGACAGCCCCTCGGGGAAGCCGCGCCCGGAGACCCTCTCGTGCACCTGGGCCACGACTTCGTGAAGCCAGCTCTGATCCTGGAACGCGGCTCGCAGCATCTCCACCGTCCTGCGAACGTGACCGCGGCGCGCGGTTTCCGCCTCGGCGGACAGGGCGCTTTCCTTCTGGAGGATCCGCAACGGAACGTCGATCAATCCGACGTCGTGCACCAGGGCGGCCATGGCAAGCCGCGCGAGCCGCGGACGACCCCATCGCAGGCCCGCGGCGATCCTCACGGCGAGAATCGTGACGTTGAGCTGATGCAGGATCAGGTTGTCGCCCTTCCCCGCGGTCAACGCGACGTGGATCAGCTCCCGATCGCGCGCGGTGGCCGACAGCACGCGCTCGGCGATCGCCGCGAGCGGGGCGATCTCGCTCGCGCCCGCGTCGATGGCGGCGACGACCCTCCGCAGAGGCTCGTAGCAGCGGCGGTACAGCGCGTGCTCGAGGCGCGGGCCCCACGGGGGTATCTCGGCCACGGGCTCGCCCGGGAGCCGGGCGGCGGCGTGCTGCGCGTCGTCGTCGCGGGCGGGAATCTCGTCGATCCCGGACACGTCGGGCCGGAACGGGACGACCTCCGGTCCCGGAATGACGCCCAGCTCCTCGATCTCGACGTTGCCCTCGAGCGCCTCGCGCCACGCGGCGTCGAGCAATCCTCGGCCCACCGTTGCGAGCTTGAGCTCCTCGCGAAGCTTGCCCGGCTCGTCGATCGATCGCAGCCGCTCGGCGATGTCGCCGGACACCGACAGGTACTCGTAGAGGTAGGTCCAGCCGAGGTAGCCGGAGCCCACGCAGCGCTCGCAGCCGTTGCCGCGGGTCCGGACGCGGGGCGCCAGCGTCAGGACCCGGGCGCGCGTCCTCGGGTCCCAGCCGTTCTCGGGGAGGTCTTGCGGGCCGAGCGAGCGCAGCTCGGAGCATTCCGGACACGGCCTCGGGAGCCGGCGCTGGGCCAGGACCCCGACCAGATCGCGCGAGACGCGGAACCGATCGGCCGCCAGCTCCCGCATCTTCACGAGCGCGCCGGCGGTGTCCTGGGCCCGGATGGGAGCGAGGCCGAGCCTGCGGCTCCCGGACAGCGCGACCGCCAGCGTGGAGTGAAGCGGTGTGCGCAGCTCGGGCATCACGAAGCGATCGACGTCCATGCTCTCGACGTCGTCGAGCAGCTGCCACAGCTCGTGGCGCAGGTCGAGCGTCATGCCCGGATACCCCGAGACGGCGGGGGCGACACCGTCGAAGGACAGCAGCAGCACGCTCTCCTCCGTCGGGTTCGCTTCGCCCGCGAGGGCGTGGAGCGTGCGCACGCGGCCGCTGTGCGGAATGCCCGCGACCAGAACGAGTCCCTTGCGACCGGCGATGTCGGCCGACAGCGCCTTCTGGATCTCCTCGGGGACCCCGAGGTCGGCGACGCCGCGGACCGGCTGCTCGTCCCGGTCCGGCAGCACCGTGAGCACGAGCTTCTTGCTCGACGGCGCCTCGCAGGCGGCGAGCCGATACCGCACGATGATCTTCCCGCCGTCGAGCTGCAACACGCCGACGCCGTCGCGCGCGGTGCTCTCGAGCAGTCGCACCATGGCGTGGCCGCCGTCCGATGGGAGGTGAGCGATCTCGCGCAGGCGACTGCCCACCCGGATGCGGAGACGAACGCCGTCGTCCGTGACGTCGACGTGGATCCGGCGCCCTCCCGAGCACAGCGCCGCGCGCAGCGCGCGTCCCGGGTCCGTGCGCCGCGCCCGATCGTCCAGCACTGCCGACTCCATGTCCCGGCCCTCCCCGGTCCCCGCGGTCACTCGGCGGAAGCCGGATTTCGAAAATGAACTATTGAGAACAACGAAAAAACATATGCTGACAAGAATACAGCGTCAAGACAGAATTATTGAATCTAGTATGCATTCTAATTGCTGACCTCCCGACATTTATTGATGCGGGTGCGGGCGGGCCGAGCCGCGCTCGAAGCCCGGGTCGGGGGGAGGGCGGCACTTGCGCGCGTCACGACGCCACATAGATTCAGCGGTGGGCGAGGCGCCGGACCGCGGGGAGGACCGGGGGGGCCGGGAACAGGGGTCGGATACGGAATGAAGAGCTGGGCCGAGGTGCTGGCGACCCGGGACACCCCGGATCGCATCAAGCACCGCAACGTCGTCATGCTGCGCGGGCTGCTGATCGTCGCGGTCGGCGCCCTGCTCGTCGACGCGGGCGTCGGCACGGCGGGCTTCGGCGCGCTCGCCCTGGTGCTGGCGTTCGCCGCTTCGGACGTCGTGCTGGCCCGCCTTCCGGCGCGCATCGTGAGCCGGGAGCGCTTCGACGTGCTGGTGGGCGGTCTGGACCTGGCCCTGGTCGCGCTCGGCCTGCTCCTCGCGGACGCCGCCGGGGGCGCCCTGCCGATCTCGTGTCTCCTGATGGTGCTGGTGGTCGCGCTCGCGAGCCGCTACGCCAACGCCGTCGCGGGCGCGGCGGCCGTGGGCGCGCTGCACACGTGGCTGCTGCTGCACCAGGCTCCGGGGACCGACCTCGGACGGCAGCTCCTCCTACAGACGCTGTTCCTGTGCGCCGTCGGGTTGTACTACGGCGTGCTCGCCGAGGGCATCCATCGCGTCCGCCGCGAGCGGCATGCCGACGATCTCGAGCGCCGCGAGATCGCCACGCTGCTCGAGATTCTCGACGACGTGACGTCGTCGCTCGACCTCCACACCGTGGTTCGCAAGGTCGTCGGCAAGCTCACCTCCATCGTTCCGGCCGTGCGCTGCTCGATGGTCTACGTCGACGAGGCGCTGACCCGCTGCTGCGTCATCGCGTCGCACGACGATCCCGAGCTGCGGTGGCTCGAGATCGAGATCGCGAAGTACCCCGAGATCCGCAAGGCCATCGAAACCCGGCAGTGCGTGATCATCGAGGACATCTCCAGCCACCCGCTCATGGCGGAGGTGCGCAAGCACCTCGTCGGCCTCGATTTCCAGTCGATCATCGTCGTGCCGATCACCTTCGGGGCGGACGTCCTGGGAACGCTGTGCATCCGGACCGCCCGCGGGCAGCACAGCTTCACCGAGCGCGAGGTCAAGTTCTGCACGGCGGTCGCCCGCGCTTCGGCCAACGCTCTCAAGAACGCCCTGCTGCACCGCGAGGTAGTCGGCGAGTCGGGCCGTCACCGCCGCACCGGCGAGAAGCTGGTGAAGATCCTGAACAACTCGCCCGACCTCATCCTGACCACCGACACCGACGGCCGCGTCACCGAGTTCAACCGCGGGGCCGAGCGGCTCCTGGGCTACCCCAAGGACGAGGTGCTCGGCCGGCACTACCGCGTCCTGCTGGCGGAGCCCGAAGGCTCGGGCCGGCTCCTCGACCAGGTCCTGTCGTTCGGGGTCCTGCCGAACTACGCCCAGCGCATGCGCACCAAGACGGGGGAGGCGCTGGACGTCGAGCTGCACATGTCGGTGCTGAAGGAGGACGACGAGCGGGTCGTGGGCAGCGTGTGGGTCGGGCGCGACGTCACCGCCCTGAAGGCCGCCCAGATGCGCCTCATGCAGGCCGAGAAGCTGTCCTCGATCGGCGAGGTGATCTCGGGCGTGGCGCACGAGCTGAACAACCCCCTGAGCGGCGTGCTGGGCTTCTCGCAGCTCCTGATGGCCCGCCACGGGGACGGACCCCACCTCCGCGAGATCCAGAAGATCAGCGAGTCGGCGGAGCGCTGCCAGAAGATCGTGAAGAACCTGCTGTCG
>Ga0075326_1000303_pt1 | contig 10388 bp, 20 predicted proteins | sample MayberrySE_Catta_3_FD_120052 | JGI IMG/M metagenome (GOLD analysis project Ga0075326, IMG submission 120052) | Natural and restored wetland microbial communities from the San Francisco Bay, California, USA, that impact long-term carbon... | ecosystem: Environmental > Terrestrial > Soil >...
ATTCGCGCCGTAGTGCGCGTAGGGTTCGGTGAATTGCGCCGTGTTCCATGCCGGGATTGACGATCCACCGTATCCCGAACTGTCGTTCGCGAGGCTCGCGGTCGTCCCGCCCATGGGCGCGAGGTTGACCGTCCCGCCTCCGCCGATGTCGCCCACCATCCAGCCATACCAGAATTGGTTGAGCAACATCGGCAGCTTGTCCGCCGCTGCCGCGTTCGGGTTCCATCGAACGGGACCGCCGAGCGCGCCACGTTTGAACGCCATTACCGCTCACCGATCCATTGTGACGCCCTGAACAGTTGCGAGGTGAACTGCAACGCCTGTCCCGCTTCGCCGATGACGCGGAACGATCGAATGTTCCACGCGCCGACGATCGTCAATTCTCCCCCTCCGCTTGGGATCTGCACGCCTACGGTTTGCGTAGGGTTCGGACCGTCGAGGCGATATCGGCCACGGCCCGAGGCTTCATCGAACGTCAGGATGCAGGTCGAGAAGATTTGATCTTCATCGATCGCGCGTTCAGAGGCCGGCACGGCGGCTGCGTCCGTGACGGCGGTCGGTTCCGACGTGAGCACGCATCGTTCTGCGGTCTCCGGATCGTTCGCCGTGAACCGCGTGAGATGCACGAGCCGGCCGAGTAGTTCAACAATGTGCGCGAGTGCGGGAACCCACCACTGCGGTTGCGTGCCGGGCGGAAACAGTTCACCAGCCATCTACCCCACCCTCCGGCTTGCGTAATACTCGAATTGCTGTTGCACGTCGGCCGTCGCGGTCTCGAATTCCTTGACGGTGTCGGCCGCGTAGACGGCCGCGAGTAACCGCTCTGCGACGTCGCCCGGCACGCCGGCATCGCTGGACGCTTTCACGTAGGCGTCAAACTGTCGTTCGCTCCCGGCGCCAGGAAAATACGCGTCAACGAAATACTGGAACCACGCATCCCGCGCCGGATTCACCTTGAGCGCTTCTTCTCCGCCACGGAAAAGGCCTTTCGCGATGATGGCCCATGCCAGCACGGCAGCGCCTGCGGCGACGCCTGCGGCGGTGAGCGCAGCGGCCGTCGAGATTCCGCCTGCGGCGCCTGCGGCGCCTCCGCCTGCGGCGCCCGTGCCGGCCGCTGTGCCTCCGCCGATGAGCGCGGCGCCCGTCGTCACGCCGGCACCGATGAGCGCGCCCGTGAGGTTTTGCGATTGCGGCGTCGTCGGCAAGGCCTGCGCAAGGTCCGCGATCGGCGCGGCGGGTTGCGACGGAAGACGTTGCGGTGTGGCGCCGCCGATGGTCAAGAGGCCTCCGTTCTGCCGTAACAGCAGATACGCGGCGCCTCCGACGATAAGTAAGATCGCGATCGTGTTCATGGCGTCAGATCATGATATCCGGAATGAACACGAAATCCCCTTCCGGCGACTCGAACCACGGCATCGGTTCGTAGAGCAGGCTTGGATCTTCCAGCGCCATGGTCGGCCCTGTCGCGGTCAGCGGGTTGCGCCATTCGCCCGGCACAGTCGGCGCGCCGGTCGTATACGCGTATTCGCCCGATGGAGCGGCCGGCGTGCCTCCCACGATCGGCGTGCTCGCCGTGGTGCCGTAACCGACATCGGGCGGCACCGTGGTCCGCCAGTCACGACCGAACACTTTCAGCCAAAAGGCGGACATCGCATCCGTGATGCCGGCGCCAGACGGCGAGACAGTCGGCGTGGTGACGTTCGGTGCGCGCCAGACCGCATCGCCATTTCGACGTTCGGACATGGCCGGCGCCGGTTCTCCGTTCGTCATCATCGGGCGTGGCATGCGCGCCACGTAGAGCGCGGCGAGGCCTCCAAGAATCCACCACATGATTACACCACCACACGCCACAACGGCGTTGATTCCGGAACATCCATGGTGCCGGCGACGTTCGAGGCCCAATTCTGCGCCTCAACCGCCGTGCCTGTCCACTTGTCGGCCATCTGCGCGATCGTGTCATCGAGCGTGTAGACGTTCGACTGCGACGAGACGATCAACATCAGTTGCCGATAGAGCGCCGACCATCCGGCGTCTTCCGACTCGAACACGCTGATCCCTTGCCCGAGTGTCGGCCCTGTCCAGCCCGGCACCTTGAGTGCGCCAGGATTGTTCGCGCGCTCTGGCACGCTGCCCGGCACATAGAACCCTTCCGCGCGAGCAATGGCGCGGGCAAAGGTTTTTAGCTGGTCGGGATAGTCCACCATACCACCGAGGCCGGTGAGATCGAACCCCGCCCACGTCGTCACGCTGCCCTTGGGACGTGTCAGCCAATAGAGCAGGAGGCCGACTCCGCCCGCGAGCATCGCCTTTTGCGTGGCTGTCGCCATTAGTCTACCGCCACGATCAGCACGAGCGCGACCACCACGGCGAGCACGATCACGCCGGTTGTCCCGAGCCCACGGAGCGCGCCTCCGAGCACGTCACCCGCGACGCCTCCGGCCGTCTCCCCGATCGCGGCGATCGGTCCTGACGGCACGGGCGGAACGGCCTCCGTCTCGAACGTGACGACGATATCGGCTACCTCCGTGGCGTCATACGCGGCTGCTTGCATCACGCGCGTGCGCACGGCCTCGCGATCCATGTCCATCAGCGGCGTGAGCGCGATTGTGGCGCGCCAGCCCATCCCGCCCGTGCTCGATTCGACCGTGACGCCGTAGACGCGAAACCACGGCGTGAGGCCGTTGATGATGTAGCTTCGGATTTCATCATCATCGGGCGCGGAGAACGGAATCGGCGCGCCGAGAATCGAGTCTCGAATCGCCGATCCCGTGGCGTAGAGTGTGACTTGCTGGCCAGCGCGGATCATGTGCTCACTTCCGGAACAGGAGCACGGCCACTACGCCGATCACGGCCAGCACGATCAGTGTGCCACCCGTCGCGGCGACGGGCGCGCCGCGCGTGACGTCCGATCCCGCAATCGCCTCGACCACGGAGGTCGGACGTTGCTGCACGATCGGCACTTGTCGCGTGGTGGCATACCACTGCAAGGCCAGATCGTTGCCCGTCATGATGACGTTCGACCAGTCTTCTCCGGTCATGATCCCCTCTGCGACATCAGGAGGAACGCGCCGATCGCGATGACGGCCAACACGAGCAACGTATTCCGATCCATCCCGCCCGCGCTCGTCACGGGCGCCGCTGCCGGCGCCTGCGACGTCAGAAACGATCCGGTCGGTCCGAACCCGCTGAACGATGACAGGCCGGAGAATTCCGTTGCACGTGGCGCGGCGCCGCTGCCGGCCGAAAAGTCGGCTGCTTCATCACGGGCGGGCGACGGAGGCGCCGCGAACACGGCCGAGAGGTCAAGATCGCCCGAGGCCGGGATCTGGAACGTCGGCGCGCCGATCGTTTCCAGCGTCGCCAGAATCGCCGCGTCGGACGAATCCGGTTCGCCTCCCGAGGTGACGACGGATGTTCGATACGCGGAGATTGCCTGCTGTTGCTGCTGTTCCAGCATGTCGAGTAGAGGCGCCTCGCCCGACGTCGTCGGCGCGCTGCCGGCCGATCCGGCGATTTGCTTCCACGTAATCAGCCCTTGCTGAAGGTCGTAGATGAGGTGAAGGATCTCGGCGTCGCCTTCGTCGGCTCTGACGCCGAGATCAGCGGCCGTCTGTCGATACTCGGCCAGATAGGATTGAATCGTCGCGTTCGCATCCAATTCCGGCCGATCGTAGACGTTCGCTTTCCACCATGCCTGTTCCGCTGCCGGCTGACCTTCCAGCCATGTCGGCATGCGTTCGAGATGGTAGGACCATCGCATGTGCGTGTCTCCCTTGCTGCTGCCCTTACGGACGAAGCGCGGGATACGGTCCGCCGATGACCTGTTCCTGCACAACCGTGATCCGCTGCTGGTCGCCCGTCGTCACCACGTTCGCGATCAGGTCGAACTGCGCGCCACCCTTCAGGCCGTCCGCCCGATAGGCCAAGAGCGGATTCTGCCCGTCCACGAAGGACAGCAGGTTGTAGCCCTCGATCGGATCGACGTTGAACTGTCGATTGATCCGTGACTTCTCCGCCAGATCGCTCACGATGTTGCGGACCGGCTTGTTGTCCACCATGATCTGCGTGCGATCGAGCATGACGCTGGAGAGCGCGTCGAACGTGGTCACACCGGACGTGATGCCCGTATCCTCGATCGTGCCGGTCTTCACGAGCACGCCCGTCGTGATGCGCTTTTCGAGCGACTGGATCCGCTGTTCGTCGGCCGCTGTCACGAAATCCGTGAACAGCCGTTCCGTGCGCAATGCGATCCCCGAATTGCGCGCCGCATTCTCCATTGGTCCGAGAATGCAGTAGTTCAGGTGCACGGACACTTCCGGCAACCCGGTCGCGGCGCCGAACGCGGTAAAGTTCGTGGTTGCTCCGGTCGGATCGCCAAGCGCGGACGCGTCGCCGAATTGCAGCGTGAGCGTGAGCGTGTTCTGCCAGTCATCGGGCATGTAGAGAAACGCCTGTGACCAGCGCTTGAGCGATGACCCGATCCCCATCTGCGGCGTGAGTGGCAGATTCAGCAGAATGATGAAATCGTGATTGGCGACGGTGCCATCGAACGATCCCGTCAACGGCTGTCCCGGCCGTCCGGCCAGCGTGAGCGCGCCGCCACCGACCGACGTGAGCACTTGATTGCCCGCGCTCTCCTGCGTCGTGAGCGGCAACACATACGCGGTCGCGCCGGTCATGTTGATCGGCACGAGGTTACCGTAGGTGCGGTGCTGTCCTTCCAGCCGGATCCGCTGGATGATGTTCTGCCACGCCTCGACACCGAGATCCGCGAATGCGCCGACCGTCACAGCCAGCCGGCCACGAATCTCCACGATGATCGATTCGAGCGGCCGGTTCAGATTGAACGGCCGATAGACGGTCGTCTGCGGCGTGTCAAAGTCCACGGTCCGCCGATCGAATCGCTCCGCGCCCTGGAACCGTCCGAGGATCGATGCGCTTGCCTGTCGTGCCTGCGCTAGCTGTCCCGGGCCGAGCGCGCGGCCGTTTCCGTTTGCCATGATGCTGATCTCCGTTCTCTCGATTCGCGCCGCTACGCTGCCGCGAGCATCCGATCGAGGCCGAGCATTTTGTTGACGACGATCGCGGTCAGCACACCGGCTGCCGCAATGAACACATGTTCAGGCTTCATGCCTCACCCTCCCTGAAAACACGAACGGCGTGCCGGCCTAGACCGGCACGCCGAAACGCCGCAACATCGGGGTTGCGACCAGCGCGACCAGCGTTCCCGTGAACGCCGTCCAAAACACCGTAGCGCGTGCGCCCATGACCTACCCTCCCTGACAGAGTGCCAGAAAGGGCAATTATGAGCGGAACCGTGTCAGCCTGTCAAGGCCAGTTTCGGGCCGTTTTCGGCGTCAATTCGGCTTGCAGTTCGGCGTTCTGACGTTCCAACTGCGCGACCTTGGCCTGTGCGTCAGCAAGGTCGCGCTTGACGTCCTCGATATCGTCCTCGAAATCACGAAGCGCCTTCGCGCGATCGCTCAGTCGGAGCACTTCGCCGCGAGCCGTCAAGCGTGACTCGCAAAACCCGCAAACGACCGGATCGCGCGTAACAGGTCGCGTCGGAGGCGCGGGCGTCGGAGCGGGCGGTAACAGATCGTCATCAGCCATGGCGTTACCTCAGATCGAAATCATCATCATCGCCCGCCGGCACGATCGCCGCGATCGGTGCCGGCGCCGATGACAGTTGCACGAACCACGATCGTTCATCGCGGTTGACCGTCAGCTTCGCGTGTGAGTCGTCCCAATGAACATACGCGCGTCCACTGAGACGCGGCGCCAGCGTCGCCGCATGCGGCGACCGTTGCGCCAGCGCTTTCAGATCGTGCTCTTGTGTCATCGCGAACACGATCCAGTGATCCGCGATGCTCCGGATCGACGTCGGGATATCCTGCGGCCGATGAGCCGTGATGATGATATGCACCGACTCGCGAAATGAGCACTTGGCTAACCACTGAAACGCCGGCAGGTCGAGATCGTAAAACGAGGCTTCATCGATCACGATCGCGATCGGCGTCCGGCGCCCTGACGTTTCGTTCTTGATCACGCGGACGAAATCGGCGAAGGCCTCTCCGAGGTCGTCATCGGTCGGCCAATAGATCACTTCCGCGACGTCTGGATCGCCATCGCAGAGCGCGAACACCTGATCGCGAAGGTCGTTCGAGGTCTGCGCAAGCGCGGTCATCTTGCCATGTCGCGACACGAGCCGACGCGGATCGAGCACGATCCGACGTTCGACCCGTGACGCGATGGAATAGGCCAGCGTGGTTTTCCCGCGCTCGCGACGTCCGAGCACGAGGTAAATCACGAGGCCGGCGACTCCGGCGCCGGAGGTTGCTGCGGAAACCGATCGGCCGCATCGATCACGGTGCCCGGCTTTTTCAGTTGTCCGAGCTTGCCCGTGAGCACGGACCCGAGTGCCAGACACAGCGCGATTTCATCCTGATACTTCAGCGTGGACGATCCGAGATACTTGTCGAGCACTTTGCCGGTTGGCCCCGCGAGCGCGGCTTTCTCGTCGGCCGTGAACAGCATCGCGCCAGCCTGATCGGGCGGGAATCCCGATCGGATGACGACCAGCGCGAGCACGCGCCCGATCGCGTCATAGAGCACGCCGCAGATCGACGCATCGAACACGGCCGGCGCGGACGCCTCGCGCTGTGGCGCAATCCCGAGTTTCGCTGACAGATCGGGATCATCGAGCATGCGCGTAAGTTTCTCGCGCGTGCTCGCACGCACACGATCGAGGTCGAGACGGCCTGACGACGTCAACGGCAGCGTCACACGTTCGACAGGAGACGGAAACTCCGCGACGACGTCGGATGACTCAGACGCCCGATCGCGTGGCTCCGATGGTAGATCGTCCGGTCGCCCAACCACGGCCGGCGCAGTGTCGGTCACACGTTCGGGCGCCTGGGTTGGCCGGCGCCGTCGAGAGGTTTTTCGCATAGGGGGACATTCTAGCACACGCCTCCGGATCTGCACGGATCGGCATGGTGTGGTGTGTGGGCACCCCTGTCACACCCTGTGGGAAGGCCCCTACATCCTACTGTGGAGAGCACTATGGATCGGAATGTGGATCGGCTTTGTGTGGAGGCCCCTTGTGTGGAAACGGGGGGGGTATCCACATGTGTGGCAGCCTTGACGGAGGCTCCACACTTCGGCTACGATCGATGCTTGGAGGCCCAACCCAATGCCGTTTATTGCCTGCTACTCCGTGACGATCGCAAACCGCAAGCGATCGCCGTGGTTCTATCTCCGAGACGAATCCGCGCCGAACACGGCGCAGGATGCCCGCCGCTACTGGACGATCGACGCGGCCGAAGATGCGCTCGATCGGATCCGCGACGGTCAGCACAATCGCGACTGGAAAGGGAAAGTCATCGAGGTTCGCGCGTGAGTAAGTGGACCGGCACGCTCCGCGCGACCGACTTGATCGAGACGGTTTGCGGGATTCACTTGAGCAGCTATGTGCGTAGTCCAGTCTCAGACCGTGGCGGCCTCATGCTGGTCGGTCCGCCCGGCGCGCTCAAGACCACGTTTCTCGACGTGCTTGATCACTACCACAATTCGATCGCAACCTCGAACTGGAACACCACGACGCTCGTGCAGATGTTGCCGCAGATGGTGAACGGGGGAATCCGATCGATCGTGATCCCCGACATGCACGCGATCTACGCGGGCGATCCACGCACAGCGGCACGGTTCGAGGCGATGATCATGCAGCTAGCCGGTGAAGGCACGCGCGGCGCTAGCTGGCAGGATAGCCGGCATCAGAAATTCATCAGCCGTTGCACCGTTCTCGGCGCGATGACGTCGAAACACTTTGAGCGACACTCGAAAGGATGGGAGGATAGCGGCCTCTTGCGCCGGTTCCTCTGGTGCAGCTACGCGCTGGCCGATCCTGACGTGCTCATGCGTGCGCTGGACACGTGGCAGCGTGCGGACATCGGATCAATCGCGGCGCCCATGCTGCCGGCCGATACCGTCATCGAGGATACCTTGACGTCGGCTGAACGGCAGCAAATTCGTTCGTGGTTGAAGCATCAGCCCACGCCGCATGAGATACAATACGCGTTGCTCTGCCGCACGGCCTCAGCCCTGCGCTGGTGCTACCGGACAGCCAAAGTCAAGCGTGACGCCATGAAAACGGTTCGCGCGTTCGCGGAAACGCTACAACGCAACGCGGCACTGGTCACCATTCCATGAAGACCGCCTATCGCGGCGAAGGCGCGCTCTACCGAGACACGATCAACGTGCTTGATTGCGCGTTCTGCGGCGAATGGTTCCCGACGTTCGAGCGATTGGCGAAGCATGTCTATGCTCGCCATACTGGCGCGGCGATTTCCGGCGCGCCGATTTCACGGAGGCAACATCCAACCATGGCCAAGAAAACCCGTAAGCCTGCAAAGCCTGTCAACCGCACGCGTGGCGGCATCCCCGCGCCGAGCGCGGACGATGGATCGTCGGGCGATTTCAATCCGTTCCTGAAGGCTGATCATGTCGGCAAGCGCGTCGGCGCCACGGCCAAACTCAAGATCGCCGGCGAGGCCCCGCGCGTGGTGGACGGCAATTTCGGAGAACAGATCATCGTGCCGGTCAGCCTGAACGGCAAGCGCTACGATTTGGCGATCACGATCGATTCGGTTAACCATCGCTTGATGTTCGAGCGCTTCGGCGCGAACCCGGCCGCGTGGCGCGGCTCCGTGAACGTCGAGGTCAAGATGTCGCGCCAGGATCGGCCGTATATCGCGGTCGTTCGGTGATACGGTGAAGCGCGATGCGAAAGGCCGTTTCGTCTCCAAAGCCACGCACGCGAAACAGCAGACCGCGCGCCGCTACTGGCGCGCGGTCCGCGCGATCCAGTCAGTCAGTAGATCGTCTGTGCGCGATGCTCGCGCAGCGTATCGCACACTGGCGGATCGAGACATCCGGACAGTTTCGGACGTCAGACGCCATCCCGTTATCACTCGCCGCGCAGTGCGTAGTAGCCGCGTGGCTCCACGCGGACCCGAACGCGCTCCGACTGGTCGGAGGCACGAACGCGACCGCGATCGAGAACAGCCTGAACGCCTTTCTCGGCGCGCTCTGTCACTTGACGACTGGCAAGACGCTTTCGATCGCGGAGACTTCGACGACGAACCCGAAATAGAGATTGGAGGCGCCGTTGACTACCGGAAAAAATCCTAGCCGGCTGAGCGTGCAAATCAGCATACGCGGGAAAGGCATCAACCGACTGTCTCACGATGCGCTCGTGGATCTGGTCGAGCGCGCGATTGACCAGCGGCCGTATCCAGAATCGATCGACGTCCGGATCATGCTCTGGCGCGCCGGAAAGGAAATCCCGTTTCCGTATCACTCGACCGAGCCACGCGCGAACGCACTCCGCGAGCTTGTTAGGGGGTTACTTCACGAAGGACGTATCCGATTATCGGTTCGGAGTCATTGATCATGTTGCAGATCCCCATGTCGCCTATCTGGACATCGATCGTCGCGCGTGTCCTTCGCTCCGGCCTGTCTGGATCGTTCTCCGATCGCTTGGACTGCGGCCGGTGTGGATCAAGCTACGCCGTTCACGTCGAGGGTGGCACGTTGTCATTCGTCTGCGCGGACCCGCGCTTAACCCCTTGGCGATCGTCGCGCTTCAGGCTGTCTGCGGCAGTGACGCCAGACGGGAAACTCTCAATCTCATGCGCGTGCTCAACATCGAGCGACACGGAGCAAGCCAATTCTGGCGCGCCCGATGGAACATCCTCTATCGAGAAAAAGTGAGACGACGATCATGATGCACATTGCCGTCACAGTAATGTTGATCGCAGACGAAGACGGAACCGTGATGGCAAAGCCCGTGCTGTCTGGAACCGTCTCAGGCGAGGTTGATACGCCCGAGTGGCGCATGATCGCATGCGTGCCGAATGACGATCGCGAGGCACTCATGTCCGCGCTCGTGCAGGCTGATCGGCTCATCCTTGCGCAGTTAAAAGCGATCGGCGAGGCTGACGTGCTAGATCGATTGGTTCAATCGATCGATATGTGGGGCACAAGTGGGAAACCGAGCTAACTCCGATCGCTTTCGTGGCTGGTCGCGCCATGAGCTATTCTTGGCGCGCTGGCTCGTTGAGTGGGCTATCCCGCGCGTGCGCCAGCGCGGACGCCAACGTGTCTATCAACGCACGCTAGCCGACATCGAAATCACGATCCAGAAACGGAACGACGAACTACTCGCGCGCTTCGATCGCTGCATGGGACCACCATCATCGCGCAACACACACACGCCGACACTACTTGCGCTCATGGAGCGCGTTAGACGTTATGCCCAAGGTCAACCCTTCTAACCGTCGTCAGGCCGATCGGCGCGCGAGTGAACGCCGGCACCGCGTGAGCCA
>Ga0075326_1000304_pt1 | contig 10377 bp, 10 predicted proteins | sample MayberrySE_Catta_3_FD_120052 | JGI IMG/M metagenome (GOLD analysis project Ga0075326, IMG submission 120052) | Natural and restored wetland microbial communities from the San Francisco Bay, California, USA, that impact long-term carbon... | ecosystem: Environmental > Terrestrial > Soil >...
AATCTCCTGGTTCGGCGTGTTAGTGCGTTTGGTCGCGGCGCTCGCTCTAGTGTTGTTGACTTACAATCCGACCGGGCACTCCTTCTACCATTGGGCGATGCGCGACTTCGCCAACCTTACCGCGCTCAAAGCCTTCTCGGGAGCGCTTCTGTTGGTCGGATGGGTCATATGCATTCGCGCCGCGTTGACATCACTCGGCGCCCTTGGGCTCGTTCTCAGCGCACTCGTGCTCGGCACTCTGGTATGGGTGCTCACGGATTACGGCGTTCTCAATCCTGATCGCCCGTCTCTGCTCTCCTGGATTTCACTGATCATCATCGGGATCATACTGGGCATTGGCCTCTCCTGGTCGCTGTTGCGGACCCGCGTAACTGGTCAGGTAGAGGTGGACTGAGATGTCGGGAGTCAGGCGAGCAAACGCGCCCAAGCTCGAACACCTCCAGGGGCGCTGGGATGCGAACGGGCCCGGATCTTTAAGTTTCTCTGTTCGCAGTGTGTGCGAAGACCCTAAGCTCCGGATCTTAGTCAACCCCAACGTGCCGGACGGCCCCCATTACTGAACCGGACTCGGCACCGGAATGTTGTAAAGCCGGGCGACGTTTTCGCGCAGCAATTTAGCGCGTGTTTGGGCGGGGAGGTCGCCTAGGTCGCGGGCGATAACTTCACGCGAACTCGGCCAGGTCGTGTTTCCGTGCGGAAAGTCATTGGACCACATGCAGTTGTCTTGGCCCCACCACGAGAGGAGATGGCCGCCGACGGCGTCGTTAAAAAAAGTGGTGTAGATCTGGTTATGGAAGTATTCGCTCGGGCGTTTTTTGATCATCAGGCCCTCGCGTTTGGCGCCGTGGCGCTTGAAGTAGTAGTCCCACTGCTCCAGGACGAACGGAATCCAGCCAAGCTCATTCTCGACCAGGACAACTTTCAGCTTCGGAAAACGCTCGAGCACGCCGGAGTAGATCAGGTCGTAAAGGCTATCGACCGATTGGAACAGTTTCATGTTGACGCTATTGTGCTCGGCGGTCATGCCGGTTGGGGTATCTCCGAGGCCGAAGGAGCGGCTTCGGCTGTAGCCGTGCCCGCTCAGGATGTGCAAGTTGACCGGCATGTCGAGATCCTGAGAGGTGGCCCAGAATTTGTCGTAGTGCGACGAAGAAAACGGCAGCTCCGCGGGCGGCACCTGCCAGATCACCGAGCCGCGCATGCCGGCTTTCCGGCAGCGCTCCAGCTCCTTCACGGCGCCGTCGATGTCGTACATGGACAGCATGGCGATGCCGATGAGCCGTTCGGGCGCGGCGCTGCAGTAGTCGATCAGCCAGTCGTTGTAGACCCGGCAGCAGGCGGCCTCCAGCTGGCGATCATCGAGGCTCAAGCACTTCAGTCCATGGGTCGGATAAAGCACTTCGGCGCTGACGCGGTCGGCGGCCATCTCGGAGACGCGCTTGTTCTTGTCCTGAGCGCCGCCGGGAACATCGTTGGGCCTTTGCCCGCCGTAATCGGGAGCGCGATCCTGAAATGCTTTCGGGAGTTGCTTTTTCCAAAGAGCCGCCGGCTCGATGACGTGCGAGTCCGACGAGATCAAAACTTCGTCTATGACGGCGTTGGTCTCTTTTCCGTAGGTGCGTTCAATAATGCCCATGGTTTTAGCTCCTTTATTGTGGAAGTGGCGCGAGCGGTCGTCCGCATTCCTTATTAGATGGACATAACCCAGCCGGCGGGCACGGCGCAAGGGTCGAGGATGGCGCGCGTCGTAGCGCGTTTAAATTTGTCACGAGAAAGTGAGATCCTCCCAAAGATGAGACGGTGGAGGACGAGGGGGTTCGGAACGTAGGTGCCAAATCAGCGACTTGAGTTTTGTGCGCAGTGCGCGTAACGAGTTGCTCAAAGAAGGAAAGATAAGATACTAAGGAGTTAGTTAGTAGACCTACTGGGACGAAGGGGCGAGTCGTGGAAAGCGCAGGCACTAGGACTCAAAGGACGCTTTCGCACCCAGGCCCAAAATTGAGCACTCGGGGCGTGGCTCGGGTGGTGGCCGATGACGCCCAGACGCTTTGCCTGGGCTTGGAACGAGTCGTCCCTTCGTGTCCAACAAACCTTGTTGTCTAGATACTTATGAACTCGCCTTACTAATTGAAGAGAGCATGAAATAATCATAAACCAGCGTCGAAGAGCGCAGGAAGGAGTGACCATGCCGATCTACGAATATCTCTGTCTCGATTGTAAGAAGCCTTTTTCCTTTCTCGTGGGGGTGGTTGCTGATTCGGGAGAGCCCTGCTGCACGCGCTGCGGCGGAAAGAAACTGCGTAAGCTCATTTCTCGAGTGGCGCGGCTGCGCTCCAAGCAGTCGTCGCTCGAAGACTTCGCCGATCCGGGCAAGCTGGGCGACATGGACGATCCCAAAGCGATGGCCCGCTGGGCGAAAGAGATGGGAAAAACTATGGCGGACGAAACCGGTGAGGATCTCCCGGAAGATTTCGATGAGATGATGGAAAGCGGGATGGCGGGAGAAGCGGACGAGGAATAAGAGCCGCGCACTTCCGCGGTTTTTTGATCCCCGCGCGCAGCTTGAGCAACGTTCTCGTGCTTGAGCCAGGACACGAGCGTGTGATTAAAAGGGCTGAAATAGCTCGATCGGATTGCCAGACGGATCCTCGATGAGGATTTGCTTGCCGCCGTTGCCGGTAACGATATCGTTGCGAAAGTGCCCTCCTGAATTTTTTAACTTATTGACCATCGCTTCAATGTCTTCGACTTGGATCTGGATGCGGTTCCAACCGCCCGGCGCCGGAGACTGACCATCACCCATCGATTGTCCGGCGCCGCCGGCGCCCGGTCGGTTGAGCAGCAGCTGCAAATCACCGCGCGACAAGCTGGCGAAACCCGGCGCAGGATGCATTTCCAATTTGAAGTCCAGCATATCGATGTAGAACGGAATGGCGGCGTCGACGTCGTTTACGATGTATCGGACACTGACTTTGCTCATTGTTTTAACCTCCGAACCGAAACTTTAACTCTCCGACTCGCTCTATATTAGAACCGCCAGATTTCTTGGTCATGCGCCCGAAACTAAAGCCCGAAAGAGCAGCGGACTGACTTTTTCAAGCAGGCCTCTCAGTGGAAGGGACGCTGTTGACCAACTCGACAGTCTTAGACAACGACACGAACAGTATTCTCCAGAGATGGAGTATTTGCGGCGGGGTTGCCGTCCTTGATGCGGACCCGCCCGACCATCATCGGCTCGCAGCTTTCGCGCCGTCGTGCGGCAGACTTTCGGTTCCGCGCTCGACTGCCGCCAGGACGCTGCCGGCGAGCAGGCGTGCAATACAGCTATAGCTCACGTCATTCATATGCAGACCATCCCTAGAGATGATGTCTTCCCATTTGAACCGCCCGCTCGATACCCAGTGCTGCATTACCGCAAATCTCCGGAACACCGCCACCTTCATGTCGTCGGCAACCGTGCGGATGGAGTCCAGGATCATGAGGTGTTTAGGACGCGCAAGCACGCGCGGCGCGAACTGTGGGTCCATTAATACGACATCCGCACTTGCCGTCCGCAGACGGTCAATACCGTGGCGAATCGTCTCGGTGTATCCGTCAACGCTCTCGCTCCTAAACGTGTGATTGCTGCCGGTTTGCCAGATGACGAGCTGAGGGTGGTGAGGCAGTACGTCGCGGTCGAAGCGCGCGAGCATCTGGGACGCGATCTCCCCGCGAACACCCTTGTTGATGACCGTCACCGTGACCTGTGGCCAGCGATGGCGGAGTTCTTCGCCAAGCAAAGCGGGATAGGCGTGCGCCGGATCGGAGGCGCCGATTCCCTCCGTCGAGGATGAACCGATCGCGACGATGACCAGGCGCCCGCCCGAGCGGATCGCTCGGGTCGTGTTGGTGAGCTTCACCGTAAAGCGCGTCATCTGCTGAGGCGCGTTGCAGTCGCGAGGCAGGGGAGAGGTTTGGCCGAACGCTATTGCGACAAAGAGGAGCGTGGTGGCCAAGGACAGCGCCAATCGAGGAATGCTCATCGTTCAGTTTCTGAGCCGGGGGTAGGTTTCACCGCGGCGTCGCCACGTGTCACAAAATCAGCGAGCGCCTGGCCGATGCAATCATAGAGTCTGGCAGCAACCTGGCGGCGTTTATCCTGATCTTCGGCCCTCAGATCCAGCGAGCCGCTCTCGGCCCAATGGCGCATGATGCCGTAACGTCGGAACAGCGGCACGTCGTTGGTATCCGCCAGCTCGCGGAGGGCGATGAGATAGGGCTCGAAGTGGATCACCGCGTCGGTGGCGCGTGAGAACTGCATGTTCATCAACACCACCTCGGCTCCTGCGGCGCGGATTTTGTCGATGCCAGCCTGCACCGTTCCGCGGAACTCGTCGACGTCGATCCCGCGAACCGCTTCCATAGTCCCGGTCTCCCAGATCACGAGCGTCGGCTTCAAGGCAAGGACTTCACGCTCCAGTCGCTCGGTGGCCTCCCTCGCAGTCTGGCGTGCGACGGCAAGGTTGACGACCTTGGTGCGCGCGGACGGAAATCTCTCACTAAGCACCGAGCCGAGGCGCGCCGGCCAGGCTCGTTCGAGTCCGCCCGCCGCGCGCCCCGCACTGGAGGCTCCACCGAGCGCGACGATGACGACGCGCCGGCCACCGGCGAGTGCCTTGGGCGTTTTCTCCAGCGGTGGCTCAAACGTGTAAAAGCGCTCCGGCACAGAACACTCCTGGTCGGCCAATGCGCCTACAGGTTCGGCGATCAGCCCGATCGCCACCGCCACGGCGACTACTACATAGTGGAGGGACAATGGGATCATCCCCTCGCTCCTCTGCTCGCCGTCGGCGCTCCAAGCGCACTGCCGCCGGATGCGTCCTGCGCCGCGCCGAGCCACTCCAGCAGCGCCGCGACCGCGATCATGATCGCGATACCGGCCACGGATACGGCAAACTGCATGGTGATGCCGCCGAAGAATTCGTTTAGCACCAGGTGGCCCACGATCGAGAGCAGGATTCCGAGACAGAAGATATATAGGGAGTTGCGCCCGCATATGAGAAATGGCCATGCGGCAGGGCTGCTTAAAAATCGCGCCCTGGGCCGGATCAACCAGGAGATCAGCAGCGCTGCAGCGAGTACGTTGACAAAACGAAGTAGCCCCAGATCGGTCTTGCTCAAAAACGGCCACAGCAGCTTGCTACTAATCGGCACCGGAATCGGATCATAGAAGCCATGCAGCGTCCAGTTAAAGCGGATCAGAAACCCTGCCAACGAGAGACCCGCAGCCAGCCAAAACAGCCAGCGATAGCTGAGCCAGGAAACTCCGCCGTGAATGTTGCGCCAGCCAAGCCATGCACCGAAAAGGAACAGCGCCTGCCAGGCAAGAGGATTAAAATACCACACTCCGTCCGGACCGGGATAGGTTGGCAAAGCGATACGACTGTCGAGCTGGACCATCAGCCAGAGCGTGAAGGAGATGATAAGCATCGTCAATGCCGAGAACCGGAATCCCGCTAGCACGAGCGGGAGAACCGCCAACAAACCTATATAGAGCGGCAGGATGTCCATGAAGGCCGGCTGGAACTGTAGCAGCAATGCATTAACCAGCGCCAGGCCCGGCTGATCGAGAAAATTGGCGGCACCGAATTCCTCGGCGTAGAGCGCGTTGTTGAGAGCATCGACAGTGTACGCCACCATCGCCATGTATATCATGAATAGAAACACGTGGGCGACATAGAGCTGCCAGACCCGTTGATATATGCGGACTCCCGCGACAACGAACCCCTGGCGCTCCAACACCCGACCGTACACCATCCCCGCGGCGTAGCCGGAGATCAGGATGAAGACCTCCGCTGCGTCGGAGAACATCAGTGATTGCAGCGTAAACTCCGCCAGGACGTTGTTGGGGAGGTGGTCGATGAAGATACAGAAGAGCGCGAGACCGCGGAAAAAATCAAGCCGCAGGTCGCGCTCCATTGACAAAGTACGGCTCGCGGCGGTCATCAGGTTAACCCAAGAAGCCCCTCCGCGCCGATTCTACTGCACCGTCGGCGCGGCTTGCGAGCATTTACCACGGGCGAAAAGTTCTCAAATCTTTGTACCGGATATAGGGGCGGAAACCAATCTAGGGACGGTCGGGTCTTGGTCTGTGAGTTCGTTGAGCACGAAAGATAAAAGCGTTTGAAGCAACAGAGTTCTTGATCAGCCCGCGCGCATCTTGAGCAGCTTGGGAATATCTATTTTTTCATGATACAGCCGCAGCTCTTTTTCTTTACGCTGGGCACCGAGCATAGCCATGCGGTCGGCGAGCTCGTTGCCTTCCGTGCCGGCGTGGCCGGCCACGTGGGTGAGCTTCAGTGCTGTTTTAATACGGCGGTAGATCGCGTAGCAGTCCTGGATAATTCCCAGATTTTTGATCGCGCCGCCGGGTTTTGTCCAGCCTTTCTTTTCCCAGGTCGGTGCCCAACTGCGAATGCAGTTGATCGAGTACGCCGAGTCGCTGCACACCTCGACGGTGTTACCGGCCTTGATTTCTGCTTCGGCCATGCGCAAGGCGTGATAGATCGCGTTCAATTCGGCAGTGTTGTTGGTCCCCGTGGGGTTGTACAGGCCAAACCACAATTGCGCCAGTACGCCGGACCGATAAACCACGATGCCGGAGCCGGCATGGCCGGGATTGGGTTCACAGGCACCATCGCAATAAATGCTGACATCGAGCTGATGAGCCGTATGGGTGGTACGACGTTCGCCGTCCGGTGTGCCGCCGTTTTGCCTGCCGGGCCTGATGGGCGGAAGGTTGTAGCCGCCGCGAGCAAACGCTTGCTCTGCTTCCGTACGGGTCGGGAAGGATTTGAAGCGTGCCCCCGCGTACTTGTCCACGGCCCGCTGAGTGCTCAGCCAATCCGTGAATACACCGGTCTCCCGGCCCGACCACACCACGTAGAATTTTTTTGCCATGCTGAGTCGAGTCGCCTCCGGTATGAATCGGCTCTTGACGGTCGCCTGCGCGCACCCTTGATACAGAGACGATGCGAGTGTCTGACTTACTTTGGCGGCGAAAACCTCGTTCGGTTAAGATCCCGTCTAAGCCATGGCTTTAATTACCGTGGTCATGGTTAACGGTCAAATCAATTAGCCTCATCCGGAAGCAATCCTGCGGCATTGCTTTTTCCGCTCGGGCCTTTCACTTCGGACGCGGCTCGCGCAGCGCGCTATCGGGCTGTTTGAATTCTCCGCGGCGGAGCAGGCGCACGGCGTTGATCAAGCTGCGGGCGGCGTTGCGGACTTCTTCGTGAAAGTCTTTGTCCCGGTCGAGATCGTCGTGGCTGGTCGCATAGGGCTTGTAGTAACCGACATAGCCGTCCACCAGGGCAGCGCGACCGGCAGAGATCAATCCCATATCCGTCAGCCAATCGGTGAGGCTACGGCGAAGCGTTTCAACGCCCGCGGCATCGCCGTGAACGACGACTGAGAAAAGGCGCCCGCTAAGATGCCGCGGGTAACGCCACCCTCGAAGCTCTACTTCCTTTGCTCGTTGGGGATCTTTACCGCCGGTCAAAGTTGGATCCGGGTTTCCGCCGTCGGCACAGACCAGACGATCGATCATCAGCTTCACCGAACTGGGCGCCTGGTACCAGTTGACCGGGCACACAAGCATCACGCCGTGGGCCGCAACCCAACGGGGATAAATTTCTGCCATCCAATCATTGACCTGTCCCATGGCGTGGTTCGGATAACACGAACAGGGCCAGTGGCATAACGGCATAGCCGTCGAAACGCAGGCCTTGCACGGGTAGATGATGCGGCCATACTCCGACGCGAGCTTGCTGAGATCCAGCAGATCCACCTCGGAGCCCTTTTCGCCGACAATGACCTCTTCGGCCATCTTGACCAGACGCAAGGTTTTGGACATTTCTCCCGGGCAAGTATGTTCGCTACGGCTGGAGCCATTGATCAGGAGAATGCGCGATTTCGACCGGGGATTCTTCTGGCGTTTTTCCGCCTGGTGAATGGCGTCGCGCGTCTCGAGCCATTCGATAGGTAGGGCAAAATCCGGATCACTGAAATCGGCTCCCGCGCGGCGTGTGCGCGGACTCTTGTGGTATTCTGAATAATTCTTCCATGCCAGCTCAATGATTCTTTCGATTTCCGGAGCGAGGGCCGTGAAACTCGGGTCGTAGAATCGCTCGCGAGCACGTGTGGAAAATTCTTCGCGCGACACTTGAGCGCTCGGTGTGCCCGTGCGAACCTTCGGTTTCGGCATAGTTCCTCCTGAACGGTTCTCGTATCGGCTTACGGCGCGGGGCAGGTGTGATTTGGTTTGGCCCAGCTGAGTTGCGCGTCAGATTAGCCTAAGTGCATAACTTCAACCAGGCGCAATGCAGGTTGGGATAATCGGGTCGATGGGGTGGCCACAATGCTTCCGGCGTTTGTGCGTCGATGTTTTTTTCAGCTACTGTCTAACTTCTTTCGGACGATAAAACTCAATCGCGTTTTGATAAAAAACATTGGCCGCCTTTTCTTCTCCCAAAGTTTCCAGAACCAAGGTGTAATCGTCATCCAGATAAGGCCTCGGCGCGCGCGTGGACGGCAGGTCGGTGCCGAACATGAGCGCGCGCGGGTGAGCCGCATAGAGCTCAGTGAGCGCGGGGCGGACGTCAAAGTCGACTCGGCCGAAGCCGGTGGCCTTCACTCGCACACCTTTTTCCGCGAGTTTGAGCAGGGTCGGAAAACCCGCCTTTGAGAGTCCGAGATGATCGATGCTGACCGCCGGCAACGACACCAAGGCCTCAAACAGATCGGCAAGATCGGCCGAATCGACATACAACTCGCTGTGCCAGCCGACCAGTTCATGAACGCGCCGCGCCATGCTTTCCAGGTGATGAATGTCTTCCGAGCCGCCGCGCCTGACGTTAAAGCGGACGGCGCGAACCCCTGCGCTGTCGAGTTCCTGCAAGTCCCGATCCGAAACGGTCTGCGGCACTTGGGTGACTCCGACAAATGAGGGGCCAAGGACTTTCAAGGCGTGGAATAGATAAGTTTGATCGAAAGCCTGGAAAGAGCCGGATACCACTGCGCCGCCGCAAAGATCGACCGCTTTCAATCGGTCTAAATAATTCTCGCTGGTAAACGCGTCGGGCATGAACCCTTGATTGGGCACGACCGGAAAGTTTTTGTCGATGATATGAAAATGACAATCAAAATATTTCGCCTTCTGGTTCAACGAAGTTCTCCTCTCTACGGGTGCTGAAAAGGACTCATCTCTTCCGCTCAATCGTCTCGCTCCTATTCGTGTTCGTGGTTCGTGATCGTGCTCGTGTGGATTTCACGGTCACGTTCCACGGACACGAATCACGACGCAACATGCTCGTGCCCTATGGCCACAGTTGCTTGCTCGCCAGTTCCGCTCCCTCCACCAGCGCCTCGAGCTTCGCCCATTGGATCGATGCATGGACCTTGGCGCTGAACGGGCCTTGGGAAAAGCCGCAGTCGGTACCGGCAATGACATTCTCCCGTCCGACGAGCTTGGCGAGGCGCACGATGCGCTGCGCGACCAGCTCGGGATGCTCGATCAGGTTGGTCGCGTGAGTGACGATACCGGGGATGAGCACCGCTCCTTCCGGCGGTTTGACGTCCTGCCACACCGTCCACTCATGCTCATGCCGCACGTTCGCGGCTTCGAACAGATAGGCGCCGGCCTTGACCTTCAGGAATAGCGACTGGATGTGCTCTATAGGGATGTCCGTGCTATGCGGCCCATGCCAGCTGCCCCAGCAGATATGGTAGCGGATGCGATCTCGCGGAATGTCCGCCAGGGCGTAATTGGTCGCTTCGATCCGCGTTTCACAAAATTTCTGAAATTCTTTCAGATCGACTTCGGGCAGCAATTGGTCCCAACGCGCGGTAATCCATGGATCGTCCAGTTGGACCAGCAAGCCGGCATCGACGATCGCCTTGTACTCCTGCTTGAGCGCTTCCGCGATGGCATAAAGGTAGGCTTCCTGACTCGGATAGTACTCGTTGCGGCGGTCCGTCTCGACGGTAATCGGCGCGGCCACCGGCATGAACGCCTCTTCCACGCTTACGCCCGCGAGTGCAGCCTTGAAATTGGCGATATCGATTTGGAGCAGAGCCGGATCGTAGGTGATCGGTCCGGTGCACACCCATTTCACGCTCGCCGGACGATGGGATTGCGTAAGGCGGTCATACTCTCGATAAAAGTCGGCGAAGTCCCTGCGATCCTTGCCCCGCGATACGCCGGACTCGCCGGTGTTGCCCGGCCGCCGTTCAAATCCGCCAAGCCGCTCAGTGATATAAACCGCGAAGCCCGACTTGCCGAACTCTCCGTCGCTGACGATATCGATTCCGACTTTGGCCTGCCGCCGTACCACTTCC
>Ga0075326_1000305_pt1 | contig 10375 bp, 10 predicted proteins | sample MayberrySE_Catta_3_FD_120052 | JGI IMG/M metagenome (GOLD analysis project Ga0075326, IMG submission 120052) | Natural and restored wetland microbial communities from the San Francisco Bay, California, USA, that impact long-term carbon... | ecosystem: Environmental > Terrestrial > Soil >...
CGAGCAACTGCACCAATAGATCGCGGTTCCAATCGGTGTCGTCCACCACCAATATCGTTTTTCGTGACATAATGTTTCTCCCCACCGCAATTTTGGATTTTAGATTTTAGATTGTCGGACGTTTCGGATTTGGGACGCCAGGACCCGATCAAAATTGGACATTCATTTCCGCGTTCGTAACGTCTTAATCGATGCCACGGTCATGGCAACAATTTCGTCGGTTTCGTTTAGGAGGCTCTCACAATCAGTGGCAGAGCCAATCCTAGCTTCAACCAAAAGCTCCAGCCAGTAGGCGGTTTCGTCCGCCTCTTCTTCGACTATTGCGAGTTTGGCAAGGACATCCGCAGCGGACTTTCCGCGACATGCCGAGCGGTAATTAGCCCCTACCGACGTGCCGCAGCGAACGAGCTGTCTACCGATCACGTCCGCGGTTTTACCTTTGGGCAGTGCTTCGACTAGTTCAATCACTCGGAGGGCTAGCCTTTTAGTGCGCTGCTTGAAAGTGTGTTCATCCATGTGGCTGCCCCTAACGCAATGATCCAGAATGTTTTTCTGCTCAATCCAAAATCCAAAATCAAAAATCCAAAATTGTTCTTATTGCTTCAGTTCCATCGGCATCGTGATGGTGAACTTCGAACCCTTGCCTTCTGCGCTTTCGACGACGATGTCGCCGCCCAGGAGAATGATGAATTTTTTCACGATCGCCAGGCCCAGGCCCGTGCCGCCATACCTTCGCGTGCTCGACATATCCGCCTGGCGGAACTCGTCGAAGATGTAGCGCAGCGCCTCCTCGTTCATGCCGATGCCGGTGTCCGACACGGTGAGCTTCAACGAACCGTTGTCGCGCCAGGCCGCGACCTTGATCTCACCCTTTTCGGTGAACTTGACCGCGTTGCTGAGCAGGTTGAGGACACATTGTTTGAGCTTGTCGCGATCCGTCTTCATCGGTGGGATGTCCGGCGCAACCTCAGTGACCAGTTTGACATTGCCGTTTCTGAGCAGCGGCTCGACCGTTGTTGTCGCCACCCGAATAATGTCGTCGAGCTTGAAAGTTTCGGCGAACGCTTCCATGCGCCCGGCTTCGATCTTTGCCAGATCGAGCAGCTCATTGATCAAATTCAGCAGGTGGTCCGAGCTGATCAAAACTTTCTGCAGATTTTCTTTCTGCAGGTTTTCGAGCTTGCCCTCCGTGCGGCGCAAAACGATCCGCGTAAAGCCGATGATCGAATTGAGCGGCGTGCGCAGCTCATGGCTGACGTTGGCGAGGAACTGGGACTTGTGCCGATTGGCGGCTTCGAGCTGGGCGTTTTTGTCCTGAATCTCCTGGAACAGCCGCACGTTCTCGATGGCGATGACGGCCTGGTCGGCGAAGGTTTTTAGAAGAGCGATTTGTTTCTCCGAGAACGGACGAACCTCGGTTCGTCGGATTAGGAGAAAGCCGATCGGAGTGCCTTCGCGTCGCAACGGGGTTGCTAGGATCGTACGAACGCCGCTCCTTTGAGCAAGCTCCCAGGACTCTGGAAATTCTATTTGCGCGTCCGCAGCGGCGATGTCCGGGATATGGACGATGTCTCGATCGAGAACAGCTCTGCATCCCGCCACGGAACGTGAAATGACTCTGCCTTCTTCCAGGTTAGGAGTAAAAATTGATCCGTGCGCGGCAGCTCGCTGGACTTTGTCGCCTTCCACCAACCAAATCTGCGCATCGGTGGCATTGCAGAGTTGCGCGGCGCTTGCGGCCACGGCGTCCAGCACGGGCTTGATATCGGTCGGCGAACTGGCGATCACGCCCAAAATTTCGCTAGTTGCCGTCTGCTGTTCCAGCGACTCGGTTAGCTCGCGCGTTCTGTCTTCGACCTTCTGCTCCAAGTTCACGTAGGATTCCTGCAGCTGTGAAGTCATCCGGTTGAATTCATCGGCGAGCACTTCGATCTCGTCGCCGGTCTTGAGGTTCAGCCGGTAGCCGAGGTCGCCGGTGCCGATACGCTCCACGCCCTCACGCAAGGTCCGCATTGGGCGAACCACCCGCCGCGCGAGAAAAAAGCTCGCAAACAGCGCCATGCCGAGGCCGATCAAGAACAAAATCGAAGTTCGGAGGATCGACGCGTAGAGCGCTTCATAGGCTTCTGCCACAGGCAGGTCGACGATCACCGCCCAGTCATAGCCGGGAATGAGCGCGAACGAGCTCAAGACGTCCTTGCCTTGGATGTTGGGCGCGACCAAGGCGTCCTGGGCGCGCACTCCCGGGGGGCTGGCGAATGCCGCCTGGACCGCCGCCAGCGGCTGGACGTTGCGGCGCTGCAAAACCAGGCTGATATCAGGGTGCGCGATCAGTTCGCCCGAACGGCTGACCGCATACGCGTAGCCGCCTTTGCCGATCGTGATGCTCGAAATCACATCGCCGATGTACTTGAGATTGACCTCCGCCTGGAGGACGCCGATAACGTCGCCTGCAAAGCGTTCGATCGGAACTGCAAGCGTCATGTAAGGCTCGGAGCCGCGGACGAAATAAACCGGACCGAAATAGGATTTCCCTTGGCGCGCTTGTTTAAACGGCGCCGAATCCGAAAGATCTTTTTTGGCGTCGGGTAAAACCGTGCGCAACCGTGACGCTTGTACCTGGATCACACCGTTCTCGTTGAGGGCGATAGCTTCGGTCACGGCCGGCGCGATCAGCAAAAGCTTTTCCAGCTCGAAACGGAATTCCGACGTGAGCCCCTTGGGCGCGATGTCACGGCTCTTGGTCGCGCCTTTGAGGATGTTGTGAATCTCCTGGATGAAGTTCTCGATCTTGGAGGCGGCGCCGGCGGCGATTTCCTTCTGCAAGCGGCCTAGCTGGTCGCGGCTCTCGTGATAGCGATAGTAGATCTCGACCAACCCGCTGGTGACCAAGCCGCCGCCGATGAGCACCACGGAGATCAGAAAATAATCGCGCATCAAACGCTCGCGGCGCGGCGCCCCGGCTTTGCGCAAGAAGAGCAAGCTACGAATTCTTTCTTTCCACTTTGCCATACTGCAACTGGCTACTTTCTGTTCGCTCGTTCCGCTTTCAACCAGCTCCGAGTGTACTAAAGATTAGATGTTTACAACACTCCAGGGTTTTCGTTCCTGTGAGACCGAGTATTCTCTTCCAATCCAAAATGCAAAATCTTGCACCGTACTCCTCACTACTTACTCCTTACCGAATAACTCTATCCGCCCGCGCCAGCACATGAGGCGGAATCCTACGGATTTTAGATTTTTGATTTTGGATTGCGGGCTCATCGGATGACTCGATCTGCTCGAGCTAAGACATGCGGTGGAATGGTTAAGCCGATCTGCTTGGCGGCCGTTAGATTGATGATCAGTTCGAACTTCGTCGGCTGCTCAATGGGCAGGTCGGCGGGCTTGGCGCCTTTGAGGATCTTGTCGACGTAAGTCGCGGCGCGCCGGAACAATTCGGTCATTTTGACGCCGTAGGTCATGAGCCCCCCAACTTCGACATATTCCGGCCTGCTGTATGTCACCGGAAGCCGGCTCTTGGCTGCAAGTTCCACAATCCGCGTTCGCTGAGAATTGAGGATGGGACTTCCCAGCACGACCACTGCGTCCACATGCTCCACGGTTGCGGCTCGGAATGCGCTCTCAATACCTTTCTCATTTAGCACGTCCAGGTATTGAACCTTCACTCCAAAAGCCTTTGCGGCGAGGTCGATCTCTTTGACCACCTGGTCGTACTGAGGGACCGTCGAGGTCCCGAGAACGGCGACGCGCGAGAGCCTAGGAACGATCTCTTTCAAGAGCTCCAGTTGTTTTCCGCTGATCTCCGGGGCGAGACTGGACAGGCCCGTCACATTTCCACCAGGTCGGGCAAGGCTGGTGACGAACTCCGAGCCAACAGGGTCATCAGCAAAGGCCATGACAATGGGAATCGTGGCAGTTGCTTTCTTGGCAACACGCGTTGGTGGCGGAGCAGCCGTAACAATGACGTCTACCGGAAGACGCACTAGCTCGGTTGCAAGCGAGGGCAGGCGATCTAGTTTTCCTTCCGCAGACCGCCACTCGATAACAATGTTCTTCCCCTCCACGTAACCCAGCTCGCGCAGACCCTGACGTAACGCCTCGATGCGGGCCGCATTAACGGCAAATGAGACAGTACTTAGGTAGCCAATCCGCGGAATTTTCGCCTGCTGCTGCGCCTCGGTGAGAGAACCAGTTAGCAGAAAGACAGTGAGCAGTAAGCCGATAACAATCCCGTTCGTCATTCGTTCCGGCTCCGTTCTTGGCGGTTTACCGGTAACTGCTTACTGCTCACTGTCATCGGATCAGCCGATCCGCCCGCGCCAGCACATGAGGCGGAATGGTTAATCCGATCTGTTTCGCCGCCGCCAGGTTGACGACCAGCTCGAATTTGGTCGGTTGCTCTACCGGCAAGTCCGCGGGACTGGCGCCTTTGAGAATCCTATCCACATAGATGGCTGCGCGCCGGTCCAGATCGGTCACGCTCGCGCCGTAGCTTATAAGTCCGCGGTCGTTCATTATCGCTAGAGTGGAGTAGATCGCGGGGATACGGCTCTTTGCCGCGAACTCGGGAATAAGCCGCTGAAGGTGGGGTGGGCCGTTCAACACGAGGAGTGCATCAGCTCGTCTTTTAATGGCCGTTTGGATGGCCGGTTCGACGTCTTTTGGAACTCGAATATCTAGGTAATGGGTTTGCACGCCCAAAGCCGCTGCGGCGAGTTCAGACTCCCTCAAGGCTTGTGCATTACCGGGAATCTCCGACGTTCCTAGAATACTCACGTGAGACAGTTTAGGAATGAGATCCTTTAAAATTTCCAGCCGCTTCGAGCTCAACTCCTGCGCCAAGCTGGAGAGTCCCGTGATGTTTCCACCCGGCCGCGCAAGGCTTGCGACGAACCCGCTCCCGACTGGATCGCTGTCGTTTGTCATGACGATGGGAATCCGAGAAGTTGCTTCCTTGACGGGGCGGGTTACTGAAGGACCCGCCGTAACGATGACATCAACCTTGAGACGCACAAGCTCGCTTGCAAGTCCCGGAAGACGGTCGAACTTTCCCTGTGCGTACCGAAATTCAAGAATAATATTTTTGCCGTCTACATAGCCAAGTTCTCGCATTCCGGCCTTAAATGCCGTGGTCCGGGCCGATGCTTCAACGGCGGAAGAGGCGCTCAGATATCCTACCCGCGGGACCTTCTTCGGCTGCGCATCAGCAACCGTGAACAGAAAGAGAGTAAGCGGTAAGCAGATCAAACCTCCGATGATCATCGAATTTTTTCTGTTGCTGCTTACTGCTGACCGCTTACTGCTCACGATCATCTGATCACCCGGTCTGCTCTGGCTAAGACACTCGGCGGAACCTTCCGATTTTCGATTTTAGATTTCCGAATCATCTGATCACTTTGTCGGCTCTCGCCAACACACGCGGTGGGATCGTCAGGCCGATCTGTTTGGCTGTTTTTAGATTGATGATCAACTCAAACTTCGTCGGCTGCTCGACCGGCAGGTCGGCTGGTTTGGCGCCTTTGAGTATTTTGTCCACGTAAACAGCGGCGCGGCGGGATAGGTCGGTCAGGCTCGGAGCGTAACTTACAAGGCCGCCGTCCTCTACAAAATCGGGCCTATAGGATATCGTAGCCAAACGACTCTTCCTCGCGAACTCGGCGATCTGCTTGCGCTGGGAAACGAATATTGGTCCGGTCAGGAGAAAAACTGCGTCAGCACGCTTTTTCGTGGCTGTTTGGAATGCAGCCTCGATCTGGCTTCGATCCAGTATGTCTATGTAGTGAATATCCAGATTGAATGCGGCTCCAGCAAGTTCGGTTTCCCTTAACGCTTGCCCGTTGCCCGGTTCGGTTGAAGTACCGAGCACGGCTACCCGCGAGAGCTTAGGAACGATCTCCTTCAACAGTTCCAGCCGTTTTCCGCTCAGGTCAGCGGTCAGCGTGGCGAGTCCGGTTATGTTCCCACCCGGCCTGGCCAGGCTGGTGACGAATCCGTTCCCAACCGGATCGTTGTCATTCGTCATGACGATCGGGATAGTGTTCGTAACTTGCTTTACGCGGCGAGTGACCGAAGCACCGCCCGTGACGATGACTTCGATATTGGAGGCAACTAGATCGGCGGCGAACGCGGACAAACGATCGAACTTCCCCTCTGCATAACGATATTCGATGATAATGTTTTCTCCTTCGATGTAGCCGGCTTCGCGCAATCCTTGGCGAAACGCCTCTCTGCGAGCCAGATTAGCGGATGCGAAGGTGGCGCCGATAAATCCGATCCGTGCGACCTTTACCTGCTGCGCCATCGCTGGGACCGCAGTTGCCACAAAAACAGCTGCCAGCAGCCCGACGAGCATTCCTTTAATCATTGCCTTTCTCCCGATTCGTTGGCAGCCGACGAACACTGATAACTGACTACTGTCATCTGACCACGTGCGGTAGACGCTGACGATTTTGGATTTTCGATTGCCAATTTTCGATTCTCGGATCGAAACCGAAGGATACAGTTCCCGATCTCTTCATGCCTTTGCCTCGAATCAAAATTCAAAATTCATTTGATGACTCTGTCGGCTCTGGCTAGAACATTCGGCGGTATTGTCAATCCGACCTGCTTGGCGGTTTTCAAGTTGATCACCAGCTCGAACTTCGTCGGCTGCTCCACGGGGAGTTCAGCAGGTTTGGCGCCTTTGAGAATCTTGTCGACGAGGCGCGCGGTGTCGCGGCCTTCGGCTGCGAGCTGTCGCCCAATGCCTGTTGCCTAAAACCACCGGCTCACCGTTGACTCGAGAAGTGACGATTGTTATAAAATCTATAATTAGTTTAATAATAGGATGTGTTATGGGAGCAATAGCCGTTTCAAAAAAAGACGAGGAACAAATCGAAAGGCTTCGCAAGGAAATGCGGATACCGACCAAATCGGAAGTGATCCGGACTGCTCTTAGAGCTTTGGAAAAGCAGAACCAGGAACAGAAATTACGACGTGAAATCCGCGAGTCCGTAAGCCGGTGTGCCATCGCCGATCGGGAAGAGAATGAAGAGCTTGTTGCCGCCGGCGTCGCCCGCAAGACTCGTGGTGAGTAGATGCCGATTAAGCGCGGCCACCTGTACGTGATTGATTTCAACCCGCGCATCAAAACAAAACCGGGAAAGCTCCGTCCAGCGCTCGTGCTCCAGTCGGATCTTGTCAATGAAGCGGGGTATCCGTCGACGATTGTCATCCCGACCACGACCCGGCTGATAGAAAACCCGGGAATTCTCCGGCTTCGCCTCAAAAAGGGCCAAGGCGGTATTGTCCGGGACAGTGATCTGCTTCTTGGCCAGATGATCGCGGTTGCTAACGAGTCTTTTCGACAAGAGGTCGGCGCCTTGCCGAATGACCTGATGGAGGAGATCGAGAATCGAATCCGCATTATCCTAACGCTTTGACCGGCATTGGGTCTCTGCTGACGGTCATCGGATCACTGCCCTGCTCACGCTAGCACATGGTGCGAAATAAGCACTTGGATTTGCGATTTAGATTTTCGATTCCGGGTCATCGGATTACTTTATCGGCTCTGGCTAAAACATTGGGAGGAATTGTTAACCCGATCTGCATGGCTGTCTTGAGATTGATCACCAACTCGAACTTCGTCGGCTGCTCAACTGGTAAGTCGGCAGGCTTGGCGCCTTTGAGAATCTTGTCTACATAGATAGCGGCGCGGCGGAACAAGTCGGTGATGCTTACGCTGTATGTCATAAGCCCCCCGTCTCGCACAAATTCTGGATAAGGGTATATCGCAGGGAGCCGGTTCTTCAGTGCAAGTTCGACCACCTGGGTGCGATGAGAATTGAAGATGGATCCTGCCAGCACGAGGACTGCGTCAGCGCGCTCGTTGCTTGCCGCTCGGAATGCGGTCCCGATATCCTTTGGACCCAACACGTCCAGGTACTGAAGCTGCACAGCTAGGGCTCGTGCGGCGAATTCCATTTCTTTTAATGATTGTATATTGCCCGGGTTGGTCGACGTTCCGAAGACGGCCACGCGGGAGAACCTGGGAACGGTCTCCTTCAAAAGCTCCAGTTGTTTTCCGCTTATCTCCGGGGCCAGCGTGGACAATCCGGTGATGTTCCCGCCGGGCCGCGCAAGGCTGGCGACGAAGCCGTTGCCGACTGGGTCGTTATCGAACGCCATGACAATGGGAGTCGATGAAGTTGCTTCCTTGGCGGCACGGTTTGATGTCGGGCCACCGGTGATAATGACGTCTACCTTGAGACCCACGAGTTCCGCGGCGAGTGTAGGTAGCCGGTCCCCTTTGCCCTCTGCAGATCGCCACTCAATGACAACATTTTTCCCGTCCACGTACCCAAGTTCGCGTAGTCCCCGCCGGAACGCGTCGGTGCGGGCCGGGTTAGCGGAGAGGGATGAGCCAGTTAAGTATCCTAGCTGCGGGACTTTCTTCGGCTGCGCATCAGCAACCGTGAGCAGAAAGAGAGTAAGCGGTAAGCAGATTAAACCTCTGATGATCATCGAGTTTTTTCTGTTGCTGCTTACTGCTGACCGCTCACTGCTCGCTGCCTTCTGCCAGCTGTCACCTGATCACCCGATCCGCTCTCGCCAAGACATTCGGTGGGACCGATTCATTTTGGATTTTAGATTTTCCGCTCATCGAATCACCCGATCCGCTCTGGCCAAAACATTGGGCGGAATCGTCAGTCCGATCTGCTTGGCTGCCTTCAGATTGATCACCAGCTCGAACTTCGTCGGCTGCGCCGGCAGATGGCAGCTTTTGGCTGCGGTTAGTACTTGCTCCTGACTCATCTCGGCAAAAAGCTTTAGCGGTACTGGCTCGGGCGCAAAGTCTTTAGCTCTACGACGGAAAGGAGATGCGGGTCTGTGGTAATCAGTAAGTCCGCACGCTCGGCCAACCCCGTGGCCAGATAGAGGCCATCATTGTAAGAGAACGCGTTCTTTTTCGAATAGTATTTCCGCCTTAATTCCGCGGCATGAATGGCCAAAGGCGCCGTGATGTTCGAGACGCGCAAATTGTTTTCGGATTCGATGGCTGCACGGGCGATTTCGAATCCGGCCCTGTCCTCCCGCAAATAGACATAGCGGATTTCTCCTAGCACGATCGCTGTAGAAACGGCGCGTAAATGGCCATCCTCGAGTGCCCTAAGAACGCGGGCTGCGCCCGCAATTTCGTCTTTGGGTGCCCGGGTCGTTTCCGGGATCAGCACAGCAAGAAATATGTTCGCATCAAGGCAGACTAAGGGCGGAGCGCTAGCTGGGCTCATGTTCCCAGCCTTCTTCAAACTCCTGATGCAGGCGCCGGAAATCTCCCGGCGACAAGCGGCTGCCAGCCAACCGCAGAGCGTCAGTCAGGCGCGGGGGAACTGCCTGAATGCGATATGAACCGTCCGATTGCTGCACGAAAACGAGCAAGTCTCCCACCTTGGCTTTTAGCGCGCGGCGCACTTCCCGAGGCAACGTAATTTGATATTTTGCGGTAATTTTGGTGCTCGCAGACATAGCCAAGTTCTCCTTACACAAGTTAACAAATCTGACACAGTAAATTATGACGGATAGAGTAGCGTGTCAAGGCGAGGCTGGATGGAGAGGCGATCAAGGGCGCGTTTCGGGAGGTCTAGAGACGCCCCCCAACGTTTGCCGTTACGATCTCCGTTCAGGGCACGCTCCAACAGCCAATGGAGTTCATCGAATCACTCGATCCGCCCGCGCCAGCATATTTGGCGGAACCACTCGATTTTGGATTTCGATGATTTTGGATTTTGGATTGTCCAGGTCATCGGATCACCCGATCCGCCCGCGCCAGCACGTTCGGCGGAATCGTGAGGCCGATCTGCGTGGCGGTTTTCAGGTTGATCACCAACTCGAACTTCGTCGGCTGCTCGACCGGTAGTTCGGCGGGTTTTGAGCCTTTTAGAATCCTGTCTACGTAGCTGGCGGCACGCCGGAACCAATCGGCAAAGTCCACGCCATAGAACATAAGCCCTCCGGCTTCCACAAATTCCGCCGCGTAGTACATCGACGGCAGCCGGTTCTTTACCGCGAAATCTGCAATCTGTGCTCGGCGAGTATTGAGGATTCCGCTCCCCTGCGCCAGAAGTGCGTCAGCACGCCACTCAACGATGCGTCGGAATGCTGCCTCAATATCCTTGGGGTTTAATACGTCAACGAATTGAAGCTTGACGCCCAATGCTCCTGCCGCGAATTCCGTCTCCCTTAATATTTGTGCATTGCCCGGTAACGTCGAACTCCCGATGACGACCACGCGGGAGAGCTTGGGGACGACCTCCTTCAGAATCTCCGACCGTTTGCCACCCAATTCCGGGGAAAGCACCGACAATCCGGTAATGTTCCCACCGGGTCGCGCTAA
>Ga0075326_1000307_pt1 | contig 10334 bp, 9 predicted proteins | sample MayberrySE_Catta_3_FD_120052 | JGI IMG/M metagenome (GOLD analysis project Ga0075326, IMG submission 120052) | Natural and restored wetland microbial communities from the San Francisco Bay, California, USA, that impact long-term carbon... | ecosystem: Environmental > Terrestrial > Soil > Wetlands...
GTCGGGGCCGATCGCGACGAAGTCCAGGTCGCGACGGTAGGCGGGCATCTCGACGAGCCGTCTATAGACGTCGCCTGTAACTGCGGAGGGTTGGGCGTCTGACCACGCCGCTCGATGCACGGCTGCGCGCCCTTCGATCTCCTCAGGGCCGGTGATGCTGCGGACGTTGTAGCCCTCGGGCGGTTCTGGCGGCTGCAGTTCGCCGACCAGGTCGATCAGGAGGTGTGGGTCGCCGGCCTTCGACCTCGTGTAATCGCGCCCGCGGAGTATATCGAGCCGGCGGTCATCCGTGTCGAAACAGGCCGTGGCGAATGACTTGCAACCAGAGGCGCGTGCCTCGTCCTCGAACCAATTAAGCATTTCGTGTACGACGCTGGAATCGGTGTCCGGGCGGACTACAACGCTGCCGCTCTCAACGTGGTCGAACCAGCAGAATCCAACGAGGTCACCGAGCGAGTTAGTCCAGAGGCGGATGTCTTTGGTGGGATCGCATTGAGGGCGCGGGCGGAGACCCCAGTACAGGTCGCCGATGTGGAGCGACACGTTAGGTCCGTTGAGGCGCCAGTTGTCCGAAATCAGCGCATGAAGTGCAGGAACGTCCTCCCAACAGAAGAGGCGCGATGTGAGACTCATTTGGCCTGGAGCTTCGCGCGCCACTTCCGGAGTTGCGCGGCGACACGCCGCGGCGACGTGCCGCCTTCGGCTGACCGCGCGCTCAAAGCGTCCTCAACCGTGAGCGAGGCCGCGTCGTCTGGGAAGTGCGTGGAGAAACGGCGGAACTCCGCAGACGTGAGCTGGTCGAACGTCGTGTTCTGTTGCTCGGCGTACCGAACGAGCTTGCCAACAGCCGCGTGCGCATCCCGAAACGGTACGCCGGCGCGGACGAGCATGTCCGCGTAGTCGGTGGCGAGCGCGAAGTTCGCGGTGCTGGCGTTGCGAGCGCGCGCTTCGTCGAACTCGAAGCTCGGGATCATTGCGGCATAGATCGTGAGTGTCCGCAGGAGCGTCTCCTCCGCCTCGAAGAACGCGCGCTTGTCCTCCTGCAAGTCGCGGTTGTAGGCGAGCGGGAGGCCTTTGAGCGTTGTGAGGAGCGCCTGTAGCAGGCCATCGACGTATCCCGTGCGGCCGCGCGCGAGCTCGGCGATGTCCGGGTTGCGCTTCTGGGGCATGATGCTCGAGCCGGTCGAGTAGGCGTCGGGCAGGTTGAGATAGCCGAACTCCGCGCTCGACCAGAGGATGACTTCCTCAGAAAGGCGCGAGAGGTGCGTCATGCAGAGCGCGGCTGCCGCGACGAAGTCCACGGCGAAGTCGCGGTCGGCCACGGCGTCGATGCTGTTCTCACAAAGGTATGAGAAGCCGAGCTCCTTCGCGACGCCCTTACGGTCGATGTTGTACGGGACGCCGGCGAGTGCGCCGCTCCCTAGCGGGAGCGCGTCGGCGGCGTTCCGGGCGTGCCCGAAGCGCGTGATGTCCCGCTGCAGCATCTCGACGTAGGCGAGCAGGTGGTGTGCGAGCAGCACCGGCTGGGCGCGCTGGAGGTGCGTGTAGCCCGGCATGATTACGCTGCGGTTTGCGTCCGCAAGCTCGACGAGGGCGCGCTGGAGCGCGCGCGCCGCGGCGATGACGCGCTCGCAGGCGCCGAAGGCATACAGGCGGAGGTCCGTCGCGATCTGGTCGTTGCGTGAGCGCGCAGTGTGAAGCTTGCCGCCGGTCGGCCCGATCTTCTCGACGAGCCGCGCCTCGATGTTGGTGTGAATGTCCTCAAGGTCGTTGCGCCACGGGAACGAGCCCCGTTCGATCTCGCGGGCGATTTCGCGCAGGCCGCGGACGATCGCGCCGGCGTCGCTGCGCGGGATGATTTTCTGGCGCCCGAGCATCCGCGCATGCGCGGTCGACGCCGCGATCTCTTCGCGCCACATGCGCATGTCGACGGGGAGCGAAAGCGTGTACTCGTCGACGAGCGGGTCGGTCTTGCCGTCGAAGCGGCCGCCCCACGTCTTCCCGGCGCGCTTAGGGGCCTTGGGCATCGTCTGGCTGCCTTCTAGGAAGCTCGGCCGTTGGGTTGGAGAACTGGGAGGCCGAGGAGCTCCGCGAGCTCGTCGATGACGTAGTCGGGCTTTACGTGGTCGACGTTCTCCTCATCGATTTCGTGGTGGCGGTTCCAGACGGCTGTGATGCCGAGCGCCTGCGCGCCTGCGACGTCTGCCTTGAGGGAGTCGCCGACCATGACTGCCTCCACCGGCGCGATGCCGAGGCCTTCAAGGGCATGCTCGTAGATGCGGCGGTGCGGCTTCATGTAGCCGAGGTCGCAGGAGACCGACATCACCTCAAAGTAGTCGTGAAGCCCATGCTCGGTAACTTCCTCGACGAACGTCGGGCCGGCGTAGGGACGGTTCGTCACGCAGCCGAAGCGGAAACCGCGATTGCGCAGCTCGTCGAGCGTGTTGAAGGCGTCATCGAAGAGGCGCCGGCCGAAGAACTCGCCGGGCAGGTTCCACGTGTGCCAGAGCTCGGCGCTCTGCTCGAGCGAGAGATCGAGACCCTTCTTGGCGACGAGGTCCTGGACCAGCGTGGGGACGTCGGGGCTGACCTGGTCGTTGTCGTAGGCGGCCTTGTCCGCGGCGCCGACGGCGAGACGGATATCACGCCCAAGGAAGCGCAGCTCGCCGACGGGCTCGATGCCCCAGGTCGCGAGGAGACCGAAGATCCGGCGAACCGTCTCCTGACGAATCTCGTCGACAGGTGGACGCTCCGGGATGTGCCATAGCGTATTCCCGAGGTCAAACAGGACGGCTTTCGTGGCCATACAGGTCACTATGCTACCGAACGCGCCAGCTTCGGCGCTAGCTAGTAGCGTCCGGCATTGTTGTCGGCGTGGGGCGTCAGGCTTGGCGTCTGCTGACGCGTCTCGCCCGGCAGGATGCCGAGCGTAAACAGCTCCCAGAGGTCGTGGATGGTGTAGTCAGCGTCTGGCGACGTCGGGACATCCTGACGGCCGTTGAGTTTCCAGACTGTCGTCATGCCAGCAGCCTTCGCGCCAGCGATGTCGGCCTCCAGTACGTCGCCAACGAAGACAGTTTCCCTGGCCTGAACGTCGAGGAGCTCCAGCGCGCGCAGGAATGGCTCCGGTTCGGGTTTCGGCTTCCTCAAGTCCGCCGAGAACACGAACGCCTCGAACAGTTCCTCCGGCAGACCGAGCTTGTGCAGCAGCGGCACACGCACGTCCGAGGTGTAGTAGCTGTTGGAGACGAGACCGATCCGCAGGTCGCGGGCGCGCAGCTTGCGCAACGTGTCGATGGTGTCCGGAAAGAGTTGCCAGCCCCAAAGCGGGAGGCCGACGGCCGATGCCTTCCAGAATTGTTCGGCCTGCTGCTCGGTCGCCTCAACGCCGTGCGCGCTGAGGGCGCCACGCGTGACGAACGGGCCGTCGACTTCGAGTCCACGGGCCCGTCGCTCCGTTTGCGCCTCCTCCACGGCTTGGTAGAGATCGCGAAGGAGCGTGCGGGTGTCGATCTGGGCGCCCCACTCGCGCAGTAGCGGTTCCACCTGTGCCGCCATCGCGTTGTAGAGGGCGCTTTCGTCGGGCTGGTGTGCTTGGAAGATGAGCGTATCGCCGAAGTCGAAGAGGACGGCTCGGACGGGCATACGGACAGCGTATCGCAATGCGTCTTGGGCCGCAGGAGCGTGGTAGAATAGCCGGAGAACGGGGCGAAACGCGATGGACAACGAGTTCGAACTTGACCACGACGAGATCATTCAGACGATCAACACGGCGGAGGTCGTCACGTTCCGCTTCGTCGTCGTGCCGGAACGTCTTCTCTTCGACACACGCTCGTCGGAGGTCGACCCACCGTTGGTGAGGCTTGTCCCGCGCGCGACGAGCGTCGAAGAACGCTTTCGCGCGCTCAAACAATTGCGTCCGCGTTTCAAGCTGCCGGAAAAGATCAGCGCGATCTGGTGGCCAAGGTCAATCGAAAGCCTGGTGAACACCGGCGTCTGGGACGCGATCGTCGAACGCGTGGGCAGTTCCGGGTTCGAGGAAGCGGCCGAGGAGTGCGGCGGCGTGCTCGAGGAGTTGCGTGCCTCCGAGCGCAAAGAACTCCATAACGCGCTCACCGGCGAAGGCTACCAATCCCTCTGGGAGAAGTAAGCACTCAGCATGCAGCGCGGGCGATTCCTGAAGCTCGTCCACAAGGCGCTGGCAGATGTCCCGGAACCCTTCGACCGAATTCTCGACGAGATCGACATCCTCGTCGAAAAGCGGCCAACCCGCCATCACCGGCGGGTTGCTGGCCTGGCGCCGGGCGAGACGTTGTTTGGGCTGTACGAGGGGGTACCGCAGACTGAGCGCGACTCCAACTACGGGATGGTGCTCCCAGATACGATTACGATCTTCCAGGAGCCCCTGGAGCGGGCCTTCCGCGACGACGGCGAGCTCGTTGCTGAGGTACGAATTACCGTCCTGCATGAGTTAGCTCACGCGTTCGGGATGAGCGAAGCTGACATGGAGCGGCTGGGGCTGGACTAACGCGCTTCAGCAACAGTGGACGAGGCCGATACTGTATCTATGAACGCTTCTGCCTCGCTGCTGTGGGAGTATGTGCTTGCTGTGACCCTCGAGTTCAGAGAGCTGGTCCGCGACGATCGCGCTCAGACTCTCGCGGAGTACAGCGTTATCCTCACCGTGATTGCGGTGGGGGTGATCACGCCGACAGTTATTCTGATGCGCGGTGCGCTCATGGATGCGTTCAATTCCGCCACGGACTGTATCAATCGCGTGACCTGCTAGGTCCGTTCCAGCAACATGCCGGACAGCGGGTGGCTAACCTTCTTGTCCTCGACCACGATCTCACCGTTCACGATCACATGCGAAATGCCGGTGGGGTACTGGCGCGGATCCTCGTATGTGGACGTCTCGGTGATGGTCTCCGGGTCGAAGACGACGATGTCGGCCCAGGCACCTTCCTTGAGCACGCCGCGTCCTTCCAGCTTGAACGTCTGAGCCGGCAGCGAGGTCATCTTGCGGACGGCCTCCTCGAGCGAGAGAATGCCCTCCTCGCGGACGTAGCGCTGCAGCACGCGCGGGAACGTGCCGTAGAGGCGAGGGTGAGGCTTGCCTGTCGGAGAGGGGATCCCGTCTGAGCCGATCATGCACTGTGGATGCTGAAGCACGCGCCGCACGTCGGCTTCGTCCATGATGAACATGACTGCAACGACGGCCTGGTCCTCATCGTTCAGGAGTTTCGGAATCGCGTCCTCGAGTGGTAGATCCATTAGGTCGGCGATCTCATCGAGGCGCCTTCCCTCATATTCGTGTTGGTACTTCACAGATGCGACCATAACGTCGTGCGGGTCGAGCTGGCGCACCAGACGTCCATTTCGGGTGAGCGCGGCGAGCGCGGTGCTGGCGGCCGTGTAAGGGTAGGCATCCATGGTGACGTCAACGCCGCGGGCGCGGGCTTCGTCGATCAGCGCGAGTGAGTCCTTCGTGCCTCCCCAACTATCGCGACCGCTGGCCTTGTGGTGGGAGATCTGGACGGCGGTGCCCGCTTCTTCGCCGATGCGAATGGCTTCCGCGACCGCATCGAGCAGTCCAGGGCCTTCGTTGCGAATGTGGCTGACGTAGATACCGCCGAACTCGGCAACCACGCGGTTTAGCTCGATCAGCTCCGCGGTTTTAGCGAACGCGCCCGGCACGTAGACCAGGCCGGTCGACATGCCGACGGCGCCGGCGGCCATGCCTTCGGCGAGGTGTTCTTTCATCTCGTTGAGTTCGGCATCGGTTGGGTAACGGTTCTCCCAGCCGATAGTGCTCACGCGTAGCGTGCCGTGGGGTACAAGGAATGCCGCGTTGGGCGAGGGCTTGGCGGCCCGCACCGCGTCGTAGAACTCGCTGATCGTTTGCCAGGAGAAGTCCTGTACGGGGCCGAGCACGCCCTCTATGCCGCGAGAGAAAAACTCCTTCACATGCTCGTTCGCCGGCGCGGCGCCCAGGCCGCAGTTCCCGCAGATGGCCGTCGTCATGCCCTGCGCCGTCTTGAAGTCCAGCGCTGGGGTGTTGATGAGCGCGATGTCATCGTGGCAGTGGACGTCGATAAAGCCCGGTGCGACGGTCATGCCCGATGCATCGATCGTGCGGGCGGTGTCGTTTCCGGCGTCGCCGATTGCGTGGATCTTCCCGTCCTTGACTGCGATGTCCGCATCGACGGCCGGCGCGCCCGTGCCGTCGAGCAGTCGGCCGCCGCGGATCAGCAGGTTGTACTGGGCCATGGCGCGGCAAGCCTACCGCAGCGCGTGAATCGCGGCAACCGCGCGGCTAGGCGACGCGCTGGTGGAACTCGGGGTACGTCACTGTGCCGGCGACCTGTTGCACAAGGATGTCGCGGAGGACGCCTTCCTTAGAAAGGTCGAGGAGAGCGGCGACGACCTGCGGCGAAAATTGGGCGCCGCTGTGCGTCTTGATCTCCTCCACGGCCCGTTCGGCAGGCCACGAGTGTTTGTAGGGCCGGCTGGAGGTCAGGGCGTCGAAGACGTCGGCGACGGTGACGATCTGGACGGCGAGCGGAATTTGCTCACCTGCGATCCCATCGGGGTAGCCGCCGCCGTCCCATCGCTCGTGGTGCCAGCGCGCGATCTGCAGCGCGACGCGCGGGATGTTCGAGTGCATGAGGATCTCCTCGCCATACAGGGGGTGCTGGCGGATCACCGCCCATTCGGCCTCGTCGAGGTCGCCGGACTTGAGGAGAATCGCGTCGGGCACGCGGAGCTTGCCGACGTCGTGGAGGATCGCGCCGAAGCGCAGCGCCTCGATGTCGGCCGGATCAAGTTTGAGCTGCGTGGCGAGCGCGTTGGTGTAGGCCTCGATGTTCTTGAGGTGGTCGCCAGTGAACGGGTCGCGGGCCTCAGCCGCGTACGCGAGCGTGCGGACGGTGGCGTAATGACTTGCCGTGAGGCTCGCATGCGCGTCCTGCACCTCGTCGAAGAGGCGGACGCTCTTCAGGATCGCCGCGATGTGCCCGGCCAACGCAGTAAACACACGGAGGCGGTCCCAAGTTTCGTTTTCGCTGAAGGTGCTGTAGATGCGGAGCGTACCCAGATATTCATCGCCGTAGCGCAGGGGCACCTGGACCATGAAGCGGATCTCGAACTGTTCCAACCAACGCCGGCTTTCCTCCTCGGACGTGGAAAGCTGCGCTGGGTTCGGGAAGAGCAGGGGACCCTGTCTGCCCTCGAAGAAGCGCTCAGTTTCCTCCAACGTCTCTTCGGACGCGAAGTAGCTGATCGCCCATTCGAGGTACTCGCGCGAGTAGGCGGCTTCATCCACGGCCATTGCGGAGACGTTCACGCCTCGGGCGGCGGAGGGGCCGCGCGTCGCGAGGCCGATCGCGGCGAACCCGGTCGCTTCCCGCGCTCGCTCCGCGACGACCTGGAGTCGTTCTGAGAACGGCCGTGGCTGCGTGAGGATGTTGCTGAGCTCCTCCAACAGCTGAAGCTCGTCGGTGTCGCTCAGGGCCCAGGCACGGCCCACGGTCTGCTGGAGCGCCAGCGACGCGAGCTGCGCGATCGATTGGATCACTTCCCGGCTCGGCGGGCGGCTGCCCTGGTCCGGCGATCCGATCATCCAGAGCAGGCCGACGACGTCTTCTCCGAAGTGCAGTTGGATCGCGGTGGCCCAGGAGTCTGGCCGCAGCAGTTCCATTACGTAGGCAGGCAGCTTGCTGTCGCCACCCCAGTCGGTCATGGTGAGTGCCTCGCCGTTCGTGGGCATCTGGCGCACCGTCTCGACGCCGACGAGCTTGTCAGTGTACGCCTGGACGAACGCATCACGGAGGCCGTCGCTGCGGAAGAAGATTGCCACCGGCGCGTCTTCTACGCTTCTGGTCGGGAAGATGCCGCAAGCGTCCAGATTGAGCGTGTTGCCCACGGCGTCGATGATCTGCTGTGGCGTCGGGTTGGAACCAGCAGACTCGTTCAGGGCGAGAAGAAGCCTGCCGCTGGTCTGCACGTTCCAGCGCTGATTTCCGTTACCGGCCGATCCGTTCCGTGCTTCCATTGGGTAGTTGCCCTAAGGGAGTATCGGTAGGCGGCTACACAGGCTGAAGCTAGAATTGACAGAACGTCGCCATGCGCCAATCCAGCGGTAAGGGAGACGTCGCGATACAATCTGAACAGCGCGAAGCTAGCTTGGAGGTGACAGTGCGCAGCCGGGGCCTTGTTCTTGGAAGCCTAGTCGTGGCGGGACTGCTGGTCGCGACATCCTGCGCCAGCGACTCCGATTCACCGCTAGAGACGGGTACGGCTGGCCCGGTCACCATCACCCTCTGGCACTCGATGCCGGAACCAGCCAGCGGCTCTCTACAGACGATTGTGAACGAGTTCAACGCCTCGCAAACCGAGGTGTCGGTAGAAATGATCTACCAGGGCGGCTACACCGACTCGCTCAACAAACTGATTAGCTCGTCTGGAACAGAGAACGTGCCGCACGTGATCCAGCTCAGCGACGCGTCGACCCAGATCATGGTCGACAGCGGTGCGATCACGCCGATCCAGGAGTTCATTGACGAGGAAGGCTACGACATCTCGGACTTTGAGCCGAAGGCGCTCGACTTCTATACGATCGATGACGTGTTCTTCGCGATGCCGTTCAACCTCGCAGGCCCGATCCTCTACTACGATCGCGCGGCGTTCGAAGCGGCCGGCCTGGACCCGGACGACCCGCCGGAGACCCTGGCCGAGGTACGCGAGTACTCGGAGCAGCTTGTGGAGAGCGCTCCGCCGGGCGCAGAGCGCTACGGGATCTCGCTCCAGACCAACGCGTGGTTCTTCGAGCAGATGCTCGCGATTGGTGGCGGTCTCTTTGCCAACGAAGAGAACGGCCACACCGGACGCGCCGACGACGCTGTGTTCAACAATGAGCGTGGCGTCGAAATCCTGACGTGGTGGGATGACATGGTCGATGACGGGCTCGCGTACAGCGCGGGCGGCGACGAGATCGACGCGTTCCTGAAGCTCGCCTCGGGCCAGGCGGCGATGACGATCGGTTCGACCGCGGCGCTGCGATACGCGATCGCGGCGGTGTCGCTTGTGGGGCGGGACCCGCAGCAGTACGACACGGCATTCATGCCGGGGCCAGAGGGCGATGGCGGAGTGGCGCTCGGTGGCGCCGCGCTCTGGGTCCTGAACCAGCATCCAGAGGAGGAACAGCAGGGCTCGTGGGAGTTCCTGAAGTTCGCGGCGAGCCCCGAGCAGCAGGCGCAGTGGCATTCTGACACGGGGTACTTTCCGAACCGGCTGTCGGCCTATGACGAGCCTGTCGCCGTACAAGCGCGGGAAGAGTACCCGCAATTCCTGACGGCGGTGGAGCAACTGCGCGCCGCGCCAGACATTCCGGCGACGGCCGGGATCCTGCTCGGTCCGCTGAACACGATACGGCAGCGCGTCGTTGAAGCGTTCGATCAAGTACTTGCAGGAGCAGGTGACCCGCAGCAAGAGCTGAGCTCCGCGGTACGGGACGCTAACGAAATCATCGAGGAGTACAACCGGACGGCGCCGTGACCACTGCTCGATTGACGGTCCCGAATCTGCGTCGATATACTCGAACCCCGCATGCAGTTGTATTTGGTCCGAGAGAGAGGTAAGGCCCATGGAAGAAGTATTCATCGTCAGCGGCTGTCGAACCGCGATTGGGAAGCTGAGCGGCGCGTTCGAGAACACGTCGGCCTCTGACCTCGGCGCGGCCGTCATCAAGGAGGCCGTCTCTCGGGCCGGGATCGAACCAACACAGGTGGATCAAGTCATCTTGGGCTGCGTTGGCCAGGTGATGGAGGACGGCTACATCGCCCGTCACGCCGCCGTGAAGGCCGGCCTGCCCATCGAGGTGCCCGCCTACACGGTGAACCGGATCTGCGGAAGCGGTCTGGAAGCGATCAACACTGCGGCTCGCTGGATTCAAGCCGGCGATGCCGATGTCATCGTCGCAGGCGGCGCGGAGAACATGACCATGATGCCGTACTACGTACGTAACGGACGCTCCGGCTACCGGCTGGGCCACGGCGAACTCGAGGACGGCATCATTCATCTGCTCTCTGACCCGTTCAGCAAGGACCACATGGGCATCACGGCCGAGAACCTCGCCGAGAAGTTCGGCGTTACGCGTGACCAACAGGACGACGTGGCCGAACGGAGCCAGGCTCGCGCGGTAGCCGCGATCGAAGCGGGCAAGTTCAAGGACGAGATCGTGCCTCTTGAGGTGAAGGTTGGCCGTGAAACGAAGGTATTCGATACGGACGAGCATCCTCGCGCGGGGACGGACAAGGAGGCGCTGGCGAAGCTGA
>Ga0075326_1000309_pt1 | contig 10301 bp, 9 predicted proteins | sample MayberrySE_Catta_3_FD_120052 | JGI IMG/M metagenome (GOLD analysis project Ga0075326, IMG submission 120052) | Natural and restored wetland microbial communities from the San Francisco Bay, California, USA, that impact long-term carbon... | ecosystem: Environmental > Terrestrial > Soil > Wetlands...
GCGGCGGCCAGGTCTTCTTCCTGCACGACCGCGTCGAGGACATCGAGGAGGCCGCGGAGCACGTGCGCGCCCTGGTCCCCGCGGCGCGCGTGACCGTCGCGCACGGGCAGATGGAGTCGATCGAGCTGGAGCGCGCGATGATGGACTTCCTGCGCGGCGACACCGGCGTGCTGGTGTCGACCACGATCATCGAGTCAGGGCTCGACATCCCGCAGGCGAACACATTGATCGTGGACCGCTCCGACCGGCTCGGGCTGGCCCAGCTCTACCAGATCAGGGGACGCGTCGGGCGCTCCCGCGAGCGCGCGTACGCCTACCTGCTGTACCCCTCGGCCGACGCGCTCACGGGCGAGGCGGCCGCGCGGCTCGCGACGCTGTCCGACTACACGGAGCTCGGCTCCGGCTTCAAGATCGCGATGCGCGACCTCGAGATCCGCGGCGCCGGGAACCTGCTCGGCGCGGAGCAGTCCGGCCACGTGGCGGCGGTCGGGTTCGAGCTCTACATGCAGATGCTGGAGGAGGCCGTGAACGCCGCCGGGCCCGCGGGCGACGGCGCGGGCGCGGAGCCGGCCTGGGAGCCGGTGCGGCTCGACGTGCCGGTGGACGCCTACGTCCCCGCCGACTACATCCCGTACGAGGTCGCGAAGATCGACGTCCACCGCCGGATCGCGGCCGCGCGCGAGCCGGCCGACCTGGGCGCGATCGTGGAGGAGCTGGAGGACCGCTTCGGGCCGATCCCGGCGCCGGTGCAGAACCTGGTGCGCCTCCAGGAGGCCCGCATCAAGCTCGGGCGGGCGGGCGCCCGCACGGTCGAGTTCCGGGCCGGACGGCTCGTGGTGCACCCGGTCGAGATCGACTCCGGCCAGGCGCGCGCGCTCCGCGAGGAGGTCGAGGGTGCCGTGTACGAGTCGCTGAAGCGCACGCTGCGCGTGCACCTCGCCGACGCGCCGGAGGAGCGCTTCGCCGCGGTGGTGCGGGTCGCGGACGCGCTGCTGGCGGTGAAGCAGGAGGTCCCGGCGGCGGCCTGAGCGCCCGCGACGGGCGCCAATGCGTCAATGTGAGCTGCAGCTGAGAGTTCGGTTAAGGACTTCGGCGGCGGGCGGCGAACTGCGAATACGGCGCCGGGGCGCCGCTATAGTTCCCCCGCGTTGCCGGGTCGTTCCCGGCCCTTTTTTCGGCGCATTCTTGGAGGAGTAGATGCCGCAAGCCCCCCGTTCCGCACGACCTGAAGCACCAACCGACCGCAGACGCCGGGTGGGCGCGATCCTGCTCGCCATCGTCGCCGCCCTGCTGATCGCCGCGGTCCTATCGTCCGCGGGCGGGGTGGAGTCGGGCGACGTGGCCGACATCGACGACGCCGGCACCGTCTCCGAGGAGGACTTCAACCACTGGCTGACCGTGGTCGCGTCACAGCCGCAGCCCGGCCAGGAGAAGCCCTCCAAGCCACCGAAGCCGGGAACCCAGCAGTACGACGCCGTCAAGCAGCAGGTGATGCAGTTCCTGGTGTCGGCGAAGTGGATCGAGGGTGAGGCGGCTGAGCGCGGCGTGAGCGCCACGGACGCCGAGGTGAAGCGCCAGTTCGAGCAGACCAAGGACCAGTCGTTCCCGAACGACAAGGCCTACCAGCGCTTCCTGAAGACGTCCGGCCAGACCGAGGAGGACCTGCTCTTCCGCGTCGAGCTCGACGTGCTCTCCAACAAGATCCGCCAGCAGGTGACCGAGGAGAGCCAGAACGTCTCGGACAGCGAGATCGAGGACTACTACAGCGAGAACGAGCAGCAGTTCTCCCAGCCCGAGCGGCGCGACCTCGAGGTGATCCTCACCAAGAGCCAGAAGCGCGCGCTGGAGGCCAAAGAGGCGGTCGACGGCGGCCAGAAGTGGTCCGCCGCCGCCGAGGAGTACTCGGTCGACCCCGCCTCCAAGGACCAGGGCGGCAAGCTGCTCGGGGTCTCCAAGGGGCAGCAGGACCCGAAGTTCGACGCGGCCATCTTCGCGGCCGTGCGCGGCCGCGTGGCGGGGCCGGTGCAGACCGACGCGGGCTACTACGTCTTCCGGGTCACGAAGGTCACCAAGGCGACCAAGCAGGGGCTGGAGGAGTCCCAGCAGGGCATCCGGCAGCTGCTGATCTCGCAGAAGCAGCAGAAGGAGCTCGACCAGTTCTCGACCAACTTCCGCAACACGTGGCGCAAGAAGACCGACTGCGCCGAGGACTTCGTGATCCCCGACTGCCGCAACGGGCGCGAGCCGACCCAGGCCACGACCCCTGCGGTGCCGCCCGGCCAGCCGGAGCCGGTGCCCGGCTCCTCGGGCGCCAACCCGCCCGCACTCGACGGAGCCGGCTCGACGCTCGCCGGCGGCAACGGCGAGGGCACGGTGATCGGCACCGAGCCCGCGACCCCGGGCGCCGGCGGACTCGGCGGACTTGCAGGCGGTGGCGCCGCGCCGAGCGCACCGCTGGCCCTCGGCGGAGCCCCGCAGGAGGGCGCAGCGGGACTGCCCGGCGGCGCCGTGCCGGGCTCGGTCCCGGGCGCCACCCCGGGCGCGGGCGGCCAGCAGGTGCCGCCCCAGGGCCAGGGCGCTCCCCCGCAGGGCGGCGGATAGCGGTGGATCTAGCCGCGGGATGACGTCGGCCGTCGGCGACGAGCGGCTGCGCACGGCTCTGCTCGAGCTCGACGCGATCACCCGGCGCCTGCGCCGCGAGTGCCCCTGGGACCGCGAGCAGGACGAGCGCAGCATCGTCCCCCACACCGTCGAGGAGGCCTACGAGCTGGCCGACGCGGCCCACGCGGGTGACGACGCGAGGTTGCTGGACGAGCTCGGCGACGTCCTCTTCCAGGTCTACTTCCTCTCGCTGCTGCTCGAGGAGCGCGGCGCCGGCGACCTGGCCGCCGTCGCGACGGCGACGCGCGAGAAGCTCGTCCGCCGCCATCCGCACGTGTTCGGAGCGGAAGGGCTCGCCGGGCTGCCCACCGGCGCCACCACGCCGTCCGAGGTCAAGCAGAACTGGGACGCGATCAAGCTGCGCGAGCGCGACGGCGGGGAGGTGGCCGAGGCGCTTCCCGCCCTCGTGTACGCGCGGAAGCGGTTGAAGCGCGCGGGCGCTCCGCCGCCCGCGCTGGACGGGGCGCTCGCAGGTCTGGAGCGCGCGCGGCAGCGCGAGACGCCCGGGTCGCACCATGGCTCGCCCGAGCTGTACGAGGCCGTCGGGAACCTGCTGCTGGCGGTGGTGGCGCTCGCAAGCGAGGTCGGTGTCGATCCCGAGATCGCGCTGCGGCGGGCGGCGGTCGCGGCGTGAGCGCGATCCGCCGGGTGCATGCGCGCCAGGTCCTCGACTCGCGGGGGAACCCCACGGTCGAGGTGGACGTGGAGCTCGAGTCGGGCGCCCGCGGCCGTGCGGCCGTGCCCTCCGGCGCGTCCACGGGCGAGTTCGAGGCCGTGGAGCTGCGCGACGGCGGCGACCGCTGGGGCGGCAAGGGAGTCGGGCGCGCGGTCGCGAACGTGAACGGCGAGATCGCCGCGGACGTGACGGGCCTGAACGCCGCCGACCAGGCCGGGCTCGACCGCCGCCTGTGCGATCTCGACGGCACGCCGAACAAGTCCCGCCTGGGGGCGAACGCGATCCTGGGCGTGAGCCTTGCGGCGGCGAAGGCGGCCGCGGCACATGCGGGCCGGCCCCTGTACCGCTATCTGGGCGGCGAGCACGCGCGCGTCATGCCGGTCCCGATGATGAACGTGCTGAACGGCGGCGCGCACGCCGACAACCGCGTCGACTTCCAGGAGTTCATGGTCGTGCCGGTGGGCGCGCAGAGCTTCTCGGAGGCCCTCCGCACGGGAGCCGAGGTCTTCCACGCGCTGAAGGCCTGGCTCCACGACCAGGGGCTCGGCACCGCAGTGGGCGACGAGGGCGGCTTCGCGCCCGACCTAGGCTCGAACGAGGAGGCGCTGCAGGCCCTCGTGGCCGGCATCGAGGCGGCGGGCTACACCCCGGGCACCGACGTCGCGATCGCGCTCGACCCGGCCACCAGCGAGATCTACGCCGAGGGGTCCTACCGCCTCGAGCACGAGGGGCGGGTGATGTCGAGCGAGGAGCTTGCGGGGTACTGGGCGGAACTCTGCGGCCGCTACCCGATCGTGTCGATCGAGGACGGCATGGACGAGGAGGATTGGGACGGCTGGGGCGTCCTCACCGAGCGCACCGGCGACCGCATCCAGCTCGTCGGCGACGACCTCTTCGTGACCAACCCCGCCCGCCTGCGGCGCGGCATCGAGGCGGGCGTGGCGAACTCGATCCTCGTCAAGGTGAACCAGATCGGGACGCTCACGGAGACCCTCGAGGCGATCGACGTCGCCCGCGGCGCCGGCTACTCGGCGGTCATGTCCCACCGCTCGGGCGAGACCGAGGACGTCACGATCGCCGACCTCGCGGTCGCGACCGGGTGCGGGCAGATCAAGACCGGCGCTCCCTCCCGCTCGGACCGCGTCGCGAAGTACAACCAGCTGCTGCGGATCGAGGAGGAGCTCGGCGACGCCGCCGAGTACCCGGGCTGGGCGGCCTTCCCCCGCTCCCAAAGGTAAAAAGCGGTTTACTAGGGTGGCGGGCGGGGTATGCCCCTCCGCGTAGTAGGGGAGGGTTGCAGGGGCGGATCGTCCCGCATCCCCGCGTCGGCACGGCGGCGCCACTCGTGAACTGGCGCCGCGGCCGGCGAGCAGCGGGAAGGAATCTCGCGGCGGGCGGCGAAACGCCGCCGCAATGGCGACCACGGCAAGGAGGCCCACCCCACGGGCGCGGAGAGTTTCGGGGGCGCGGCGGGCATCGGCGCGACCGCCGCTGCGGCTGCACGGGATTCGCTGGGACCGCGTCGCCCGGCTGAGCCTGGTATTCGCGCTGCTGCTGGTCCTGTTCATGTACGTGGGTCCCGCGACGAAGTACTGGGAGTCCTGGCAGCTGAGCCGCAAGACCCGCGCGGAGGTCACGACGCTGCGCGAGGACAACGCCCGCCTGCGGGAGCGGGCCCGGGCGCTGCAGGACCCCCAGCGCGTCGAGCTCGAGGCGCGGCGCCTCGGCATGGCGCGCCCCGGCGAGCGCGTGTACGTGGTGCGCGGGCTGCCGCAGGAGCCTTAAGAGTCCTCCTCGCACAGACCGGTTGCTAGCTTCCGGTCCGATGCCTGCGCCCCTCGAAAACGCAGTCCTTCAGTGGGAGGACGGATACGAGCTGATCAGGCGGGTGCAGGCGCAGGGCGGGCCGCGGGCCACGGCGCTCGGCCGGCTCGTGGTCGGCATCGAGCGCGAGCTGCGAAAGCGCCTCGGATCGCGCTTCTCGGTCGACGAGCTGGCCGACGTCTACCGCGAGCAGGCCGACATGCTGCTCGACCATGCGCTGGCCGGGCTCCGCGACGACCAGGCGGTGGGTGACGCCGCGGCGGCCTGTGATGCCGCGTTCTACCTGTACATGCGGGAGGCGTCCGACTTCGGCGGCGGGCGCAGGCGCGCGGGGGAGTAGAACATCGCGTCGGGCTCGCCCGACGCATACTGGTGCGACGTGCTTGCGCACGCGCCGATCCCGCTGCTACTCGGCCGCGTCCTCGTCCTCGGCCGGCTCGCCGCGCCCGGCGACGGCCCGGCGGATCGTGATCGACTCCGGCTCGACGGTGACCGTGACCGCGCTGTGCCCCGCCCAATGCTCTGAGTAGACCGGGTTGTCCGCGACGGCCGGGTCGAGCCACAGCCCATAGCCCTCCTGGCCGTGGTCGAACGTGGCCTCGTAGGCGTCGCGCCGCGCCCGGTGGCGGCGCCCGCCCCGGCGGCCGCGGCGCCGGCGCTTGCGCGGCACTCCGTCTTCCGGCTCGTCCTCGCCCTCGCTCGGACCGCCCGCGGAGACCGGCTGCTCGTCCTCCTCCGCCTCCTCGGCTTCCTCCTCGGTGCTCGGCCGCGCTCCGCGCCCGCCCCTGCGCCGGCCGCGGCCGCGGCCGCGGCGCCGCGCCTCCCGCTCGGACTCCTCTTCCTCCTCTTCCTCCTCTTGCTCTTCAGGCTCCTCCGGCTCCTCCGCGCGGGGCTCGGGAGGCGGTACGGAGAGCGGGTCGGCCGGACGGGCACGGGCGCCGTCGCCGTCGCCGTCGGCCTCCAGGTCGTGATCCCGCTTGAAGCGCGCCAGCTCGTCGACGGAGACGTCGAGCTTGTGGGCGATCCAGGCGTCCGTGCGGCCCTGCCGCACCCACATACGAATCTGGTTCAGCTGGGAGCGCAGGGAAGGTTGTCGTCGCAAATTGATGTCGTTCGTGATTAGGTAGAGATCCGGCGCGAGAGTCGGCCTCACAAGCGTCCCCAGCCCCCGGATCAGTGTCGAGACCCGATTTTAAGGGGTCGCCAGGCGGGGCAGGATGATGGTGGTGGGCCGGGAAAGAAAGATCGGCTGCGAAACCGACCCGCCTTGTTGATTCGGTCCCGTGGGCTGGTTAAGTTAGGCCGCGGGCGTCAACTGTAGGCATGGAGGCACGAACAGGTTGCTAGTTCTCACCAGAAAATCGAACCAGAGCATCATGATCGGTGATGACATCGAGGTCTCCGTGCTGTCGATCATGGGCGAGAAAGTGCGCATCGGGATCCAGGCGCCCCGCAGCATCCCGGTGTTCCGCAAAGAGGTCTACCTCGAGATCCAGCAGGAGAAGGCGGCCGGCGGCCGCGTCGAGGTGGAGAAGGCGCTAGAGAATTTGAGCTCCGAGGAGCGCTAGCTCGGGGTCGCTCCGTTGGGGCGAGCGGGCAGCGTCCTCAGCCCATCAGCCAGGCCAGGGTCTCGAACATCAGCACGGTCACGACGACGACCGTGAGGAGGATCGAGGCCTGCAGGAGCAGGAAACGAAGCTTCTGCCCGCGCTCGATCTGCGCGCGCCGGCGCTGGCGCGTGCGCTTGATCGCGGACCGCCGCAGCTGCTCGCGGCGGAGTCGTTCGAGGACAGCCTCCTGCTCGAACTCCCGCTCCAGTTGGGCCATGCTCTGACGCATCCGCATGTGAGACCTCCCAGGACGACGGGGCATCGGGGAGGTTAGTCGATGGCCCCGCGGGCCGTCCTGCGGCGCAGGACGTGCTCATCGCCGACGCGGCGGGTGACCCCGGTCGAGTCGAAGTGCTCCAGGAGTGCCTGCGCATACTTGCGGCTGGTCTCGAGCCGGTCGCGCAGGCCGGCGATCGTGACGGCCCCGTGCCGCTCGCAGAGCTCCACGACCTCGGCCCGCGCGCGGGCCAGCGCCTCCGGGTGGAAGTAGAGCGCCGGGCCCGTGCGGGTGACCGCGCCTGCGGCCGCAAGCCGCTCGAGCGCCTGCGCCGCCGCCTGTGACGAAACGCCCGCGGCGCTCGCGAGGTCCCGCTCGCTGCGCGGCTCGAGCCCGTCCGACCGCAGTAGCCCGAGCAGCGCGGGGCCCGGGGGCTCATCCACCGCCCGCGCGCGGCCGGGGAGCGCATAGCCGCCGTCGCTGTACTCCACCTCGCGCTCCTCCGCCAGGCGCTCGAGCACCGCGGCCGCGCCCCCCGGGTCGAGGCCGGCCGCATGGGCAAGCGCGGCGGCTGGGCGGGGGCGCGGGTCGACGGTGCCGGCAAGCGCGCCGAGCAGGTCGCTGCGCGCACGGTCGAAGAGGACAGGGCTGAACCAGCGCCGCGAGCGCCGGCCCACCAGGATCGCCGCGCCGTCCGCCGCCAGCTTCTCCACCCCAGCGGCCGCGTCGCCGGGTTCGAGCCCCGACCGCGCCGCCTCGATCTCGAGCTGCAGGAGTGCCAGCGGGTCCCCGGCGGCCAGCGCCTGCAGCCGGCGCGCGTGCGCGACGCCGGGGCCGTGCTTCCGCGCCTGCGCGTCCAGCACCCGGCCGCCGCCGATCGTGTCCACGGGCGCGATGCTGCGGATCACGAACCGGTCGCCCGCGGCCGCGATCAGCGGCCGCTCGAGCCGCAGCTGGGCGAGAGCCTCCGCGCCGGGCGCCAACCGGTCGCCCTCCAGCGGCGCCACCCGTGCGGGCACCTCGCGGGTGCCGTGATGGACCTGCACCCGGGCGCCGCCGCGAAGCGGCCGCGCGCCGGCGACGAGCCGCACCGTCCCGTCGACCACGAAGGTGGGCATGAGCGCCTCCCGGGCGCCGGTGACCACGACATCGCCGCGCCCCACCTCCGTGCGCTCGATCCCGGCCAGGTTCGCCGCCACCCGCTGCCCGGCCCCCGCGCGCTCGCACGGCTCGCCGTGGACCTCCACTCCGCGCACGCGGGCGCGGAGGCCGCGCGGCTCGACGCGCACCTCGTCGCCGCGCCCGAGGCTGCCCGACCACAGGGTCCCCGTGACGACGGTGCCGATGCCCTGCAGCGAGAAGCTGCGGTCCACGTGCAGCCGGGCCGGGCCGTCGCGCGATTCTCTGACCGGGACGCGCGCCGCCGCCCCGTCGAGCGCGGTCCGCAGCTCGTCCAGCCCGGTGCCGCCGATGGCGCTGACCGGCACGGTCGGGACCGCGGCGAACGGACCCCCGGCCAGGAGGCCGGCAACGTCCGCCCGGGCCAGCTCGAGCTGCTCCGCGTCGACGGCGTCGCACTTCGTGAGCGCCACCACGCCCGTGGGGACCTGGAGCAGCTCGAGCACTGCCAGGTGCTCCCTGGTCTGCGGCATCACCCCGTCGTCGGCGGCCACGGCCAGCAGGAACAGATCGATGCCGGTCGCGCCGGCGACCATCGTGCGCACGAAGCGCTCGTGGCCGGGCACGTCCACGACGCTCAGCCGGCGGCCCGCAGGAAGCTCGAGCGGCGCGAACCCGAGCTCGATCGAGATGCCGCGCTCCCGCTCCTGGGGCAGCCGGTCGGTGTCGACACCCGTGAGCGCCCTGACGAGCGCCGTCTTGCCGTGGTCGATGTGCCCGGCGGTCCCGAGCGTCAGCGGCGGGCCCGCGGTCCCGGGATTCATGCGAGCGCGCGCAGGGCCGCGCACACCCCGCGCACGACGAACTCGAGCTCGACGTCGGCGATCGTGCGCGGGTCGAGCAGCACCGCGCCGTCCTGCACCCGGGCCACGATCGCGGGGTCGCCGCGGCGCAGGCGCGCGGCCAGCGCGTCCGGGCCCGCGGGCGAGGTGACGGCAAGCGCCGGGCCCTCCAGCTCGACCAGCGGCAGCGAGCCGCCGCCCGGCCGCGCGGTTGCCCGCACGACCCGAACCGTCGTCCCTGGCGGCGCGGCCGCGGCGATGTCGTCGTGCAGCCTGACGGCCGCCGCGAGCAGGTCGCGCTCGTCGGCCACCAGCATCTGCAGCACCGGGACCTCGGCGGTGGCGCGCGCGGGATCGAGGTGCAGCCGCAGCGTCGCCTCGAGCGCGGCCAGCGAGAGCTTGTCGATCCGCACGGCGCGGGCGAGCGGATGCGCACGCATCGCATCGATCGCCGCCGCCGTGCCCGCGGCGATGCCGGCCTGCGGCCCGCCCAGCAGCTTGTCGGCCGAGAAGCAGACGACGCTCGCGCCCGCGGCGATGCTCTCCGCGGCCGCGGGCTCGGAGGCGAGCAGTCCCGCCGCCGGGCCGGCACCCGCGGCGAGCACGCCCGAGCCGACGTCGTCGATCACCGCAAGGCCGCGGCGCGCAGCGAGATCGCACAGCGCGGGCAGGCCGGCCTCCGCGGTGAAGCCGACGGCGCGGAAGTTCGAGGGGTGGACGCGCATCAGGGCCGCGGTATCCGCGCCGATCGCGCGCTCGTAGTCCTCGATGCGCGTGCGGTTCGTGGTCCCGACCTCCACCAGCCGCGCGCCGGAGGTGGCGAGGATGTCGGGGATGCGGAACGACCCTCCGATCTCGACGAGCTGCCCGCGCGAGACGATCACCTCGCGCCCGCCCGCGAGGGCGCTGACCGCGAGCAGGACCGCCGCCGCGTTGTTGTTGACGGCGAGGGCCGCCCCGGCGCCCGTGAGGTCGCACACCAGGCGCTCGACGTGCGCCTGGCGGCTGCCGCGCGCCCCGGCCGCGACGTCGTACTCGAGGTTCGAGTAGCCGCCCGCGATGGCCTCGACCGCGTCCACCGCGTCGGCCGGCAGCGGCGCCCGCCCCAGGTTCGTGTGGATCACGACACCGCTGGCGTTGATCACCGGCACCAGGCGGCGCCGGGTGCGCGCCTCCAGCTCCCGCGCGGCCCGCACGGCCAGCTCGGCGACGTCCGGCACCGCGCCGTCGCCCGCGCGGACGTCCGCGCGGCAGCGCTCCAGCACCCCGCGCGCAGCGTCTACCGCAAGTGCGTGCGGGCGCTCACGGGCCGCGCTTCGCAGCGGCTCCTCCTGGAGCAGCCGCTCGACCGC
>Ga0075326_1000310_pt1 | contig 10283 bp, 11 predicted proteins | sample MayberrySE_Catta_3_FD_120052 | JGI IMG/M metagenome (GOLD analysis project Ga0075326, IMG submission 120052) | Natural and restored wetland microbial communities from the San Francisco Bay, California, USA, that impact long-term carbon... | ecosystem: Environmental > Terrestrial > Soil >...
CGATGGTGGACACGCCCAGCAAGAACTACCTCACGATCGCGCTCGAAGAAGTCGCCCAGGGCAAGATCAAGTCGCACTACCGGTAGGTGAGGCGACTCGGGTGATAGGCCGCTCGGCGGCGGCGCCCGCGGTCGCAAAACCTGCGCGCTACCGTTAGCCTCGGGTCGAGAGCCGGCCGGCACCGGCTTCCTCACGAGAAAGGCGCGCAATGGCAAGAATCCTGCTCGGCGTCACCGGCGGCATCTCCGCCTACAAGGTGGTGGAGCTCGCGCGGCTCGCGACGAAGGCCGGGCATGCCGTCCGCGTGATCGAGACGCCCGCGGCGCTGCGCTTCGTGGGGCGCGCCACGTTCGAGGGCATCACCGGCGCCCCGGTGCTGGTCGAGGAGGCCGAGCGCGACCCGGCGCGCGGCGCCTACCCGGGCGAGCACTCCCCGGGGCACGACCCGATCAACCACCTCGAGCTCGCCGCGCGCTGCGACGTCTTCTGCGTCGCGCCGGCGACCGCCAACACGATCGCGAAGATGGCCACGGGCCAGGCCGACAACATGGTCACCGCCGCCTACCTCGCGTGCGCGGCTCCGGTCCTGGTCGCGCCGGCCATGAACAACCACATGTACGAGCATGCGGCGACCCAGGCGAACCTCGACGTCCTGCGCGAGCGCGGCGTGCATCTGATCGACCCCGGCACCGGGCCGCTCGCGTCCCGGGGCGAGTGGGGTGTGGGCAGGCTCGCCGAGCCCGCCACGATCCTCGAGGCGATCGAGATGGTCGCGGGCGGTGCGCCCCGGCCGCTCGACGGGATGCGGGTGCTGGTCACCGCCGGCGGGACGCGCGAGCCGCTCGACGCGGTGCGGTTCGTCGGCAACCGCTCCAGCGGGCGGATGGGGTTCGCGCTCGCGGCCGAGGCCGCCCGGCGCGGCGCGACGGTGACCGTGGTCGCGGCCAACACCGTCCTCGAGGCGACCCCCGGCGTGCACTACCTGGAGGTCCAGACCGCCGAGGAGCTCCGCGAGGCGACGCTTTCCCGGCTCCGGGAGACCGACCTGCTGCTGATGGCGGCGGCCGTGGCCGACTTCCGCCCCGCGGACCCACGGGGCTCGAAGATCTCGAAGGAGGACACCGCCGCCCTGTCGATCGACCTGGTGCCGACCCACGACGTCCTCTCCGAGGCGGCGGCACAGCGGCGCGACGACCAGATCATCATCGGCTTTGCCGCCGAGCACGGCCCCCAAGGCGTGGAGCGCGCCCGGGGTAAGCTCGAACGCAAGAATCTCGACGCAATCGTCGTGAACGACATCTCGCGCCCCGACATCGGCTTCGACTCCGACTACAACGAGGTCGCGATCCTCGGCCGCGCCCGCGAGCTGCACGTGCCCCGGAGCACCAAGGAGGACGTGGCCGTGCGCGTGCTCGACTTCGTCCAGGAGCTGCGGATCGGTGCGGGGGCACGCACCAGCGCGAAGGAGGGCGCCGATGAGTGAGGACATCCGAGACCGCCGGCACGACCCGGCCGACCACGACGCGTATGCGCTCTTCCAGCGCGGGATCTCGCTGCTGGAGGAGAGCCACTGGGCGCAGGCGGCGGTGCCGCTCGAGAAGGCCAAGCGCCTGGAGCCCGACAAGACCTCGATCCGCGAGGCGCTCGGCCGGGCCTACTTCCGGACCGGCCGCTACCGGCGCGCCGCGCACGAGTTCTCGGCCGTGGTGGAGCGAAACCCGGCCAACGACTACGCCCACTTCTGCCTCGGCCGGTCCTTCGAGAAGCTGGGCGACAAGCCGGCCGCGAGCCGCCACCTGTCGCTGGCGGCGGGCATGCGCCCCGACCGCGAGGACTACCGCCGCTACCGCGACCGCCTGAAGGCGGCCTGAGCCCGAGCCGCCCGGCTTGCGGGCCCTGATCCAGCGCGTCAGCGAGGCGGCGGTGTCCGTCGACGGCGAGGTGCTCGGGCGGATCGGCCCCGGCCTCGTGGTGCTGCTAGGCGTGGGGCAGGGCGACGGTGACGACCAGGCCGTGCGGCTCGCGGCGAAGGTCGCGAACCTGCGCGTGTTCGAGGACGAGCGGGGCCGGATGAACCGCTCGCTGCTCGAAGCGGGCGGGGCGGCGCTGTGCGTGAGCCAGTTCACCCTCTACGGCGACACGCGGCGGGGACTCCGTCCGAGCTTCACGGAGGCGGCCGAACCCGAGGTCGCCGAGCGCCTCTACGAGGAGTTCTGCGCGCGCCTTCGCGACCAGGGCGCGCCGGTCGAGAAGGGCCGCTTCGGAGCTCGGATGGCCGTCTCGCTGACGAACGACGGGCCGGTCACGCTGCTCGTCGAGACCTGACTCCGAAGGGCCCTTTCAGGCGCCCCGCGCGCCCGGCCGGCCGGGGTTTGGTCGCTATACTGAACCGTTCCCAACCTCCAGGAGACCTGCGGCTCCGGCCGCACTTCGAGTGGGCCTCCAGCCCACTTTTTTTACGACATGAGACCTTCCAAGCACATGCCCGCCGACCGGCCGCCGGCGCGTCCCGCGCCGCGGCCGGACGAGCTGCAGCGGCAGATCGAGGAGCGCGTCGCCGTAGTCGAGCCCGACGTCGAGGTGCTCGCCGTGGACCTCGCGGGCTCGCGGCGCGCGCCGATCCTCCGGGTCTACCTGGACCGACCCGGGGGCGTCGACCTCGAGCTCTGCGCACGGGTGACGCACCATCTGCGCGACCTGCTCGCAGACTACGGCGTGGAGGTCTCCTCGCCCGGGCCCGAGCGCCCGCTCGCCAAGCTCGAGCACTACCAGGGCCACCTCGGGCGGCGCATCCGCGTTCGCACGCACGAGGCGATCGACGGGCGCAGCGACTTCAAGGGCGAGCTGGTCGGGGCGGACGCGGAGGGCATCTCTCTGGCCGCGGACTGGGGCATGGTCCGCATCCCGCATGAGCGCATCCGGCGCTCGAATCTGATTTCCCAAGGCGAGGGCTCGAGGAGGGCAACGTGAGCAAGGAGATAGTCGAGGCCGTCCAGACCCTCGAGAAAGAGAAGGGCATCTCCGCGGAGAAGCTCATGCTCGCGCTCGAGGACGCGCTGCTGTCCGCGTACAAGAAGACGCCCGGCGCGGCCAAGTACGCCCGCGTCGACATGGACCGTCAGAGCGCCGACTTCCGCGTGTTCGAGCTGATCCTGCCTCCCGAGCTGGAGGAGAAGCTGGTCGCGGAGGCGATCGAGGAGGAGCGCACGATCGACCCGGAGACGGGCGAGCTGCGCGAGCCCGAGGAGCCCGAGATCGGCGCGGAGCGGCTGGCCGAGTACGCCGACCAGATCTCGGAGCAGGACGTGACGCCGACCGACTTCGGGCGCATCGCGGCGCAGACCGCCAAGCAGGTGATCCTGCAGCGCATCCGCGAGGCGGAGCGCGACATGATGTTCGAGGAGTACCAGGACCGCGTGGGCGAGCTGATCACCGGGATCATCCAGCAGTCGGACTCGCGCTACACGCTGGTGCAGCTCCGCGAGCGGGTCGAGGCGCTGCTGCCGAAGTCCGAGCAGGTGGACAACGAGCGCTACGACCACGGCGCGCGCGTCAAGGCGGTCATCACCGAGGTGTCCGCAAGCGGCAAGGGACCGAGCATCATCGTGTCCCGGCGCAACCCCGAGCTGATCAAGAAGCTCTTCGCGCTCGAGGTGCCGGAGGTCGCGGACGGCCTGGTCGAGATCGTGAACGTGGCGCGCGAGCCCGGTTACCGCTCGAAGATCGCGGTCGTGTCGCACGCCGACGGCGTGGACCCGGTGGGCGCGTGCGTCGGACCGCGCGGCTCGCGGGTGCGCATGGTCGTGTCCGAGCTGCGCGGGGAGAAGATCGACATCATTCCCCACAACGACGAGCCCGCGCGCTTCGTCGCGAAGGCGCTTTCGCCGGCGCGCGTGCGCGAGGTGCTCGTCGACGACGACGCCAAGCAGGCGACGGTCGTGGTCCCCGACGACCAGCTCTCGCTGGCGATCGGCAAGGAGGGCCAGAACGCCCGCCTCGCCGCGCGGCTCACGGGCTGGCGCGTGGACATCAAGTCCGAGAGCGAGTTCGCCGAGGAGGAGGCCGAGCTCGGCTACGAGGAGGACGAGGACGTCACCGGCCGCTGCCACGCCGTGCTGTCGAGCGGCAAGCGGTGCCCGAACGCGGCGCTGCCGGGCTCGCGCTACTGCGGCCTGCCGGCCCACCAGGCCCTCCAGGCGCAGGAGGGTGACCGGGTGAACGGCGCGCAGGCCGAGGAGGAGCCCGTGCCCGAAGAGGCGCCCGCCGCCGAGGAGCAGCCCGCGCCCGAAGCGGCGCCCGCGGCCGAGGAGCAGCCCGCTCCCGAGGAGGTGCCCGCGGCCGAACAGCAGCCCGCGTCCGAGCAGCCCGCCGCCGAAGAGGACCACGCCGCCGCGGAGCCGGTGGCCGAACAGCCCGCCGCCGAGGAGCCGGCCCCTGAGCCCGCTCCGGCCGCCGCGGAGGAAGAGCGTTAGGGGCCGATGGCGAAGAAGCGTGTCTACGAGATAGCCAAGGAGAAGGGGGTTTCCAGCAAGGACCTCCTGGAGGCGCTGCGTGCCGCCGGCGTCGAGGTGAAGGCCGCCGCCTCCACCGTCGACGAGGCGGACGCCGCGCGCGTGCTGTCCGCCGCGGCGGGCGCCGGCAACGGCAAGCCGGACGGCGCTGCCGCCGCCAAGCCCGAGGCCGCTCCGAAGGCGCAGGCCGCCAAGCCGGCCGCACCGTCCAAGCCGAAGCCTCCGCCCGGGGACGGGCGGGCCCCGCAACCGCCGCGCCCGCAGGGACAGTCCCAGCGTCAGGCCCGGCCGCAGGGCCAGCAGCGCCCCCAGGGCCAGGGCCAGGGCCAGTCGCGCCCGCCGCAGCAGGGAAAGCCCGCGCAGGGCCAGGGCCGGCCGAGCGGAGGCCAGTCCGGGTCCGCGCCGTCCCAGCGCCCCACGGGCGGTCGTCCCGGGGGCGGCGGAGGCAGGCGCCGCCGCGTGGTGATCGACTCACAGGCTTCGCGCCGCCAGGCGCCGCACCCGCCACCCCCGCAGCGCCGGCGCCGCAGCCGCGGCCGCGGCGCGCCGCCGCCCGAGCCCACCGAGGGTCCGGCCACCGCGGTTGCGGAGCCGGACGCGGTCAAGATCCCGTCCGGCGCCACCGTGCGCGATGTCGCGGAGCACCTCGGCCTGCCGGTCGCGGACGTGATCAAGACGCTGATGCAGCTCGGCGAGATGGCGTCGATCACCCAGACGCTCTCCGACGAGGCGATCGGCCTGATCGCCGACCAGCTGAAGAAGAAGGTGGAGGTCGTCCGGGCCGCCGAGGACGAGACCGCGGCCCCGGTCTACGAGGACATCGAGACGGACCTCACGCCGCGTCCGCCGGTGGTCACGATCATGGGCCATGTCGACCACGGCAAGACCTCGCTGCTGGACGCGATCCGCGAGACGGAGGTCGCGGCCGGCGAGGCGGGCGGCATCACGCAGCACATCGGCGCCTACCAGGTGCACCACGGGGAGAAGGTGGTGACCTTCCTCGACACCCCGGGCCACGAGGCGTTCACCGCCATGCGCGCGCGGGGCGCGAAGGTCACCGACATCGCCGTGATCGTGGTCGCCGCCGACGACGGCGTGATGCCCCAGACCACCGAGGCGATCGACCACGCGAAGGCCGCCGAGGTGCCGATGGTGATCGCGGTCAACAAGATCGACAAGGAGGGCGCGCAGCCGGAGCGGGTGCGTGGCGAGCTGGCCTCCAAGGGCCTGACCCCGGAGGACTGGGGCGGCGAGACGATCTTCTGCGACGTGTCCGCCAAGACCAAGGACGGCCTCGACAACCTGCTCGACATGATCCTGCTGGTCGCCGAGGTCGAGGAGCTGAAGGCCAATCACGACGCGCCCTCCAGTGGCACGGTGATCGAGTCGAGGCTCGACCCCGGCCGGGGCCCGGTCGTCACCGTCGTCGTGCTGCGCGGGACCCTGCGGACGGGCGACGCGCTCGTCGCCGGCGCCCACTGGGGCCGGGTGCGCGCGATGCACGACTTCATGGGCCACCGGCTGAAGCAGGCGACTCCGGGCGAGCCGGTCGAGGTGCTCGGCTTCGACACCCTGCCCGACGCCGGTGAGCCGGTGCGCGCGGTCTCGAACGACCGCGAGGCGCGCCACCTGGCCAACGAGCGCGCGATCCGGCTGAAGACGGAGGCGCTCGCCCGCCGGATGGGGGCGCCCGTCAGCCTCGAGAACGTGTTCGAGAAGGTCAAGGAGGGCCAGGCGGTGCAGCTCAACCTGGTCATCAAGGCCGACGTCGCGGGCTCGCTGGAGGCGCTCCAGGACCAGATCGCCAAGCTGTCCACGAGCGAGGTGGCGCTGAATGTGCTCCACACGGGCGTGGGCGGCATCTCCAACTCCGACGTGATGCTGGCGCAGGCCTCGGGCGCGGTGATCATCGGCTTCAACGTGCGCCCGCTGCCCGACGCGAAGACGCTCTCCGACCAGGAGGGCGTCGAGATCCGGACCTACACCGTGATCTACAAGGTCACGGAGGAGCTGCGCGCGGCGATGGAGGGCATGCTGGAGCCCGAGGAGGTCGAGGAGTCGCTGGGCATGGCGGAGGTGCGCCAGACGTTCAGGGCGTCGCGGATCGGCACGATCGCCGGCTGCCACGTCGTCCAGGGGAAGATCACCCGCAACGCCCGGATCCGCCTGGTGCGCGAGGGCACGATCGTCTACGACGGCGCGCTCGCGTCCCTGAAGCGCTTCAAGGACGACGTGAGGGAGGTCGAGGAGGGCTTCGAGTGCGGCATCGTGCTGGAGAACTTCCAGGACGTGAAGGAGGGCGACGTGCTCGAGGCGTACGAGACTCGCAAGGTGGCTCGGGAGCTGGAATAGGGTGAGCGAGCGCCGACAGGCGCGAAGCACGAGACTTTAGGTGGGCGGAGCCCCGATATTCCCGTGCCCTTCCTGATCGCCCTCACGATCCACCTGCACTTCCCCGAGAACGGCAGCCTGAAGGGCAAGCGCAAGGAGCTGCTCTCGGTGCGGGCGGGGCTGGCCCGGAAGTTCGGCGCCTCCGTGGCGGAGGTGGCCGACCACGACCTGTGGCAGCGCGCGACGCTCGCGGCGGCCGTCGTGTCCCGCACCCCGGGTGAGGTGGAGCGTGCGGCCGACGGCGTCGAGCGCTGGCTCTACGGAAGGTTTCCCGAGGGTGTCCGGGTGGAGCGGCGGCTGGTCTCGTTCGAGGATCTCGAAGCGTAAGATCCGGCGCTCCTGACCGGTAGCCGACGGGAGGTCGCATAGGCGTCAGGGAGGACAAGAAGCGCCGCACACGGCAGCGGCTCGAGCTGGTCGCGCTGGAGCTGTTCGCGAAGCGCGGCTACGAGCAGACGACCGTCGACGATGTCGCCGGCGCCGCCGGCGTGTCCGCCCGCACCGTGTTCCGCTACTTCCCCGTCAAGGCGGACCTCCTGTTCGGGGACGCGGACGCCGATCTCGAGGAGCTGCGCCGGCTGCTCGCGACCCAGGACGATCGGCTGGCGCCGTTCCAGGCGGCCCGGCAGGCGCTGGGCGAATTCTCGGAGTGGATCGGCAGGCCGGCGAACGCCGAGCGCGTGCGGGTGATCACGACGAGCCCGTCGCTCGCGGCGCGAGCCCTCGAGGTGCGCGAGGCGTGGGCGGAGGCGGTCGCCGCCGAGCTGGCCGCGCGCCGCGGCCTCGCGGCGCCGGACGAGCCGGACCGCCTCGCCGGCCTCCTGGTGCTCGCCGTCCTGATCTCCGCGCTGCGCGAGTGGTCGCACGACGGCCGCGGTCCCGTGGACCTGCGGGATGCGATCGAGCGGTCCGCCACCTGCGCGACGGAGATCCTGCATGCCTGACACGAGGTCAGGAATGCCATGTGCCCTGACGAATCCCTAGGTATAGTCGAAAGGGCGCGGTTGATCACGGCCGGCCCGGGCGAGAGAGGCGCGCCTGGGGCGGAGCGCGCGGCACGGGCCGTGTGCAGCGGATAACCGCCTGAGGAGCCGATCCCATCCGCCCATGCCCAGAGAAAGGATGCGCCGAGTCAACGAGGCGGTACGTGAAGTGCTGAGTGCTGCGATCACAAACGATCTGAAGGACCCGCGCATCGGGTTCGTGACCGTCACGGCCGTCGACACGAGCCCGGACCTGCGCCACGCCCACGTGTACGTGAGCGTGCTCGGCGACGAGCAGGTCCGCGCCGCGTCGCTGAAGGGCCTCGCGTCCTCGCACGGCTACCTGCAGGGCCGGGTGGGCTCGGAGCTGCGCCTCAAGCACACGCCGCAACTGGACTTCCGCTACGACGACAGCGTGGAGCGCGGCATGCGGATCACCGAACTGCTGCGCGAGGAGCGCCCGACGTGACGATCGACCTGACCACCGCCCGCACCGAGGTCCTGCACGAGCTGCAGGCGGGGGAGAAGTTCCTCCTCACGACGCACGAGAACCCCGACGGGGACGCGCTCGGGTCGCTGGTGGCGATGAACCTCACGCTCCGGGCGCTGGGCAAGGACACCGTGATGTTCCTGTCCGCCGAGCAGTTCCCGCTGCCGTACGAGTACAAGGACCTGCCGCTCGGCGACGTCTCGCACTCGCTGCCGGAGGACGCAGAGGAGCGCACGATCGTGTTCCTCGACTGCGGGAACCTCGACCGGATGCCGGTCAGCTTCCTCGGCCGCGAGGACGCCCACATCGTGAACATCGACCACCACCACGACAACACGCGGTTCGGCACGGCCAACCTGGTCGTGGACGGGGCCTCGTGCACGGCGGAGATCATCTGGGACCTGCTGCCGGACCTGGGCGTGGAGCTGACCCAGGAGATCGCCGAGGCGCTCTACATCGGGCTGGTGACGGACACGGGCAAGTTCCAGTACGAGAACACCACGCCCGTGTCGCACCGCATGGCGGCCTCCCTGCTCGAGTGCGGGGTGGAGGTCAGCGAGATCTTCCGGCGCCTGTACGAGAACGTGCCGTTCGCGAAGCTGCAGCTGCTGGCGCGGGTCCTGAGCCGCGTGGAGCGCCATGACGGCGGGCGCCTGACCCTCTCCTACATCGTGCGCAAGGACTACGAGGAGACCGGCGGCGAGGAGAGCTACTCCGAGGGCATCGTGGACCACATCCGGGCGCTCGAGGGCACATGCGTGGCCGCGCTCGTGCGCGAGCAGCTGAAGGAGGGCCGCGACGGCGTGATGAAGGTCAGCCTGCGCGCGTCCGCCGACGAGGTGGACGTGAGCGTGATCGCGCGCAAGGAGGGCGGCGGCGGCCACCGGCAGGCCGCGGGCTTCTCGACGAACCGGTCGCTGGAGGACCTGACCGCATTCCTGCGCAAGGAGATCGAGGCGCAGCGGTAGACGGCGTCCTGCTGCTGTCCAAGCCGGCGGGGATCACGTCTCACGACCTCGTCGCCCAGGTGAGGGGCGGCCTCCCCCGCAAGGCGAAGGTCGGCCACGCCGGCACCCTCGACCCCTTCGCCACGGGCCTGATGCTCGTGCTGGTGGGGCGGGCCGCGCGGCTGCAGCGCTATCTCGTGGGGCTGTCGAAGGGCTACCGCGCCCGCGCGCGCTTCGGCGTCACGTCGACCACGGGCGACCCGACGGGCGAGCTCGAGGAGACCGGCGCCCGCCCCGCCGAGGCCGCCGTGCGCGCGGCGCTCGCGCGGCTGACCGGCGAGATCGAGCAGCGCGTGCCCGCGTTCTCCGCGGTGAAGGTGGAGGGCGTGCGCCTCTACCGCCGCGCTCGCGCCGGCGAGGAGGTGAGCGGGCCAGTGCGCACCGTCCGGATCGACCGGCTGGAGCTCGTGCGCTTCGACGAGGCCACCCAGGAGGCGGACCTCGTGGTCGAGTGCTCGAGCGGGACGTACGTGCGCCAGCTCGTCACGGACCTCGGCGAGCTGTGCGGCACCGGGGCGCACTGCACGGCGCTCGAGCGCACGCGGGTCGGCCCGTTCGAGCTCGCGGCCGCCGACCCCGGGCGGGTGCTGAGCCCGAACGAGGCCCTGGCGTTCCTGCCGGAGCGCGCGCTGAGCGCGGACGAGGCCCGGACCGTGCGCCACGGCAGGCCGGTGGAGGGGACGGCCGCCGGCCCCGTGCGGCTGACCTTCGGAGACGAGCTGCTCGCCGTGGCGGTCGAGCGCGACGGCCTACTCCGCCCCGAGACCGTCCTGGCCTAAACCCACGCCGAACGTCCCAAACGTGTTGCCATGACGGCCACTGCGGGACGTTCGGTGGGGGGCGGTCGAGGGTGATAGCCCGCCGGGAGGGAGGAATACGATGGCTCAGGTGGGGGTTCGAG
>Ga0075326_1000312_pt1 | contig 10265 bp, 10 predicted proteins | sample MayberrySE_Catta_3_FD_120052 | JGI IMG/M metagenome (GOLD analysis project Ga0075326, IMG submission 120052) | Natural and restored wetland microbial communities from the San Francisco Bay, California, USA, that impact long-term carbon... | ecosystem: Environmental > Terrestrial > Soil >...
CATCTCCTGCGCGCGCTCCGCGAGGATCGTTGGCGTGAGCTTGTTCGCAGGCTCGTTTGCGAGGTCGCGGGCGAAGTTCGTCGCCTCGCCGAGGATGACGCCTCGACGGACGCCGTGCTCGACAGCCTCGAGCCGGGTCTGGTCGAACTCAACGACCGTGAGCTGTTCGAGGTCGACGAAGTCATCGGGCGGCGCCTTGTGGCGGTCGAAGAGGTAGAGGCCGAGGAGCGTGCCCTCGGCGATGGCGGTGGCGCAGTCGTGCGGGTCGAGCCCAGCGATGCCGGCGCCGTGGGTGATCGTGGCGGCGGTCTTACAGCGGCTGAACCGCAGGTAGCGGGCAACCTCGGCGGAGAGGTTGCGGATCTTGTCGATGGAGAATTCGTCCTGCCTGCCGAGCCCGGCAACCAGCACACGCGGGGCTGGTAGCTTGCCGAGCGTGTGGATGATCGTCATCTCGGCGTCGGCGCCGCGCATGGCCCCATCCTGAATGATGCGAGAGATCGCGCCGTCGAGCGCCTTGTCAACAGCGCCTGAGGCGCCCCCGGGCGCGGTGACGCCCTCGAACAGGTTGACGACGATGGCGTCGACTTGCTGCTGGGCGATGTCTCCTTGCTGTACTCGTACCTCCATCACGATTCCTTTCCAGGCTCGCCGACGTAGGCGTCGGCGTCGATTTCGACCAGCATGCGAGGGTCGACGAAGCTGTTAACCTCGACGAGCGTCGAGGCCGGTCGGACGTTGCCGAACGCCTCGAGGTGGGCCTCAGCGATGCCGCGCCAGTGCTCGATATTGCGGATGTAGATGCGCGTGCGGACGACGTCGAAGAGGGCGGCGCCCGCTTCGCCTAACGCCTTCTCGATGTTGCGGAGCACCTGCTGAGCCTGTGAGCGGACGTCGTGGACGCCGACTAACCCGCCGTCGTCCCCCAGGGCGGTGGTGCCGGAGATGTGCACGTAGGGCCCGACGCGGACGGCGCGGGAGAAGCCGATCACATCCTCGTACGGCCAGGCGCTGGAGGCGTTGAGGCGGTCGGGCATGGGCGCATCTTACGCTGCGGCATGGTGCGCCGCAATCGGCTATCGTAGGCTTGCGGATCATGGCCACGGATATCGCCGTTGCGTCGCGCAGGGTGATCGACACTGTCGCCGGGAACCAGATCTTCCGGCACGTCTACGAGATCGCGCTCGTCGCGGTCGCGTTTCTGCTGTATTTCATTGTGCGGGGGAGCGTTGTGGACCGCGAGGACGAGGCGCTCGCGAACGCGGTCGATATCATCGCGTTACAGGAGCGGCTCGGGTTCTGGTGGGAGCCTCAGCTGAACGAGGCGATTCTCGACAATGCGTTCCTAATCCAGTTCTTCGATGCGATCTACTTCTGGATGGACTTCCCACTGATCGTGGCGATCGGGCTCTGGATGTACTTCTTCGGCTTCCGGCACCAGTACACGGTGGCGCGTGACGCGCTGCTGGCCTCAGGCGCGATCGCGTTGGTGGTCTACCACCTGTACCCCGTGATGCCGCCGCGACTGCTGCCGCCCGAGTATGGCTTCACCGACACCCTTGCCGAATACAATCACTTGGCCTACCAGGCGCAGTCGACCGAGTTCTTCGTCAACCCGTACGCGGCGATGCCGAGCCTACATTTCGGGTGGGCCGTGCTGGTGGGCGGCGTGCTGTTCTGGACGACGAAGAACTGGGCCATCCGCGCGCTGGCGCTATCGCTGCCGCTCGCGCAATTCACATCGATCCTGTTTACGGCGAACCACTACATCCTCGACGCGATGGCCGGCGCGGGGGTGGCGCTGATGGGGCTGCTGATCGCCATGGCACTACAGCGGTGGGGCTATCCGTTGGTGCAGCGGCGGGTGTATAGAGCGGCGACCCCTAACGCTGCTAGCAGTCGGGAAGGTCCTCGGGGTTGAAGCGGCAGTTCAGCTCTTCTTCGAAGGTCTCGATTCGCTCGCGGGTGTACTCGCTCACGGGGAACTTGTCGAGACGTGTCCATGCGGTGAGGGCGATCGTGTCTTCCTCCATGCCGGAGTAGGGCGCCACGACGACCGGGAAGAGGTCACGGGCGAAGCTCTCGATGTCGTCGATGACCTCCTGATCGTCGGTGTTGTACCAGACGACCATTCCGCCGTGCTCGAGGTTGTGGACGAGTGTTTCTGCCGGCCACTCCGCGCGGTAGATACCCCACGGGGCGGGCCCGCAGAAGCGGGGTGCTTCACTTGGGTCGGTTGGACAGCCACCCGCGCCCCAGTGCGGGCCGCCAGCAGGCGGGTTACTGTTCCCGTCCGCCGCGTAGTCGACGTCAACCGTCACGTGCGGCGCTGTGTTCGGCACGCTACCGTCGGAGCCGTAGCTCGCGTTGCCGCGTTCATCAGCATAAAGCTCAGGGAGATTGATGTACTCGCCAGGTAGGTCCGGCGCCGGGTCCTTCTCGATCTCCGCGGCCTCGGCGAACTGCTCGCTCGCGGGCTGACCCTGCTGCCAGATGAGGTAGGCGACCAGGCTAACGACCGCGGCGATCCCGACAACCACAACGATCGGGATGATGGGCAGCTCACGCGTCGCGCCAGCCGCCGGCGCACTGGGCGTCCTCCGGCTGCGCGCGGTGGTTCCTCGTCTTCGTCGTTCTCTGCTAGCCATGTACCTTGGTTGCGATCGGAAAACCCGTCGCGAGATCAGTATAGGACATAAGAAACCTCACGAACCAAGGGCGATTTGTCTCGAATCTGTGAAGAACGCGAACCCGAGGAGGCCAGGCCCGGTGTGGATGCCCATGAGCTGCGTGAACTCGCTTATGAAGAGCTCTGCCGGTTCGAACTCGTCGCGCACGCGAGTCAGGAGCTCAGCGGCGGCTTCGGGCGCGTTCGTGTGGTGGACACAGACGTGGAGGTTGTCGCTGATGCGATGCTCCTCGAGCGCGCGACAGAGCGACTCCATCAAGCGTGGCCGCGATCGCACGAAACCGACGGGCCGGTAGCTGCCGTCGGCAAAGGAAACGACTGGCTTGATACGCAGCGGGGATGAAGCCCAGAGGAGCAGACGCGGGACGCGACCACTGCGGCCCAAGTAGGTCAGGGTGTCCAGGCCGATGAGGAGGCGAACGCGTTGCGAGACTGCCTGCGCCCGGGCCAACACCTTTGGGCCCGTTGCGCCATCCTTCGCGGCGCGGGCGGCTTCCAGTGCGACGAAGCCCTGGCCCATGGCGGCCGACTGCGAATCGAGGACGCGGAGGTTGAGTTCGGGCGCGCGTTCGCGCGCGAGCTCCATGCCCTGAACGGCGGCATCGTACATGCCGCTGAACTGACGAGAGACGGTGATGCAGAGGACGGCCGCAGCCGACTTGCCGGTCTCGACCATGGCGTCGGCGTAAGCCCCAGGCGAAGGCGCGCCCGTGGTCGGAGGTTCCTTGGCCGCGGCCAGCTTCTCATAGAAGGACGCTGCTGTCCCGGGTAGGCCGTCCTGATACGTCTCGTCCTCGAACTCGAGGAACAGGGGGACGATCCGGATGCCGAGCGCGGTGGCGAGTTCAGGCGGGATGCACGCGGTGCTATCCGTGATGATGGCGACGGTTGACATCGCGCGTTCGGCTCCCGTTTGCACCTATAATTGGTCGCGTGATAGAGTTATTGAGAATTGAAAGAGAATACCAGTAGGGGCCCTGCGGGGCCAATCTGAGTGATCACCAAGGACCAAAGAGAAACGATCATCAAGGAGCACGCCCGTAGCGAGGGCGATACCGGCTCCTCTGAAGTACAGGTTGCCCTCCTGACGGAGCGGATCAACCAGCTCAGCGCGCACATGCGCGAGCATAAGCACGACTACCATTCGGAACGTGGATTGCTAAAGCTGGTGGGACGTCGTCGTCGGCATCTGGCCTACCTCAACCGGACAGATGTGCAGCGATACCGCGACATCATCAGCAAACTTGGCCTCCGGAAATAACGGGGGCCTTTCTGTATGCAGGACGTAGGGGAGGAGTAGAAGAGACCAGCGGGCGGGACCGCGCCCATCCAGCAATCCTCGGTCGCATTCGCACAGGTAGCAACGACAACAGTGAGCACACTGTCCCGGCAGAACCCCGGAGACAGCGTCATAGTTCATCCATGAAGGATAGATAGGAGCAATGATGGCGGAGTCTTTTCAACGCCAACTAGGTAACAACACACTGACACTGGAGGTCGGCGAGCTGGCCGGCCTCGCCAGCGGCGCGGTCACGGTGCGCTACGGCGACACCGTACTGCTCGCTACGGTCTGCGTGAGCGACAAGCCCAGGGAGGGGATCGACTTCTTCCCGCTCACGGTGGATTTCGAGGAACGCCTCTACGCGATCGGCAAGATCCCGGGGAGCTTCTTCCGAAGGGAGGGCCGGCCCAGTACCGACGCGATCCTTTCGTGCCGGCTGACGGACCGGCCGCTCCGGCCGCTCTTTCCTAAGGGCTTCCGGAACGACGTGCAGATCATCATCACCGTGCTCTCCGCCGACCGCGAGAACATCCCAGACGTGTTAGGTACCGTGGGTGCCTCGGCGGCGCTTGCGATCTCAGGCGCACCGTTCGCGGGCCCGGTGAGCGCAGTGCGCGTCGGGTACATCGACGACGAGTTCGTGATCAACCCAACGTACGACCAGCTCCAGGAGAGCGAGCTGGACCTGGTGGTCGCGGGAACGCGCGATGCAGTCATGATGGTCGAAGCGGGCGCCCTACAGGTCCCCGAGGACGTGATGCTCGAGGCGATCGAGTTCGGCCAGAAGGCGAACCAGGACATCCTCGACCTGCAGCAGGAGCTAGTCGACAAGGTCGGTGTCCCGCAGATCGAAGTCGAGAAGGCTATGCTGCCGCCCGCCCTTAAGGACGCTGTTCGTGCGGCGACTGAAGGCCACCTGGACGAGCTAATGGTCGAGGTCAAGAGCGAGCGCCAGGGCGGCCTAGAGGCGCGCCGCCAGGAACTGCTGGAGCGCTTCGGAGATGAGTTCGGCGACGATGAGATCGGCGCGGCGCTCGACGAAGTGGTGAAGGACACGGTTCGCAGCTCGATCCTCGACAACGGTGTCCGGCCGGACGGCCGCAAGCCCGCCGAGATCCGCGAACTGAGCGCGAAGGTCGGCATCTTGCCGCGCACGCACGGCTCAGGCCTCTTCAAGCGCGGCGAGACGCAAGTCCTGACGATCGCGACCCTCGGGTCGATGGGGGACCAGCAGAAGCTGGACAACCTCTCTCCGGAGGAGCGACGCCGCTACATGCACCACTACAACATGCCGCCGTTTTCCGTCGGCGAGGCGCGGCCGCTGCGCGGCACGTCGCGCCGCGAGACCGGCCATGGAGCGCTCGCTGAGCGGGCGCTGGAGGCCGTGGTACCCAGCGAGGAGGACTTCCCCTACACGCTCCGTCTCGTCTCAGAGGCGCTGTCGAGCAATGGCAGCACGTCGATGGCCAGCGTCTGCGGCAGTACGCTCGCGCTGATGGACGCCGGTGTCCCCATCGAGCGGCCCGTCGGCGGAATCGCGATGGGCCTGATTATGGGCGAGGGCGGGAAGTATCAGGTCCTGACGGACATCGCCGGTGTCGAGGACGCGCTAGGCGACATGGACTTCAAGGTGGCCGGCACGACTGAGGGCATCACGGCCTTGCAGATGGACATCAAGGTCAAGGGCATCACAATGGAGATCATGCGCGAGGCCCTTGGGCAAGCACGAGAGGCGCGTATGCAAATCCTTGACGTGATCACGTCGACGATCCCCGAAAGTCGCGAGGACCTCTCGAAGTGGGCGCCGCGCATGCAGCGGATCCAGATCCCGGTTGAGAAGATCGGCAGCCTGATCGGGCCCGGCGGCCGGATCATCCGCTCGATCATCGACGAGACTGGCTGCTCGATTGACGTCGAGGACGACGGCACGGTGTTCATCGGCTCGACGGACGCCGAGGGCGCGCAGAAAGCGATCGAGATCATCGAAGGGCTCACGAAGGACGTGGAGGTCGGGGCGGAGTACACCGGTAAGGTGGTGCGCATCATGGACTTCGGCGCGTTCGTCGAGATCCCGGGCGGCAAGGACGGCCTGATCCGGATCAGCGAGCTCGCCAACATGCACGTGCCGCGCGTGGAGGACATCCTCGACATCGGCGACGAGGTGCGCGTGAAGGTCATGGAGATCGACTCCATGGGCCGGATCAACCTCTCGCGGAAGGCACTCCTAAGCGAGGAAGAGAACGAGGCGGATGCTGAGCTTGTCGCGGCAGCGCCGCCGGCCCCGCCGCGCGAAGGTGGCGGCGGACGGGACTTCGGTCGTGACCGAGGGGACCGTGGTGGAGACCGGGGCGGGCGAGGCGGGCCGCCACGCCGGAGTGGTGGAGGCGGAGACCGCGGAGGTCGCGGGTACCGCGACGGCGGCGGCCGCAGCCGAGGCGGCAACGGCGGCAGCGGAGGCAGCAGCCGCCAACGCAGCGACGGCTATGGCGACCGAAGGCGTTCAGGCCGCGGGCCGACGATGGGCTCGGGGCCAGGACCGATCAAGAGCTGACCAGTCCAAACGAACAACTCGGAACGCCCTCTCGTGGAGAGGGCGTTTTCGTGTAGGCTAGGCATGCGATGACGATCCGCGTAGTGGTGAGCGGGAGCGGGAACATGGGCCAGGAGGTCCTCAAGGGCGTGTTCGAGGCCGAGGACATGGTACCGGCTGGCGTGCTGGAAAAGCTCGTCGAGCCGGGTGAGGCGACCCTGCCTGACGGCGCGACTATCCCTCGCAGCGACAACGCGCGGGAGCTGCTGGACGCTACGAACCCGGACGTCATCATCGACTTCTCGAATGCGGAGTGGACGCCGATCGTGGCTGAAGCTGCGCTCGAGCGCGGCGTCCGTCTCGTCATCGGTACGACCGGCATGTCCGAGGAATGGGTCGCGGGCTTCGAGGAGCAGTGCCGCGAGCGGGAGGTCGGCGCGGTGCTCGCACCGAACTTTGCCATCGGGGCAGTGCTGCTGATCCACATGGCGAAGATCGCGAGCCGGTTCTTCGACTCCGCGGAGGTCATCGAACTGCACCACGACAAGAAGATCGACGCGCCATCGGGCACAGCCATGCTCACCGTGAGCGAGATGCTGGCAGCGCGCGGGAAGCGGTTCGACCGCAACGTACCCGAGATGCAGACGCTGGCCGACACACGCGCCGGGGCGCAGGACGGCATTACGGTGCACAGCGTGCGCCTGCCTGGTCTAGTCGCGCACGAGGAGGTGTTGTTCGGCGGGCAGGGCCAGACGCTCTCGATCCGACACGACAGCACCGGCCGCGACTCGTTCATCCCCGGCGTGCTGCTGGCGACGCGCGAAGTGATGACTCGCAAGGAGCTCGTGCGCGGGCTGGCGGAGCTGGTGGGGCTGGAGTAGGCTGCCTGGTGGGCGCTAATCGAACGCCCTTACGGAGGTGACGCCGTCCATTGACATGGGCACACGCAACTCCCTAGAATTCTAGGTACGTGCTGGTAAGCTCCGAAGCTTACCCAGATTTGGGTAGTTTCTATGGCAACGCAACCGATCGAATCGATACCTGAAGACGTCCGCTGGCTGACGCTTGGCAAGGCGTGTCGCGTGCTGGGCGTGGACGAATCGACGCTGAGGCGCTGGGCTGATAGCGGGCAGGTGCGGGCGTTCCGTACGCCGGGCGGGCATCGTCGCTTCGCGGAGTCTGACATTCAGGGGCTGGTGGAAGGCCGCGGCCGCGACGGCGAAAGCTATCGCGAGCTTGGTGACATTGCCGTGACTCGCATCCGGCGCCAGCTCCACCGACCACCGACGCAGGAAGCGCCCTGGTACGCGACTGTCGACGAGGAGCTTGCCGCGCGACTGCGACCGCTGGGCCGCCGGCTGGCGACGCTGGCGGCTGAGTACCTGAGCCGCAGGACGCGTCGGACGGTCCTTCTGGAGACGGCTCGCGACCTCGGAAGAGAATACGGCCTCGAGCTGGCTTCCACGGGGCTGCCTCTGCCTCAAGCTGTGGAGGCCTTCATCTTCTTCCGCCGCAGCCTCGATGATTCGACGAAGACCGCCAGTCAAAGACACGGTCTATCAGCGGATGAGGCCCTTGGCGCGTGCGAGCAGGTGAACGCCGTCGCCGATCAGGTGCTGATTGGCCTGACCGAGGCGTACGAGAAACCGGCTCCGAAGCAACGAAAGGCCAAGCACTAGGATGGACTGGCTTGGTGGCAACGGATGGTCCGTTCGACTCCGCGAGTTGGAGTTTGCCGCGAAGCGGATGTTTCGCATCTCGCGAGAGGAACCCGATGCCGAACTTCCCGACGTTGACCTTCCGCTCCGTGAACAAGAGAATGCCCTGCGCCGGGAAGCGGCGCGCCGCATGACCATGGAGAGAGACTAGATGGCTTACTATCCGATCTTCGTCGAATTAGAAAACATTCCTTGCATTGTGGTCGGCGGCGGCCATGAGGCTCAGCGGAAGGTCGAGGGCTTGCTGGGCGCAGGGGCCAAGGTGACCGTCGTGTCGCCGGACCTGACGCCGGCGCTCAAGAAGATGCTGGCGGACGGCGAGATCGAGCACATCGAGCGCGAGTACCAGGAAGGCGATATCGACCCCTTCCACATCGTGATGGTGGCGACCGACGATGGTGCCGTGAACAACGAGATCTCCGCCGAGGGCCGGCGTAAGCGCATTTGGGTGAACGCCGCCGACGACATCCCGAACTGCGACTTCATCCTGCCGGCGGTGATCCGCCGCGGATCCATCACGCTTGCCGCGTCAACGGGCGGCGCGAGCCCAGCCCTTGCTCGACGGCTGCGCGAGGAGCTCGAGGCTTACCTCACGGAAGAGATGCCCGCGCTCGCCGACCTGCTCAAAGAGGTGCGCGGCGACCTACGGTCGCGCAACATCATGCCCGACGCCGAGGTCTGGCAGAACGCGATCGACGAGGACCTGCGTGTGTTGCTCGCCCAGCGGAAGTACCGCCAGGCGAAGGCGCGGCTGCTCGAGTCGCTGGGCGCTAAGGACCTGGTTGGGGAGCTGGTGCCGGCGGCGGAAGGGGAGCCGGTTTAGCGATGCACGTCACCCTCGTCGGGATCAGCCACAAGACTGCGCCCGTCGCGGTACGCGAGCGCTATGCGTTCGCCCACGAGGAGCTGCCAGGAGCCCTGCCGCGGTTCGGCGGCGCGGCCGTGCTGGTCTCGACGTGCAATCGCACCGAGGTCTACCTGACCGCGCATCACGCAATTACGCCGAACCAGGTGATCGGGCTGTTGCGCGAGCTCAAGGGTGACGTGGAGGCGCCGGACGACGTGTTCTACCACAAGGTCGGAATGGACGCGGCCCGGCACCTGTTCCGCGTCTCGGCCGGGATCGAGTCGATGGTACTTGGCGAGTCCGAGATTCTGGGCCAGGTGCGCGCCGCGTTTGCGGCCGCCACTGCTGCGGGCACGCACAACGCCGTGCTCTCACAGCTCTTCCACACGGCGATCCGCGTGGGGCGGCGAGCGCGCAGCCAGACCGGTGTGAGCCGGAACGCGACCTCGGTGAGCTCGACCGCGACGAAGCTTGCGGAACGTACGCTCGGTGACCTCGCATCGCAGATCGTGCTCGTCGTCAGCGCGGGCGAGGCCGGCAAGCTTACCGCGCGCAGCCTCGCCGAGCGCGGCGTTACGAAGCTGTTCGTCACGAGTCGAACGCCGGCCCGCGCGAAGGAGCTTGCGCAGGATCTGGGAGGACGGCCGGTGCCGTTCACGAAGCTCGGCGCGACCATGGCGAAGTCAGACATCGTGATCACATCCAGTTCCGCGCCCGACTTTCTCATCGGCGAGCACGAAGTTGCGGAGGCGACGGCGACCCGCAACGGGCGTCCGCTGCTCCTGATCGATATCGCCGTGCCGCGGGACATCGATCCAGCGGTGCGCGGACGCAAGAACGTTGAGCTGTACGACATGGACGATTTGCAGGCGCTGGTCGAGGAATCGCACCGGGCGCGGACGGAAGAAATCGCCAAGGTTGACGCGATCGTCGAGGAAGGCCTCGAGCGGTTCCGGACGTGGGTGCGCGACAGGGGTGTCGTCCCGACGGTCGCCGAGCTGCGCGAGCGCGCGGAGGCCCTGCGCAAGCAGGAGCTTGAGCGTACGTTCTCGCGGAACGGCGACCTGACGTCGGCCCAGAAGCGCAATATCGAGGCGATGTCGGCGGCCCTTGTTAAGAAGTTACTGCACGACCCTATCGACCGCCTCAAGAGCGACGACGGCGAGCGTTACGTAGTTCCCGTCCGCGAGCTCTTCAGC
>Ga0075326_1000314_pt1 | contig 10213 bp, 9 predicted proteins | sample MayberrySE_Catta_3_FD_120052 | JGI IMG/M metagenome (GOLD analysis project Ga0075326, IMG submission 120052) | Natural and restored wetland microbial communities from the San Francisco Bay, California, USA, that impact long-term carbon... | ecosystem: Environmental > Terrestrial > Soil > Wetlands...
CGTCGTGCTCGAGCTGGTGCCGACCGCGCTCTCGACGCTGATCAGCAAGCAGCTCAACGTGCCGACGATCGGCATCGGCGCCGGCGCGGGCTGCGACGGGCAGGTGCAGGTATACCACGACCTGCTTGGCCTGTACGGCGACTTCGTCCCGAAGCACACGAAGCAGTACGCGAAGGTCGGCGACATTGTACGCGAGGCGGTCGCCGCGTACGCGAGCGACGTGCGCGAGGGCCGCTTTCCGACCGAGGACCAGAGCTTCGAGATGGACGAGGGCGCGCTGACCGAGCTGCTGACGAACGACGACGACGTGCCGCGGCCGGACATCGAGCTGCCCGACTACCTTTCGCTGCCCGTCCTACCTCCCCGCTAACACTCCCCGCAGTCGATGGAGGTCGCTTCCACCGTCGCCGAGCTACGCGCGTTGCGGCGCGCGATGTCCGGCGACACCGGCTTCGTGCCGACGCTCGGCTACCTCCACGAGGGTCATCTGTCGCTCCTGCGCGCGGCGAAGGCGCAGAACGCACACACTGTGACGAGCATCTTCGTCAACCCGACGCAGTTCAACGAGCCGAGCGACTTCGACGTGTACCCGCGCGACACCGAGCGCGACCTCACGTTGCTGCGCGAGGAGGGTGTCGACGTCGTGTTCACACCTTCGGACGAGGAGATGTATCCGGAGGGCGCGGCGACGACCGTGGACGTGGCCGGCCTCACGGAGCGCCTCGAGGGCGCGGCGCGGCCTGGGCACTTCGAGGGCGTGACGACTGTCGTCGCGAAGCTGTTCAACATCGTGCGGCCGACGCGCGCGTACTTCGGGCGGAAGGACGCGCAGCAGCTCGTCGTGATCCGGCGCATGGTCGAGGACCTACAGATGGACGTCGAGATCGTCGACCTGCCGACCGTGCGCGAGCCTGACGGCCTCGCGATGAGCAGCCGGAACGCGATGCTGTCGCCAGAGGAGCGCGAGGCGGCAACCGTGCTGTCGAAATCGCTGCGGCTGGCGAATGAGCGGTACGCCGAGGGTGAGCGCGACGCGGAGGCGATCCGTAACGCGATGGTTACATTGCTTGGCGAGGAGCCGCTGGCACGCGTAGACTACGTGAGCGTGGCAGACACACAAACGCTCGAGGAAATCGATCGCATGGACAGCGAGGCGCTGGTGTCGCTGGCGGTGCGCATCGGCGACGTGCGGCTGATCGACAACGTGACGCTACTAGCACACGAGGACGACACGTTGTGAATGACGAACGGCACATCCTGGTCACGAACGACGACGGCATCCAGGCGCCTGGGCTGTGGAAGCTCGCCGAAGCGATGGCGGAGTTCGGGCGCGTGCTTGTCGTCGCGCCGGCGACGGAGGCGTCCGGGTCCGGCACGATGGTGACGTACCGAAGCGAGCTGCAGGTGCAGGAGGTGCCGGAACGCATCCCGGGCGTGAAGGCCTACATGGTCGACGGCACGCCGGCGGACTGCGTGCTGATCGGGCTGCGACGGCTGAAGCAGGGCTGGATCAGTGTGCTTGCGGCGGGGATCAACCCCGGCGCGAACCTCGGGATGGACTTCTTCCTATCAGGGACGTGTGGCGCCGCGCTGATGGGCGCGTTCCGCAAGATCACGTCGATCGCGTTCTCGCAGGTGGTCGAACGTGCGGAGGGAGGCGCCGTCGAACCACAGTGGGAGACGTCGGTAGCGACAGCGCGCATGATGGGACGCAAGATCGCCGATGGCACGCTGCCGGAGGGGAGCTTCCTGAACGTGAACATGCCGCCGCTGGCTCTCGCTGACGTGAAGGGCGTGCAGGTGACGCGCATCGCGCCGGGCGGCTACGTGCATCTGTCGGAAAAGGGCGACGGGATCCACGAGCGACTCGAACGCGAGTTGGTGGCCGATGAGCGACACGCGCATCCAGGCACGGACATCCGTGCTGTGCTCGACGGCTACGTGTCGATCAGCCCGCTGGATACGACGCTCTCGCACGACGAACACCACCGCGCGCTCAGTGAACACACCGCCGACCTCACCGCTGCGCTGACGAAGTAGGAACGCCCCGTCGCCGGGGCGTTTCTACGACATGTTGGCTGAGCTCGGCTTTACGCTGGCGGACAGCCGCCCGGGTTGAACTGCAGGATCACACCGAGAATGTCGTTTGGCAGGTCGATCACGCCGTCGGGCGAACCGCGGTTCCAGGCGCCGCCTTCGGCATTAGTCATCGGCGCGGGACGGTCCCAGTTCTCGTCGCCGGGCGGATAGCCTCCGGGTGCGAAGTGGAGGATGACACCGAGGATGTCATTCGCGAGATCTATCACGCCGTCGCGCGGGATCGAAACGTCGTAGTAGTCGTTCTTGTTGTACGGATCACGTAAGCCGCAGGCAGTATCGTCTCCGAGCTCACGCATCGTTGACACTCCGTCGACGTCGTCGTCGCGTAAGGCGCCTAAGGGTTGCTTAGCGAAGAAGACCTGACCCACGATCGGTGTTCCCGTGGGGCTGCCGGCGCAGTCGGGGTCCTGGAACAGGTAGACCGAGACCGTGCCTGGCAGCATGTGCGCGCTACCGGTGAGGTCGAACCAGACGTTGCCGGTACCCGTAGTGCCGTCCGGGTCCTCGATACAGCCTGCCACGCTGATCGATGGTGGGTTGGTCTTCGTGAACGTGCCTGTCAGCTCGGTGTGCTTGTCGTCGACGTCGCCGTAGACGTAGTTGCCGGTGCCGGCGGACGGATACTCGGGGCCGGGCGGCGGGCCGCCGGGGAAGCCGTCGCCCTGCACGCCAGGGTAGGCCTCCGGATTGATGTCGACAGCAGTGTTGTCGGCGTAGCAGTACGGCCGCATGACGAGCGTGTTGTTGCCGGTGTCGTGCTGGAGGTCGGCGCGGCAGTAGATGTAGATGCCGGGCGCGCCGGCCGTGCATTGGTTGGTCGTGCAGTCCGCGCGGGCAAGGCGGGTCGTAATGTGGTAGACCCCGCTAAGGTCCTCCGTGTTCGGGTCAAACGAGTCGAACGGGTTTTGGGGGTCGTCGCCACACTTCGCGGTCGGCGACTTCACCTCCTCGAGCTCGGCTTCGTCGGAGCAGCCGTCGCCGTCGAAGTCGAGGATCGAGCCGGGGGCCGCGAGCCGCCAGGGAGCGCCGTTGTTGTTCGGATTCGAACCGCCCTTCTCGTAGGTTTCGACCGAGAAGAGGTCCAGGTCGGGGAAGTCAGGTGTGCCCTTCGGTGTGCCGGCCTTGCAGCTCGCGTTGCTCTGGTTGTACCAGATGTCAACCGAGCCCTCGGCGACCCGGTCGATACCGAAGAGGGTGACCGGACTGTCGGGTTCGAGGATGACAGCCGTCGCGATGATGTTGGGGCCGATGGTCTTGAGGGAACCGACTTCCTCGAAACAGGTGGTGACGACCGTGCAGTCAGTCGTGCCGCAGACGTCGCCGGGCTCGCCGGTGCCTCCGGGGTAGAAGAAGCCGTAGCCTTTGCTCGGCGGCATGACGGTGTAGGGTGGCGGCGGCGGCGGGCCGGCGATGAGGTCGGGGCCGGACTCGATGGGAACACTAAGCTCGCCCGGGAGGCATTGCGGCGGGCCAAGTGTATCGCAAGTGTCGGCCCAAGTTGGTGGCGTGTTGCCCGTTGGCGCGACGCCCGCGTTCTCCACATCGATGTTGCACTGGACGGCGACCTTGACGGCGTTGTTGCTGGCCTGGTGGTCGGTCTTGGCGATGCAGTAGAACAGGCCGGTGAGGGCGTCGAGGTCGCCGACGAGGAGGTCAGAGACGCCACTGAGGCTGCCGTCGTTGGCGATTTTGGTCGGCGTGGGGCCGGTGGCGTTCGCGCCGGGCGCGCCGCTGTTCAGGCCGACGGCGAGGACTATCGCCAGGATGAGGCCGGCAATGGCGGCCAGGCCGCCGATACGAAGGGTGGTTCGGGGTGTGCTCATCGCGCTCTCCTCAGTACCTCGGATTACAAGGCTACTGCCCTATTTCACAACGAGTCGGGCGAAATGTCAACAACCAGCGGGGAAATGGTAGCAGAAAGAGGAGGAGGCCCTCACCCGGCCTTCATTACAGATGGGAGAGGGCACTAGCCACTCACGCCGCGAGCTGGACTTGGTGGGGCTTGACAAGGTGATCCGGTGACCTATAATCGGGTGGTCGCCTGGTGGATGTAAGGCGTCAGGAACCAACCCCGCTTACCTTCAAGGAACGCTGCGTATGGCCCGTCTGCGGACCGTTAGCCTCGCTACCGCCCTCGCCCTACTGGTGGTGCTCGCTAGCTCGAGCGGCGCATCGTCGACGCCCGGGCCGACGATGCGACTCGACCCTGCGTCGATCGACGTTGAGGGACAGTCTGGTGAAAGCTTCTCGCTGGATGTCCTGGTCGAGGACGTGGCGGAGCTTGGCGGGTTCGATTTCGAGGTGCACTTCGACGATGCTGTGCTCAACGTCGACGTTATCGAGGGACCGTTTCTGGGCAGCAAGGGCGCCACGGTCAATTGCCTCGAGAACGTCGTCGGCGGGATAGCCCACTTCGCCTGCTTCACGATCGGTGCGGGCCCGTTGCCGAGCGGCACAGGCGTGCTGGCCCAGCTGGACTTCACGTTGAAGGCGCCCTTCGCAGGTGCCGCCGACCTTCGGCTGGAGGACTGTGTGGTCGCTGACCACGTCGGCAACGCGCTCCCGCTGAACGGGTGCAAGGATGGGACTATTACGGGTCATGCCCCTGTGGGCGGGGTTGCGATGGGGGCGGCGCCGCGGGGTCTTGACTCGAACGCCAATGCCACGACGCATTCGGCCGCCGCCTGGCTGGTGGCCGTTGCAGCATTCGCCGCAGGCGCGCTTGCTACAGGGGCGGTGCTCCTTAGACTTGGCTTGGCCGGCGTGGGGCGCGAGGGCCGTCGAGGCTAGTAGATCCCTCGCCGCGGGTCGGGATGACTGATGGCGCTCTCGCCGCGGTTGGCGAGCGGTGGTAAACTGTGACACCGACGGGTCGAACGCCGAGCTTCGAACCTCAAGCATCGAGAGGGCCATGTCCGGACACTCTAAGTGGTCGACGATCAAGCGCGCGAAGGGCGCGAACGACGCGAAGCGCAGCCAGATCTTCACGAAACTGGCGCGCGAGATCGCTGTGGCCGCGCGCTCGGGCGACCCGAACCCCGAGATGAACCCCCGCCTGCGTCTCGCGATCGACAAGGCGCGGGACGCGAACATGCCGAAGGACAACATCGAGCGCGCGATCAAGCGCGGGTCCGGTGGTGGCGAGGGTGAACAGCTCGAGGAGATCACATACGAGGGCTACGGCCCCGGCGGCACGGCGATCCTCGTCGAGGCGCTGACGGATAACCGCAACCGTACTGTCGCTGACGTCCGCAATGTGTTCACGCGGGCAGGCGGCAATCTGGGCGAGAACGGCAGCGTGGCCTGGCAGTTTGAGCCGCGCGGGCTGATCGTGCTGTCGCCGAACGGCGACGCGGAGGAGCTCGCGCTCGAAGCGATGGACACCGGCGCGGACGACGTGCGCGTCGAGGGCGACTTGGTCGAGGTGTATACAGCGCCTGACGCGCTTTCGGAGGTGCGCAAGGCGTTCGACGAGGCGAACAAGCAGGTCGAGTCGGCCGAGGTCATGAACGTGCCGAAGAACACGATCCCGCTCGACGAACACAAGGCGAAGCAGGTGCTGCGCCTGCTCGACATGCTCGACGACCTGGACGACGTGCAGCGCGTGTCGTCGAACGCGGACTTCCCTGAGGAGGTGCTGGCCTCCTACGGAGAAGAAGGCTAGGGTTGGCCGGCTCCCCCACGACCGACCCCCTTCGCGCACCAAGCCCTCTCCTCATTCTCGGCATCGACCCCGGCCTGCAGGCGACAGGCTGGGGGATCGTCGGCGTCGCGGACGGCGCGTTGTTCTCGCCTGCGAGCGGCGCGATCCCGACGGACGCGAACCACCCGCACGAGCAGCGACTGCATACGATCTACGTCAAGCTGTGCGACGTGATCGTTCGCTGGCTCCCGGCGGAGGTTGCGGTCGAGGACCCGTTCGTCGGCGAGAACGTCCGGTCCGCGTTTGCAGTCGGCGAGGCACGCGCGGTAGCGCTGTTGGCGGCGGCGCAGGCCGGTCTCGCGGCGAGCCCCTACCCGCCCGCCGAAGTGAAGCTGGCGGTGACTGGCTACGGCCGCAGCGACAAGGCGCAGGTGCAGGAGGTCGTGCGGATGCAGCTCGGGATGGTGGATGCGCCCGAGCCCGACCACGCGTCGGACGCGCTGGCCGTGGCGCTCTGCCACTACATGAAGCGCGTCGAGCGCGACCGGCTGGAGCAGGCGAATTGATCTCGCACATCGACGGCATTCTGCGCAAGAAGCACGAGGACGAACTGAGCATCGAGGTCGATGTCGGGGGGATCTGGTACGAGATCAATCTACCGGCGTTCGTGTGGCGCAGCTTCGAGGACGTGGAGCTCGGCAGCGAGGTGAACCTGGAGACGTTCCACTACGTGATGGAGCACCAGCCGACGCCGCGGTTGGTCGGGTTCAAGCGCGAGATCGAGCGTGACTTCTTCAAGAAATTCATCGAGGTGCCTAAGGTCGGTCCCACGATGGCGACGCAAGCGATGATCTTCTCGGTGTCGACGATCGCGGCCTGGATCGAGGCCGGCGATACCGCGGCGATCAAGCGCCTGCCGAAGATCGGACAGCGCACGGCGGAGACGATCGTGGCGCAGCTCAAAGGCAAGGTCTACAACGAGGCGATGCTACGCGACGAGGGCTTCGCGGCACCGGAGAAGGAGGAGCCGCCGACGCTATCGGAGATGCAGCAGCTCGCGGTCGAGGGGTTGGTGCGGCTCGGGTACAAGCAGGCGGAGGCGTCGAGCTGGGTGGAGGCCGTCGCGACGAATGGAGACGGCGAGCCGCAGGACGCGGAGGAGATCATCAGGGCTGTATTCGCGCGGCGGAGCGAGGAGATCGGGTAGGCGGACCTCGGGGCAGGGCGGCTCACGAGCCGCCCCTACAAGTTTGAACCTTACCGGCCTTAGGCGCTGGCAGTGCTGTTGGAAGTCCGCAGGACAGTGCTGAAGTTCTGGCCCCACATGGGTCGAGTCCGACCCTGTCCTAAACGCGGAGCTTGTTGGCGGAAGATGTGGATCCTTCGCTTCGCTCCGGATGACAGGCTTCGGCTTGGTGTTTGTTAACCAGACGCGTGTTAGAGTAGGACATCCCCGGCTCGTGACCGGCCCTCTCACCATGTAGGACTCGTCTGACCGTGCGGTCGCGACCGCGGTCGCGCTGTTGCGGGCCCGCCAACCGCGAGTCGGGCGCTGTATATGACTGCGATACCCGGCATGAGAAGCGTGTTCCGCCGCATCGAGCTTGCAAGCCTGCGGCGGAACGTGGAGCCCTACATACCCTACGTGCTGGCAATCGTCGTCGGGCTTGCGGGCGGCGTTGGCGCGATCGTGTTCCGCGAGATGATCCGGTTCGTCGATTGGCTCTTTTTCGAGCAGCTCGCGGAATGGCTCGACGGCTATGGCCGCTGGACGATCATGCTCATCCCGGCCCTGGGCGGCCTGATCGTCGGGCCGCTGATCTACCTCTTCGCCCGCGAGGCCAAGGGCCACGGCGTGCCCGAGGTGATGCTGGCGGTCGAGGAGAGCGGCGGCAGGATCCGGCCCCGCGTGGCAGCCGTGAAGGCACTGGCGTCGGCGATCACGATTGGGAGCGGCGGGTCGGCGGGCCGCGAAGGGCCGATCGTGCAGATCGCGTCGACGTTGGGGTCGACGATCGGGCAGCTCACGCGCCAGCCGGACGACAACGTGCGGCTGCTGGTCGCGGCAGGCGCGGCGGCGGGCGTGTCGGCGACGTTCAACGCGCCGATCGCCGGCGTGTTCTTCGCGCTCGAGGTGATCCTACGGCACTTCAACGTGAAGAACTTCAGCGTCGTGGTGCTGAGCTCGGTGGTGGCCAGCGCGATCGGCCACGCGCGCTTCGGCGAGGACCCGGCATTCATCCTTCCAGTGTATGACCTCGAGAGCGCGTTCGAGTTCCCACTCTACGCGGCGCTCGGGGTCATCGCGGCGCTCGTAGCGTTCGCGTTCGTGATCTTGCTCTACAAGACCGAGGATGTGTTCGACGCGCTGCCGGGCAAGGAGTGGCTCAAGCCCGCGATGGGCGGGTTGGCCGTCGGGCTGTTGGGATTGTGGTACATCGACTTGTTCAGCGTGGGGTACGGGAGCGGGCCGAGCGAGTTCGCGATCCCGTCCGCCCTGGCGGGCGAACGTTCGCTGCACGTGCTGTTCGCCCTGGCCGGACTCAAGATCCTGGCGACATCGCTTACCATCGGGTCCGGTGGTTCGGGCGGCGTGTTCGCGCCATCCCTGTTCATCGGCGCGATGGCCGGCGGCGCGTTCGGCGAAGTCGTGAACGAGGTGTGGCCGGGCGTCACCGCGCCCTCGGGGGCATACGCGATGGTCGGGATGGCGGCGGTGTTCGCGGGTGCGACGCGCGCGCCAATCACGGCGATCTTGATCCTGTTCGAGATGACGCGCGAGTACGAGATCATCCTGCCGCTGATGACGGCGGTGGTGGTCGCGACCGTGACGTCGCAGATCATCATGCCGCACACGATCTACACCGAGAAGTTGCGGCGGCGCGGGATCGAGCTTGGCGAACGCCGCGAGGGCGGTGTGCTGACGACGATCCCCGTGGGACAGGCGATGCAGCGGACATTCGAGGTCGCGCGCGCGGAGGCGCCCGCCAGTGACGTGATCGAGGCGTTCGCGGCCCATCCGAACGCGGACGGCGCGCTGGCGGTCCTCGACGCCGAGGACAACCTGTTCGGCATTGTCACCGCGGCCGACGTGGCGCGGGCGGTCGAGCGTGATGCGAATCTGGAGGAGCTGCTCGTCGCGGAGATCGCGACAGCCTCGCCAGTGACGGTGTACCCGGACGAGACGCTGGACCAGGCCGTCCGGCGGATGAGCGCGCAGTCGCTGCGACAGGTGCCGGTCGTCAGCCGCGGGGACCGCAACGTGCTGCTCGGCATGCTGCGCCGGAGCGATGTGTTCTCGGCGTATGAGAAGGTGTCGTCGCCGACGGCGCGCGGGCGGCCGCTGTCGCCGCTGGCGGGCCTGGAGGCGTACGGCACCGAGGTGCTGGAGCTGACGCTGGCGGCCGACGCGCTGGTCGTCGGCTCGTCGCTGCAGGACATCGACCTGCCGCCGGAGAGCGTGATCGTGTCGATCATCCGCGGCGGGGCGGTCGTGATCCCGCGCGGGAAGATCGAGCTGCAGCCGCGCGACCGGCTGCTGGTCGTGACGGCGCCGGGGTCGAAGCCGGCGGTTATGGAGCGACTGATGGGACGCACGAGCGCGTGACTGTCGCCGTGCTAAGATAGGGCACTGTGGAAGTCTCGTTCGCGCTCCTGGCCGACGCGGCCAACATCTCCCGGGAAGGCAAGCTGAACGTCCTTGGCGCGTTCGACCGCGTCTACGGTTCGAAGTTCCCGTTGCGCTGGCCGCGCATGGTACTCGTGACGCGCTTCGAAGCGTCAGCGGCCGAGTTCGGCTCGGAGAAGTCGCTCGAGATCGTCACCATGGACGCGGACGGGAAGCAGCTCGGGAAGGCGTCGGGCAAGATGAAGATCGGCGAGGGCCGGACCGGGCGGCAGATCAAGATCAACCACGTCCTGCCGATGGGCATGACGTTCCCGGCGCCGGGCGAATACAGCATTGAGATCCTGGTTAACGGCGAGTCGAAGGCCACCGTGCCGCTGGAGGTGGTCGAGCGCGAGCAGAAGCAAAACGGCCAGTCGGAGAACGGCGAACAACAGGGGATGGTGTAGACGCATACTGACAACCCGCCGTCACTCCCCTTAGCTATCATGTAGTCGAAATGCCCGACTTCAAAGTCGTCTCTGACTTCCAGCCGACGGGGGACCAGCCACAGGCGATCGAGCGGCTGGCGGAGGGGCTGGCCGCGGGACAGAAGTTCCAGACGCTTCTGGGGGTGACGGGCAGCGGCAAGACGTTCACGATGGCGTCGGTGGTGGAGCGGCAAAACGTGCCGACACTGGTCCTCGCGCCGAACCGGACCCTCGCGGCGCAGCTCTGCACCGAGTTCAAAGAGTTCTTCCCCGAGAACGCGGTCGAGTACTTCGTCTCGTACTACGACTACTACCAGCCCGAGGCCTACATTCCGCGGTCGGACACGTACATCGCGAAGGACGCCGACATCAACG
>Ga0075326_1000315_pt1 | contig 10210 bp, 8 predicted proteins | sample MayberrySE_Catta_3_FD_120052 | JGI IMG/M metagenome (GOLD analysis project Ga0075326, IMG submission 120052) | Natural and restored wetland microbial communities from the San Francisco Bay, California, USA, that impact long-term carbon... | ecosystem: Environmental > Terrestrial > Soil > Wetlands...
TGGGTCAGCTCGAGGATGCGGTCGGCGAGCGTCGACTTGCCGTGGTCGATGTGGGCGATGATCGAGAAGTTGCGGATCTCTTGCATGTGAATGACTAAGGATAGGAGCGGGGGGCGGCGGCCCCGGGCGGCGCAAGCTCCAATCTCCCCTAGCCTTCATGCGGTGGAGGCCTTCCAGAACTCGGAGGCACTGACGAGGGTATTCGGCTCCTGGCCGTCCTTCCACGATTCGGAGGTCATTGCGATCCGCCTGCGGCGCGAAGGCCAGGACGCGCCGCTGCTCGAGGCCGACATCCATGTATTCGAGGTAACGAACGAAACCGACGAACGTGGCTACTCAATCTGTACCAATCACACTCTCGTGACGTTGCTGTTCACTTATCATCGAGGAATTGGAGGTGGAGGAGTTCAACAAGCAGAACGTCCTATTCGATCTCTGTGTAGAGCGAACGGCCGTTCCACATGCGCCTCTTCTCATCGAGTTCGAAGGCTCTCACGGCGTCGGTGTCCGCTTGAGATGCGCAGAGTGCTGGGTGCTCCGCGCGGAGCCGTACGAGCCTCCACCAGGCTCGATCTACCACCGCGCCCGGAAGTGCTAGTTCGCGCACCGTCCCGACTTTTGGTCGCCATACGACCATTACCCGGGACAGCGGAAAAGACGATGATGCGCAGAAGTCACACGGCAGCCACACCAGGCTGCTAGGTGCCGCGCAGCCGCGCCCACTGCTGGCGCACGAGCGCCGTGATCTGGCGCGCCTCCTCGACACGGGCGGCGAGCACCATCGCTGCATAGACGGCCAGCCCGGCCGCGGAGGCGGCCGCCACCAGCGCCGTCTGCTCGGCCAGGCCGTTCCCGAGCCCGCCGAGCGCCTCACGCACCCCGAGGGCGACCGCGGCGCAGGCCAGCCCGGCGACGGTGATGCGAAGCCCGGCGCGGAGCGTGCGGGCCATGTCGACGCCGCCGATCTGACTGCGCAGCGTGATCGCCAGCGCCACCGTCGTCACGAAGGACACGATCGCGGTCGCGAGCGTGATGCCGCCGACGCCCATCGGCTTGTAGAGGAGCGCGTCGAGGCCTGCGTTCACGCCCAGGTTCGCGAGCGCGATCTGGGTCGGGCGCCAGGGAAGCTGGAGGCTGAAGAACGTCCGGATCATGATCAGGTTCACGCCCGCGAACGGCAGCGACAGCGCGAAGAAGAAGAGGGCCTCGGCCACGATGTCGGTCTGGGCCGCGTCGAACTCCCCGCGCTGGTAGACGATGCGCGTGATCGGCTCGCTCAACACGAGCATCAGCGCCGCGCACGGGACCAGCAGCAGCAGCATCTGGCGCGAGCCGCTCCCCTGCACCGCGCGCAGGCCGTCGAGGTCGCGGCGCGTCGCGAGGCGCGAGAAGGCCGGGAAGAGGACGGTCGCGAGCGCCACCGCGAACACCCCCTGGGGCAGCATGTAGATCCGAAACGCCTTGTCGATCGCGGCCGGCGCCTCCTCGGAGATCAGCGTCGCGAAGATGCTGTTCACCGAGAGGTTGAAGTTGATCAGCCCGATGCCGAGCGTCACGGGCAGCATCAGCTTCAGCACCCGCATCACCCGCTCGTCGCGCCAGTTGAAGTCGCGCGCGAGCCGGAAGCCGGTGCGTCGCAGCCACGGCAGCGGCAGCAGCAGCTGGACCAGCGTCCCCAGCAGGATCCCGATCGCGTAGGCGTAGATGCGGTCGTCTCCCTCGAACGCGGGGGTCAGGGCGACCAGCGTCGCGATGATCACCAGGTTCCAGAAGAGCGGCGCGATCGCCGGCACCGCGAAGTGCTCGAAGCTGTTCAGCACGCCGACCACGAGCCCCGAGAGCCCGAGCATCAGGACGATCGGGAACATCAGCTGCGCGAGGTTCACCGTCAGGTCCGTGAGCTCGTCGTCGAAGCCGGGTGCGAACAGCGGCATGATCACCGGCGCAAGCAGCACGAACAGCGCGCTCAGGACCCCGAGGGACACCGAGATCACGAACACGAGCGCGGAGGCGACGCGGAAGGCCTCGCGCCGCCCGCGGTGCTCGAGCTGTTCCGTGAACACCGGCACGAAGGCGGCCTGCAGGGCGGCGTCGGCGAACAGGCTGCGGATCAGGTTCGGGACCTGGAACGCGATCGTGAACGCGCTCATCGGCCCCCGTACGCCGAAGTAGCCCGCCGCCACGATCTCCCGCACGAGGCCCGCGATCCGCGACAGCCCGGTCGCGATCGAGAAGAACGCCGTCGAGAGCGCCAGCCTGCCGGCCGCGGGTGGCTCGGGCTCGGCCGCTGCTCCGGCGCGCGGCTCTGCCTCGGCGGAGGCGTCGTGCGTCACGGCGCTGCGCGCTGCCGGGCAATCGGGTGGGCGCCGCTATACTTCGCCGCCGTTTTCATGGCAAACATCGCGTCGCAAGAAAAACGCATCCGGCGGTCAGAGCGCGAGCGGCAGGAGAACCGCAGGCGCACGTCCACCGTCAAGACCTACTTTCGCCGCCTCGAGCGCGCCGTGCAGTCCGGCGACGCGGACGCGATCGAGACCGAGCACCGCGCGCTCGTATCGGTCATCGACAAGGCCGCCGAGCACGGAGCCCTGCACCGGAACAACGCCGCGCGCAAGAAGTCCCGCGCCGCACGCGTCAGGGCCGCCGCGGGCCAGGGCTAGCGCCCCGCGCCCGCCGCGCGCCCGGCGCCCGCGACCAGCAGCGTCAGCTCGGTGGCGGCGTCCACGTTCGTCCCTCCGCGAACCGCGAAGTCGAGGTCGGCCAGGGCCGCCTCGAGGCGCTCGAGCCGGGCGCCGTCCGCTCGCTCGGCGGTCGCCTTGATCGTCCTGGCTCGCCACTCCGGGATCCCGAGGGCGGCCGCGACCTGCCTGGTCGATCCTCCCTCCTCCACCACCGCCCACGCGGCGCGCGTCTCGCGCACCTTGCGGAGCAGCGCGAACAGGACGTACATGATGTCGGCGCCGCGGTTGCGCAGGTCCTCCGCGAGGGCCGTCGCGCGCGCGTGGTCACCCTCCACCAGCGCGTCCGCGAGCTGGTAGGTGCGTGCCTCGCCGTCCGAGGCCGTCAGCTCCTCGACCGTCTCGACCTCCACCCGCCCGCCCTCCGGGGCGTAGATCGCGATCTTTTCCAACTCCCGCATCAGCCGCCGCTCGCGCAGGTGGCGCTTATCGTCCTCGCCGATCCGGTGCACGAGCATCTGGGCAGCATCGGCGGTCAGCGTCAGGCCGAGGCCCGACGCCTGCTCCATGACCCACTTCCCGTAACCGGCCGACTTCGGCGCGGCGAACTTCTTCTCCTCGCCGCCGCACTTCTCCACCGCCTTCACGAGCTTTGCCGGGGCCGGGCCGGGCTTGCCCCGCCTGAACGGCCCGGTGGCGATCAGCACGACCGTGGTGTTGGGCGGCAGCCCCTCGAGCGCAGCCGCGGCGAGCTGCACGTCCTTCTCCTTCCAGCGCTCGACTCCCTCGACCAGCATCCACCGCCGGCCCATCGCGAGCGTCATCGCGGCCATGGCGGCCGCCACCTCCTCGGCCGGCGCCTGGTCGGCGAAGAGCTCCAGGGTCGCCTCGGGATCCTCGGCGGCACGCTCGTGCACGCGCGTGCGCCATCCGTCGATCCTGACCTCGTCGTCGCCCTGGAGCAGATATGCGGGCTTGGGGTCGGCCACCGCCCGGATGCTAGATGACTGCATCCAGCGGGCCGGCTCACCGCTCCGACCGGATCGAGAGCCCGCCGTCCCCGGTGGCGACCGAGACGTCCCCGTCGCGGTCGGTGCGGTAGACGCGCGGAACCGCCGCCCGCAGGGCGGCCAGCGTCGCCGGATGCGGGTGGCCGTAGCGGTTGGGCGCCCCCACGGGGATCACGGCCGCGGCCGGCCGCAGCCGCTCCAGCAACCCACGGATGCCCTCGTCCTGGCTGCCGTGGTGCGCGACCTTCAGGACCTCGACGGGCGACAGCGGCAGGGCGGCCGTGACTTCGCTCTCCGCGTCGGCCGGCAGCAGCACGTCGAGCGTGTCGTAGGAGACGCGGAGCACCGCCGCGCGGGCGTTCGGGTCCTCTTCCGGCCCCGGGTCGAGTGCCGCGGGCGGCGCGAGCACGTCGAGCCGCAGCCGCCGCCCGAGCCTGAAGCGCTGGCCCGCTGCGGCCGGGACCACCCGGGCGCCGCGCGAGCGCGCGAGCGCCACGATCCGCCGGTGATCGGGACCGTCCCCTGGATGCCCACCGTCCAGGAGCATCCCGACCGGCAGCCGCCCGACGACCTCCTCGAGACCTCCCTGGTGGTCGTCCTGGGCGTGGGTCAGGACGACCAGGTCGAGCCGCGTCACCCCGCGGGCCCGCAGCTTGGACAGGATGGCCGCCCCCGGCGGGCCGCCGTCGACGAGCGCCGCGCGGCCGCCCGGCGCCTGGATCAGCGTCGCATCGCCCTGCCCCACGTCGAGGAAGGTCACGGCAAACCCGCGTGGGGGCTCGCCGGGCGGCCGCGGCAGGAGCACGACGGCGCACGCGAGCGCCAGCACCGCCGCGGCCGGCGCCGCGATTCGCGCCCCCCGCGCCGCGCCCAGAGCGGCCGCCAGCGCGCCGTAGGCGAGCCCGAGCTCGGCCGGGCCCGAGACGCGGACCTCGAGCGTGGCGCCGGGGAGGCGTGCGCCCCAGCGCGCGATTGCCGCGACGTAGGCGAGGCAGAAGCCGTTCAGGCCGTTCAGCAGCTCCGCGGGTACCGTCGAGACCTGGGCGGCGGCGGCGCTCAGCATGCCCGTCCACATCACCAGCGGGATCGCCGGCAGCGCCGCCAGGTTCGCCGGCAGCGCCGCCAGCGAGACGCGCTCGAAGTGGAACGCCATCAGCGGCGCGGTGGCGAGAGTCGCCGCGACCGTGAGTGCGGCGCCCATGCGCAGCGGCTCGGGCACCCGGCGCAGCGCATTCGCGAGCGGGTGGGCCAGCACGAAGATGCCGGCCACCGCGGCGAAGCTGAGCTGCCAGCCCACGTCCTGCCATGCACGCGGGTCGAAGCCGAGCGTGACCACGGCCGCCAGCAGCAGCGCGTACCAGCGGGAGGCCGGCCGACCGGCGCACGCGGCCACCACGGCGGCACCGCCCATCACCCCCGCGCGCATGATCGAAGGCCCGGCGCCGGTGACCGGCACGTAGATCGCGATCAGGGCGCCGACCCCCGCCAGCCGGCCCCGGCGGCGCAGGCCGGCGGCCGCCAGCAGCGGCCAGGCCAGGACGGCCAGCAGCGCGACATTCTGGCCGCTGACCGCGAGCACGTGGGCGAGGCCGGAGGCCTTGAAGTCCTCGCTCATCGGACGCGGGATGTCCTCGTCCGCCCCCAGCACCATGCCGCGCGCAAGCGGTCCGAGCGACGGGTCGAGGCCGGCGGCGACGCCGCTCTCCGCCCGCCGCCGGATGCCGTCGAGCGCGCCCGCCACCCCGCCCCGGCGCCGGCCCGTGGGGAGGACGCGCTCGGCGTGAAGCACCGTGTGAACGCCTGCCCGGCGCAGGTACGCCGGGTAGTCGAAGCCGCCGGCGCCACGCCCCGGGCGGGCGAGCGCACCGCTCGCATGCAGCTCGTCCCCGACCGAGAGGCGGGCGAGCGCGGGGCCCCGCGAGCGCACCTGCACGCGCTCGTCGATTGTTCTCCACGGCGCCGAGGACAACAGCCGGTATCTGGTCGCCGCCACCCGCACCCGGCGCACGCCGCGCGAGACGGGCTCGCGGCGGATCACGTGACCGGCCAGCTCGACGTGACGGCCGGACCGGGCTGCCAGCACGCTGTCGTCGATGCCCTGCAGCCGCAGGCCGCCGCCGAGCGCCCCGGCCGGCACCAGAGCCGCGAGCGCCAAGGTCACGAGCGGCGGGGCATCCCGCCTCAGGGTCATCGCCACCACGGCGCCGCCGGCCCCGACCGCGACCGCCGGCGCGAGGTCGCCCGCCAGCGCGAGCCCACAGGCGAGCGCGGCCAGCGCGAGATGGCGCGGGTGGCGCGCCGCCGCCTCGACGACTCGATCCATCATCGAAACCGCGCGATACTGTCCGCGTGTCGACTGAGCAGCGGGACGTCGAGGTCGTACGCCGCTTCAACGAGAGCTGGAGCGACGGCGACCTCGCCGCCGTCCTGGACTGCGCCCACCCCGAGATGCAGTTCGACTGGTCCGAGTCGATCGGGCCCTTCAGGGGCATCTACCGCGGACACGACGGGCTGCGGAGATACTGGGACGACGTCAAAGACGCCTGGGACCGGTTCAGTCCCGACATCGACGACCTGATCGACTGCGGCGCCGGTCGCATCGTCGCGGTCACGACGGTTCGCGGACGCGCGCGGGCCAGCGGCATCGAGGTCGAAGCGCGGGGCGTCATGCTCTGGGTCGTAAGAGACGGCGTGATCGCGAGCGGCAAGCTCTTCCAGAACGCCGACGACGCGATCGCGGCGGCGCGCGAACCCACATAGGCGGCCGCGCGGTCACATCCGCACCTTCTCCCTCAGCGTCTCGAACCGCTTCGGCCCGATGCCGCTGATCTGGAGCAGGTCCTCGACCGAGCCGAAGCCGCCGTGCTCTGAGCGCCAGTCGAGGATCTTCTGCGCGGTCGCCGGGCCGATGCCCTCGAGCTGGTCGAGCTGCTCGACCGTGGCGGTGTTGAGGCTGATCGGGGCCGCGGCGACATCGGCGCCGGCCGCGGCCGCACCGGCGAGCGCGGCCGATCCCGCGCCCGGGACCCGCGCGGGGACGATCACCTGCTGGCCGTCCGACACCTTCGCCGCCAGGTTGACCCCCTGCAGGTCGGCGCGCGAGGTGGCGCCGCCGGCCCGCCGGATCGCGGTGTCGAGCCGCGCCCACGACGGCACCCGGTAGACGCCCGGCCGATGGACCGCGCCGGTGACGTGGACGAACGCTTCGGCGCCGCCTCTACCCGCGGCGCCGCGCCCGAGCTCGACCCGTGCCGCGGGGACGGGGGGCGAGCGACCGCCGCTCTCCTTCAGATAGCGCGCGCCGATCAGCGCAATCGCCAGTAGCGCCGCCGCGTAGACGACCAGCTGCTGTCTGCTGACCTCGATCACGTCATCACGACGCTACGGAGGTCGCCGATACGCGTCAGCGCACCGGTGTCACAAAAGCGGAATCAGTCCTCGTCGAATCCGGCGACGTCGGTGGCGAGCTCGTCGCTGTAGAGCTCGGCCATCGAGACCGGTGGCGAGGCGGCGGAGACGTACACGAGCGTCTCGGTGCCGTCGTTCACGATGCCGTGGTGCGTGGCGGGCGGGATGAACACGAGGTCGCCCTCGCCGACCTCTTCGTCGTCACCCGCGACCTGCATCCGGCCGCGGCCGCGCACGATCACGTACACCTGCTCCGCCTCCTCGTGCGAGTGCGCGCGCTGCTCGGCGCCGGGCGGGACGTCCACCCACGTCACCGTCAGGTTCCGCGAGCCGAGGTCGCCCGCATCCATCAGGAAGTGAGACCGCAGCCGGCCGCGCTCCTCCACGGCCGCTTCTGAGAGACGGCGGAGCCGCATCGGCGCGGATTGTATTCAGGAGACCGCCGTCAGGCGGGCTCAGGGGCAGGCGCGGGCGAAGCCCGCTCGATATTCGAGCGTCATCCAGGAGCCCTAGTTGACCACGAAGTTCACGAGCCGGCCCGGCACCACGACCACCTTCGCCACCTCCCGGCCGTCGAGGTGGCGCTGCACGTTCGGCGCCTGCCGCGCGGCGGCCTCGACCGCCTCGCCCTCCTCTCCGGCCGGCACCTCGATGCTGTCGCGCACCTTGCCGTTCACCTGGACGACCAGGGTGATGGTGTCGCGCTGCAGCAGTCGCTCGTCGGCACGCGGCCAGGGCACCTCCCACACGCGCCCGCCGGTGAGCGCCTCCCACAGCTCGGAGGCGAGGTGCGGCGCAAACGGGAACAGCAGCGACGCCGTGGTGGCGGCGGCGAACGACACCGCAGGCGCCGCCGCCTCGTCCTCGAGCTCGCGGTAGATGTCGTTCACGAGCTCCATCAGCGCCGCGATCGCGGTGTTGAACTGGAACCGCTCGATGTCGCCGGTCACCTTGTCGATCGCCCAGTGCGCCTTGCGGACCAGCTCGAGCGCGCCGCCTTCGAGCCCGGACGGATCGAACGACCCCGGCTCGCCGCCCAGCGGCCGCACCGTCTCCGCGAGCCGCCAGACCCGCGAGAGGAAGCGGTGCACGCCCCCCACGCCGCTGTCGGACCAGTCGGCGTCCTGGGCCGGCGGGCCGAGGAAGAGGATGTTGCACCGCGCCGTGTCGGCGCCGTAGCGCTCCACGTACGTCGATGGGCTGATCACGTTGCCCTTCGACTTGGACATCTTGGCGCCCTGATGAGTGATCATGCCCTGCGTGAAGAGGTTGGCGAACGGCTCCTGGAAGCCGAGCAGGTCCATGTCCGCCAGCGCCTTCGTCACGAACCGCGCGTACATCAGGTGCAGGATCGCGTGCTCGACGCCGCCGATGTACTGGTCCACCGGCATCCAGTGGTCGACCGCGGCCCGGTCCCACGGCGCCCCGGTGTTGCGCGGGTCGCAGTAGCGCAGGAAGTACCAGGAGGAGTCGACGAACGTGTCCATCGTGTCGGTCTCCCGCTGCGCCGGGCCGCCGCACCGGGGGCACGTCGCCCGGACGAACTCCTCGCTCGCCGCGAGCGGCGACTTCCCCTGCGGCGAGTAGTCCTCGATGTCGGGAAGCAAGACCGGCAGCTCGTCCTCCGGGACCGGGACCACGCCGTCGCGCTCGCAGTACACGACCGGTATCGGCGCGCCCCAGTAGCGCTGGCGCGAGACGAGCCAGTCCCGCAACCGGTAGCTCGTGGCGGCGCGCCCCTGGCCGCGCTCGTCGAGCCACCTCGTGATCGCCTCGATCGCCTCGGGCGAGCTCATGCCGTCGAAGTGCCCGGAGTTCACAAGCCGCTCCGCCCCGGAGTGGCCCACGAACGCCTGGTCGGCGGTCGCCTCCTCCCCGACCGGCTCCACCACGCGCCGGATCTCCAGATCGAACTGCTGCGCGAACTCGAAGTCGCGCTCGTCGTGCGCCGGCACACCCATCACGGCCCCGGTCCCGTACTCCATCAGCACGTAATCCGAGACCCACATCGGGATCCGCTCGCCGTTGACGGGATTCACCACCACGCGGCCGGTGAACACACCGGTCTTCTCGCGCTCGGTGTCGGCGCGCTCCTCGGCGGGCTCGTTCAGCGCGTGCTGGACGTAGTCCCGCACCGCCTGCTCCCGGCCCGTGCCCGCCACGACCTGCTCCAGGTCGGGGTGCTCGGGCGCCAGCACGAAGAAGGTGGCGCCGAACAGCGTGTCGGGCCGCGTCGTGAAGACCGGGAACTCCATCGCCAGGTCGGGGCACTCGAAGGTGACCTCCGCCCCCTCCGAGCGGCCGATCCAGTTCCGCTGCATGGTGATCACCCGCTGCGGCCAGGACTCGAGCAGCGCGAAGTCGTCCAGCAGGCGGTCCGCGTACTCGGTGATGCGGAAGAACCACTGCTCGAGCTGGCGCACCACGACCACCGTCCCGCAGCGCTCACAGCGCCCGTCGATCACCTGCTCGTTCGCGAGGACCGTCTGGTCCTTCGGGCACCACTTGACCGGCGCGCGCTTCCGGTAGGCGAGGCCGCGCTCGAAGAGCTTCAGGAAGATCCACTGCGTCCAGCGGTAGTACTCGGGCTCGTGGGTGCCGAACTCGCGCCGCCAGTCGATCGAGATGCCCCAGGAGCGGAACTGGCGCCGGAACTCGGCGATCGACGCGTTCGTGGAGCGCGCCGGGTGCTCGCCGGTGCGGATCGCGTGGTTCTCGGCCGGCAGGCCGAACGCGTCGTAGCCCATCGGGTGCAGGACGCGCATCCCGTTGCGGCGCCGGTAGTGGGCGAGCGCATCGCCCATCGAGTAGTTCTTGAGGTGGCCGATGTGCGGCTCTCCAGAGGGATAGGGCAGCATCTCGAGCACGTAGCTCTCGGGCACCCCGGGGTCGAAGCCCGGCTCGCCGGGATTGGGGACCTCCCAGGTGCCCTCGCGCTCCCAGGCCTCCTGCCACTTGCGCTCGATCGCGCGCGCGTCGTAGCGACCGGCGGTCTGCTCGGAGGGCCTCGTAGCCATGGCGCAAGCGTAGAACACCCGTCCGCCACCGCCGCGCCCGCGAATACGCATCGCCTGGGGTGTCGTTCTTGTACCGGAGATGTCATCGGCATCGACA
>Ga0075326_1000316_pt1 | contig 10137 bp, 9 predicted proteins | sample MayberrySE_Catta_3_FD_120052 | JGI IMG/M metagenome (GOLD analysis project Ga0075326, IMG submission 120052) | Natural and restored wetland microbial communities from the San Francisco Bay, California, USA, that impact long-term carbon... | ecosystem: Environmental > Terrestrial > Soil > Wetlands...
ACAGCTCCCGTGGAAGCAACGGCCGCGGTCCCCGCGGCCGTGCTCATTCCGCCCCCGGTCCCGCGGCCGTTTCAATCCCACGGTGACGCGCATTGCCGGTCTATAGCACCCCCAAAGCGCGTCACCGGACGAATAATCGAGCGGCTTCGCCGCGCCTGCCAGTGGCCTCGCTGACCACTCGGCCCCGGAATATGGGGCGGCTTCGCCGCGCCTACCTGTGGCCTCGCGGACCGCTCGGCCCGAACTATTTTGTCGCGTCGTCGATCAGCTTGCGGATGCCGTCGATCTGATCCTGGACGCGCTCGGTCACGACCCGCTCGAAGTCCTGGGCGCCGCCGCTGTCGACGTTCGCGATCACGATCGCGGCCACCACGGTCGCGATCAGCCCGAACAGGAACATCAGCGCCATGAAGCGCGTGAACGCTCCGCGCCGGCGGCGCGGCTTGGGCTCGGGTCGCGCGGCGGCGGCGCGGGCCTGCCGGCGGGAGCGCCGGGGTGCGCGGACCGGCGCGGTGGCGGGCGCGGGCGCCCGGGCGGGCGCCGCCGGAGCGGGAGCGGGGAGGACGGTGGTGCGCGCGGTGTCGTCGGCGACCTGGGTCGCCTGCGTCTCGAGCAGCATCGTGACCGCCGAGTCCCGGCCCCGCGCGCCGTCCCTGATCGCCTCGCCGAACTCGGCCGCGGTTGCGTAGCGGTGCTCGCGCGTGGGGGCGAGTGCGCGGCCGACGGCGCGGCTGAGCGCGGGCGGCACCTCGCGGTTCAGCTCGTGCAGGGGATCGGGCGCGCCCTCCTGCTGGCGCGTGGCAAGCTCTGTGAGCGAGGCGGTCTCGTACGGGAGCCGGCCGGCCAGCATCTGGTAGACGACCACGCCCAGCGAGTACACGTCGGCACTCGCCGTCGCCTCGTCCCCCTGCGCGCGCTCGGGCGACAGGTACGCAGCGGTCCCGACCACAGAGCCGATCTTCGTGATGTGGGAGTCCTCGGCTGCCTTGGCGATCCCGAAGTCGACCAGCTTCACGACCCCGTCGGGGTTCACGATCAGGTTCCCGGGCTTCACGTCCCGGTGGATGACGCCGTGCCGGTGGGCGTACTCGAGCCCCTCGCAGGCCTGGGCCGCGATGTCGGCCGCCCGCTCCACCGGCAGCCGGTCGTGCTCGCGCAGGAGCTGGGCGACGGTGGGGCCCTTCACGTACTCCATCACGATGAAGTGGCGGTGGGCCTCCGTGTCGAGGCCCGAGTCGTACACCTGCACGACGTTCGGATGGATGAGCTTGGCCGCCGCCAGCGCCTCGCGGCGAAACCGCGCCACGAACCCGTCGTCATCGGCGAGGTGCTCGGCCAGCAGCTTCACCGCCACCTGGCGCTCGAGCACGCTGTCGCGCGCCCTGTAGACGGTCGACATGCCCCCGGCTCCGAGCCGCTCGTCGAGCCGGTAGCGGCCCGCTATCTCTACGCCCAGCACCGCCATATCGAACCTAGCCGCCGCCCTCCGGCACCGCCGCGCCTCCGTCCTGCCCGGTCGCGCCGGTGGTCCCGGTCGCGCCCGTGGTCCCGGTGTCGGGCGGGGGCTCGTCCTTGGGCTTCTTCTCCTTTTTCGGCTTCTTGTCCTGCTCGCCCTGGACGTCCTGGTCCTGGTCGCTCGGAGTGGGCTCGGTGGTCTGCTGGTCCGTCGGTGCTTCCGGCGTCGCGCACTGCGTGTCCACCAGCGACTCGAGGCGCGCCGCGCTTCCGCTCAGCGCGTCGCGCAGTGCCTCGTCGACGCCGGACGGCAGCGAGTCCACCTCCTGGCGGAACGCGACCGCCTGGCGGCTTGCGGCCGTGCAGTCGCTCTGGTCCACCCGGACCTCGATCTCGTCGAGCGTTGAGCGCAGGGCAGCCGCGCGGTCCTCGGAGAGGCCGGCGTTGGAGCTCGAGTCGTCGCCGCAGGAGGCCAGCAGGCCGGCCGCAAGCGCCACAGCCAGAAAAGCGGCTTGCGCCCTGCGATGCCCGCGGGTTGCGCGCAGTCGGGGCATGCCGCACGAGGATATCGGCGCCGCGCTTCGGGCCGGTGCGCTTCCCCGCTACAGGCCCTGATAGAGGCGCTCGGCGAGCGAGCGCGGCAGCCCGGCGTCGATGATCGTCCGCGCCGCCTCGTCGATCGGGTACTCGACGCGGTGGAAGGTCGCCGTCCAGGCGTCGGTGTCGAGCATCATCCAGGCCGCGCGCGGATCGCCGTCGCGCGGCTGTCCGACGCTGCCGGGGTTCACGAGCCAGTCGCCGTCCGCCATCTCGACCACCGCCCCGTCGTCCGCCTGGCGCCCGTCGGTGTCGCCGCCGTTGCGGCCGAACCAGCAGGCCACGTGCGAGTGCCCGATCAGGCAGATCCGCTGGCGCTGGACGTCGAGGCACTCGCCCGCCTGCGTGACCGACAGGACGTACTCCCAGACCGGGTCGCGCGGGCTCGCGTGGTAGAGGCCGACGCCCGCCGCCTCGCCGAGGGGCGCGAGGGTCGCGAGGAAGTCACGCGTGCCGTTGCGAATCTTCTTCACGGTCCAGCGGGCCGCCGCGCCGGCGCTCATCGCGAAGTAGCGGATGTCGATCTCGCCGGTCACGACCAGGTCGTGGTTGCCGGCCAGGCAGATCTCGACCACCTCCTGGACCATCTCCGCGCAGGCGTCCGGCTGGGCCCCGTACCCGACCACGTCGCCCAGGCACCACACCTGGTCCGGGTCGTGGGCGCCGACGTCGGCGAGCACCGCCTCCAGGGCGGGCAGGTTGCTGTGGATGTCGGAGATGACGGCTACTCGCATGACCGTGTGGCAGGATCGGCAGCGGGAAGGGCAGCCTGCAACCGCGCGCGGGCGCGTTGCAGTCTTGCAGCAGACGGGTCTGCGGCGGGGTCTACGGGCAGCGCGGCCCGCCGTCGAGCGTGAACCGCTCGAAGACGGTGTGCGTCACGCCTCCCTGGTATCCGAACTGCCCGTCGAGCAGGAAGAACGTCCCGTCGCACAGCACCGGGCCGTCGATGTAGTTGATCCTGCGCCCGCGCCTGCGTTTCGTCAGGTTCCGGGTGGTCGCGTCGAAGAACGTGACCGACGCGTCCGGGGCGCTCGGCAGCGTCTTGATCGGCGGCACGTCCACCGACAGCACGTAGCCGTAAGGACTGCGGCGGCCGCCCGGCTGGATCACGCCCTCCATCGTCATGATCGGGCCGAGGTCGGGGACGCTGTAGATGATCACCGACGACTTCCGTCCGCCGGCCGAGCCGTTGTAGAGGGTGATCTTGGCATTCACGCTGTCGACGATCGGAGGCGCGGCTCCCCGGGCCCTGCCCGACCCGATCTTCGAGCCGCGCGGGCACGCCTTCGGGCCGCGGGCTCGCAACGCGTTCGCGTTGCAGCGCGGGAAGAAGCGGCCGTTGACGCGGGCGCCTTTAGGGAACCGCAGGACCGTCTTGGTGAGCTGCAGGGGAGCGGGGGCCGCCGGATCGGTGATCGTGAAGCGGGTGCGCAGGCTGATGCCGCCGCGCGTCTTGTTGCGGTCGCGCTTCGAGTACTTCGCGGTGAACTCGACCTGTTCCGTCGTGGCGGCCGTGCCGGGCGCGGGCAGGACCAGGGCGGCGGTCGCGATGCCACATGCAACGCACATCGTCAGGCGCTTGCTCATCTCTCTCCTCTACCTCCCTCTAGGGCTCCCCTGGGCGCGGCTCAGAGCGCCACGCCGGGTCCTATCTTGTCACCATGCGCGCCCGGCGGTTCACCTTGCCCGTGGCCGCCGTGGCCACGGTCGTGGTGGCCGAGGCGGCCGTGTGGCTGCTGCGCCCCGGCGGGCTGATCGACCCCGTTCCGGTGTCGGAGGCAACCCACTTCACCGCGTCCCAGCTCGAGCGCGCGCACGACTTCCGCGACCTGCAGCGCCTGATCGGGCTCGGGGGCCTGGCGGCGCAGGGAGTCGTGCTCGCGCTGCTGGTCGTGCGGCCTCCGCGGGCGGCGATCGTACGGGCGGAGCGGCTGGTGCGGGGCCGTCCGCTGGCGGCCGCCGCGGTGGTGGGGGCCGGCATCGCGGTCGTCGTTCAGGCCGCCGGGCTGCCGTTCGCGGCTTGGGCCCACGAGCGGGCGGCGGACGTCGGCCTCTCAACTCAGGATTGGGGGGCGTGGCTGTGGGACCGCCCCAAGTCCGCGGGGGTGGGGGTGGTGCTGGCGGCGGCGCTCGCGGTCCTGTTCATCGGGCTGATCCGCCGCTTCCCGCGGCGCTGGTGGATCGCGGGCGCCGGGGCGGTGGTGGCGATCGAGATCGTGTTCGTGTGGCTCGCCCCGGTCGTGCTCGACCCGCTCTTCAACCGCTACGAGGACCTGCCCCAGGGCCGCGCGCGCGCGGCCGTCACCGAGCTCGCGCGCAAGGCGGGAGTGGACGTCGGCGACGTGCTGGTAGTCGACGCCTCCCGGCGCACGACCGCGGCGAACGCGTACGTGGGCGGGCTCGGCTCGACCAAGCGCGTGGTCCTGTACGACACGCTGCTGGAGCGGTTCGACCCCGCCCAGGTGGACCTCGTGGTGGCGCACGAGCTGGCGCACGTGAAGCAACGCGACCTGGCCCGCGGCATGACGTGGGTCGCGATCGTGGCCCTGCCGGGGATGTACGTCGTGATGCTGCTCACGCGGCGGTGGAGCCGGAGCGCAGGTGCCGGTCCCGGGTCGCCCGCGTCGCTGCCCGCGCTGGCGCTCGCGCTCGCCGTGGTGACGCTGAGCCTGACCGTGGTCTCGAACCAGCTTTCGCGCGCGATCGAGCAACGAGCCGACTCCTATTCCCTGGAGCTCACCGGCGAGCCGCGCGAGTTCGTCGAGCTCGAGCGCCGGCTCGCGCTTGCGAACGTGTCCGACCCCGACCCGCCCGGCTGGTACCGGTTCCTGTTCGGGACGCACCCGTCCACCGTCGAGCGCATCGGCATCGGACTGACGTTTGAGCGCCGCGCCGCCGGGGGCGTCAGCCCCGCGGCGGAAACCGCAGCCGGCGACGGCGGCGCGCCTCGCTGAGCGCAGCGGCCGACGGCAACGACTCCTCGCCGGGCGCCGGCTCCGCGGCCGCGGGCGGCTCCGGCTTCCGCTCCGGGGCGGACGGCGTTTCGTAGCCGTCGTCGAGGGGCGCCGCCTCCGCCTGCTCGATGATCGCGGTGTCCGTGGCCGCCTCGGCGGACATCGCCGCCTCCTCCACCGTGGGCTCCTCGACGGCGGGCTCCTCGACGGCGGTCTCTTGGGCCGCTGCCGCCGCCCGCGCAGCGAACAGCTCGTGGCGGGCGCGGCCCTTGCGCTTGGCGAGGTACATCGCGCTGTCGGAGTCGCGCATCAGGTCCTCGGGGCTCGTGTCCGGGCCGCTGCTGACGGCGATGCCGATGCTGGCCGTCACCCGCGCCTCATGGCCGTCGATCGGGAACGGCTCGCGCAGCATCTCCTCGATCCGCTCGGCGACGCCGATCGCGTACCGGACGTCGACGATGTCCTCGAGCAGCACGGTGAACTCGTCTCCGCCCAGGCGCGCGACCGTGTCCTCGGGGCGCACGCACGCGCGGACGCGCTCCGCGACGGCCCGCAGCAGGCGGTCGCCGGCCTCGTGGCCGAAGCGGTCGTTGATCGGCTTGAATCCGTCGAGGTCGAGGAACAGCACCGCGACCGCGACCTTTCGGCGGCTGGTGCGGGCGAGCGCGAGCCCCAGCCGGTCCGCGAACAGCGCGCGGTTCGGGAGCTCGGTGAGGCTGTCGTGGAACGCCTGGTGGGACAGCTCGTCGAGGCGCTGGTGCTCGGTCGCCCGGAGGCCCGCGTTCTCGACCACGAGCGAGCCCTCGAGCGCGAGCTGGGCGACGAGCTGACGCTCCTCGTTCGTCCACGCCCGCGGCGCGCGGACCTGGCTGCACAGGACCATTCCCAGCGCGTGGTCCTCGGCGAGCAGCGGGAAGGCCACGTAGGACTTGACTTTCAGCGCCCGCACCAGGTCCTCGGGCAGCAGGCGGGCCGCGGCGGCGTTCTCGATGAAGATCGGCTTCTGCTCGCGGGCCGCGATGCGCCACAGGCGGAACTCGGAGGTCGGCAGGCCGCTGATGTCGTGGCGCAGCGTCTGCTCGAAGTCACCATTCGCGCCGACCGTCTTCACATGGCGGATGCGGTCCTGGTCGTCGGCCATCAGCAAGGTGGCCTGCTCTGCCTCGATCGCCTCCTGGGTCACCCGTGCGAGGGTCTCGCCGGCCTCCTCCAGCGACACCGCGCGCGAGCCCTCCTCCAGCAGCCGGCGGATCGCCGTCGCGGCGCGCAGGTGTGATGTGCGCTCGTCGCTGAGGCGTGCCTGCTCAATGGCGGGAGCGATGTGCGCAGCGGCAGCGACCATGAGGCCGACCTCCTCGGCGGAGAACCGCTCCGGCTCGGCCGCGTCGACGACCAGGACGCCCGTCGCCCGGGGCGGGCTGCCGATCGCGACGGCCGCCAGCGACTCGATCCGGAAGGTGTCGGCCCACCAGCCGGCGAGCAGCGGAGAATCCGGGCTCCGTGCCACCACGGGCTCGCCCGAGTGCAGAGCCGCTTCGGCCGCGGGCAGGACCGCTGACGCGCGCCGCATCTCCTCCCACTCCGCCCGGTCCCACGCCCCGTCGGCATAGCGCGACGCGGTAGGCCGGAGGGCGCCTTCGGTGCCGAGGAGCACGGTCGCGCGGCGCGCGCCCACGGCAGCCGCCACGCGGGCGCAGAGCGTGCCCAGCATCTCTTCCAGGGAGGCCGCGCTCTGCGCCGCCTCCGTGAGGCCCAGCAGGAACTCCGCCTCCGCGCGCTGCCGCTCGCCCTCCATGGCGCCGGACACCCGGCCCAGCGCAGCCGCGACCAGCGGCAGGAAGGTGTGGAGCTCGGGGGCGGTCACGGCGGTGGCGGGCTCGATCGAGAGCATTCCCACGGGGCGGCCCGCGAGCAGGGGCTCGAAGCGTGCGGACGCCATCGCGAGCTCGGCCGCGAGCTCGGCCGGGATGCGTTCGTCGGCGTGGGCGTCCATGACCACCGCGGGCCGGCCCTCGAGCAGCACGCCGACCGCGACGGGCATCTCCTCCAGCCCCACCTCGTCCCATTCGGCCAGCACGTCCTCGACGATGCCCGGCGAGTCGGCCGCGTACGGCGAGACGGCCTGGCGCCCCGGGTCGTACAGCCAGGCGATCACGCGCTCGGCCCCGACGGCCTCACGCACGGCTCGGCAGAGGCGGCTCACCCATTCGCCGGCCTCGTGCCGCGATTCACCCACCTTGTCCACCGAAGTTCCGCCCGCCATGGCTTCCCGCCGCGCGCCGCTGCGCGCCGCGATGTTATCTACCAGCCTAGTCCGGGGTGCGGGGTCCGGCGACCCGTATTCGCCGGCTCCGCGGGGCGGCGAGTCCTAGGCGGTGGACGAGCGGCTGCGCTCGTCGCCGCCGGCGGGGTCTCCGCCGCGGTACTCCGGGAGGTTCTTGATGCCCTCGCGCGTCGACCACTTCGCGTAGTTGTCCTCGAGCGCATCGATCAGCTCCCGCACGAACTTCGGCGACGCGCTGATGCGGGACACGACGACGCCCGGGATCTCCTCCTCGTCGATGTCGTGGTCGAGCCGGGCGAAGGTGATCGTGAACTCGTAGTCGGAGTGGCTGATGTTCGCGAAGTTCGCGTACGCACCCGCCATCGCCTCGGGCGACATGTGCATGTTTATGTGGCGCTCGCGCTCGCCGTCCTCGGGCATCGCCCGACTAGTATCGCACCGTGCGGCTGGTGGTGATCACGGTGGGCAAGGTCAGGCCCCCGTTCACCGACGACGTCGAGCATTACGGCCGCCTGCTGGGGCGCCACACCCGGCTGGAGCAGGTCGAGCTTTCGGAGAGTGCAGACCCGGCCGCGATCCTGCGCCGGGTGCCGGACGGCGCCCATCTGTGCGCCCTCGACCGCGGGGGCCGGGCCCTGGACAGCGAGGGGTGGGCGAAGCTGATCGCGGAACGGCGCATGGCCCGCGCGGACCTCGCGTTCGTGGTGGGCGGCCCGCTCGGGCTCGACGACGCCGTGCTGGAGCGCGCCGACGAGCGGCTGGCGTTCGGGCCGCCGACCCTTCCGCACCAGCTCGCCCGCGTGGTCCTGCTCGAGCAGCTCTTCCGCGCGCACAAGATCCTGGCGGGCGAGCCGTACCATTACTAAATGCCGGTTACGCGTATGCGGATGGCCGACCGCTTCCAGACGCGCGTCGGGTTGCGGCCCGGCCGCGCCGCCGCGCGCCACGAGATGCTGTTCTTCCTGCGGCGGATCGCGCTGCTGGTCGGCTCGGTCGCGTTGCTGGTCCTGGCGGGCGGCGCCGCGCTGGCGGCGTTCGAGGACGTCTCCTACTGGCGCGGCTTCACGTGGGCGCTCGACACGGTCGCCACGATCGGATCGATCCCCGACACGCAGACCGTGGGCGGCGACGTCACGAAGGTCCTCCTCACGGTCTTCGGCGTGGGTACGATGTTCTTCGTCCTCGTCACGATGACGGAGCTGTTCGTCGCGGGGGACCTCTCCGGACTGCTCGACGAGCGCAGCATGCAGCGAAAGATCGCCCAGCTCAAGGATCACTACCTCATCTGCGGATTCGGGCGCGTCGGCCGCCAGGTGGCGAAGGATCTGCGCGCCGGCGGCGTCCCGTTCGTCGTGATCGACGACAACCCCGAGGTGCGCGAGTTCGCCGAAGAGGAGGAAGTCCTGCTGATCGAGGGCCGCGGCTCCGACGACGAGACGATGCTGGAGGCCGGCATCGAGCGCGCCTGCGCGGTGGTCGCCTGCGTGGACTCGGACGCCGAGAACATCTTCGCGACCCTGACCGCGCGCGAGCTGCGCCCGGACATCCCGATCGTGGCGCGGGCCGCGGTCGAGTCCTCGGAGCGCAAGCTGATCCGGGCGGGGGCGAACGAGGTGGTCTCGCCCTACAAGGCGAGCGGCCGCACGATGGCGAGCCTCGCGCTGGCGGTCCCGCACGGGGCCCACACGGGCCTGCGGGAAGCCTCGGCCGGCGAGGACGCCGAGCCGGCGGCCACCGCCTCGTGACGATCCCCGACGGCGGCTCGGGAGGCCCCGTGGAGCGGCTGCGCGCCACGGTGGCCGAGGTGGCCGCGGACATGCGCGGCGGCGCCGAGGCGCCGGCGCCGACGCTCGAGCGCCCGCCGCGGGCGGAGTTCGGTGACTTCTCGACGAACGTGGCGATGCTGCTCGCGCCGGCCCTGAAGGCCGCGCCTCGCGAGATCGCACAGCAGGTGGGCGCCCGGCTCGGGACGGGGCTGGGGGAGGAGCTCGAGCGGGCAGAGGTCGCGGGACCGGGCTTTCTCAACCTGTTCCTCTCCGACTCCTGGTTCCGTCACGCGCTCGAAGGGCTGCGCGAGCAGGGCGGCCGGTTCGGTGCGGGCGTGGTGCCCGAGGCCGAGCGCGAGCGGATCGTGGTCGAGTTCGTGAGCGCCAATCCGACCGGCCCCCTGAACGCGGCCGGCGGCCGCCACGCGGCCTACGGGGACTCGCTCGCGCGCGTGCTCGAGCTGGCCGGGCACGACGTGGAGCGCGAGTACTACGTGAACGACCACGGGACGCAGGTGGAGCTCTTCGGCCGCTCGATCGCGGCCCACATGCAGGGTGAGCCGGTGCCCGACGGCGGCTACCGGGGCGAGTACGTGGGCGAGCTGGCCGAGCGGCTGCGCGCAGAGGGCCTCGACGCCTCGGACGTGGACGCGCTCACACAGCGGGGCGTGGCCGTGATGCTCGACGAGGTGCGCGCCACGCTGGAGCACTTCCGGGTGCGGTTCGACCGCTTCTTCTCGGAGCGCTCGCTGCACGAGGCGGGCGCGATCGAGCCCGCGATCGCGCGCCTCGACGCGGCCGGCCACGTCTACAGGTCCGAGGGCGCGGTGTGGCTGCGCGCCAGCACCTTCGGGGACGACAAGGACCGGGTGCTGCAGCGCTCGTCGGGCGAGTACACCTATTTCGCGCCAGACATCGCCCACCACCTCGAGAAGGTCGCATGGGGGCACGACCGCGTGATCGACGTCTGGGGGGCCGACCACCACGGCTACGTGGCGCGCATGCGAGCGGCCTTCGAGGCGCTCGGCAACCCGGCCCGGCTCGAGGTGGTGATCATGCAGCTGGTCCACATCATGGA
>Ga0075326_1000317_pt1 | contig 10119 bp, 8 predicted proteins | sample MayberrySE_Catta_3_FD_120052 | JGI IMG/M metagenome (GOLD analysis project Ga0075326, IMG submission 120052) | Natural and restored wetland microbial communities from the San Francisco Bay, California, USA, that impact long-term carbon... | ecosystem: Environmental > Terrestrial > Soil > Wetlands...
ACCTCCGCTGCGTTCTCGCTCGGTGCGACCACGTGCCGGCAGCCCGCCTCGCCGAGCGCGAGCACCTGCGCGAGGGCGCCGCGGACGCCGCGCACGCGCCCGTCGAGCGCGAGCTCGCCGAGGAGCCCCACGCCGGCGAGCGCCTCGGGCTCGAGCGAGCCCGCGGCCGCGAGGATCCCGACCGCGATCGGGAGGTCGAGGCCGGCTCCCGACTTGCGGAGCCCCGCCGGCGCGAGGTTCACCGTCACGCGCCGGTCCGGGAAGGGCAGGCCGAGCGAGGCGATCGCGGCTCGGACGCGCGCCGCGCTCTCGCGCACCGCTGCCTCGGGCAGGCCGACCACGTCGACCTTCGGCAGCTGCGAGCTGATCCGGACCTCGACCTCGACCGGCACGCCGTCGACGCCGACGAGCGCCCCGCCCATCACGCGCGACAAGGAAGCTCCGGGGGACCGCGGCGAGGCCTGGGCGACGAATCTGGGTGATGAAGGTAGGGCCCGCCGGTGCGAGCCCTACCTTCCACCCTTGAGAAGCCCCGCCAGGGATGGGGCTCCACCATTTCAGTGGCGAGCGGAGCCCAAAAGTGTCACTCCGCTGCCCCGAGAGAATCCGCCGAGAGGGGAGGCCTTGAGAGCTTTCGTCCAGACCGCGGTCGCTTGTGTCGCGCTCACGTTCGGCTGTGCCTTCGGCGCCGAGCCGACGGCCGCGCCGCCCACACCCGATCCGTTCTCGGGCGAGCGCGCCTTCGCACAGCTCGAGAAGCTCGTCGCGCTCGGCCCGCGCGTCGCGGGCACGGAGGCCGCGGCTGCGGCGCGCGCGCTCGTGCGGGGCGAGCTCGAGACGCTCGGCCTCGAAGTGCACGAGGATGCGTTCGGGACCGCGAGCGAGCCCGGCGCGCCGCCCCTCGCGCTCGCGAACCTCTGGGCCGAGGTCCCGGGCACGGAGACCGGGCTCCTCGTCGTGGCGACGCCGCTCGACACGGCGCCCGGAGCCGGCGCGGGGGCCAACGAGGGAGGCTCGGGCGCCGCGCTCCTGCTCGAGCTCGCACGGACGCTCGTCGCAAAGCCGCTCGCGTACCCGGTCCGCCTGCTCTTCCTCGACGCCGAGCTGCGCGACGCGAGGCGTCCCTTCCTCGGCAGCCAGCACGCCCACGGCGCCTTGCGCGAGTCCGGCGCGCTCGAGCGCATGCGGCTCCTGCTCTACCTCCACCAGGTCGGCGACAGCGAGCTCGAGATCCGCCGGGATCGCCTCTCGGATCGCGTGCTCCGCGACCTGATCTTCGCCGTCGCGCGGCGGAAGGGCCTCGCGGACGCCTTTCCGTCCGCAGCGCCCTTCGACGAGGTCCGCCTCGGCCACGTCGTGTTCGCGCTGCGCCGCTTCCCGGGCGTCGTGGCGCTCGCGGACCTCCGCTACGGAGGCGACCAGATTCCGGGCGAGCACTGGCGGACGGAGGACCACCTCGTGAACTGCTCGCCGGAGAGCCTCGCCGCGGCCGGCACCGTGGTGCGCGCGGGCCTCGAGGCGATCGCGGAGCGACAGCGCACGGTGGATCGCCTCACGCGGCAGCGCCAGATGCCGAAGAGAGTCATCCTGGAGCGCCTTCCGTCCCGTAGACGCGCGGGCCCCAGGGGGTGCGGCCGCGGTCACGGCGAATACGGCCGCGCGTCTGGCATCCAATGGACGCCGTCGTTCGAAAGGAGAGCACCATGCGGTACCCGTTCCGCGCGGCCCTCGCCGCGCTCCTCGTCTCGGCGTGGGTCGGATCCCTCGCTGCGTGCGCGACGAACACCGGCACGGTGTTCGACGACAAGCGCGCGCAGGGCGCGATCCTCGGCACGCTGGCCGGCGCGGCCGCCGGCGCGGCGATCGACGACCACAAGCGCGGCCGTGGCGCCCTGATCGGCGCGGCCGTGGGCGGGCTCGCCGGCGCGGGCATCGGCCACTACCTCGAGAAGCAGCAGCAGGAGATCGACCAGATCCCCGACGCGAACGTGGAGCGGCAGGGCGAGGCGCTGCTCGTGGCGTTCCCGGGCGACGTGCTCTTCGACACGGGCTCGAGCGCGCTCGCCCCCGGCGCCTTCGGCCGCCTCGACCAGCTCGCCGACTCGCTGAACCGCTATCCGGACACGGACGTGGTCGTGAAGGGCCACACGGACGGCAGCGGCACCGAGAGCTACAACCAGACGCTCTCCGAGCAGCGCGCCGACGCGGTGCGCCGCTACCTGATCGGCAAGGGCGTCTCGCCCGCGCGGATCAGCTCGCTCGGCTTCGGTGAATCGATGCCGCTCGCGACGAACTCGACGCCCGAGGGCCGGCAGCAGAACCGGCGCGTCGAGATCGAGGTGCGGCCGAACCAGGCGCTGCGCGAGCCGCCGTCCGGCAGCTAGCCGCCGTGCGCGTGGCGCCGCTCGCCCGTGCGCTCGGCGGGCTCGGGATCCTGCTCGTCGGCTTCGCCGCGGCGCACGCCGTGGAGGACGGCGTGCGGGTCGAGGTCGCCTCGCCCGCCGCGGGCGGGAAGCTTCGCGACCACCTGCACCAGGCGCGGATCGAAGGCAGCGCCTTCGCGGAAGCCGCGGGTCCGGAGCCCTTCGACGTGATGCTCGTGATCGACGTGTCGGACTCGACGAAGGTCGCGAGCGGTGCGGACGTGGATCGCGACGGACAGGTCGGCGTGAATCCGCACAACGAGCTGCTCCCCCCCGGCGCCGTCGCGCCCGACGTGTTCAGCACGGATCCCGGCGACACGATCCTCCACGCGCAGATCGCGGCTGCGCGCGCGCTGCTCCAGGGGCTCGATCCGAAACGAGTGCGGGTCGGCCTCGTCACCTTCGCCGGCGAGGTCAACCAGAGCACGGGCGAGCGCAAGCGGATCGATCAGCAGGACGCGTGGCTCGAGCTGCCGCTCGGCGACGACTACGCGGCCCTCGACCGCGCGCTCACGGCGATCCTCGCGCGCGGGCCGCACGGCGCCACGAATTTCGCCGCCGGCATCCGGCTCGGCATCGTGGAGCTCGCGGGGCTCGGCGGCGCCGTGAGCACGCCGCGCGCCGATGCCCGGAAGGTGATGCTCTTCCTCACGGACGGCATCCCGACGCTGCCGGTCGGCAAGGGCAGCCGCGAGGACCCGGGTGACGACGAGGCGGCCCTGCGCGCGGCGCAGCTCGCGCACCAGGCCGGCATCTCGATCAACACCTACGCGCTCGGGCCCGGTGCGCTCCAGTACCCGCGCGTCGTGACCGAGATGGCGCGCATGACGCTCGGCACGTACACGCCCGTCCAGAACCCGGGCGACATCGTGACGCTGCTCCAGGGCGTCAGCTTCGCCGACGTCGAGGACGTGGTCTTCACGAACCTCACCACGGGCGAGTTCTCGAGCGACGTCCGGCTCGCTCCGGACGGGAGCTTCACGGGCTTCGTGCCGGTGCGCGAGGGCAGGAACCGCGTGCGCGTCTCGGCCCTCGCCAGCGACGGCTCGCGCGGCTCTCTCGAGCTCGAGTTCGACTTCGAGCACACGGAGATCGGCGACCGCAGCCGCCTCGGCGAGCTCGAGCGCATCCGCCGCCAGAACCAGGCGCTCGAGCTCCACCGCCGCGGGCTCGAGATCGAGGCGTTCCGGCGCGAACAGAGGAAGAGCGTCGAGATCGAGGCGCGCCCGGGGGAGCCGCCTCCCGCCGAGTGAGGACTAGAGCGGGGTCAGCGTGGGATCGCTGATCTCGCGCTGCTTCAGCTTCCCGTTCTCGTAGACGGACTTCACGTCGATCGTGCCGTCGCCGTTCTTGTCCTCGTCGCGCTGCTTCAGGGTCGGCTTGCCCGCGATCTGCTCGTACGTCTCGAAGGTGTCGGGCTTCCCGTCGCCGTTCGAGTCCCGCTCGACGCGCGAGACCTCGGCGCGCCCGCCCGCGCTCGCGAAGTACGTCCACGTGTCCATGCGGCCGTCGCGGTCGAGGTCCTCCTCGGTCCGTGCCACCTTGCGATCCTGGTAGTGGACGATGCGGTCGATCTTGCCGTCCGAGTTCCCGTCGTGGCGCTCCTCCACGAGCGAGTCGCCCGAGTAGACGTAGAAGGCGTCGCGGACGCCGTCGGCGTTGCGATCCACCTCGCGCCGCTCCATGCGGCCGTCGCGCCCGTAGCTCTGCCACTCGTCGAGCCTTCCGTCGCCGTCGGTGTCGCGCTCGATCCCGGCGACGAGCCCGGATTCGTAGTGGGTCCAGCTGTCGATGCGCCCGTCGTAGTCGCGGTCCTCTTCGCGGCGCACGATCACGCCGGTCTTCGCGTCGTGGTAGCGGATCTCCTCGGGCGCGCCGTCGCGATCGGCGTCGAGGGAGCGCGCCACGACCTCGAGCGGCCGCTCGTTGCCCCACTCGCCCTTCTCGATCTTGCGCGGCTTCTCGTCGAAGATCGAGGCGGGCAGATCGCGCTCCTTCGGCGCGAGCGGCGCCTCGGTCGGGTCGACGCTCGCGACCTCTCCGCCCGGCCCCGCGTCCCGCGCCTGATCGGACTGGCGCAGCTTCTCGTCGCGATCGATCTCCTCGAGCAGCTCCTCCTGGCGCTTCAGCTCCGCCTCGATCTCGGCCTCGAGCGCGTCCTGCTTCGCCATCTCGGCCTCGATCTCGCGCTCCATCTCGTCCTCGGCCTCGGCCTCGGAGCCGGGCCGGCCGCCTCCGCCGCCGCGGCGTCCGGAGAGCGGCACCTCCCCGGTGACGGCGCCGTACACGCCGAAGCCGACCGCGCCCGCCACGGTTCCGATCGGCGGGAAGAAGAGCGTGCCCACCATCGCGCCGATGATGAACGACTCGAGGCCCGCATCCATCCGCTCGCGGCGCGTGACCCCTCGTGACTTCGGAGCGGAGGGCGGATCCGGATCGCGCCTCGTCTGGGGGGCGGGCGCGCCCGCGGGGTCGGGAGCGGGGCTCGCGACCGGCGGCGGATCGCCGGCACACCCGAGCGGCGAGGCGAGGCTCAGGACGAGCAGGACCGCGATCGCTCCTCGCATCGAAACCACCCCGCGCGCAGGCGACGGTCCATCCTACTCGCTGGCGGGGCCGGCTCCAAGCAGCATGCGAGGGCCGCTGGCCCGGGCGGGGTTGCGACGCAGTGAGTCACGAGGCGGTCTCGCAACTCCGGGGCTACGCCTTCAACTCTGCGGAATCCTCACCCCCTCGCCGCGCGCCTCATCGCGGCTACCCTAACGCAGCGCATCGAACCACCCCCCGGGAGCTGCCGCGATCGACCTCTCGTTGTCATGCGTCGGGGGCGCCGGCCACGCCCCGTGGCCTCGCCCGCCGGACGCTCGTCGCGCCGGACGCGGCCCCGGGGCCCGCGCGGCACGGAACCCCAAAACCCGGCGCCGCGTCGGGCCGATGAGGACGCCGTGGGCCTGACCCTGATCCGCAAGAGCGACGGCACCCCGCGCAAGCGCCGCCCCAAGATCGCGCTCGTGCTCGCGGGCGGCGCGGTCTCCGGCGGCGCGTTCAAGGTCGGCGGGCTGAAGGCGCTCGACGACTACCTGGTCGGGCGCAAGGTCACCGACCTCGACATGTACCTCGGCATCTCCGCCGGCTCGATGCTCGCGGTGTCGCTCGCCTCGGGCGTCACGCCCGACGAGATGGTGAAGGTGCTCGAGGGCACGAGCGGGCGCCTCGACCAGCTGACGCCGCTCCACTTCTACAACCCGAACCTCCGCGAGTTCGTCGAGCGTCCGGCGAAGTTCGCGTACGACCTGTTCACGTACGTGCCGGGCGTGCTCTGGGAGCTCCTGCGCCAGGTGCCGCGCATGCCGGAGGTGCTCGGGCCGCGGCTGCGCTCCTTCCTCGACGCGCCGAACTACACCTCCGCCGAAGAGCTCGCGATGGCGCTGATCGAGCACGTCTCGCCCTCGCGCGAGATCCCGGCGCTGACGAACCACATCCCGACGGGGCTCTTCGACAACGCGAGCCTCGAGCGCTGGCTGCGCCGCAGCCTCGAGAAGACGCGCATGCCGAACGACTTCCGCGAGTTCGTCCGGAAGCGCAGCCGACAGCTCTACGTGACGGCCTGCGACCTCGACACGGCGGAGCGCGTCATCTTCGGATCCGACGAGAAGAACGACGTCACGATCTCGCGCGCCGTCCAGGCCTCGACGGCGCTGCCGATCTTCTACAAGCCCGCGCGGATCGGCGGCGTGGACTACGTGGACGGTGGCATCCGCAACACGGCGAACATCGACATCGCGATCGAGAAGGGCGCCGACCTCGTGGTCTGCTACAACCCCTTCCGCCCCTTCCTGAACCGCATCGACCGGGAAGGGCGCAGCCGCTACTTCGCGGCGGGCCGCTACCTCTCGGACCGCGGCCTCAAGATGCTGATCAACCAGGTGTTCCGCACGATGCTCCACTCGCGGCTCCGCACCGCGCTCCGGGGCTACCTCTCGGACGACCGCTTCCGCGGCGACATCGTGCTGCTCGAGCCCCGCGAGCAGGATGCGGACTTCTTCGCGATCAACCCGCTCGCGTTCTGGAAGCGGGCGGACGCGATCCGCGAGGGCTTCGAGTCGGTGCGCGTCACGATCGAGGAGAACTACGACGCGCTCACGGACGTGTTCTCGAAGTACGGGCTGCGCATGGACCGCCGCGCCGCCCAGCGCCGCGCCGCGCGCCTGCGCGCGAGCCGCGGCTGGCGCGTGAGCGATCAGGAGGGCGAGCCGGAGGCGGGCTCGCCGGCGCTCCGCGTGGTCTCGGCCTGACGCCGCCGGCGGCGGGTCCAAAACGGCGTTCGTCTGGCGGCCCCGGCCCGGACCCGAGGGCACGCGGGGCACGTCTGGGCGACGGGGGTTGCTCCCCCCGGGAAGGCTTGGTAAGTTCTCGATCGCTCGTGTCCGCCGCCGGCCCCCGCGACCGACACCCGCACCCCTCCGATGTGCACTCTGATCGTCTTGCACCGCTGCTTCGCCGACGCGGAGCTCGTGGTCGCGGCCAACCGGGACGAAGCCCTGGATCGCCCGGCCGAGCCGCTCGCGCTCCGCGTCTGGAACGGCCGCACCGTGCTCGCCCCTCGGGACGCGCGCGCGGGCGGCACGTGGCTCGGCATGAACGACGCGCGGCTCTTCGCCGCGCTCACGAACCGGCCGACCGCGCGGCCCGACCCGAGCCGCCGCTCGCGCGGTCTGCTCGTGCGTGACGCGCTCGCCGCACCCGACGCTGCGGCCGCCGCCGCGCGGCTCTCCGCGCTCCCGGCGGGCGCGTACAACTCGTTCAATCTCGTGGTCTGCGATCGCGAGGAAGCCTTCGTGGTCGTCTACGAGGAGAAGCCGGACGTGCGCCGCCTCGCGGCCGGCGCTCACGTGATCGGCAACGGCGATCCGGACACCCGGAGCGGGCCGAAGTCGGTCCGCCTCCTCGACGAGGCCGAGGCCGCCGCGTCCGGCCGCCCCGAGCAGGCGCTCGCGAGCCTCGCCCGCACCTGTCGCACGCATCGCGGCGGGGATCCCTTCGAAGACACCTGCATCCACGCGGGCCCGTACGGCACGCGCAGCTCGACCCTGCTCCGCTGGGGCACGGAGTCCGCGGCCGACGTGTTGCGCTTCTCGAGCGGGCCGCCGTGCGAGAGCGACTACGAGGATTTCACAGCGCTCCTGACGCAGCTGGGCCGGACCGGCCTGCGGACGGGAGCCGCCACGAGGGACCACGCTTGAGACGGATCGGAAGCAACATCCGCAGACAGAATGCGGAGGCCAAGCCCAACCGCGTCATCCGCAACATCATCCGCTACACGGACGACGAGAAGCCCAGCAACGAGTACCCGAAGCGCATCGTGTCGCCCACGAAGCCTTCGCGCTGCTGCAAGGAAGAGAACCGCGTGATCGTCGGCTCCGTCCGCGAAGTCGACGGCTTCAAGTTCTGTTACAAGATCTGCGAGTCCTGCGGGCACGCCGTGCGGTACTACTACCCCGCGGTGGAGGGCACGCCGGCGGCGGTCCGCGAGTACCGCCAGTGGAAGAAGTACCTGGTCCAGTAGACGGGCCGGGAGCGCCGCGGAGCCATGCGGCTCGAGGAGGCCGAGGCCTGGCTCCAGGGCCTGATCGACCTCGAGCGCGCCCCCGACCCGAGCCGGATCCGGCTCTCGCTCGAGCCGATCCGGCGCGTGCTCGCCCGGATCGGCGAGCCGCAGCGCGGTCTCTGCGTGCTGCACGTCGCGGGCTCGAAGGGGAAGGGCTCGACGGCCCTGCTCGCGGAGGCCGTGTTGCGGAGCGCCGGCCTCTCGACGGGCACGTTCACCTCGCCCCACCTGGAGCGCTGGACGGAGCGCTTCCGCGTGGACGGCGCCGAGGTCGCCGGCGACGCGCTCGCCGCGGCGCTGACCGCGCTCCGGCCCCCCGTCGACGCCCTCCGGAGCGGCCCGGAGCCGCCGAGCTTCTTCGACGTGACGACCGCCGCGGCCTTCCGGCTCTTCGCGGCGGCGGAGGTCGACGTCGCGATCGTCGAGGTCGGGCTCGGCGGGCGCCTCGACTCGACGAACGTCGTCGAGCCGGCGGTCGCCTGCATCACGAGCATCGAGCTCGAGCACACGGACAAGCTCGGCGCGACGCTGGCGGCGATCGCCGGCGAGAAGGCCGGCATCGCGAAGCCGGGCGTCCCGCTCGTGGTCGGCCCGCTCGCGCCCGAGGCGGCGTCGGTGATCGAGGCGCGGGCGCTGGCGCTCGGCTGCCCGCTCGCCCGCCTGGGCCGCGAGCTCGAGGCCACGCTGCTCGACGAGTCGCTCGACGGCTCGCGCTTCGTCTTCCGCGACGGCGCGTTCCGGGCCGAGCTCGCGCTCGCGACGCCGGGCCGGCACCAGGTCTCGAACGCCGCGCTCGCGCTCGCGTGCGTGCGGCGCCTCGCGCGCAGCGACGACGCCGTGCTCGCGAAGGCCGCCGCCCTCGCGTTCGGGGGCGCGGCTCTGCCCGCGCGCATCGAGATCCTCTCGCGCGCGCCCTGGATCGTCGTCGATGCCGCGCACACGGCGGCCTCCGCGGCGGCCCTCGCCGCGAGCCTGCGCCGCGTGCCGCGGCGGCGCAGCCATCTCGTGCTCTCGGTCTCGGGCGGGAAGGACCTCGCCGCGATCTGCGCGGCGCTCGTCCCCGAGGCGGACGTGGTGACGGTGACGCGCGCGGAGCCGAACCGCTCGCTCGACCCGCGGCTCGTCGCCGACGCCGTGCGCGCGGCCGGCGCGCGCGCCGAGGTGCGCGTCGTGCCGAACCCGCACCTGGCGCTCCGCGCCGCGCGCGAGTCGCTCGGCGCCGAGGACCTGCTCTGCGCGTCCGGCTCGTTCTACCTCGCCGGCATCGCGCGGAGCGTCCTCGCGCCGGAACGTCGAACGCCCGGGCCGGCTCCTCGCTTTTGAGGGCGAGGGGAGGGGTAGCCAGCCCGGGCGCAAGACGTTCGAGGGGTTGGGGGGAGCAAACGCCGTGCCAGGCTGGGGCTCTTTCACCGCTCCCGTCACGAAAGCCGAGCCGCGAAACGTGAATGCCGTCACACCTGCCGGGGTCTGAGCCCGGCGCGGGAGCGGCGCGTCGCCCGGAAAGCGACGCAATTTTCGTCACTCCCCGACGAGGTCGGCCTCGCGCAGCCGGCGGGCGAGCGCGGCGACGTGGAGCGGCGTGGTGCCGCAGCAGCCGCCCACGCACGCGGCGCCCGCGCGCACCCAGCCGAGCGCGGCGTCCGCGTAGGCGGCGGGCGTCGCGGACCCGGCGCCGGCTGCGGACGTCACGTTCGCGTAGACGAGGAAGGCGCAGCCGCTCGCGCGGAGCGGGCCGAGGCACGCGGCCACCGCCCGCGGAGGCAGGCAGTTCACGCCGACTGCGAGCGGCCCCAGCGCGCGCAGCGCTTCGAGCGCCTCGTCGAGCGGCTCGCCCGACAGCAGGCGCGCGCCGTTTCCGCACACGAAGCTCACGAGCGCATCCGCACCCGCCTCGCGTGCCGCGCGTACGGCGGCGACGGCCTCGCGCCGCGTGTTCATCGTCTCGACGAGGATCGCGTCCACGCCGGCCGCGGCGAGATGGCGCGCGTGCGCCGCGTGCTCACGTGCGAGCGCCGCGTCGGCGGGCACGCGCTCGGGGTGGTAGCAGTCTTCGAGCGGAGCCGCGGAGCCGAGCACGAAGACGGGCCG
>Ga0075326_1000320_pt1 | contig 10104 bp, 10 predicted proteins | sample MayberrySE_Catta_3_FD_120052 | JGI IMG/M metagenome (GOLD analysis project Ga0075326, IMG submission 120052) | Natural and restored wetland microbial communities from the San Francisco Bay, California, USA, that impact long-term carbon... | ecosystem: Environmental > Terrestrial > Soil >...
AAGAAGAGCAAGGTCGCCATCGTCCAGGGTGAGGACGAACTCGCTTCAATCGGCATCGTGATCGGGGCGGCCTGGAACGGCGCGCGCGCCTTCACCGCGACCTCCGGCCCCGGCATTTCGCTGATGCAGGAGGGGCTGTCCTACATGGCGGGGTCGGAGCTGCCCGCCGTCATCGTCAACATCTCCAGGTCGGGGCCCGGCCTCGGCGGTATAGCCCCTTCGCAGGGCGATTACTTCCAGGCGGTCAAGTGCGGCGGCCACGGGGGATACAGGATGCCCGTCCTGGCGCCGCATTCCGTACAGGAGATGTATTCCCTTACGATGCTCGCGTTCGACCTGGCCGACAAGTACAGGAATCCCGCCATGATACTGGGGGACGCGATCGTGGGTCAGATGAAGGAGCCCTTCGAGCCGGTCGCGTACGAGACGACGGTGGATCCCGGGAAGCCATGGGCGCTGACCGGCTGCGCGGGCCGCCCCAGGCAGCACGTCAAGTCGCTTTATCTGAAGGACAACGCCATCGAGGTCCACAACTGGAAACTGCACCGCAAATACCTGCGGATGCAGGAAGAGGAGGTGCGCTTCGAGGACTACCGCCTCGACGGGGCGAAGATAGTCGTGGTCGCCTTCGGAACGGCGGCGCGCGTCTGCAAGACCGCCATCCAGTGGGCCAGGAGCGAAGGGATAAAGGTCGGCATGCTGCGGCCGGTCACCCTCTTCCCCTTCCCCGCCGCGCAGGTGGATGCGGCCGCGGCCAGGGCCGACGTCGTCCTGGTCGTGGAGATGAACACCGGGCAGATGCTGGAAGACGTCAAGATCAGCACGACCTTCCACGACAGGATCCGGTTCATGGGCAAGCCCTGCGCCATGCCGACTCCCGAGGAGATCTTCGGCGAGATCAGGAACCTTGCCGGAAAGCGGCGATGAAAACGGAAGGAAAGGATCGCTTCAAGAAGCAGGTGTTCTCCAGGCCGAAGAGCCTGGTGGACGTGAAATCCCACTTCTGCCCGGGATGCCACCACGGAATCGCGCACCGGATAGTGGCCGAGGCGATAGACCATTTCGGGCTGCGGGAGAATACAATAGGCGTAGCCTGCGTGGGATGCGCGGTGTTCCTCTACGACTACATCGACGTCGACGTTGCGGAGGCTCCCCACGGGCGCGCACCGGCGGTCGCCACGGGGGTGAAGCGGGCCCAGCCCGACAAGTTCGTCTTCACGTACCAGGGGGACGGAGACCTGGCGGCGATCGGAACTTCCGAGGTCATCCACGCAGCGAACCGCGGGGAGAACATATCCGTCATCTTCGTCAACAACACGACGTACGGCATGACCGGCGGACAGATGGCCCCCACCACGATGCTGGGGCAGAAGACATCCACGTCCCCTTACGGACGCGACTTCCGGAAAGACGGATATCCGATCAAGATGGCGGAGCTTTTGGCCACGCTCGAGGGGACCGCCTACTCGGCCAGGGTGGCGACCAGCACGCCGGCGCAGATCCGGAAGGCCAAGGAGGCGGTTAAGAAAGCGTTCGACATGCAGATGAAGGAAATGGGCTTTTCGATCGTTGAATTCCTGTCCACCTGCCCGACGAACTGGGGGATGAAGCCCATCGACGCCCAGAAGCGGGTCCTTGGCGAGATGTCGGAATACTTCCCGCTGGGGGTCTACAAGGAACGCAAACAGGCGGACTTCCTGTGAACGCCGACGTCATCATGGCCGGGTTCGGAGGCCAGGGGATCCTCATGATCGGCAACCTGCTCTCCATCGCGGCGATGGAAGAGGGAAGGCATGTGACCTATTTCCCCGCATACGGGGTCGAGATGCGCGGAGGGACGGCCAATTGCACGGTCGTCATCTCCGACGAAGAGATAGGCTCCCCCGTGGTCGGCCGCCCGAAGGCCTGCGTCATCATGAACGGCCCGTCGCTGGGAAAGTATCTTCCTTCCATCAGGGAGGGAGGCGACCTGGTGATCAACAGCTCGCTGGTCGACCCCGCGAAGGTGGAAAGGACGGACGTGCGGCTGTTGTCCATCCCGGCGAACGATATCGCGAGGGAGGTCGTCGGCAGCCAGCAGCTTGCCTCGATGGTGGCTTTGGGAGCATATGTGACGGTAACCGGGGTAGTGGAGATGCAGACGCTTTTCGACTGCCTTCCCAAGGTCATATCCAGGAAATACGAGAAGTTCATACCGCTCAACGTAAACGCCCTGAAGGAGGGGGAATCATTTGCCCGACATAACCCGTGACGAATCGCTGGACGACCTGCTTTCCAAGATCGCCGAGGAGTCGGGGGACTGGGGGCCGGCAGCCGGGGATCCGGAAGTCCAGGTAGGGGACCACATCCGGAAGTTCCGGGAATCGCGCGGCGTCTCTCTCCAGCAGCTGGCTGAAAAGACGGGTTTCTCGGCGGCGCTGCTCTCGCAGATCGAGAACCGCATGACCTCGCCCCCGCTGGGGACCCTCGTGAAAATCGCAAATGCACTGGACACGTACGTCTCCTCCTTCATCGGGAAGGAGGAGCGGGAATTTTCGATCGTAAGGAAACAGGACCGGACGACCGTTTCCCGGGTGGGCCTCAAAGACGGGGGGCAGTCGGCATACACGTACGAGGCGCTGGGCGCAGGGAAGTCCGGAAGGAAGATGGAGCCGTTCCTCGTTCGCCTGATGCCGCTGATCGACAGGAACGTTGTGAGGAATTCCCACGAGGGCGAGGAGTTCCTCTACGTGCTCTCGGGCAGGGTGGAGATCTTCCTGGACAAGTATTCCGATCTCCTCGGTGAAGGGGACTGCATCTACTACAATTCCACGATTCCGCACCACGTGCATTCGGCCGAAGAGAAGGAAGCGCTGATCCTGGCGGTTCTTTACCAGGGCAAGTAAGAGGCCGTGGGCGCGGGCAAGGCGGGGGATGCTCTCCGTTTTGCCGAAAGGACCTGCGCCGATCCCGCGGGCGCCGCGTCCCGCTGGAAAGCCCTGACGGGCGGCAAGGCCGTCGGCTGCTTCCCGCCGCTTGTCCCCGAAGAGATCCTTCATGCCGCCGGGATTCTCCCCGTCACGGTCCGTGGTGATGAATACGGGGGCTCTTTCGGTCCCTGGAGCGTTCTCGACGGCTGGGTATTTTCCCCGGTGCCTTGCCTGCCGCAGTATCCGGAATATATCCAGGCCGATCCGGCTTCCGGGAAGCCGCAGTTCCATATTCTCTTCACACCCAGGCGAATGAAGGTCCCTTCGATGGAAGAGACTCTCGACCAGGTCGAGATGCTTCGGGAATGGGCCTGCGACGTCTCGGGCAGGACGGTATCCGACGGCGCGCTTTCCAAGTCGATATCCTCATACAACGAAAACCGCATGCTGCTCTCCGGACTGGAGGAAAGGCTGGCGTCATGTCCCGGCTCCTTTTCCGCCCGGGAGGTGTTCCGGCTGATCCGCTCCGCGGCGGTTCTTCCCAGGGAGGCGCACTCAATGCTGCTGCGGTCCGCGCTTTCACGTAAGCCGACGCCGGGCAGGCGCGTCGCGGCAAGGATTTTCCTCGGCGGAGCGACGGCGCCTTTGCAGGTCATGGAGGCCATAGACGGCGCATGCGGAAGCCTCGTCGGGGATGACCTTGAAGAGGGACATCGATACAATGAACAGAAGGCGGACGAAAGCGTAGATCCCGCGCTTGCGTTTTCAAGGCGACTGAGGGCCCGGCTTCTTGGGCTTGAGGAGGCGGAAACGCGGCGCGCCGCCCGCCTGCTGGACAGGGTTCGGGCAACGGGGGCCGACCGGTTTCTTTACTTGAAATCGGGCGTTTCCGAATCGGCGGAATATGCAGAGGCGCTTGCAGCCGAGTCGGGCCGGCTGGGCATCCCGATTTTTTGCCTTGCGGCGGATCTTGCCGGAGGAATTTCGAATTCCTGGGAAGAAGGCATCGCATCGTTCATAAGGAATGGAGGGCAGGGGGGATGAAAAGGAAGGCGATATTCATTGCGATGTCGATCGTGTTTCTCTTCGCGGCAGCGGCAAACGGCCTGGCGGCGGGGCCGAGGGACGCCGCCGAAGCCTTTTGGGCCGCGCGGGAAGACTTGTCCAAGGCGATGGAAGCGGTTTCCGCCTACGGCTCCCTGCTCAAGGAGAACCCAAAGGAGTACGAAACGCTGGTCCGGCTGTCGCGGCTGCACTACTGGATCGGGCAGAACCTGGAGGAGAAAGACCGGAACGAGGCGCTTTCGCACTACGGGAAGGGAAGGGACTACGGGAAAATGGCCGCCGAGGCGGCGCCCGACCGGCCGGGCGGCTATTTTTTCGAAGGAGCGAATCTGGCCAGGGAGAACAGCCTAAAGGGTACGCTCACCAACCTTTTCGGCATAAGGACCGTCAAGAAGCTGAACGAAAAAGCCGCTTCGATCCAGGCCGGATACTTCCACGGGGGTCCGGACCGCTTCTTCTGCGCATACTATACGCGGCTCCCGGGGCTTCTCGGCGGAAACGTTTCCAAGGCGATCGAGCACGGCAGGAAGGCCGTGGATTCGCACCCGGCATACGCGGGGAACCGGTTATTCCTGGCCGAAGCCTACCACAAGGACGGCAATGACGAACTCGCCCGCAGGGAACTGGAAACGGCGCTCCTGATCCCCGACGATGCTCTCTCCGATTCGATACCCGAACAGCGTTTGGAGAAGAAGCGGGCGGCGTCGCTTCTGAAGAAGATAACCCGCTGAACGGTAATTTCATCATTGACATGGCGCAGGACTGTCCGATACGATCATTGCCACTTAACGTAAGGTGGTAAATATGGGGTCGGCCGAGCGCACATCCACCTATTCTATCGGCGAGTTGAGCCGGATGGTAAGCCTCACGCAGCGGACTATCCGGTACTACGAAGAGATAGGCCTCCTGCACAGCGTCCGGCGGATCGATAACGGCAAGCGCGTCTACACGGACGACGACGTCCGCCGGCTTAAATTCATCAACAGGCTCAAGATGCTCGGGCTCACCCTCGCGGAGATGGTCGAGCTGGAAAAGATCTACCGGCAGCAGCGCAACAACCGTGAAATTATCCCCAAGCTTATCGTCCTGCTGGACCAGCGCGCGGTCCAGATCGACGAGCGCATCAACCAGCTGACTACTCTTAAAAAAGACATCCGGGAATATCAGGCGAGGCTGCGCGGGAAGCTGCCGCAGGAAACGTAAAAGACGTCGAAACGTCGCCAAAGGAGAGCGCCATGAACGAAGCAGTCATCACCGGAGCGGCCAGGACGGCGATCGGGAGCCTTAACGGGGCGCTCGCGGACATCCCGGCGCCGAGGCTCGGCGCCGTCGCCATCGCGGAAGCGATCTCGCGCGGCGGGATCGGGAAGGAAGACGTCGACCAGGTAATCATGGGGAACGTCCTCCCGGCCGGCTCCGGGCAGGCCCCCGCCCGCCAGGCAGGCATATACGCAGGCGTCCCGGTTTCCGCCGGCGCCATGACCATCAACAAGATGTGCGGCTCGGGGCTCAAATCCGTCATGCTGGCGGCCCAGGCGGTCGCCACCGGAGAGTTCGAAGTGATAGTCGCCGGCGGCATGGAGTCGATGAGCCAGGCGCCGTACCTTCTTAAAAAAGCCCGGACAGGTTATCGCCTGGGTAACGACACGATCTACGACCACATGATCGTCGACGGCCTGTGGGACGTATACAACGACATACACATGGGCAATTGCGCCGAGCTGCTCGCCAGGGAACACCGCATCTCCAGGGAGGACCAGGACGAGTTCGCGGCGTCTTCGTATAACCGGTCGCTCGCCGCCATCAGGGACGGGAAATTCGAGAAGGAGATAGTCGGCGTCGGAATCCCGCAGAGGAAGGGCGACCCGCTGGTTTTCAAGGTGGACGAGGAGCCGGGGCGCGGAAACGTATCAAAGCTTTCTTCTCTTAAACCCGTATTCCAGAAGGACGGCACCGTCACCGCGGGAAACGCCTCTACGATCAACGACGGCGCGGCTGCGGTGGTGGTGATGTCCGCGGACAACGCCAAGCGCCGCGGCATACGCCCGCTGGCCAGGATTGTCGGCTACGCAACGGCGTCGCTCGAGCCGGTATGGTTCACCGTCGCCCCGATCGACGCGATAAGGAAGCTGCTGGTGAAGACGGGCGTCGACAAGGACAAGGTGGGCCTTTACGAGATCAACGAGGCGTTCTCGGGGGTCGCCATCGCCGCGATCCGGGGTTTGAAGCTCGACGGCGAACGGGTCAACGTGAACGGCGGAGCGGTGTCGCTCGGACACCCGATCGGCGCCTCCGGCGCGCGGATCCTTGCGACGCTTCTCTACGCGATGGAGGACCGGGGCGAGAAGCTGGGCATCGCATCGCTGTGCATCGGCGGCGGCGAGGCCGTCGCGATGCTGCTTGAACGGGAGTGAATCGAAAGGTGGAGGCCGACATGGACATCCGCACGATCGGGGTGGTGGGCGCCGGCCAGATGGGCGGCGGGATAGCCCAGGTAACGCTTATGGGCGGGTTCAAGGTTGTGCTCAACGACGTTTCCGAACCGTTCCTTTCCAGGGGGCGCGCCGGCATCGAAAAGGGGCTGGATATCCTGGTCCGGAAAGAAAGAATATCCGCTGCGGACCGGGACAATATGCTTTCGAACCTGGTCACGACGACGGACCTTGGCGTCTTTTCGACATGCGACTTCGCGATCGAGGCCGCCACCGAGCGGGAGGAATTGAAGCACACGCTGTTCCGGAAACTGGACGGGATCCTGCCCGAGGGGAAGATCCTCGCCACCAACACGTCTTCGATTTCGATCACCGGCATAGCGTCGGTCACCCGCAGGCCGGAGAGGGTCGCCGGGATGCACTTCATGAACCCGGTGCCGCTCATGAAGCTGGTCGAGGTCATCAGGGGGATGCAGACGTCGCAGGAAACGTTCGACGCCGTCATGGACCTCGCAAAAGCCCTGGGCAAGGAGCCGGTCCCCGCGAACGATTACCCGGGGTTCATCGCCAACAGGATCCTCATGCCCATGATAAACGAAGCCGCCTTTGCGCTGATGGAGGGGGTGGGAAAGGCGGAGGACATCGACGCCATAATGAGGATGGGGGCGAACCACCCGATGGGGCCGCTGGCGCTCGCCGACCTCATCGGGCTCGACACCTGCCTCGAGGTCCTGAAAGTCATGCAGGAGGGCCTGGGTGATCCCAAGTACAGGCCTTGCCCGCTTCTCAAGAAACACGTCGAGGCCGGATACCTCGGAAAGAAGACGGGGCGGGGCTTCTACGACTACCGGAAAGCGTGAGGGAACCGGACATGGAATACGTGAACCTGCTCGTTTCCGTATCGGAAAGGATCGCGACCGTCACCGTCAACCGCCCCAAGTCGCTCAACGCGCTGAACCCGGCGACGGTGCGGGAGCTTTCGGCCGCATTCGCGGAAATGGCGGACAGGGAAGACGTCGGAGTCGTGGTGCTGACCGGTGCGGGCGAAAAGGCGTTCGTGGCGGGCGCCGACATCTCCGAAATGCGGCACTTCAACGCGGTCCAGGCGCTGGAGTTCGCGCTTTTCGGGCAGGGCGTCCTGGAGCGCATCGAGCGTCTGCCGCAGCCGGTCATAGGCGCTGTAAACGGGTTTGCGCTGGGAGGGGGATGCGAGCTGGCTATGGCGTGCGACCTCCTTATCGCAGCGGATAACGCCAGGTTCGGCCAGCCCGAAGTAGGCCTCGGCATAATTCCGGGATACGGCGGCACGCAGCGGCTCCCCCGGCTCGTGGGGAGGAACATCGCCAAGGAGATGGTCCTTACCGGGGAGATGATAACCGCCCAGCGGGCCCACGAGATCGGGCTCGTGAACCGGGTCGTGCCGCAGGCGGAACTTATGGGCGCCGCGCGCGAGACGGCCGCGAAGATCCTTTCCAAGGGACCGGTCGCGGTCCGCACCGCAAAGATGGCGATGAACCGGGGCCTTGACCTGGACCTTTCGAACGCATGCGCGCTGGAGGCCAACGCTTTCGCCGTGGGCTTTTCCACCGCCGACCGCGCGGAAGGAATGGCCGCCTTCCTCGAGAAGCGGAAGCCCTCGTTCACGGGCAAGTAGGGAAGGCCGGGCGGGAAATTACCGACAGGGAGACGGCAAAGATGGTATTCGACCTTACCGAAGAGCAGCGGATGATCCAGGAGATGGCGAGAAGCTTCGCGCAGAAGGAAGTCCTGCCGAAGGCCGCGGAGCTGGACGAGACGGGGCGCTACCCGGCGGAGCTCGTACGCAAGATGGCGGAGCTGGGCTTGATGGGAGTGGCCGTTCCGGAGGAGTACGGCGGCGCCGGGATGGACAACGTCTGCTACGCGATCGCGATGGAGGAGATAGCGAGGGCATGCGCCTCCACGGCGGTGATCATGTCGGTAAACAATTCCCTGGTCTGCGATCCGCTCCTCAAGTTCGGCACGGAGGAGCAGAAGAAAAAATACCTGGTCCCCCTGGCCTCCGGCGAAAAGCTGGGATGTTTCGGGCTTACGGAGCCCGGCGCCGGATCGGACGCCGGGTCCCAGAAGACGACGGCGGTAAGGAAAGGGGATCACTACGTCGTAAACGGCACCAAGAACTTCATAACGAACGCTCCCGAGGCGGACATCTGCATCCTCTTCACCATGACGGACAAGGAAAAAAGGCACAAGGGCATCACCACCTTCATCCTTGACATGAAGTTGCCGGGTGTATCTATCGGCAAACATGAGAAAAAAATGGGCATAAAGGCATCTCCGACTTCGTCCATAGTGATGGAGGACGTCAAAATCGCCGCGGCGGACCGTCTTGGAAACGAAGGCGACGGATTCAAGGTCGCCATGAACACGCTTGACGGCGGCAGGATCGGGATCGCCGCGCAGGCGATCGGGATCGGGCGGGCATCGCTGGAGGATGCGCTCGCATATGCCAAGGATCGCAAGCAGTTCGGCCAGCCCATCTCCGAATTCCAGGCGATCCAGTGGATGCTGGCGGACATGGCAACCGAAATCGACGCCGCGAGGCTTCTTGCATACAGGGCGGCGTGGCTTAAGGACCGCAAGGCAAGGCATTCCAAGGAGTCCGCGATGGCCAAGCTGTACGCTTCCGAGGCCGCCATGAGGGCAGGAGTCAAGGGGATACAGATCCACGGGGGCTACGGGTACATAAAGGAATACCCGGCGGAGCGGCACTTCAGGGACGCCAAGATAACCGAGATCTACGAGGGGACCTCGGAAATCCAGCGGATGATCATAGCCGCCGCGATGCTCAAGGACTGAAGCGGATGCGCTTCGATCTGACGGACGAGCAGCAGCAGGTGCAGGACATGGCGAGGTCGCTGGCGCGCAAGTCGTTCGCGCCCAAAGCCGCGCAGGTGGACGAGGAGAGCCGCTACCCGGAAGAGAACATGCGGCAGCTTGCCGAACTCGGCATGCTCGGGATGCTATACCCGGCCTCCTTCGGCGGTTCGGAGGCGGGCGCAGTAGCCTACAACATCGCCCTGCGGGAAGTCGCGGGCGGATGCGCCTCCACCGCGGTCGGCATGGCGGTCAACAACATGGCGGGCGAGGCGATCTGGCGGTTCGGGAACGACGACCAGCGAAGGAGGTTCCTTCCGAAGCTTGCCTCTTACGAAAACGGGCTGGGCGCATACGCCCTGACGGAGCCGTCGGCGGGATCGGATGCGGCAAGCCTGAAAACCACCGCCGTGGAGGACGGCGACGCTTTCGTCCTCTCCGGGAACAAGATATTCATAACGAACGGCGCATACGCAGGGGTGACGATCGTCATGGCGTTGACACAAAGGGAGCCCAGGAGGATCGGCGCCTTCCTCGTGGAAGCCGGGACGGCCGGACTATCGATCGGCAAGGCCGAGCGCAAGATGGGTCTCACCGGCTCGCACACCGTCTCCATGGCGTTCGACGAATGCAGGGTCCCGAAACGGAACCTGCTGGGCGGACCCGGGGACGGTTTCAGGATAGCCATGGCGGCGCTTGACGGGGGCCGCATAGGCATCGCCTCCTCTTCGATCGGGATCGCCAGTGCGGCCCTCGAAACCGCAACGTCCTACGCCAGGGACCGCAGGCAGTTCGACGCGCCGATAGCCGAATTCCAGGCGATCCAGTGGATGCTGGCCGAC
>Ga0075326_1000322_pt1 | contig 10082 bp, 10 predicted proteins | sample MayberrySE_Catta_3_FD_120052 | JGI IMG/M metagenome (GOLD analysis project Ga0075326, IMG submission 120052) | Natural and restored wetland microbial communities from the San Francisco Bay, California, USA, that impact long-term carbon... | ecosystem: Environmental > Terrestrial > Soil >...
CTACCGCCTGCAGGAGGCGGAGGTCCCGCCCGCCTACCTCGCCGCGCAATCCGCCCTGATCCCGGCCGACGTGACTCTCGAGAACGGCCAGTCCGGCGCCGGGCTGCTGGTCTACAAGGGCGTCAATGAGAGGACCAGGAGCTTCGTGGTGGAGGTCCTTCTGACCACTCCCAAGGGCGAGCTCGCCGACTACGCCCTCCCGTACCGCAGGGTCCAGAAGAACAAGGACTAGCCCGTGGACGTGACCGGCGAGGCCCGGCTGCTCGACGGCAATGCGACGGCACGACAGATTCGCGCCGAGGTCGCGGCGGGTTGCGCGCAGCTCGCGGCCGGCACCGGGGTCGTCCCCGGCCTGACCGTCGTCCTGGTCGGCGACGATCCCGCCTCGCGGGTCTACGTCCGCAACAAGGAACGGGCCGCGACCCAGGCCGGGATCCGGTCGCGGGTCGTGAACCTTCCCGGTGGCAGCGGCGAGGACCAGATCCTGTCGGCCGTCGAGAAATTGAACCGCGACCCCGCGGTGCACGGCATCCTGGTCCAGCTTCCCCTGCCCGACGGCGTCGACGAGCATCGCGTCATCGAGGCGATCGATCCGGACAAGGACGTCGACGGGTTCCATCCCATCCACGCCGGGCGGCTGCTCATCGGACTGCCGGGCTTCGTGCCGTGCACGCCCGCCGGCATCCTCGAGCTTCTCCGCCGCAACGGCATTCCCGTGGCGGGCCGGAGGGCCGTGGTGATCGGGCGCAGCAACATCGTCGGCAAGCCGATGGCGATCCTGCTCCTGCGCGAGCACGGCACGGTCACGGTGTGCCACTCGCGGACCCCGAACCTGGCGCAGGTCGCCGCCGAAGCGGACATCCTGGTGGCGGCCGTCGGCAAGCTCGCCATGGTGGGCGCCGAGTTCATCAAGCCGGGGGCGGTCGTCGTGGATGTCGGAATCCACTCCGTCACCGACGAGCCGACCGTCCGGCGCCTGTTCGGCGACGACCCTGAGCGCCTGCGCACCCTGCGCGAGAAGGGCTCGACGCTCGCCGGGGACGTTCACCCCCTCGAGGCGCGCGCTCGCGCCGGGTGGCTCACGCCGGTCCCCGGAGGCGTCGGTCCTCTGACCATCGCCATGCTGCTCCGGAACAGCCTGCGCGCGGCGCGACTCGCGGCGGGGGTCGCGGACGATTGATGGAGCCGCCTCCCCCCGATCGGCTCGCCCCGCGCCCCATCCTGCGCGCCGGTCTCACGGGCGGCATCGCTTCCGGAAAGACGACCGTCGCGGGGTTCCTGGCGGAGCTGGGCGCGCTCGTCCTGGACGCGGACCGCATCGTGCACGAGATGCTGGCGCCGGGCGGCGCCGCGGTCGAAGAGATCGTCGGACGCTTCGGCTCCGGGTTCCTCGACTCCGCGGGCGGGATCGACCGCCGCGCGCTCGGTGCCCGCGTGTTCGCGGACGATGGCTTGCGCCGAGTGCTGAACGAGATCGTGCATCCCGGCGTGCGACGGGAGATCGACCGCCGCATCGAGGACTACCGCCGCGCACCCGGCGCCGGACCCATCGTCGTGGTGGAGGCCGCGCTGGTGGTCGAGACCGGCCGGCATCGCGAGTTCGACCGCCTGGTGGTGGTGCGCTGCGCGCGCGAGACGCAGCTCGATCGCCTCGCGCAGCGCGGCGGCCTGACGCCGAGCGAGGCCGAGGCCCGAATCGACGCCCAGGCCCCCCTGGCGGACAAGCTCGCCGTGGCCGACTACGTCATCGACACCGGGACGAGCCTGAGCCGCACGCGGCGCCGGACCGAGACGGTCTATCGCGCCTTGCTCCGCGACTTCGAGCGCCTGCACCGCACGTAGGGTTCCGCCCCCCCTGCGGGGAGCCGGTATCGAGATGCGAGCTCCTGACGTGCATACCGGGTCGGTTTGACTCCACCGGACCCGGTTCTACATTGTGTCGCGATGGGAATGCAGGGCAGTCTCAGCACGATGACCTTCGCCGACCTCCTGCGGTGGGCGAGCGGCGGACGCAAGGGCGGGCTGCTCGAGATCGAGCACGGCAGGACCGTGAAGCGCGTCGAGCTGCGGAACGGCGAGATCGTGAGCTGCTCCTCCGACGATCCCTCGAGCCTCCTCGGGCAGTACCTTCTCAGCCGCGGGAGGATCAGCGAGGACACGCTGCGGTCGGCGCTCCGCGGCCAGGAGCTGACCGGCGCCAGCCTCGGCCAGGTGTTCGTGGAGATGAGCGTGATGCACAAGGCCGAAGTGGATCGCTTCGTGGCCGAGAAGGCCGAGGAGAGCCTGCTCGGTCTGTTCGATCTCCACGACGGGCTCTTCCGCTTCGAAGAGACGACCGCCGGCGATCCGACCATGATGCGGGTCGAGCTCAAGACCGATGATCTGCTGGCGCGCGGCGAGAGCCTCCGAGAAGAGCTGGGCCGGATCCGCTCGGTTCTGAAGTCCGGGACGGTGCTGTGTCGATCGAACCGCGCGCCGGCCGCCGAGACCCTGGAGGCCCTGGAGCGCCGCATCTACGACGCGGTCGACGGCAAGCGCACGATCGCCGAGGTGCTGCTGCACGCCCGGACCTCGGAGTTCGTGGCGATGAAGGTGCTGCATCACCTCTACCTTCGCGGCGCGTTGAGGATCGTCGACGAGCATGAGGTGACCCCGGTCGGCGCGAGCCCCGAGTCCGCGACACGGCTCGCCCGGCAACTGGTCGCACGCGGGGACTACGAGGCGGCCCTCGACGCCCTCGAATCCGCGCATCGCGTGCACCGCGCGGACGAGACGCTGAGGCGCATGATCTCGAAGGTCGAGGCGGTGTTCGTCGAGACCTGCTACCGCGGCGAGGTGCCGCCCAACAAGGTCCCGGCTCTGCTCGGCACCCGCGAGCGCCTGCTGCACGAGGACCTCTCGCCGGCGGAGTTCTTCCTGATCAGCACCATCGAGAACGGCGCCCTGGACGTCAAGTCGATCACGTGGATCGCGCCGATGCGCGAGGTCGAGGTCCTGCGGATGATCAAGCGGCTGCTCGCTCGGGGGGTGATCGAGCTCCGCGAGGCTTCGAGGACGGACCCGGCGGCGCCCGAGGCCGCGGCCACGACGTCGGACACGGTCAACTGACCCGCGCTCAGCTCCGAACGCGCGTCGCCGCCCGCTCTTCCGTCTTGACCTCGCGTATCCGGTTGCCCTCCCCGACCAGCACGACGGTCGGGTGGTGGCCGCGAGTGCGCGCCTCGTCAACCGCGGCGTAGGCGCACAGGATGAGCTTGTCGCCCTTCTCCACGAGATGGGCGGCAGCTCCGTTGACGCAGCAGTCGCCGCTTCCGGACCGGCCCTCGATCAGATAGGTCGAGAAGCGGTTGCCGTTGTCGAGGTCGTAGACGTCGACGCGCTCGTAGGGCAGCATGTCGCACGCCTTCATGATCCCGGCGTCGAGAGTCAGGCTGCCCTCGTATTCGACGTTCCGCTCCGTGACCGTGATCCGGTGGACCTTGGCTCGAAGCATCTCTCGGTGCATGTCGTCTCTCCTTGCGGGTCGCCCGTCGTTTCGCGACTGGACGCCCGCTCGACGGTCAGTCTAGCAAAACCCGCCCGCGCACGTCTCAGGCGCGTCGCAGCGTGGCGTTGTCGAGCAGGCGCGTCTTTCCGACCCGCACGGCCAGGAGCAGGAAAGCCTCGCCGGTCAGCTCGACCACGGGTTGCAACGTCACGGGATCCACCATCGCGATGTAGTCGACCGCCAGCAGCGGCTCGGACTCCAGGACCGCCCGCGCCGCATCGATGACCGCCGCGGCGTCCCATTCGCCGTCGCCCACGCGTTTCTCGGCCGCGCGCAGCGCGAGCGGGATCGCCCGCGCCGCGAGGCGCTCGTCGTGGGTGAGATACGCGTTGCGGCTCGACAACGCGACTCCGTCCTCGTCGCGCACGGTCGGCAGCACGAGGATCTCCACGTCCAGCATCAGGTCGGCGACCATGCGCTGCACGATGATCGCCTGCTGCGTGTCCTTCCGCCCGAACGCGGCGACTTGCGGCTTGACGATCTCGAACAGCTTCAGGACCACCGTGGTCACGCCGCGGAAATGACCGGGGCGGCTGGCGCCCTCCAGGACGTCGACAAGCCCGAGCGTCTCGACCACGGTGCACGAGCCGGGGGGGTAGATCTCGGTCGCCTCCGGGGTGAACAGGTAGTCGACGCCCTCGGCGACGCACAGATCGGCGTCGCGAGCCAGGTCGCGGGGATAGGCTTCCAGGTCCTCTCCGGGTCCGAACTGCGTGGGATTGACGAACACGGAGACGACGACGATGTCCGAAACGTCCTTGACGCGCCGCACGAGGCTCAGGTGCCCGTCGTGCAGGCAGCCCATGGTCGGGACGAAGCCGATCTTGCGCCGCGTGGTTCGCGCCCGGGCGGCGATCTCCTTCATGGCGTGCACCCGCCGGACGATCTCCATGCGCCGCGCTACCCGTACGTCTCTCGATCCGACGGGAAATCGCCGCTCCGGACGTCTTCCGCCCAGCGTCGAACGGCCTCCGCGCCGTCCTCGTGAGCCCGCGCGTAACGCCGCACGAATCTCGGCACGGGACCGGGCAGCAGGCCCAGCAGGTCATGGATGACCAGAACCTGTCCGTCGCACCTCGGACCCGCCCCGATCCCGACGGTCGGCACGTCGACCTCCGCGGTGACCCTCGAGGCCAGCGCCGAGGGCACGCCCTCGAGGACGATGCTGAACACGCCCGCCGCCGCGAGTGCCCGCGCATCCGCCACGAGCAGATCGGCATCGCCCTCGCCCCGGCCCTGGACCTTGTAACCGCCCATCCGGAGCACCGACTGCGGGGTCAATCCGATGTGGCCCATCACGGGGATCTCCGCGTCGAGGAGCGCCTCGATCACGGGAACGCGTTTCGCGCCGCCTTCTACCTTGACCGCGTCGGTGCCGCACTCGCGCACGAATGCCGCCGCGTTCCGCACGGCGTCGGCGGCGCCGAGATGGTAGGACAGCCACGGCATGTCGACGATCATCAGCGCGCGCTTGCGGGTGCGGCCCACCGCGCGGGCGTGGTGCAGCATGTCCGCCATGGTGACCGGCAGGGTGCTATCGTACCCGAGCACGACCATCCCCAGCGAGTCGCCCACCAGCACGGCATCGGCCCCACCCGCCTCGGCGACGAGCGTCGTCGCGGCGTCGTAGGCGGTGAGCACCACGAGGGGGGTGCCGCTCCCCTTCCGCGCCCGGAACGACGGCACGGTCACGGGAGTCGGCGAAACTGCGGCCTGGCTCATCCGGCCTCCTTTCTCCCCGCCGCTCGCCCGTCGGGCTCGGGAACGCCGACCTTCCGAGAGCGGGTGGGCGTGCGCTTTCGCATCGCCCTCCGATTCCCGGTGCTCCTCGAGGCGTCCTGTGCCCGCGGCGACTCCGACGGTCGAGGGACGTTCGGCCCGCCAACCACGGACGGTCCCAGTCTACACCGACGATCCCAGCGGCCGGTAATACTGGACTCCGCGGTCCATTTTTCGGATCTGCCCTTCCAGCTCCTCCAGATGCTCGGACTGGTGCACGAAGTCGATCGAAGTCGTGTCGATGACCAGCAGCGGCGTCTGGACGTAGTGGAAGAAGTAGTAGTTGTAGGCCTTGTTGACCTCGTTGACGTAGGCTTCCGAGATCTCCTGCTCGTAGTCCCGGCGCCGGCGCTTGATGCGCTCGATGAGCGTGCGGGTCTCGGCCTGCAGGAAGATCACGAGGTCGGCTTGCGGAACCTGGGGCTCGAGCATCGCGTACAGCTTGTCGTAGATCAGGAGCTCGCTGTCGTCGAGATTGAGGTACGCGAAGATCTTGTCCTTGGGGAAGATGTAGTCCGCCAGAGTGATCTGGTGGAACAGGTCGCGCTGCGACAGCTCCTGGAGCTGGCGGTAGCGCGACAACAGGAAGAACAACTGGGTCTGGAACGCGGCTCCGGGCTTGTCTTGATAAAAACCCTGCAGGAAAGGATTGTCGACCTTCTCGAGGACGCGATAGGCGTCGAAGCGCTTGGCGAGCAGCTCGACGAACGACGTCTTGCCGACGCCGATCGGACCCTCGACCGCGATCGACCGGAACTTCACGCGTGCCCCCAGGAGCGGGGATTATAAGGGCCTGGCGGCGGGAGCGGCAACAGCACCCGGCAGCCTGCGCACTTCGAACGCATCGTCGAGCTCTCGCAGGGACTGCAGCACGGTCTTGCCGGTGCCGGGATTCACGACGTCCGGGTCGATCTCCGCGAGCGGAGCGAGCACGAATCGTCTTTGCCACATCCTGGGATGCGGGAGGGTCAGGCGCTCCGAGGCGACGGTCGCGTCCCCCAGGACGAGGAGGTCGAGATCGAGCGTGCGCGGGGCGTTGCGCACCGCGGTGCGAATCCTGCCGGCCGCGCGCTCGATGTCCAGCAAGACGTCGAGCACCTCGAGCGCCGTCCTCGGCGATCGGATCTGGACCACCATGTTGAAGAACCACTCCGGCGTCGATGCCCCGACGGGCTCGCTCGCCCAGATCGACGAGCGACGGGTCGGGACGAGCGAGCGCTCGACCATTCCCGCGAGGCCGAGCTCGAGATTCGCCCGGCGATCGCCGACGTTGCTGCCCAGCGCCACGTATCCGATGGTCTCTGGCACGACGCGGGTGATTGTAGCTCCCGGGCCGGGTATCCGCGGCCCGCAGCGGCGATCCGGGAGGCGGTTGAAACGCGGTTCCCGGCTCGCTATGATGGCCGGTCGAATTCCGATGAACAAGGCTGGATCAGATTCCTCGCCCCGCGGCAAAGGCCATCCCCATCGCAGGGAACACTCTCGAACAGTCGCGATCGCCGGCCGCACGGGCTCTTGAAGGGAGGGAACCGATGGCGACGAAGAAGAAAGCCGACGCCGGACGCGACAAGGCCCCCGCCGATTCGGGCGGTTCTCGGCCATCGCTGCGCACCGAGGGGTACGACGCGGCGCTGCGGGACTACGGCGCGGCTCTCGAGCTGCTGCACAAGGGGGAGCCGGCCGCCGCTCTCGAGCGCTTCGACGCGATCCGGGCCGCGAATCCCGACGAGCCGGAGCTGGGCGAGCGCATGAGGGCGTGGGCCGCCATTTGCAGGCGCAAGCTCGCGAACGAGCCCGAAATGCCCGCCAGCGTCGACGGCTTCTACAACGCAGCGGTCGTTCACGCCAACAACCGCGAGCTCGACCGCGCCCTGGACTACCTGACCAAGGCGCTGGAGCTGGACGCGGGATCGGCGAGGGTGCTGTACGCGCGCGCGTCGGTGTTCGCGCTCCGAGGCCAGCCCGACTCGGCCATCGCCGATCTCAAGAAGGCCATCGCGCGCGAGCCCCAGCTGCGTTTCCAGGCCTCGAACGACACGGACTTCGAGAAGATCCGAGACGAGGCCGGCTTCATCGACGTCATCGAGCCGACACCTGCCGGAGCGTGAGCGTGGCCGCCGACCGGCTGCGCCTCACGGTGCTGGTGCTTGCCGCCGGACAGGGCAAGCGCATGGCGTCGAAGCGCATCAAGCTGCTGCACCCGGTGGCGGGTCGCCCGATGGTGTCCTACGTCGTCGACGCGGTCCGCGCGCTGCGACCGACCCGCGTGATCACCGTGATCGGCCACCAAGGCGACGAGGTGCGCGACGCGATCGGGGCGCGCTCGGACCGCTACGTCGTCCAATCCCAGCGCCGGGGCACGGGGCATGCGGTCCTGTGCGCCGCGCGGGAGCTGGCCGGCAGTCGCTCCGTCCTGATCGTGAACGGCGATCTTCCCACGCTGCGGCCGGTGACGCTGCGGCGGCTGGCGGCGCGACACCGGCGATCGGGGTCGGCGTTGACGCTCGTGACGTGCGTGATCCCGGACGCCTCGGGCTACGGTCGCGTCGAGCGCAATGCCCGCGGCCAGGTGCTGCGCATCGTCGAGCATCGCGACGCGAATCGCGAGCAGAGGAAGATCGGCGAGATCAACTGCGGAATCTACTTCGCCGACGCCTCGAAGCTGATGCCGATCGTGAAACGCCTGCGACCGAACAACGCGCAGGGCGAGTACTACCTCACGGACGCGGTCCACGCGCTGATCGAGAACGGCGAGAAGGTCGTCGCCCACGTCCACGAGGACGCGGAGGAGGTCCTGGGGGTGAACTCCCGGGCCGAGCTCGCCAGGGCGGGCGCAATGCTGTACGCGCGCAAGGCCGCGACGCTGCAGGACGCGGGCGTGACCCTCCTCGACGCCGCGCGAACCTGGATCGATCCTCGCGCCAAGGTCGGCAGGGACTCCGTGATCTACCCCGACGTGATCGTCGAGGGACGCTCGGTCATCGGCGAGGACTGCGTGATCCGCCCGGGGAGCAGGCTCGTCGACACCGTTCTCGGGCGCGGCGTCGAGATCAAGGATCACTGCGTGCTCACCGACAGCAGGGTCGGAGACGGCGCGGCCGTCGGGCCCTTCGCCCACCTGCGGCCCGGCTCGGTGCTCGCGGCCGGCGTCAAGGTCGGCAACTTCGTGGAGACCAAGAAAACGCGCCTGGGCGAGGGCGTGAAGGCCTCGCACCTCAGCTATCTCGGCGATGCCGAGGTCGGCCCCGGATCGAACATCGGAGCGGGGACGATCACCTGCAACTACGACGGAGAGCTCAAGCACGTGACAAAGCTCGGGCGCGGAGTGTTCATCGGGAGCGACGTGCAGCTCGTCGCACCGGTCCGCGTCGGGGCCGGCGCGTACGTCGGGGCCGGGACGACGGTCACCCAGGACGTGCCCGCGGGCGCGCTGGCCTTGTCGCGAACCCCGCAAGCCAACATCGAAGGCTGGGTGGAACGACGAAAGGCCAGAAAACGGAGGAAATCCGCACGGAAGCGGTAGTCGTCGGGCGGATCTCGTTCTATATTCGGTCGTGGTCGGCGGGGCGGAGGAAAGCTCATGTGCGGAATCGTGGGGTACGTCGGACCCCAGGACCCGGTCCAGGTGATCCTCGACGGGCTGCGCCGATTGGAGTATCGCGGATACGATTCCGCCGGGATCGCGGTCGTCCACCAGAACGGCGACATCTCGATCCGGCGGGCGGCCGGGAAGCTCCGCGACCTCGAGACGATCATCGCGCGCCATCCCCTCAACGGACGGTACGGGATCGGTCACACGCGATGGGCGACCCACGGCCGGCCGACCGAGGAGAACGCTCACCCGCACCGTGATTGCACGGGAAGGGTGGTCGTCATCCACAACGGGATCATCGAGAACTACCTCGAGCTCAAGCACGAGCTGCAGGGGCTCGGCCACAAGTTCGTCACCGAAACCGACACCGAGATCGTCGCCCACGCGCTCGAGCAGGAGATGAAGACGAAGGGCTCCGACCTTCCCACCGCCTTCCGGGCGGTCCTCCCGAAGCTGCGCGGCATCTACGCCTTGGTGGCGATCTCGGCGGACGCTCCCGACACGATGGTCGGCGCGCGCAGCGGCCCGCCGCTGGTCGTGGGCCTGAACGAGGGCGAGACCTTCCTGGCGTCCGACATTCCCGCGGTGCTGTCGCACACCAAGGACATCATCTTCCTGGACGACGGCGAGATCGTGATCGTCTCCCCGGCGGGAGTCGAGTTCATGACCGTGGACGGCCGGCCGGTCAGCAAGTCGCCGACCCGGGTCCCTTGGGATCCGATCATGGCGGAAAAAGGCGGCTACAAGCACTTCATGCTGAAGGAGATCAACGAGCAGCCGCGCGCGGTGCGCGACACGTTGCTCGGCCGCGTGTCCCTGGAGTCCCACACCATCTTCCTGGGCGAGGAGATGGGGCTCACCGACGATCAGCTGCGGGAGGTGAACCGCGCCTGCATCGTCGCCTGCGGAACGTCGTGGCACGCCGCGCTGGTCGGGAAGTTCCTGATCGAGCGCTGGGCCGGGATCCCGGTACAGGTCGAGTACGCGTCCGAGTTCCGTTACCGCCAGCCGGTCCTCGACGACAGGTGCCTGCCGGTCTTCATCAGCCAGTCGGGCGAGACCGCCGACACGCTGGCCGCGCAGCGCGAGGCGAAGTCCAAGAACGCGCGCACCGTGGCGATCTGCAACGTGCAGGGCTCGATGATCACGCGCGAGGCGGCGGGC
>Ga0075326_1000325_pt1 | contig 10076 bp, 10 predicted proteins | sample MayberrySE_Catta_3_FD_120052 | JGI IMG/M metagenome (GOLD analysis project Ga0075326, IMG submission 120052) | Natural and restored wetland microbial communities from the San Francisco Bay, California, USA, that impact long-term carbon... | ecosystem: Environmental > Terrestrial > Soil >...
CCGTTCAGGATCCAGTCGTCCCCGTCGCGCTTCGCCGTGGTGCGGAGCGACTTCACGTCGGAGCCGGCCGACGGCTCGGTGACCGCGTAGGCGCCGATGCGCGGGTTGTCCCTGGTCCCGACCACGTCCGGGATCCACCGCCCGATCTGCTCAGGCGTGCCGGACGACGCGATCCCCGCGGCGCACAGTGTGGATGCCGAGATCGCCAGCGCGATGCCGGCACATCCCCAGTGCAGCTCCTCGGCGTAGATCACGCCCTTCAGCCCCTCGTGGTCGGTCTGCAGCCCCTGGAGCCAGTCGAGGCCGGCGAGCTTCCACTCGTAGGCCTGCTTCATCACGTCATAGGGCACGCTCTCCTCGCGGTCGTGCAGCGGCGCTACGGGCCGAACCACCTCATGCGCGAACTGACGGCAGTAGCGCTGCCACTCGACGGTCTCGTCACTCAGGCGAAAGTCCATTCCGGGCTCCACAAACATCGGCCGCGCATGCCGCTCGAACACCATCGGGCATGCTGTCCGGCGGTTGACTGACGAGTCAACCAATATCCATTGTAGCCCCAGGGGAGGGCCGGAACCGACTTTTGCCGGTAGGGGCCGCTGTAAGGTGGCGCGCCGATGCTCGCGCGCCCTGTAAGCGTCCTCGCCGCCGCCTTCCTCCTGGCGGCCGCCCTGGGTGCTTGCGGCGACACCGACAACCCCGTCGAGGTCCGCCTCGAGGAGAAGACGGCCGAGCAGACCGTGCTCGGCTTCCCGGCCGTGGCCACGAAGAACACGACGCGCATCGGCGGCGAGGACCCGGCGGCGGACGCCGGCGGCGCCGCGAGCGCGGTCTTCCCGGGAGCCACGCCCGCCTCGCGGCCGCGCGCGGTGACGCTCGTCGATCGCGGGGACTGGCGGGGCGGCATCGCGGCGGCCGTCCTCGCGGCCCCGCCCCTGCGCGCCCCGATCCTGATCACCGACGGGGACGAGATCCCGCAGGCGACTTCGACGGCACTCGAGGCCATGCGGCCCACCGGCGCACGCCAGCTCGGCGGGGCGAAGGCGCTCGAGATCGGGAGCGCACGCGCCCCTGACTCAGTGCCCGCCCGCCGCATCTCCCGCGAGGACCCGTTCGTGCTTGCCGCCTCGATCGACGCGCTCGCGACGGACATCGCCGGGCGTGCGTCGCAGAACGTCGTGATCGTCTCGGCGGACGATCCGCAGTACGCGATGCCGGCCGCGGCGTGGGCGGCCAAGGCGGGGGACGCGGTCCTCTTCACCGAGCGCGGGAGCCTGCCGCCCGCCACGCGCCGGGCGCTGCGCCGCCACGAGCGCCCCGGCATCTACGTGCTGGGCCCGTCCGCGGTCGTCTCGGAGCGGGTCGAGCGTGAGCTGCAGGAGCTCGGGCGGGTGCGCCGGATCGAGGGCCGCGGTCCGGTCGAGACCGCGATCGCGTTCGCCCGGTACTCGAACGCGACCTTCGGCTGGGGCCTGCGCGACCCGGGCCACGGCATGGTGATCGCGAACGCCGACCGCACGCTCGACGCCGCGGCCGGCGCGATCCTGTCCGCGAGCGGGAAGTACGGTCCCCTGCTCCTGCTGGAGGATGCCGACACCCTGCCCCGGCCCCTGGAGAGCTTCCTGCTCGACATCCAGCCCGGGTACCGGTTCGACCCCGTGCGCGGCGTCTACAACCACGCGTGGCTGATGGGCGACGAGTCCGCGATCAGCGTCGGGGTGCAGGCACGCATCGACGAGCTCGCGGAGATCGTGCGCGTCAGCGAAGAGGACCTTTAGCCAGCTAGGGTTCGGGCGGTGAGCGGACAAGAGAGACCCGACCGTCTTGCACCCGGGCGGCAGGTGTCGGTCGACGACGTGCGGGAGCTGGTCGGCCCCGCGACTCCGCACTTCGCTTTACAGATCCGTGACCGGGTCGCCCGCCTGATCGATGGCCTGCCCGAGGCAGACCCGGCGCGGGTCGAGGGCGAGCGCGCGATCGCACGGCTCGAGCGGCTCGCCGACGAGGGACAGGCCTCAGGCCACGTCCAGGAGCACGAGCAGCCCCTGCCGAGCCTGCGGCTCGAGCGCGACCAGGGTTGACCGGCGCCTCCACCGGCGGGATCGGGCGCATGCTGCCCCTGCTGAAGGCCGAGCACCGCGCCGGCGTCGATACCAGCCGCGGCTACGTGGATGTCCTGCAGCGCGACCTCGACCAGCCCGGGCTGGCCGGTGGCCTGATGCAGGCCGGCCCGGTGACCCGGATCTACGAGCGCTGGTGGCGTCCGGCGCTGGGGCGGGTGGCGAAGGGGCTGACGGGCCCGGGCATGGGCGAGGAGAAACGGATCGCGCGGCTCCTGATGGGACTCGGGCCCGGCGACGGCGTGCTGGACGTCGCCTGCGGGCCGGGCAACTTCACGCGCGACTTCGCGCGCGCGGTGGGCGAGGCCGGCCTCGCGGTGGGCGCGGACGGGTCGCGCCCGATGCTCGAGCGGGCCGTGCGGGAAGCAGCGGACGAGGGCGTCGGCAACCTCGCGTTCGTGCACTGCGACGCCACCGTGCTGCCGTTCCGGGACGCGTCGTTCGACGCAGTCTGCTGCTTTGCGGCGCTGAACCTCTTCGCCGAGCCCTTCGCGGCGCTCGACGAGATGCGGCGGGTCCTCTCGCGCGGCGGGCGGATCGCGCTGTTCACGAGCGCGCGCGGCACCGTGGGCCCGGTGCGGCTGGTGGAGGCCGCGCTCGCCGCCCCCGCCGGGATCCGGATGTTCGACCGCGACGAGATCGTGGACGCGCTGCGCGAGCGCGGGTTCGGCGACATCCGCCAGCGCATCAGCGGGCTGACGCAGTTCGTGGGCGGGCGCCTCCCCGAGAGCTTGCCCTAACCGGCGGCGGCAGCCGCCGGCAGCGCCTCCGGCGCGGTCCCGGCCTGGTCGAACGCGAGCCGGGCCACCCGTTCCCGGTGCCAGCGGGCGTCGCCGAACATCACCGCGCCGGCGCTCGCGCGCTTCAGCCAGAAATGGAGGTCGTGCTCCCAGGTGAACCCGATGCCGCCGTGCACCTGCAGCGAGGCGCCGGTGACTCGCGTCCCCGCGTCGGAGGCGTAGGCCTTCGCCATCGATGACGCGAGGTCGGCCGTCTCGGGCTCGTTTTCGACGGCCCAGGCCGAGTAGTAGGAGGCCGAGCGTGCCCCTTCCGTCTCCAGCAGCATCTGCGCGCAGCGGTGCGACACCGCCTGGTAGGCGCCGATGGGCCGGTTGAACTGCTTGCGCTCCTTGGCGTACTGGACCGCCCATTCGAGCGCGCGCTGCGCGACGCCGGTCAGCTCCGCGGCAATCGCCGTGAAGGCGCGCACACGCGCCGGGCCCATCGCCCCCTCGCCGCCGAACGCCGCGTCGTCGCCCACCTTCACGCCGTCGAGCTTCACCGCGTACTGCTTGCGCGTGTCGTCGATCGTCGGGGTCGGAGCGATCGACACGCCCGGGGCGTCGCGCGCGACGATGAACCGCCGGTCGCCGCTCGCGCCCACCACGAAGAAATCCGCGGTCGCCGCGTCCAGCACGAAGAGCTTCTCGCCCCGCAACACGTACCCGCCGCCGGCCGACTCCGGCTCGAGCGTGATGTCTTCCGGCGACCAGCCGGCGCCCGCGTCCCACAGGGCGAGCGTGCCGCGCTGCTCGCCGGAGGCCAGTGGCGCCAGCCAGCGCTCCTTCTGCGCGTCGGTGGCCGCCGTCTCGAGCGCGATTGCCGTCAGCATGCTGGACAGGATCGGGCCCGGCATCAGCGCGTAGCCGAGCTGCTCCATCAGCACCGCCAGCTCCACCGTGCCCAGCTCCTGGCCGCCGTACTGCTCGGAGACCATCAGGCCGGGCCAGTTCAGCTCGCTCATCTCCCGCCACAGGTCCTCGCTGAAGGCGTCGTCGGACTCCGCGAGCCTGCGGATCGTCTCCGACTTCAGCCGCGCCGCGAGGAAGTCACGGGCCGCGGCCTGCAGCATCTGCTGCTCGTCAGTCAAATCAAAGTTCACGGGTTCCCCCTCACCGGAGCTTGGGCAGACCGAGCACGCGCTCGGCGACGATGTTCCGCAGGATGTCGGTGGTGCCGCCCTCGATCGAGTTCGCCCGCGTGCGCAGGAACTGGTACTGCCAGTCCCCGCCCAGCGAGTACTCCGAGCCGTCGGCGAACTGCGAGTACGGGCCCTCGATCTCCATCGCCAGCTCCATCAGGCGCTGGTTGACCTCGGCCCACTGCCACTTGCCGAGCGAACCCTCCGGCCCGGGCACGCCCGTCTTCATGATCTTGGTCAGCCCGCGATAGTTCGTGACGCGGAAGATCTCCGACTCGATGAAGAGCTGCGCGAGGCGGTCACGGGTGACCGGGTCCTCGATGGCGAGCTGGCCGTTGCGCGACGTCGAGCCGGCGAGCTCGATCGCCCGCTGCATCCCGAGCTGCAGCGCCGCCTGCGCCGCGAACGCGAGGCCGGCACGCTCGTTCATGAGAGTCGTGATCGCGACGGCCCAGCCGCTGCCCACCTCCCCGACGACGTTCTCGTCGGGTATGTAGGCCTCCTCCATGAAGATCTCGTTGAACTCCGCCTCGCCGGTGATCTGGACCAGCGGCTTCACCTCGACGCCGTCCTGCTCCATGTCCATCAGGAAATACGTCAGCCCCTGGTGCTTCGGAGCGTCCGGGTCGGTGCGCGCCACGAGCATGCACCACTTCGCCACGTGGGCGAGCGTCGTCCACACCTTCTGGCCCGTCACGACCCAGCCGCCGTTGCGCTTCACCGCGCGCGTCTTGAGCGAGGCCAGGTCGGAGCCGGCCTCCGGCTCGGAGAAGCCCTGGCACCAGATCTCCTCGGCCGACAGGATCGGCTCGAGGTAGCGCTTCTTCTGCTCCTCGGTCCCGTGGGTGATGACGACCGGGCCGCCCATCACGAGGCCGAGCACGTTCGCGACGCGCGGTGCCTTCGCGCGGACCATCTCCTCGTAGAAGATCGCCTGCTCGATCAGCGTGACGCCGCGGCCGCCGTACTCCTTCGGCCACGCGACCCCCGCCCAGCCTCCGTCGTGCAGCTTGCGCTGCCAGCGGCGCGAGAACTCGAACGCCTCCTTGTCGTCCTCGGGCGGCTCCCCGGGATGGTTCTGCTCCAGCCAGCCGCGCAGCTCGTCGCGGAAGGCCTCCTCGGTCGGACTCAGGGTCAGGTCCACGTGATTCCTCCTTCCGTGACGGGCGCCGGCCCGCTATACCCGCTGGATCAGGGTGCCCGTGCCGAGGCCGCCGCCGCAGCACATGGTCACGAGGCCGACCTCCTTGTCGGAGCGCTCGAGCTCGTGCAGCAGCGTCGTGATCAGGCGCGCGCCGGTGGAGCCGAGCGGATGGCCGAGCGCGATCGCGCCGCCGTTCACGTTCACGCGGTCCATGTCCGGCTCGAGCTCACGCCGCCAGGCTGCGACCACGGACGCGAAGGCCTCGTTGATCTCGATCAGGTCGATGTCACCCATCGTCATGCTGTTGCGCTCGAGCAGCTTGCGCGTGGCGGGGATCGGGCCCGTGAGCATGATCACCGGATCGACTCCCACGGTGGTCTGGTCCAGGATGCGGGCCCGTGGCTTCAGGCCGTGCTCGTCGGCCTTCTCGCGCGTCATCAGCAGCACGGCGGCGGCGCCGTCCGAGATCTGGCTGGAGTTCCCGGCCGTGACCTTGCCGTCCTCCTTGAACGCGGGGCGCAGCCCGGAGAGCGCCTCGAGGCTCGTGTCCGGGCGGATGCCCTGGTCGGCGACGACCGTCTCCTCGCTGCCGTTCATCCGGACCGCCATCGGGATCGTCTCCCGCTCGAAGCGGCCCTCCTCGGTGGCGCGCGCGGCGAGCTGGTGGGAGCGCAGGCCAAGCTCGTCGAGCTCGGAGCGCGGGATCTCCCACTTGTCGGCGATCATCTCCGCCGAGATGCCCTGCGGGACCAGGTTGTAGCGGGCCATCAGCTCGTCCGGCCAGGGAGAGCCGACCTGCTCCGTGAAGTTGAACGTGACGCCCATCGGGATGTGGCCCATGTGCTCCACCCCGCCGCCGATCACGACGTCGTGCACGCCGGACGCGACGAGCGCGGCGCCGAAGTTCACGGCCTGCTGGGCCGAGCCGCACTGGCGGTCCACCGTGGTGGCGGGTGTCTCCATCGGGAGACCGGCCTGCAGCCACGCGTTGCGGCCGACGTTGAAGGACTGCTCGCCGATCTGCTGGACGCAGCCGGTGATCACGTCCTCGACCGCGTCGGCCGGGATCCCGGCCCGCTCGATCACGGCCGAGAAGGCCTTCCCGAGCAACTCGTTCGGGTGCGTGTTCCGGTAATAGCCCTTCTCGGGATGACCGCGCCCGATCGGCGTGCGCGCCGCCTCCACGATGACGACTTCCCGGCCGGTTCCGTTCTGCATCGGTGCGCCTCCGCGTGTCGTGCCGGCCGCTTCCTTTCGTCCGTGCGGGGGTCTCGGCCGGCGGAAAGTTGGTTGCTCTCAGCAACGGCTATGTTACTCGATTGACTGATGAGTCAACCAAGCCGAGCGGGCGTCCAAGGCGGCGCGGGGAGCGGCTTTCCGGAACGTGTCGGGATCGCCGGATCGGGAACCATCGCCTGCGGGGTGGCGGCCTGCGTGGCGGCTTCCGGCGGCGAGGTCGTCTTGTGGGCGCGCAGCGAGGAGTCCGCGCAGCGGGCCCGCGGGCGACTCGCAGGGGCCGCACCGGTCACGGTGGAGACCGACCTCGCGGCGCTCTCGGAGAGCACGCTGGCGATCGAGGCCATCCGCGAGGACCTCTTCCTGAAGCGCGAGCTGCTCGCCTCCCTGCGCGGCGTGCTGGGCGCCGGCGCAGTGATGTGCACGACGACCTCGTCGCTGAAGGTCTCCGAGCTGGCGGCTGCCAGCGGCGAGACAGGGCGCTTCTTCGGGCTGCACGTGTTCAACCCCGTGAAGCGCATGGAGCTGGTGGAGGTGTGCTTTCCGGACGAGGCGCGGGACGACGTGCGCGCGCGGGCCCAGGCCTTCTGCGCGGCGATCGGCAAGACCGCCGTGGAGGTGCCTGACGAGCCGGGCTTCGTGGTCAACCGGCTGCTCTTCCCGTACCTCTTCGATGCCGTGCGGCTGCTGGAGCGCACCGGGATGAAGCCCGCGGAGATCGACGCCTGCATGAAGCTCGGCGCCTCCTACCCGATGGGCCCGCTGGAGCTGCTCGACCTCGTCGGCATCGACGTGGCCGAGGCGATCGGCGAGGCGCTGTACGCCGACACGGCCGACCCCGCGCACCGGCCGCCCGGACGCATCAAGGAGCTCGTGGGCGAAGGCCGCCTGGGCCGGAAGGCCGGCGCCGGCTTCTACACCTACGACCGCGGTTAGCCGGCGGCCTTGCGCGCCCGCTTGGGGCGTGTCGCCTGCCGGCGCGCGCGCTTCACGACCGGAAAGGCGGGCTCCTTCTTGCGGCCCGCGATGTCCCAGATCACGTCCGCCTCGGTGATGCCCTGTCGCTCCGCCTCGGCCGTGACGGTCGGCCAGGGCAGCTCCGCCTCCGGCAGGTCGTCCCACCGCGCGAGCTCGAGTGCCTCGAGCGCGCCCTCGAGCTCAGACCCGACTTCGCCCTGGATGCGAATCAGGTCCTTCAGCGTCTCGAGCTGGCTCTCGGTGAAGCGTGCCGACCACACGGCGCCCAAGGTAGGGGCGGGTGCGGACGGACCGATGTTCCCTATGCGGCGCCCGGCGCCGGTACGGGGTGCCCCGTGGGATGTATCCGCACTGCCTCCACGCGGTTCTCGCGCACGGCCTCGACGCGGATCTGGTAGCCGTTGGCGGTGATCTGGTCGCCGCGCTTGGGCAGCCGGCCGAGCTCGCCGAACACGTAGCCGCCGATCGTCGTGTAGGCGTCCGAGTCCACCGGCAGCTTGATGCCGACGTCCTCGAGGTCGCCGAGCGAGACGTGGCCGCGCACGAACCAGTCGCCGTTCACGAGCTGCCGGACGGCGGACAGCAGCGGGTCGGTCTCGTCGACGATCTCGCCCACGATCTCTTCGATGATGTCCTCGATCGTGACGATGCCGGCGGTCCGGCCGAACTCGTCCACGATCACGGCCAGCGACGCGCGCTGGCTGCGGAGATCGGTGAGGAGATCGTCGAGCGGCTTGGTCTCGGGCATGATCAGCGCGTCGCGGACGAGCGGCGCGAGCGGGGCCTCGGGTCCCTCGCCCATCAGCGTCTGCGCGAGGCGGTTCGAGTGGACCACTCCACGGACGCGATCCGGGTTGTCGTCCTCGATCACCAGCAGCCGCGTGTGGCCGGAGGTGATGCAGCGCCGCAGCGCGCGCTCGACGGTGTCGTCGTGGTTCACGGTCACGAGCGCGGGGGTCGGCGTCATCACCTGGCGCGCCTCCTGCTCGTGGAGGTGGAACACGCCCTCGAGCATGTCCGCCTCGCCAGGGTCGAGCTTGCCGCCGCGCTCGCCGCGCCCGATCAGGACGCGCAGCTCTTCCGACGTGGCCGCCTCGGCGTCGCTCGGGACGTCCCATTTGAGGACACGCGTCACGAACCACCGCGCGGGCGCGTTGGTGAGCGCGATCAGCGGACGGAAGGAGATCCTGGCCAGCTCCAGCGGGCGGGCGATCCCGCGCATCATGCGCTCGGAGCGGGCGATCGCCATCGTCTTCGGCGTCTGCTCGCCCGCGATCACGTGCGCGAGCGTGATCAGCGTGTACGCGATCACGATCGAGAGCACGACCGCGAGCCCGTGGCTGAAGACGTCCCCGAGCACCGGCTCGAGCAACTGGGCGATCGCCGGCTCGCCGAGGAAGCCGATGCCGATCGAGGCGAGCGTGATGCCGACCTGGGCGGCGGCGATGTACTCGTCGATGTGCTGCATCTGGCGCAGGGCGAGCGCCGCGCCGCGTGACCCTTCGGCCGCGAGCTGCTCCATCTTGCTCGCACGCGAGCGCACGAGCGCGAACTCGGCCGCGACGAAGAAGCCGTTCACGAACACGAGCAGGACGACCAGGAATAGGAGGAAGAGCGTCAACTCAGTGGCGTGAAGAAGGCGCAGGCTTCACGCGAGCGGCCCGGCGAGGCGCACCCATGAACGGGGCGGCGGTATGTCCGCCGGGACTTCGAGGAAGGTCGTCGTTCATCGACTGACGCGGGTCAAGGTAGCAGAAGGACCAGCATCCGCCCAATGAATCGGACGCGTGCGCGGCGGCCCGGCGGGCGGCCCGTCAGCGGATCAGCGAGCGGGCCGACGAGACGGCGTCACCGACGCTGCGGCCGCCCTGCGCCGCGATCCCCCGCAGCCCCGGGCGCCGGCGCCGGTTGCGGCGCAGGCCGAGGACGACGAGCGCGGTGCCCGCGGCGGTGCCGACGGCGAGCGCGGCGACGGGGCGCACCCAGTTGCGCGGGTCGCGCATCGCGTCGAGCTCCCAGTCGGCCAGCTCGCCGAGCGCCTCGATGGCCGCGGCCTCGACGTCGGCCAGCCGGGTCTCGAACTGGTCCACGAAGCTGGCCGGCGGCTCGACCGGCGCCAGGGCCCGCTCCAGCATGCGCATGATGCGCTGCTCGGGCGCGTCGTCCGGCCGGCCCACGGGTCGCGAGCTCATGCGTCCTCCTCGTGACCGAGCGCGAGGTCCGACTCGAGCTGCTTGATCGCGCGGTGGATCAGGACCTTCGTCGCCCCCTCGGAGCGGCCCAGCGTCCTGGCGATCTCGCGGTTGTCCATGCCGAGGGCGAAGCGCATGATCAGGGCCTCCCGGCGATCATCGGGCAGCGCGCGAACTCCCTTGAGGACGGCGAACGCCTCTTCACGGCCGACCACCAGATCCTCGGTGTCGTGCGGCTCGCCGACCTCCATGTCGTCCAGCGCGGCGGTCGGCTTGCGCTTGCGATCGCGGTAGTAGTTCGCCGCCAGGTTGTGCGCGATGCGGATGAGCCAGGGCCGCAGCGGGCGCCCGTTCGACTCGCGCTGGGCGCGCTCGAAGTGCCGGTACGCCTGGATGAAGGTCTGGGTGGTGAGGTCCTCCGCATCGTGGTGGTTGCCGGTGCGGTAGTAGGTGTAGTTGTAGACGTCGCGCAGGTGCTCCCGGTAGAA
>Ga0075326_1000326_pt1 | contig 10073 bp, 6 predicted proteins | sample MayberrySE_Catta_3_FD_120052 | JGI IMG/M metagenome (GOLD analysis project Ga0075326, IMG submission 120052) | Natural and restored wetland microbial communities from the San Francisco Bay, California, USA, that impact long-term carbon... | ecosystem: Environmental > Terrestrial > Soil > Wetlands...
CGCAGGCCGAGGTCGTCCTCCAGGCGGTCGTACGCGTCTTCGAGGACGGCGAGCACGGTCCGCTCGAACCGGCGCGAGCCGCGGACCCCGGTGCGGTGATCGATGTCGACGTCCTGACGCAGCACGAAGTGGGCCGAGCGCCGGACCTCGAAGCGCCCGTCGGCGCCGCGCTCGGCCGAGCCGGGCTGCGCCGCGAGCCCGAGGAGCAGTGCCGCGATGCCAGCGAGGAGGCGCGACATCGCCGGACGATAGCGCCGTACCGCCCGTGGAGACGGAAGATGGCCGCTCTGCGAGAATGCGCCGCGATGGCCCGCGCGCGGCATGACGCGACTCCAGCGCCTCGCCCCCTGGATCGGCCTCGCCGCCATCGGCGTATTCCTCCACGCGGAGCAGCTGGCCGGCGGCCGGCCGTACTTCCGCGACGCGCACCTCATGTTCGTCCCCGCGAAGCGTTTCCTGTGGGAGACGCTGCGCGCCGGCGAGATCCCGCAGTGGTACCCGTACGATGCGGGCGGCACTCCCTTCATCGCGCAGTCGGCCCACAGCTTCTTCCATCCGACCACGCTCTACTACGCGGCGCTGCCGTTCTGGACCGCGTTCACGCTGCAGGACCTGACCGGAACCCTGCTGGCGCTCTTCGGTGTCCAGCTGCTGGCGCGGGAGCTGGGACAATCCCGGCCGGCGGCCTTCCTCGCCGCCGTCACGTTCGGCGCGTGCGGCTACGTCGTCTCCATCACGGAGTTCCCGTTCACCAAGCTCTCGGCCGGCGGGCTGCCGTGGTATGCGTGGTCGCTCCTCGTCGCCGCACGAAGGGGCGGGCGGTGGCACCTCGCGCCCGCCTTCGCCATGGCGCTGGTCGTCTTCGGCGGCGAGATCCAGGTCGCCGGGATGGCGGCGGGCGTCGGCCTCGCGCTCCTCGTCGCGACGCGGCGGAAGCTGGCGGGCGCCTTCGTCGCGCCGCTGCTCGGCGGACTCCTCGCCGCCTGTCAGCTGCTGCCGACCCTCCGCATGCTGCCCGAGACCTTTCGCGCACACTTCACGTCCGCGGAGACCTGGCCGCTCACGTGGACGCACCTGCTCGGCACGCTGGTGCCGCTGCGCTTCGATCCGCGGGACGACTTCGTCGCCTCCACGTACCTGGGCGTCGCCGCGGTCGCGCTCGCGGTCGCCACGCTCGCGCAGCTGCGGACGCATCGGGAAGTGCGGGGGCTCTGGTTCCTGCTCGTCGTCGCCGTGTGGCTGGGGCTCGGTGACGCGTGGGGCCTCGATCGCCTCGCGCGGGCGACGGTGCCGTTCTGGGACGTGTTCCGCTACCCGATCAAGTGGACGCTCGTCGTCTCCTTCGCCGTGGCACTGCTCGCCGGCGCGGGCTTCGCCATGCTGGCCCCGGAATGGCGGCGGCGCTGGGGCGGGCTCGTCGTCGCGCTGATGAGCGTGGAGCTGCTCGCGCGAACGCACGGCCTCGTCCCAACGGTCGACGACGCGTTCTACGCGGAGCCGGTGCTGGCGAAGGCGATGCGCGAGCGCGGCGTCGGGCTCCACGGCCCCGCGTTCGAGCGACTCGATCTGTCGCGCTTCGGCGCCGAGGAGGAGCCGTTCGCGAACCGCGCTGCGGTCGGCGGCCGCCATCTCGCTCTCGGGGGCTACTTCGGACTGCCGATGCTCACCCCGTACACGCCGGCTCACGCCTGGCGCGTGCAGCTCTTCTTCTCCGGACGGCCTCGCGGAACGCGCGCGTGGGAGCGTGTGTACGGCGCTCTCGGCGCGGAGTACCTGGTCGAGTCCGCGGAATTCGCCGCCTCCACCTCGGGTGACGTCGTCGCCCGCGAGCCGCGCTACGGGTACGCGCTCGTCCACCTGGAGGACGCCTTGCCGCGGGCGTATGCGGTGCAGCGGGCGGTCCCGGTGGAGGACGTCCGGGCCGCACGCGAGCTCCTGTTCTTCGGCCACACGTTCGAGCCGGGCCGCGAGATCGCGATCGAGACGGACGAGCCCCGGCCGGCGTGGAGCGCACGCCCCGCCGAGCCTGCCGTCCCGGCCACGATCACCTCCCGCACCAACACGAGCGTCAGCGTCGCCGCCCGCCTGCCCGGGCCGGGCTTCGTGGTGCTGAACGAGACGATGTACGCGGGGTGGGAGGCCACGGTGGACGGGGAGCCCGCGCCGATCCTCGTGGCGAACGGGTTCGTCCGCGCCGTCGAAGCGCCGGCGGGAGCGCACGCGGTCGAGTTCCGGTACTCGACGCCGGGGCTGAAAGAGGGGATCGCGGTGAGCCTCCTCGCCTGGTCCGCGAGCCTCGTGTGGCTCGTGGCCGGTCTCCGGCGCGCCGCATCGCCCCCAGCCGACCTATGATCCGCCCGTGCAGCACGAGACGCTCCGGCTCACGGGCTTCGAGGGCATCCCGCTCGTCGCGGACGCGTACGGCGACCGTGACGCGTGGCCGGTCCTGCTCATGCACGGCGGCGGGCAGACGCGGCACGCGTGGGGGGGCACGGCCGCCGCGCTCGCGCGCGCGGGCTGGCGCGCGGTGTCGCTCGATCTGCGCGGCCATGGCGAAAGCGGCTGGGCGCCGAACGGCGACTACTCGTTCACTTCCTTCGGCGCCGACTGCATCGCGGTGTGCGACCAGCTCGGCCGGCCGCCGGTGCTGGTCGGCGCCTCGCTCGGCGGCGTCTCCGCGATCCTCGCCGAGGGCAACAGCGACCGCGTCGTGTCGTCCGGCCTCGTGATCGTGGACGTCACGCACCGCAACAATCCGGACGGCATCCAGCGCATCAAGGACTTCATGGCGTCGGGGCTCGGCGGCTTCGCGACGCTCGAAGCGGCGGCGGCCGCAATCGCCGCCTATACGCCGCACCGGAAGCGCAGCGTGAACCCCGAAGGTCTCCGGAAGGTGCTGCGCCAGCAGGCCGACGGCCGCTGGCACTGGCACTGGGACCCGGCGTTCATGTCGCGGAAGGGCGGCGAGGTGCCGCCGCCGGACTTCCAGGGCCTGTTCGAGGTGGCGCTCGCGAACATCCGCGTGCCGACGCTGCTCGTGCGCGGGAAGCTCTCCGACGTGGTCACCGAGGAGGGCGTGCGCGACTTCCTCGCGAAGATCCCGCACGCGAAGCTCGCCGACGTGAGCGAGGCGGCGCACATGGTGGCGGGCGACCAGAACGACGCCTTCTCGAGCGCCGTGATCCGCTTCCTCGCGGAGGACGTCCGGCCGCGGCTCGCGCGCTGACGCCGCTCGGCGATCGCGCCGGCTACGCGGGCGCGCAGTGCGCCGGCCACGCGGGCGCGCAGGGCGCCGGCTACGCGGGCGCGCTGCGGACGCGGCGGCGCAGCCACCAGAGCGCCGGCAGCACGAGTGCGAGCTCCGCCCCGAAGCCGCAGCTCGCGGGCGCCAGCGCCTCCAGCGGGCCGCCCGCGCTCTCGCACTGCGCGTCCGCGAGGTCGATCTGCCCGTCGCGGTCGTTGTCGATCCCATCGTCGCAGGCCGGATCCTCCCGCCATGCCGCGGGGCTGGCGCAGCCGGGATCGGCGGGGAAGTCGCTGAGTCCGTCGCCGTCGTTGTCGACGCCGTCGCTGCACGCAGCCACCGGCGCCGGCGCCTCGGACTGCACGCGCTCGTAGAGGAAGGGGCAGAGCGCGGCGCGGACGGGATCGAGGACGCCCTGGGTCGCCCGGTACAGGTCGAGATCCATGCCGGCGGCGCGCGCGCTCTGGCGCGCGGCCCCGCGCAGCGTCCAGCCCACGTAGACCTTGTGCCGGACCAGGTCCGCGACGTGGTCGAAGCAGCCGCGGTTGAATGCGCTCGCGGCATCGGGCGCGGCCTCGAGGAGCCGCAGCAGCTCGGGGTCCTCCCGCATCCAGTCGTGGAGCAGGAGCAGGTTCACGAGGCCCGCCAGCGTGTCGGTCGAGACGTTCCAGCTCGGATCCGGCGGCTCGCCGGCGAGCCGGTGGAGCGAGAACGCGGCGTCGGGATCCACGCCGAGATGGCGGTAGAGCGCGTCCCGCGTGGCCGAGCCGACGCCGCGCGCGAGGAGCGTGGCAGAGACGGCGTCGCGGGCGCCCGAGCTCGCGTACGCGGCGCCGTCGCGCGCCGCGCAGTACGAGAGCGTGAGCAGCTCGTCGCGGAGCGGGCGGAAGCTCGGCGAGGCACGGAGCCTCCGGTAGGCGCCCTCCGCCACCGCCGCCCCGAGCTCCATGTTGAGGATCGTGTTCGAGTACGCGTAGGCGCGGCCCGGGAGCCGCACCAGGTCGCCCGCCTCCCAGGCGCCGCCGCCGAAGGGCGCGGGCACGCCGAGCGCGAAGAAGCGATCCGAGGCGGCGGGGTTCGCGCGCAGCGCCTCGAGGCGCCCCGCCTGGGCCGCGCTCACCCGGTCGCCCTCCGCTCCGAACATCCCAGGCCACCTCGGATAGCTGCCCCAGAGCGGCCGCGGGGGATCGCCGTGGCACGTGACGCACGCGCGGTCGTCGGCGGACAGCGTCGGCGGGCGGGTGCGGAAGTCGAGGGAGCGGAGCTTCCACGCGCCCCGCGCCTCGAGCTCCGCCACGTCGACCACCTCGCGGCGCGGATCCGCGGGGTCCGAGGCGAAGCTCATCAGGAAGCGCGCGTCGGAGCCGAACAGGATCAGGCGGGGATGCTCGACCGACGCGCGGCCTCCGGCGCGCGTCGACTCGACGAGGATGTGGTTCGCGAGGAGCCAGCCCGGGAGCACGCCGAGCAGCCCCTCGACGTTCGAGATGCCGGCCTCCGTCGCGAACGCGTGCAGTGCGTCGATCTCGGCCGCGGGGACGCCGGCGGGCGCGGCCGGCTGCGGGTCGTCGACGCTGGCCCCGGCGTCTCTCCAGTCGCGCGGGCACTCGTACTGGCCCCGCGCGGCGGAGGGCGCGAACGCGAGGGCGAGCGCGAGCGCAGCGGCCGGCGCGCCGCACGGGCGGAGGATCGAGGCGGGGGCGGAGCGCAGCCACATCGTGTGCAGTCCGAACGTTCGAGTCACGTACGCTCTGCGCACGCGGGCGCACATCCTATGCGTGTCGCGCAGCGAAGAGGCAGGAAATGTGCAGCTGAAGTGCAACGAAGCTGCGGCGGACCGGCAACTCGCGTTCGGCGGCGGGTGCGGCGACCGACCGGCAACTCTCGCGCAGCTGTGGCGCCTGAGTGCCCGTGCGGATTCGACTTGTAGGCTCGCGCACCTCGTTCACCGACGGTGCGGCGGAGCGGACGCGCCTGCCCGATGATCCCGCCCGACCGCGTGGAGGCGTCCGTGGGCCACCGCAGCACCTGGCTCGAGCTGTGCCGGCCGGAGGACTTCCGGCCGGTGGAGCTGCCGAGCGCCGTCGCGCTCGGGCGGCTGCGCGGCGCCGCGCTCGAGCGCGCCCGGCGTCTTTGGACCGAGGTGGGACGCGGCTTCTGGAGCGAGCGCGTCGAGTGGCCGGCCGCGCGCTGGCGGAGCCATCTCGACGCGGCGAGCACGTGGTTCGGAGCCGCGACGGCGGACGGAGCGGAGATCGGATTCTTCGAGCTCGTCTGCGACGGCGGCGAGGTGAAGCTCGAGGGCTTCGGACTGCTGCCCGGCTGGCGCGGCCGCGGGCTCGGCGGCGGGCTCCTCTCCGCGGCCACGAGGCAGGCGTTCGCGCTCGGCGCGCGGCGCATCTGGCTGCACACCGCGACGGACGATCACCCGCACGCGCTGCCGAACTATCGCGCGCGCGGGTATCGCGTGTTCCGCGAGGAGGCGCTCGCGCATCCGCTGCCGGGCGCCGGCGAGACGTAGCCCCCGCGCGAGCGGCCGGTCCTCAGAAGGGCCAGCTCCAGTCGTCCTGCTCGGGCGGATCCACGCCGTGCTCGTGCGCGTGGTGGAGGACGTCGATCTGGAGCCCGCGCAGCTTCTCCTTCGCGTGCGCGCCCCTCGTCCGGAGCCGCGGTACCCGGTCGATCACGTCGATCGCGAGGCTGAAGCGGTCGATCTCGTTCTCGATGGCGAGCTCGAGCGGCGTGTTGATGTGGCCTCTCTCCTTGTAGCCGCGGACGTGGAGGTTCGGGTGGTTCGTGCGCCGGTAGGCGAGCCGGTGGACCAGCCACGGGTAGCCGTGGAAGTTGAAGATGATCGGCTTGTCGACGGTGAAGAGGCTGTCGAAGTCGCGGTCGGAGAGCCCGTGGGGATGCTCGCTCGGCGTCGTCATCCGGAACAGGTCCACCACGTTCACGAACCGGATCCGCAGGTCGGCGAAGAGCTCCCGGAGCAGCGCCACGGCGGCGAGCGCCTCCTGCGTCGGAACGTCCCCGCAGCTCGCCATCACGACGTCCGGCTCCTCGCCGGCGTCGGTGCTCGCCCAGTCCCAGAGCCCGATGCCCTTGGTGCAGTGACGCACGGCCGCGTCCATGTCGAGGTACTGGGGGTGGTCCTTCTTGTCCGCGACGATCACGTTCACGTCGTTCGTGGTGCGCAGGCAGTGATCCGCCACGGAGAGGAGGCAGTTCGCGTCCGGCGGCAGATAGATCCGCGTCACGCTCGGACTCTTGTTCACCACCAGGTCGAGGAAGCCGGGGTCCTGGTGCGTGAAGCCGTTGTGGTCCTGGCGCCAGACCGTCGACGTGATGAGCAGGTTCAGCGAGGGCACCGGCAGCCGCCAGGCCAGGTCTTCCGCCATGTCGAGCCACTTCGCGTGCTGGTTGAACATCGAGTCGATCACGTGAACGAAGGCTTCGTACGTGGAGAAGAAGCCGTGCCGCCCCGTGAGCAGATAGCCCTCGAGCCAGCCTTCGAGCGTGTGCTCCGAGAGCATCTCCATCACGCGGCCGTCGGGAGCGAGGTGCCCTCCGTCCGCATCCTCGGGCAGGCGTTCCGCGAGCCAGGTCTTCGCGCTCGCCTCGTACACCGCGTCGAGGCGGTTCGAGCTCGTCTCGTCGGGGCCGAAGACGCGGAAGTTCGTCGGATTCAGCGTGAGGACGTCGCGCAGCAGGTTGCCGAGCGGACGCGTGTTGCCGACGCGGCGCCTGCCGGGGTGCTCGACGGCCACCGCGTAGTCGCGGAACCCGGGGAGCCGGAGCGGGCGCACGTGCTGCCCCCCGTTCGCGTGCGGATTCGCGCTCATGCGCCGGGCCCCGCTCGGCGCGAGCGCCCGGAGCTCGGGCACGAGCCGGCCGCTCTCGTCGAAGAGCTCCTCGGGCCGATAGCTCCGCAGCCACGCCTCGAGCTGCGCGAGGTGGCGCGGGTTCTCGCGGACCTCGGCCAGCGGCACCTGATGGGAGCGCCACGTGCCCTCGACGCGCTTGCCGTCGACCTGCTCCGGACCCGTCCAGCCCTTCGGGCTCCGCAGCACGACCATCGGCCAGCGCGCCCGCACCGCGCGCCCGCTCCGGCGCGCCTCGTCCTGGATCGCGTGGATCTCGCGCACGCAGCGCTCGAGCGTCTCCGCCATCGCGGCGTGCATCTTCTCGGGGTCGTCGCCCTCGACGAAGTACGGCGTCCAGCCGGTGCCGCGGAACAGGCTCTCGAGCTCGTCGTGCGAGATGCGCGCGAGGAGCGTCGGGTTCGCGATCTTGTAGCCGTTCAGGTGCAGGATCGGGAGCACGGCGCCGTCGCGCACCGGGTTCAGGAACTTGTTCGAGTGCCACGCCGTCGCGAGGGCGCCGGTCTCGGCCTCGCCGTCCCCCACCACGACGGCCACGAGCAGATCCGGGTTGTCGAACGCGGCGCCGAAGCCGTGCGCGAGGCTGTAGCCGAGCTCGCCGCCCTCGTGGATCGAGCCCGGCGTCTCGGGCGTGCAGTGGCTGCCGATCCCGCCCGGGAACGAGAACGCCTTGAAGAAGCGACGCAGTCCGTCGAGGTCCTCGCCCTTGTCGGGGTAGATCTCGCCGTACGTGCCCTCGAGCCAGGCCGGCGCGAGCACACCGGGCGCACCGTGGCCGGGGCCGGCGATGAAGATGGCGTCGAGGTCGTGGCGGCGGATCAGGCGGTTCATGTGCACGTACACGAACGAGAGCCCGGGGCTCGAGCCCCAGTGGCCGAGCAGGCGCCGCTTCACGTGCTCGGCGCGCAGCGGCTCGCGCAGCAGCGGGTTGTCCTGGAGGTAGATCATCCCGACCGCGAGGTAGTTGCAGGCGCGCCAGTAGGCGTCGATCCGCCGGAGCTCTTCGTGGGAGATCGGCTCCGGCGCCCTCGGCAGCTGGCTCATTTCTTCTCTCCATCCTGTCGTTTCTAGAAAGCGCGGCCCGCGCGGCTCCCGGCTCGTCGCGCCGCGCGATGCGGTGCGGCACGAGCCTTGCTCTCTGCACGAGTCGAGCCGAAATGACGACCTCGCTCGAGCATACCGCCGTGGCCCGGGCCGGCAGCGAGCGGCGGGCGGCACGCCCGCCGCTGGTGGAGACGCCGCTGCTCGCCGCGCTGCGGAAGGCGGGTACGCAGCACGTCTGGGCGGACACCGCCGACGTCGACGAGCTCGGCGCGCTGCTCGACACCGGAGACGGGATCCTGCGCGAGGTCGACGGCAACACCGCGAACCAGCCGCTCGTCGCGAAGGTCGTCGCCCGCTACGTCGGCGCAGGCGAGCCGCGCACGTGGGCGCGCGAGCTCGAGGCGGCCCGCGCGCTCCCCCGGCCGGAGCTCGTGGCGCTCGTCTACGCGATCCTGTGTGGCCGCATCGGCAACGACATGGCGGCGGCGTTCGGCGCGGGGCGCCCCTGGGAGACGAGCCTCCAGCTCCACATGAGCCTCGTCTCGGAGCCCGAGCGGGCGCGGCGCATCGGGCGCCTGCAATACCGCATGGCGCCTTCCGGGCTCGTGAAGGTGCCCTTCGCGCCGGACGCGCCGGATTGCCTGCTGGTGGCGCGGGACCTCGAGCGGGCGGGCATCCCCGTGAACCTCACCTCGACCTTCTCCGCGCGGCAGGCGGTCGTCGCGGCGCTCTTCGCGAACGTCGCGCGCACGAACGTCTTCATGGGAAGGCTGAACCAGGGCTTCGAGGCGAAGCTCCTCGGCGAGCACGTCGATCTCGAGGCGCAGCGCGCGCTGGTGAGACTGCGCCGGGAAGACGGCGTCCGGACGCAGCTCATCGTCGCGAGCCTGCGGGAGTGGCAGAGCCTCGTGCGCGTGGCCGGCTGCGACGTGTTCACGGCGCCCTGCGCGGTGCTCCGCGGCTTCCTCGAGCAGGACGAGATCGCGCCCGAGCAGATCGAGTCGCGGCTCGAGAGCTCCTACGAGGACGCGCTCGGCGTGTCCGACGAGGTGATGGCGCGGCTCGGCCCGGCCCGCATCGCGCGCCTCTGGCGGGTCGAGCCCGAGCTCGTCGAGCTGCTCCGCGAGCTGCGCAGCGCGCACGTCCCGGACGGCGAGGCGCTACGCCGCCGCTTCGAGGCCGCCGGCTTCGGCGACCTCTTCCACGCGCCGGCGCGCGCCGAGCGCGAGGAGATCGAGCGCGACAAGCTGCCCCGCCGCGACGGGACGCTGCTCGGCCGGATCGCGCTCGACACGCACCTGAGCCTCCTCGCGAACGCGGACTTCGCCCGCGCCCAGCGCGAGATCGACGCGCAGCTCGAGCGGCACCTCGACGGAAGGGCGTAGCTCGAGCGCACCATCCGGGTTCCGGCCGCCGGAGACCGGTTCCGGCGGAGGCGCATCACCCGATTCTTGCGCCGGAGCCGGGACCGGTCTCCGGCGGCCTCTTCCCGACAGCGGAGACCATGCACGTGTCCGGCTGCGGCCACGGCGGCCTGCACTAGCGTCGGGCGGGGAGTCGCCGGATGCGGATCGCCGTGCTGAACGCGGGGACGGGCACCGTGAAGCTCGCGCTCGTCGAGGTCGCGCGCGGCGCCTCGCGGCTCCTGCTCCGCGAGACGGTCGAGCGGGCGGAGGACGAGCCGTCCGAGACGGCCGTGCTCGCCGCGCTCGCGCGCCTGCCGCGTGGCGACGCGGGGGCCGTCGCGCATCGCGTCGTGCACGGCGGCAGCGAGTTCGTGCGGGCGGTCCGGCTCGACGACGCGGTCGAGCGCGCCCTCGAGGCGCTCGTGGTCCTCCCGGAGCAAGCGCGCGTCTGCGGCCGGCATGGGCGGCCGGCCCCACTTGCGGCCAGGCCCCAAGGCC
>Ga0075326_1000327_pt1 | contig 10065 bp, 6 predicted proteins | sample MayberrySE_Catta_3_FD_120052 | JGI IMG/M metagenome (GOLD analysis project Ga0075326, IMG submission 120052) | Natural and restored wetland microbial communities from the San Francisco Bay, California, USA, that impact long-term carbon... | ecosystem: Environmental > Terrestrial > Soil > Wetlands...
AACCTGTTTCGAGTCCCGGCGTCGCGCATCCTGATCGATCTCCTGACCGACTCCGGCACGGGCGCGATGTCCTCCGAGCAGTGGGCCGGGGTCATGCGTGGCGACGAGTCCTACGCGGGAGCACGATCGTGGTATCGGTTCGAGGCCCGCGTTCGCGAGCTGACAGGGTTTCGCCACATCATTCCGACCCACCAGGGTCGCGCCGCGGAGCGGATCCTGTTCTCCTGTCTGGGCGTGACCGGACGTGTCGTGGTGAGCAACACCCATTTCGACACGACGCGCGCGAACGTCGAGTATCTGGGCGGGACGGCCGTCGACATCCCCACTCCTGAGGCCCTGGTCCCCTCCGAGGACCATCCCTTCAAGGGCAACGTCGACCTCGCGGCCCTGGAGCGTCTGTTGCGTGGAGAGCGCGGCGAGGTCGCGTGCGTCATCGTGACGATCACCAACAACTCGGGCGGCGGGCAGCCGGCTTCCATGGCCAACCTGCGCTCCGCGAGCGCCCTGTGCCGCAGATACCGGGTGCCGTTCTACCTCGACGCCTGTCGCTTCGCCGAGAACGCCTACTTCATCAAGCTGCGCGAGGAGGGGTACGGGGAGCGCAGCGTCGAGTCGATCGCGAACGAGATGTTCTCCCTGGCCGACGGCGCGACGTTCAGCGCCAAGAAGGACGGGCTGGCCAACATCGGCGGGTTCCTCGCGTCGAACGACGATTCTCTCGCGCAGCAGGAGGAGCAGCTCCTGATCTTGACCGAGGGCTTTCCGACCTATGGGGGCCTCGCGGGCCGCGATCTGGAGGCGATCGCCATAGGGTTGCGCGAGGTCGTGCAGGAGGAGTACCTGCGCTACCGGCTGGCTTCGACGCGCTATCTCGGCGAGGGGCTCGCGAGCCTGGGCATCCCCATCGTCCGCCCTCCCGGCGGGCACGCGGTGTACATCGACGCCGGCAGCTTCCTGCCGCACATCCCGCCGCGGCAGTTTCCGGGACAGGCGCTGGCCTGTGCGTTCTATCTGGAGGGCGGCATCCGCGGCGTCGAGATCGGAACCCTGATGTTCGGCGGGAGCGATCCGTCGAGCGGCGAGGACCGAGTGGCGGCCCTGGAACTGCTGCGGCTCGCGATTCCACGCCGTGTCTACACGCAGAGCCATATGGACTACGTGGTCGAGGTCGCCGCGGAGGTCGCCACGCTGCGCGAGCGGCTCGGCGGGTTCAGGATCGTCGAGTCGGTGCCGCACCTGCGCCACTTCTCGGCGCGGCTCGAGCCGCTCGGACCTGGGGCGGCGGAAGGAGCGGCCGGCGCCGTCGATGATTCGGCGGTGTTCGGCAAGCCCGTTCCGTAGGTTCTCGATCCTCCCCTGCCCGGCGTCGGACTCCGAGTCCGAATCGCCGCCGTGTCTTACAATCCCCGCCCATGAAGATCGTGGTGTGCGTCAAGCAGGTTCCGAACCTCGCCGCGATCCGGTTCGACAGCGCGAGGAAGACGATCGTGCGCGAGGGCGTGCCGCTCGAGGTCAGCTCGTTCGACGTCCGCGCGCTGCTCGCGGCCGTCGAGCTCGCGAAGGAAGCCGAAGGGGACGGAGAGGTCGTGGCGCTCACGATGGGCCCGCCGCAGGCGGCGCAGGCGCTCACGCACTGCCTCGCGCTCGGCGCCGGCCGCGCCGTGCACCTGTGCGACCCTGCGTTCGCCGGCGCGGACACCCTCGCGACCGCTCATGCCCTGGCGGCCGCGATCCGGCGCGAAGGCGCGGGCCTGGTGCTGTGCGGTCGATTCAGTGTGGACGCCGAGACCGCGCAGGTCGGACCGGAGATCGCGGAGCTTCTCGGCTGGCCGCAGGTCACCGCAGCGCGAAGCGTCTCCCTGAACTCAGACCGCACGGGAGCGACCGTCGTCCGGGAGACCGACGAGGGGAGCGAGACCGTGGAGGTCTCCCTCCCGTTCGTCCTCACCGCCACCGAGGACCTCGCTCCCGAACGCTTCCCGGCGCGCAAGGACCGCGAGGCCGCCAAGGCGAAGCCGGTCGAGGCGCTCACCGCGGCCGACCTCGGTGGCGACCTCGCGCGCTTCGGCGCACGCGGCTCACCGACAGCGGTGCGCGAGATCGTGACCCTCGAGGCGAAGCGCCGCTGCCGCTTCGTGGCCGGCGTCGACGAGCTCGTCGCCGCGCTGCGCGGGGAGGGACTCTTCGGAACGTGGAAGCGCCCGGGGCCGGCGGCACCGGTGCTGCCGCCCCCGGGCCGCGCCACCCGCACCGACCGCTCCGTCCTCGTGGTCGGCGAGATCCTCGGCGGACGCGTGCGCCGCGTCACGCTCGAGCTGCTCGGCAAGGCGGCGGAGCTCGCGGCCAAGCTCGGAGGCGAGGTCGCCGCGATCGCGATCGGCCACGACGTCGCCCGCCACGCGGCCACCCTCGCCGCCCACGGCGCCGACCGCATCTTCGTCGCCGACGCTGCGCACCTGGCTCCATTCGCCGTCGAGCCGCACGCGGAGATCCTGGCGCGCGTCCTCGCCGAGCGCCGACCCCACAGCGTCCTGTTCGGATCGACCTCGATGGGCCGCGACCTCGCGCCGCGTGTCGCCGCGCGCCTCGGCCTGGGACTCACCGGCGACTGCCTCGACCTCGCGATCGACGACGCCGGCAACCTCGTGCAGTACAAGCCCGCATTCGGCGGGAGCATCGTCGCGCCGATCCTCTCCCGCACCTTTCCGCAGATGGCGACGGTGCGGCCCGGGATGCTCCAGGCCGCCCGCGCCGACGTGCGGCGCCGCGCGAACATCGTCGCGGTCCGCGCCGGCACCGCGGAAGCGCGCGCGAGGGTGGTGTCCGTCTCCCGCGACGCGGATGGAGAGGCGGCGGAGCTCGACTCGGCGGAGATCGTGGTCGGCTTCGGCATGGGAGTGGGCGGTCCGGAGAACCTGGGGCCGATCCGCGAGCTGGCGCGGCTCCTGCGGGCGCCGCTCGCGACCACGCGCAACTGCTGCGACAAGGGTTGGCTTCCCCGCCAGCACCAGGTCGGCCTCACGGGGCGCGCGATCGCGCCGCGGCTGTACTTCGCGATCGCCATTCGCGGCGCGTTCGAGCACACCGTCGGAATCCGCAAGGCCGGCCTCGTCGTCGCGATCAACCGCGACGAGCGGGCGGGCATCTGGGACTCCGCGGACCTCGGAATCAAGGGCGACTGGAATGCCGTCGTCCCCGCCCTGACCGCCGCGCTGGCCGTGTAGCCGGCGTCAGGAGTCGGTCTGCGACCGCGCTCGACCGTCCGGCTCCAGGAGCTGCGACTGGGGCGGCGGCGTCGCGTTCCGCGCGGCGCGACTGTCCTCGCGAAAGTGACACCCGCGGCTGGTCGTGTTGCGGAGCGCCCCACGGGCCACGATCAGACCCGCCTGCACAGCGTTGCGCAGCCCGATCAGACCGTCGCTGAGCCGCGCCTGGCGGTAGAAGCCCTCGACGTTGAGCCACAGATGGCGCAGCTCGCGCACCGCGCGATCGAGCCGGGGAGCGTTGCGCACCAAACCGACGTAGTGCCACATGACGTTGCGAATCGTCTGCATGTCGCCCTGGATCAGGGCCGGGTCGGCGTCGTGGGTCAAGCCCGTGTCGTCCCACGCGGGGACCGCGGCGTCCGCGACGGCGGGTCGCGACTCGGCGCGGCGACGGACGTCCTCGGCGGCACGCGCCCCCCACACGAGTCCCTCGAGCAGCGAGGTGCTCGCCAGGCGATTCGCTCCGTGCACGCCGGTGCACGCCACTTCCCCGACGGCGTAGAGTCCCGGGATCGACGTCCGGCCCCACAGGTCGACGAGCACGCCGCCGCAGAAATAGTGGGCCGCGGGCACGACCGGGATCGGCTGAGACGTGATGTCGACCTTGTGCGCCAGGCAGCGCGCGTAGATGTGGGGGAACCGCTCTCGAATCTGAGCGGGCGTCCCGTGCGACGCGATGTCGAGCAGCACGAACGGGTAGTCGTTGGCCAGCATCTCCCAGTAGATCGCCCGCGCGACGACGTCCCGCGGCGCGAGGTCCTTCCACTTCGAGGCGTAGCGATCCATGAACGGCTCGCCCAGCGGCGAGAGCAGCACGCCGCCTTCGCCTCGGACCGCCTCGCTGATCAAGAACTTGGTCGTCCCCGGCATGTGGAGCGTGGTCGGGTGGAATTGAACGTACTCGGCATTCGCCACCCGGGCGCCGGCGCGATCCGCCATGGCGAGGCCGTCACCGCGCGCTCCGGCCGGGTTGCTGGTGTTGAGGAAGATCTGTCCGAGCCCGCCGGTGGCGAGCACCGTGTGGCGAGCCACGATCGGCTCGACCCGGGCACGGCGATGGTCCAGGACGTACGCGCCGTGACACTCCGGCGACCCGTAGACCGCCAGGGGGTCGAGCGCGTGGTGCGGGAAGGTGAGCAGGTCGACGGCGGTGTGAGCCGCGAGCAGCTCGACGTTCGGCCGTCCCGCAAGGCATGCGAGCAAGCCGTTCATGATCGCCCGGCCGGTCGTGTCCCCGACGTGCAGGATGCGCCTGCGGGAATGGGCCGCCTCGAGGCCGAGGACCGGCCGGCCGTCCCGGTCGCGATCGAACTCGAGCCCCGCGACGCCCTCCAGGATCTCTCGAAGGCGGCGCACCCCCTCGTCGGCGAGAACGCGAACCGCGGGCGGGTACGACAGCCCGGCTCCCGCCTGCAGGATGTCCTCGGCCAGGAGGTCGGGCGTATCGTCGGGGCCGACGCCCACGATGCCTCCCTGGGCGTAGCTCGAGTTGGAATCCGCCGGGTCCTTCGCCGACGTGATCACGGTCACGTGCCGCTCGCGATCGCGCGACAGCTCGAGGGCCGCGGTGGCGCCCGCGATGCCGCATCCGATGACCAGCGTGTCGGTCCGCATTCGACCCTCAGCCGATCTCGATCATCCGGCGGAGCGAGCGCTCGGCGCGCACGCGAATCTCCTCGGGAACCTCGATGCGGTAGCGCGAGAGGCGCAGGGACTCGAGCGTGTCCTCCAAGGTGATCTCGTTCATGTGCGGGCAGCGCACGCTGCACAGCCGCAACATCTCCTTGCCGCGGTTCGCGGCGGCGATGTTGTCCCCCATGGCGCACTCGGTCAGGAGCAGGTAGCGCGGAGCGTCGGACCGCTCCACGTAGCGGATCATCGCGTTGGTGCCGCCCGAGAAATCGGCGGCCTCGACGACCTCGGGACTGCACTCCGGGTGGGCAAGGATGACGACGTCGGGGAACTGGCGGCGGACGTTCTCGATGTCGGCGACCTCGAACTTCTCGTGGACCTCGCACCGTCCCTTCCAACCGATCATTTGAACGTCCAGGTCGGTCTCGGCTTCGTCGGGCGGTCCGGTCAGGGCCGGGAAGACGATGTGCTTACCGGTCTCGCGGGCGACGTTGCGCGCCAGGTATTCGTCGGGGACGAAGATGACGGTCTCGCTCTCCAGGGAATCGACCACGGCGTTCGCGTTGCTCGACGTGCAGCACACGTCCACCTCGGCCTTGACCTCGGCGTAGGTGTTCACGTAGGCGACCACCGGCACACCAGGATACCGGCTCCTTAGCGCCCGGATGTCCGCGGCCGTGATGCTCGACGCCAGGGAGCAGCCCGCGCGCTCCGCCGGCAACAGGACGGTCTTCGAGGGGCTCAGGATCTTGGCGGTCTCGGCCATGAAGCGCACCCCGCAGAACACGATCACGTCCTTGTCGGTGACCGCCGCTTTGCGACTGAGATCCAGGGAGTCCCCGGTGAAGTCGGGAACGGAGTGGAACAGGGCCGGCTCCATGTAGTTGTGCGCCAGGATCACGGCGTTCGACGCGGCCTTGAGGCGCAGCACCTCGGAAGCCACCTCGGCCTTGGCGCGCAGCTCGAAGTCGGGCACGACGTCGCCGAGCTTCGCTTTCAGGGAGCGGTAGATCTCTTCCGCCGACATGGCGCTCCTCGCGGTGGCGGATGGAGCCTCCTGCCGACCGTATTGTGATCGATATCCGCCGCCACTTCCAGGGCGCGGCCCGTGCCGGGAGCCGGGCTCCTAGTGTCCGAGTCGGAACGGCAGGTCGGCCATCGCGGCCGCGACCCGCTTTTCGTAGGCCGGACTCTCCACGCTGCGCCTCATGCGGTCGCTCACCGGAAGGACCATCGGAGCCGGTTGCCATCGCACGCTCTCTCCGGTCCGGTCGTCCACGACGCGCCCCGCCTCCACGGCGCGGGCGGCCTCGACGAGCGGGAGGGCGCCGAGCACGGCGCGCATCGATCGGAAACGCGCCTCGTCCGCCGGATCGAGGAACCGCAGGCGACGGGGGGACTGCGCGGCGAGGTGGTAATGGGACGGCGAGAACACGAGCCCGTCGAGGCCGACTCGCTCGCACAGCACGATCAGCACCGAGACGACGTCCTTGAGCATGCCGAGACCCGGGTGATTCTGTCCCGGGAGACGCTCGCGCTCGCTGGTGAAAGCGGCGCGCGGGTTCTGGAGCATCAGCCACTCCACGCGCAGCAGCGCCATCATGGGCGCCGTGGTGCCGTCGCGCCGAACGCGCAGCTCCATGAGCGCCTCGTCGCGTTCGCTCTCCCCGAACACGCGGATCGTCTGGCCGGCGTGGTCGTCGAGGTCGAGCTCGACGCGCAACCACTCGAAGCCGAGCGCCCGAAGGCGCTCGAACAGACCGTAGCGCTCGAGCGCCAGCTCGATGCCGTGCTTCGAGTAGTAGCCGAGCAGACGGCTCGAGCGCGCAGGACCGGGCAGGGACCCGAGCACGTCCTCGTCCGTGAGCTCCCAGTCGTCGCCGCGGTCCCGCACCAGCTCCTCGGGGCCCAGGGTGCGCGACAGGTCCCGGTAGCGCGCCAGCGTGAGCTCCTCGGTCGGCGGCGGCTCGATGTCGCCTCCGCTCAGGACCCACGCGAAGAACCGAGCGCTGTACCGCCATGCCGAGCGCCCGTAGCCGCCCGCGAGGAGGACGACCATCGCGGCGTCGCAGCCGTTCCCGCGCACGTGGGAGACCACGAAGCGATCGCGGGCGAGCATGCCGTCGGCGGTCACGACCCAGTTGCCGAGGCGATCGTCGGCGGCCGGATCGGCTCCCGCGAGGTAGAACACCAGACCGGGCCGGACCTCGGCGAGAACCGGCACGAGGTGCCGCTCGAGGACCTGCAGGTACTCGGCGTCGCGCACGCCGTCGCCCAGGGCGACGCTGGTCGAGCCCCGCGCTTCCGGCGGTCCCAGGTCGCGGTTGTGGATCGAGAACGTGTGCACCGTGGGATCGTTGGCGAAGATCGCCCGCGTCCCGTCACCGTCGTGCAAATCCAGATCGACGACGAGGATCGGAGCATGAAAGCCGCGCGCCCTGTGCTCGGCGACGGCGACGGCGACGTCGTTGAACACGCAGAATCCCGACCCGCGATCGGACGACGCGTGGTGGAAGCCTCCGCCCAGATGGAGCGCGATGCCTGCCCGCGACAGCGCCATGCCTGTGGCCAGCATCGTCCCCCCCACCGCCAGCTTGTGGGTCTCGACGAAGGTGTCGCGCTGCGCGCTCGTAATAGGAAAGCCCACGACCGGCAGCAAGGCCGCCGGTTGCTCCAGCGAGCCGAGGTACTCGTCGGTGTGCACGCGGCGCAGGGCGCTGAGCGGCGCGGCATCCGGGCGGTGGATCATTCGCCGCGACGCGATCCCCTCGGAGAGCAGGAAGGTCAGGATGCGTCTCGCCCGCTCGTGGTCGTGCTCCGCGATCGCGAGCTCCGTGCCGTACTCCGCGTGATAGACGATCGTGGTGTTCCCGGAAGGTCGAACGGCTCGCAGCCAGCGGCGGAGCGCTCCGGGGATCATCGAGCTCGGGCCGGATCCGCGACGAGGGCCCACATCCCGGTCTACGACGCGTGCGGGCCTTCCGGGCCGACCGGCAGGGTGACCGTCACGGTCGTGCCGCGACCCGGGGCGCTGTCCACCTCGATCTCGCCGTGGTGCGCGTCGACGACCTGCTTCGTGATCGCGAGCCCCAGGCCGGTCCCGCGGTTCTTGGTGGTGAAGAACGGCTCGAAGATCCGCTCGCGGTGCTCGTCGGCGATTCCCGGCCCGCGGTCGGAGATCGCGATGCGGCATCGCCCGTTCCCGGCCGCGGCACGGACCCGAATCCGGCCGCTCCCTCCCATGGCCTGCGCCGCGTTGAGGAGCAGATTCAGGAACAGGTCCTTGAGCATCTCCGCATCACCCAGAAGAGTCACGTCTTCCGCCGACACGTCGACCTCGACGTTCTGAAGCGTCGGATCGCGCGACAGCAGCGCCGCGGTCTCTTTCAACACCACCGGGATCTTGACCCTCCCGACCCGCGGAGCCCGGGGACGCGAGAACTGCAGGACGTCCTGCACTCTGCGGTTCAGCGTCTCGATGCGCTTCAGGATGTTGGCGATCACCTCGCGGTCCTGGCTGTCGCTCGGGAGCCGTCCACCGATGATCTCGACGGCCCCCGCGATTCCCGCCAGCGGGTTCTTGACCTCGTGCGCGACCACCGCCGCCATGCGTCCGACGGCGGCGAGCGCTTCCTGCTGGCGCAGCTCTTCCTGCGCCCGCTTGCGCTCCGTGATGTCGCTTCGGATCGCGAGATACCGATACGGCCTGCCCTCGGCATCCAGGAACGGCACGATGGTCGTGTCCACCCAGTAAAAGTGCCCGGCCTTGGCTCGATTGCGGATCTCGCCGCGCCACACCGCGCCTTGCTGGATCGTCTGCCACAGGCCGCGGATGAACTCCTTGGGATGGTGACCCGAGTTCAAGATGCGGTGGTCGCGGCCCAGGAGCTCCGCGCGCGAGTACCCGCTGATCTCGCAGAACTTGTCGTTCGCGTACTGGATGATGCCCTGGGCGTCGGTGATCGCCACGATCACGGCCTGGTCGAGCCCGTGCTTGATGTCGGCGAGCTCCTGCTCGGACCGCTTGCGCTCGGTGATGTCCTCGCCGGAGCTGAGCGTCCCCACGATCCGGCCCGAGTCGTCCTGGAGCACGGTGTTGTGCCACGCGATCAGCCGTTCCTCGCCCGCGCCGTCGAGGATCGGGTTCTCGAAGGTCTCGACCGCGACCGACTCTCCGGCCATCAAGCGCCCGTGGACCTCGGCCAGCCGCTCCCGCAGCCTGGCCGGGACGAACGACTCGAACCAGTTCTTGCCCACGATGTCGTCGCGGTCGCGTCCCAGGATCTCGCACCCCTTGCGGTTGATGCGCTCGACTCGGCCGCGCGCGTCCAGCACGACGACGGCGACCTGGGCCAGGTCGAGGTAGTCCAAACCGGAATCCTGGACTGTGGACACGCTCGGGATCGTATCCCAAGCGCCGGAAGGGCCGCAAACCGCCGGTGCGCGGTACGGTTCTTGCTTTCAGTGACCTCCCAGGGGCACTTTCCGAGTTCTGGCGAGCGGAGGTTCATCGTGTCCCGGGCTTGCATCCTGGTGGTCGACGACGAGAAGCTGATCCGCTGGTCGCTCAAGGAGCGGCTCGAAGCGGCCGGCTACCGGGTCATCGAGGCCGAGAGCGGCGGCCAGGCGCTTCAACTGTTCGACACCGAGGTGGATCTGGTCCTGCTCGACCTCCGGCTCCCGGACGTCGACGGCCTGTCGGTCCTCAAGCGCACCCAGGTCCTGCGTCCAGGCGCGCCCGTGATTCTCATGACCGCTTACGGGACGCCGGAGACGCTCCGTGAGGCGCTCGCGAGCGGAGCGCGCCGCGTCGTGAGCAAGCCGTTCAATTTCGACGAGATGCTGCGGGTCATCACGGACGCCCTGCCGTCGGCCGCCTCGCACCCCAACCGCTTGTCCTGAGTCCGGGCCCGTCATCCCCCTCGGGCCTCGTAGCACGGGCCGGATGGTATATTGGCCCGGTCATGACGATACCCACCGTTTTGGTCGTCGATGACGAAGCGTTGCTGAGGTGGTCGCTGCGCGAGCGGCTCGCCCAGGCCGGGTACCGGGTGCTGGAGGCGGAGACCGGGCAGGCGGCCCTCGATCGGCTCCAGGAGGGCGTGGATCTGGTCCTGCTGGACTTTCGCCTTCCGGATACGGACGGCCTGGACCTGCTGAAGAAGAT
>Ga0075326_1000328_pt1 | contig 10038 bp, 9 predicted proteins | sample MayberrySE_Catta_3_FD_120052 | JGI IMG/M metagenome (GOLD analysis project Ga0075326, IMG submission 120052) | Natural and restored wetland microbial communities from the San Francisco Bay, California, USA, that impact long-term carbon... | ecosystem: Environmental > Terrestrial > Soil > Wetlands...
CGTGGGTGCGAAAGCGTCCTTAGTCCTGGTGCCTGCGCTTTCCACGACTCGCCCCTTCGTTCTCCGGGCGCGCCACACTCAATAGCTCACGTCCGTCAATCTGATCCTATCTACAATTGTTTCCGATTTTTGTTTCCAACCCCAGAAGTCCTCTTTTTTTTCTTGGACCTGCGCGACGAGCCTGGCGGCGGCATCTTGTGTGCTATTGTCTGCGGGCCTACGCCGAACAAGAGCCACGTCGGCGCGATATTGAACTGTTCGCACAAGGTGACCATCGACGTGACGTGCTGTGTCTGTAACCCGCGCTCAAGCCGACACCAGACGCTAGGACTCAAGTTATACTCGCGGCAAAAAAGCGCGCAGGCCAAAGCCGAGCTGATTTCGCGCTTGACGTAGCCGTCGGCCCATTTTTTCTGGAGAGTAGCCCTTCATAAGAAGCTCAATCCGGTGAGCCGTTGGGACTATGTTGGCGCTGCGCGATCTCGCGCGTACTCTCTCGCTCTTCAATCCATTGGGTGAATTGGCTTTCACGGACGCGCCACTGTCCGCCGACCTTGAAAGCGGGGAATTGGCTAAGCCGAATCATGCGTTCTACCGTCCGCGTGGATACATGCAGCAACTCGGCAGCCTGCCGGAGAGTGAGAAAACGGAAAGGCTCGCGATCATTTTCCATATAGGATTTCCAGCTACGAGCAATGCCAATGCCATGACACAACTTGGACGGTTTTGGAAAACTCTGGAGGTATTAACCCATCACATCCCTGACCGGTGCCGACCTCACTAGAAAATTTTACCGGCCCCGCGGAACGCCGGTGTAGAGAAGGAAATCCGATGTGGTGAACAGAAGCGCTTGAGGTTTGTTAAATCCGGCCTTGTCTTCCATCCAGCTATTTTTGCTTGTGGACTGGAACGGATTCGAATCCAAAGTTTGGATTCGAATCCCTACGGGAGTGCTACATTGCGATCGTTGGTCACGGGGAACGTCGTCAAAGGCACATTGACGATTTCGCCCCAACCTCGCCCTGCCTGGTATGTAGCACGTAGTTCTTGGACGCGAAATCTTTCTGCCGGTCCAGTGAGAAAGGCAGTCGGCTGAGCAATCTAAAAACGGGTAAAACGGGAGAAATTTTTCCAGCCGCGAAATGGCTAGGTTGACTGATCTAAAGACGATGTAACGGATAGATTGTTGCGCCTATTAAGGGGCCGCGATTTGCGGGCGCTAGCTAAGAGACTGCCAAAATGCTTTTGCCAGGTCCAACCACTTTTTAGCTTAAATTCCTTTAAATATTCATCTAATAAAAACTGCGCTTCTTCTTCCGAAATAAGCCCGTTTGTTCGTGCCGCCGCTATTGACTTTCCCCAAATCCGCATCTCCAATTCCTTCCTGTTCACCGTTGCCTCCAAGTTTTAAATCCGCTCTATCTATCACGTTTGTGCAATAAAGCAAACACCGCCGGGACAACCGGTAAAGGGCATCTCTGATTTGGTCATTTCGGCAAAAGCTTACCGAGCAGCGCCGTCGCGCATGGTTCGTGGCAAACGGACAAGCAAGGGGTAACGACCAACACGGCAGAGCGGAAACGATCTTTTCACAATCACCGACCTCAACATCTCTAACAAACCCAACAACGGTTCGGGACTGGAACCGTAACGAAAATCGCCCGAAGAGACACGGTTATTTGTCTTGTAATCGCAGTCGATTATGCGAGAAATATTATGCGGAGCCGCGCTGCCGGGGTATTGGTAATCTGGCGCCGCCTCGAATCATTCTTTCGGAAGCAAAGTTCGTTCATGACGCTAAGAGGAAATACACCGATCAAGGTCGTTGCCGGCCTGATCTATCGAGACGGACGACTGTTGGTCTGCCAACGGCGTTCCGACGCCGCTTTTCCGCTGAAATGGGAGTTTCCCGGCGGCAAAGTGGAAGGAGGGGAGACGGAACTCGCCGCTCTGACGCGAGAGCTATACGAGGAGTTGGCCATCGAAGTCCGCAAGGCCAAGTTTTTTTGTGAGCATGATCATTCTTATCCGAAAGGTCCGACAGTATCGCTGCGTTTTTACAATGTCTCTGATTTTGAAGGCGAACCGCAAAATTTGGTATTCGAACGGATTTCATGGCGCAAATTATCGGATCTGGAGCAGCTGGATTTTCTCGACGGCGACCGCCCTTTGATTGCAGAGCTCACAGCGATCGACGGAGCCGCGTTGCTGGGAAGATAATTTGTTGTTTCTCTTCTCCTGATCGAGTTTTTGCCGAAGTTGCGCCGTGCAATTGACAGCCATTATCGCTGCGGCTATCCTAGGCAGGTTTTGAAAAGCCGCGGGATGTTCATCCGGAAATCGATTTATAGCGTTGCGATCGTTGCGCTCTTGCTCGCGACGGCAACAGCTGCATTTGCCGATGTCTACGCTTACAGAGACCGAAATGGCGTCATGACATTTACCAACGTTCCTACTCATGGCGGGTTTCGCCGGGTGCTGAGAGACCCAAAGCGCCCCATAGCATCGGCGGCTTTCAAACCTTCTTACGATGCTCTCATTCGCACGGCTTCGGACCGCTATAACATCGACGCTGACCTGATCCGCGCCGTGATCAAAACCGAGTCGGACTTCGACGCTACCGCGCGCTCGCGGAAGGGTGCCATGGGGCTGATGCAGCTCATGCCGGACACTGCGCGTTTTCATAACGTCAGCGACGCTTATAATCCGGAAGAAAATGTCGAGGGTGGAGTGCGGCATCTAAGAATGCTGCTTGATCGCTATCGGGGCGATCTCGAGCTTTCTCTGGCGGCGTATAACGCCGGCAGCGGGGCGGTTGAAAAACATCGGGGTATTCCGCCGTTTTCCGAAACCAGAGAATACGTCCGCCGCGTGCTGCACGTTTACAGTTCTTACCGGGGCGAGGCCTTGCAGATTTCCAGCCCGGTTCGGCAGTAGATGGCACAAGCCATCGCAAGCAGAGTCTCCCGTGGTTTGTACTTTTCCCAATCTCTTAAGCTTGTTTCGAATCCTGATTATCCCTGTCCTGGTCTATTTGCTAACTTTTCCAGATCGGTGGTCATCGCTGCTTGCCGCGGCGCTCTTTTTAGTGGCCTCAGTGACCGATTATTTTGACGGTTACCTGGCCCGGCGCAACAAAAGTGTTTCCGACGTCGGCAAGATTCTCGATCCGCTTGCGGATAAATTGATGGTCGCGTCGGCTCTGATCATGTTGGCCGCTATCGACCGGCCCCAGGAGCCGAGCGTGCCGGCCTGGCTGGTCGTCTTGGTTTTGGCGCGTGAGACGGCCGTGACGGTGCTGCGCGGCATCGCCCTGAGCGAGGGGATCGTGATCCAGGCGGAGACTCTCGGCAAATACAAATTCATTTTACAGGCTTACGCCGTGGTCGGATTGCTGGTGCACTATCGATATTGGGGCCTGGATTTCTTTGCCGCCGGGATGTACTTCCTCGTGCTGTCGTCGGCGATCGCGCTGTGGTCGGGAGTGAATTATCACCTGCAGTTTTTCCGTCTGCGGCAAGCACGTCTGAGCCGCGCCTAACCCGCAATAAATTGACAAACCAGTCGCCTTCAGGTAGTAAAAAATCATCGCGGGTGTAGCTCAGTTGGCTAGAGCGTATGCTTGCCAAGCATAAGGTCGGGAGTTCGACCCTCCTCACCCGCTCCATTTTCAAGCCCTCGAGAAATCGAGGGCTTTTTTTTAGTCCGCGGGCAAGTCTTTGCTGAGTCCGTGCGGGGAAAGCGATCGAGCGAGCAGGTACCACGTGGCTACGGAAATATCTCGAATTCGACTATTCGTGTACGAGCATGTTGGCGTCGCTATAGAGAAGTGTCTATCGGTTTGCTTGCGCAGGAGTGTGAGCGTGTAGCCTGACCGCCCCATGACGGGTCCGCTCTGGAGCTGCGTCATCTTCACCGTTAAATAATGGCCTTAGGAGTTTTACGTTCGATGAAAATTTGTCGACCGAATCAAATGAAGTTACCGGTGTGTCGGTGAGCGTAAGACAGCTCGGCCGAAACTTTGCCATCTTCCATCCATCCGATTTTTCTCGGGCCAGCCATACCGCCTTTGCACATGCGCTTAAAATTGCGCTGCAGGCGAAGGCGAAGCTCGATATCATGCATGTGGAGAGACATCTTAGCCCGGAGAAACCTTACTGGCTCGATTTTCCAGGAGTGAGAGCCACTTTGACCCGCTGGGGGGTTTTACCCGCGGGTGTTAGGCGGGAAGAGGTCGTGAAAACCGGTGTTCGTATCAGGAAGATTCTACAGTCAGGTGCCGATCCGGTCGAAACGATGCTGCGGCATTTCCGCCGATTTCCACCCCACCTGATCGTACTGGCTACCCACCAGAGAGAAGGCGCCGACCGTTGGCTGCACAAGGCGGTGGCAGAGCCGCTCGCGCGCCGGTCGGGAGCCATGACACTTTTTGTTCCACGCCAAGGAAGAGGTTTTGTTTCGCTCACCAAGGGTACGGTCACGCTAAAAAAGATTCTCATTCCGGTCGATCATCGTCCCGATCCGCAAACCGCGGTCGAGAAGGCTTTGCTTCTAGCGCGAGGGCTTGGTTGTGTCGCGGGAGAATTTCGCCTGGTTCACGTGGGCTCCCGGAAAACAGCACCGGTGATTGATCTGCCTGGGAGCCCGGGCTGGTCTTTTGATTGGGTCGTAAAACGCGGCGATGTCGTGGATGAAATCTTAAAGGCTGAGAGTGAATGGCATCCCGATTTCATGGTGCTCGCAACGCAGGGACATCTGGACTTTCTCGATGCGCTGCGAGGCAGCACGACCGAACGAGTGCTGCGTGGCGCGCACTGTCCCGTCCTGGCCATTCCCACCGGGAAATGACGGCTGATCGTCCTAGCAGGGTCTGAGCTTCTGCAGTCGCGCATCGCGCCGCGAGCGCCCTTCCGGATTCAAAACACCGACCTTGCCAGGGTCTGAACAGTACTGAAGCTCGTAAGCTTCACTCTGGTTCATACAGTGTTGTACCTAATAAGAACCGCTCCTTGTAACTTTTGGTAACTTTTTTCAACTATTGTCCGCGGAAGTCATAGCCAAGCTTCACATACTCCGGTGGCATCGAGCTTGCTCCACCAGTCAAGATAATTGAGGAGTCCTATCTCGCTTTCTGGGTAAATTGTTGCTGTTTAGGGAAGAATTGTGAATCGCAACGACGTTTCTCGCGCGGAAATCGTGGTCCTGGTACTTGAGCCTGACCCGTGGCGTCGCCTCGGATTCATGCACGTTCTGAAGGAAGAAGCTCAGATCAAGCTCGTTGACGGCGTCGATTATAATAAAATCCTTGCTCTAAGAAATAATCCGCCGGATTTGGATCCCACCGTGGTGATGCTTTCGCATGCTCTTCTGGCTGATTTCAAGCTATCATTGGTTGCGAAGATCAAAGGCATTTTCCCTAAAGCCAACATTCTCGTTCATGGTCACGAAGCGAATATCGACAAGGTCGCTGAGATTTTGATTGCGGGCGCCAAAGGCTATTTCTTACTCTCCGGTCAACCTGAAAATCTGCTCGAAAGCTTGAAATTCGTCAGTAAAGGTCTCATCTGGGGCCCGCCGGAGGCAATAGCACGGAGCCTCGGACGCTTAATCACTCTCAAAGATATCAAGCCGGTGGCCACCCGAACGGACCTAATTACCGTTCGCGAGCGAACTCTTGTAAGTCTTCTTGCCAAAGGCCTGAGCAATAAGGAGATCGCCAACAAGCTCGGGGTCGCTGAGGTTACAGTCAAGTTTCACTTAGCCAAGCTTTACAAGAGATTTAAGGTCCAAACCCGCCTGCAGCTACTTACGTATGCAATCGATCACGATTTGATTTCCGACCGGAAGTCGTTGGAAACAAGAGCGTTTTAAATTCTGCTCCTGACCGGCCCACGTCGAAAAGCTCAGCGGCATCTATACTTTAGATAGCTGTCGCCGCCCATAAGCTATCCGTTTTTCCTCTAGCCTTATCCGCTTGGATCCTTGATCCCTGCTGTCAGGTTGCATATTGCCAACCTAGCGACCCGTTTATTGAACTCTAAAAAGGCAAGTGCGTCGGCAGTGCGAGGGCACTTAAAGATAGAAGATGAAGATAAGCTGCGGACTGATTATCTCCGGCAGATGGTCGCTTTTCGCGCGCGCGGCGCCAGACAGGCGGTGAACCTCATGTACAATAGCTACTTTGGATTTGCAGAGTCACCTTTCAACGTTACTCCCGATCCGCGTTTCTTTTACAGCAATCCGGTCTACCAGGAAGCTTTCGCTGCCCTGCGATACGGGATCGAAGCCAAGAAAGGTTTCATTGTTATTACGGGCGAGGTGGGAACAGGAAAAACCACCCTGCTGCGCAAACTGATGCGCAATCTGAGTGATACCATCCATTCGGTCTTTATCTTCAACACCCTCTTAAGCTTTCCGGAATTGCTGCAGCTCATTCTTCACGATCTGGGTTTAGCCCCTGAACAACCAAATAAAGTGACGATGCTTCAGGAGCTGAACGATTATTTGATCAAGCAGCTCAAACAGGGCCATGTCGTTTCGGTGCTAATCGACGAAGCGCAGAATTTGAGCGATGAGGCGCTTGAAGGGCTGAGACTTCTCTCCAATCTCGAGACCGATCAGGAAAAGCTGCTGCAAATTGTGCTGATGGGACAACCCGAGCTTAAGGCAAAGCTCGATCGGCCCGGGCTGCGGCAGCTTAAACAGCGGGTGGCTTTTCAATGCCGGCTTGCTCCGCTCAAGGCCGAGGAGGTGGGTCCGTATATTGAGTTTCGGCTGCGGGCTGTCGACTATGCAGGTAAGGATCTGTTTCAATCGGACGCGGTTCAGCAGATCGCTTTTTATTCGCAGGGAATTCCCCGGCTGATCAACATCATCTGCGATAATGCGCTACTGATTGCCTATGCCGGCTCTCAGAAAGTTATTTCCGCCGATATCGTCAAGGAAGTCGGCCGTGATCTCAGGCTCGGAGCGGAACTTCAAGTCAATGACGCGGAAAGCATTCCTCCTGTCCCAGTGTCTAACCAGGAACCGGCAACGGCGCTCCCGGAAGCGCCAAATTCGGTCCCGTGGCTTAAATTGGAACGCCACATAGGCGCCGGGGTCTTGGGGCTAGTAGGAATCCTCGCGTTTGTTGCGGTAGCATCGATGATCGATCCCCAGCAATTATTTAACACCGCGGCGAATCGGCTTCAGGTCTCGAAAGCTAATCTAAAACAATGGGGTATGCTGATTACTCATCCGCAGGCTGTGTCAAAAAAAATCACCCCAGAGGCGATTGCGCAGCAGCCGGCTGTCCCTGAAAAAACTAAAGTGGACGCGAACAGTGCGCCGGCCAAGCAGCACCCGCGCATCACGATTCAGCATGGCTTCACTATCCACAAAATTGCGCGTGAGGCATATGGAGCTAACACTCTCCTGGCTATGGACCTTATCAAGGAATTCAATCCTCAAATCGAAAACCTCAATTGGGTATTTCCTGGTCAGGATCTCTTGCTCCCCCCGCTCACTCACGAAACGATGCTTCGGAAGCAATCGGACGGTTCTTATCGTCTCATCGTGGAAACATTTCGTAGCCTAACCGAGGCCAACAAATACGCCCAACTCCTGGGCGACGCCGGATATCAAGTCGTGATTACATCGAACCGGGTTTCGGACGATCTTTTGCTGCACCGGGTTGAAATTGACGGTTTAAAGAACGCTGAAGAGGCCAACAAAGTCTGGGAAACGGGAGTACGGAATCATTGGTTTGCCGTCGTTGATAGTCCAACGAATGGGGAGAGGCAATAGACAGCATGACACAGCAACCGCCGGAGAGGCTATGAGCAAAATATATGATGCCCTGGTCAAACTAGAAAAAAAGAGGCCTCGCGCAAGAGTCGCTTACTTTCGCGGGCGGAGCAACTACAACGGCGCGGCGTTGAGTCTCTGCTGGAAGGATATCAGCCAACTCGAGTGGAAGATTATCGCCATTATTGGCGGCATCGTTGTGATTTTTGGCCTTCTGCTAGCGGCCATGGTGAATCATCTTTTGGGCCGGGCTCTGCGGACCCAAATTGATCAAAGGGCCTTGGTCGTGGCCACGACCTTAAGTGATGCAGCCGCCGGCCATGTCATTGGAAGAAATACCCTTGAGCTTCACGCCCTGGTTACAAAGTATGCTCGTCTAGACGGGTCGGCGTACGCCTTTATTCAAGATAGCCGAGGAGAGATCGTTGCCCACAGCTTGCGGAGTTTTCCTCCGGAGCTTGTGGACACAGTGGCTATGAATGAACGAAATCGGATCAAGCGGCGAGTCGTTACATTGCAGGGAAGGACGGTGTACGAGACCCGCACGCCGATTCTGGAGGGACAAGTGGGAGCGGCGCACATCGGCATATGGGGCGAGAGCGTCGCATCAGAAATTTATAGCGCGCTTCTTCCGATAACCGGGCTGATCATGATCCTGATTATTCCCGGTGCCACCCTGATGGTTTTTATCGCGCGAGGGATCATCCGCTGGCTCACAGATATGGCGGGTACGTTGACCCTCGGCGACTTGGAGAGACCCGGTAAAACTAGAGTCACGGGATGAGATCGGATTCCGGGCGAGCTTGGACCGTTACCTCGAACCCAATAGGAACACCTGGATTTTATGTTTATGGGAACGGACAATACGGAATGTAAGAAACGAGATGGCTGGCTCGCGACATGCGTTTTTCTTTCGCTGCTGGCAGTCCTCTGTCCCGTTACCGCGAAGACAGCAGATAAGCCGATGGGCGAGCAGCTGGAGAAGGTCACGATCGTCTACGGCGGTATCTCCGCTGGCCATGCGCCGCTCTGGATGACGCACGAGGCAGGCCTCTTCCGTAAGCATGGCTTGGATGCACAGATCGTTTTCGTCGAAGGTGGAAGCACTGCCGTCCAAACCTTGATCGCGGGAGACGTAGCATTGGCTCAAATGGCAGGCGCTGCCCCCCTACAGAGTCATCTCAAAGGCTCAGACGTGGTGATGATTGCTGGCCTTCTCAACACGATGCCGTTTCAGTTTGTTGTTGCGAAGAACATCAAGAGGCCCGATCAGTTGAGGGGCAAGGCCGTGGCCGTTAGTCGATTTGGATCGGGCTCAGACTTCGCTACCCGCTACGCGCTGGAACGATACGGGCTCGTTCCAGAGAAAGACGTTGCGATTCTGGAAATAGGGAGTCAACCCGCCCGGTTCGCCGCCCTCGAGAAAGGGAGAGTCCAGGGTGTGATGGTTCAGGTGCCTTTTACCCTGATGGCGAAGAAGCTGGGGTTTAACATCCTGGCTGACCTCCGGATGCTCGGGCTGGAGTATCAGCATACAGCGCTGTCCAGTACTAAGTCACTGATCAAATCCCGGCCTGATCTCGTTCGCAACGTGATCAAGGCGTATGTGGAAGGGATTCATTACTACAAAACGCACCCCACAGAGGCTCTCGCAGTCCTCCGGAAATACTTGCGGACGGACGACACCGAAGCTTTGACCGAGACCTACAGAACCATAGGACTCGGCTTGCTTCCGGAGAAGCCATATCCAACTCTGAAGGGAATCGACGTGATGCTCCGGGAGTTAGCGGGCAAGGAGCCCAAAGCGGAGACGGCCCGGCCTGAACACTTCGTGGATTTAGCATTTGTCAAAGAGCTGGACGATTCTGGCTTTATTGATCGTTTGTACAAAGCTGAGCCGGTTACGGGGATCCGCCGAAAAAGCCGGCTTTTACCCGCTCAGGTCAGGGAACGAGCAAAAGCGCAAACTGTGACACCATCGAAAAAATCTTCATTGCCGATTTCAGATGCGTCCGGTTTACCGCGACCGTACAAGGTTGTTGCCGGCGATACGCTAGGCGATCTGGCGCTACGTTTTTACGGTTCGACTTATAAATGGCCCCAGATTTACAAGGCCAATGCGAAGACGCTAAGAAATCCGGATTATATTTATATCGGACAGGAACTTCTAATCCCGGCAGATCAACCTGAGCCCGAGAACAAGCTCAACCAAGAAACCGGATAGCTCTGATTGATCAGCTTGTGCAACCC
>Ga0075326_1000330_pt1 | contig 10001 bp, 9 predicted proteins | sample MayberrySE_Catta_3_FD_120052 | JGI IMG/M metagenome (GOLD analysis project Ga0075326, IMG submission 120052) | Natural and restored wetland microbial communities from the San Francisco Bay, California, USA, that impact long-term carbon... | ecosystem: Environmental > Terrestrial > Soil > Wetlands...
CAGCGAGTCCGGCGCCGACACCAGGCCGGTGGTGATGTTCAGCAGGGATGCCCAAGGGCGACTCGAGCTGATGGGCTACGTCCTTCCCGGCAAGGACGGAGGCGTGACCTACCTCTTGAACGAAACCAGGAAGCCGGTTCGGCGCACCAGCGCCGCCGGAATCACCTCCGCGTCGGCCGCGCCGGCGGCACCGACGCCGACGGAGGGACAGAAAGCGACGGTCGCGTTGGTTGCCGCTCGCACTCCCCAATGACAGTGCGGCGCGGGTCGGGGCCTGCGGGATGCGGAAGGTGGAGCCGGTCGACGACCCTCCTCCCCCCAAGAAACCTTTCGCGTCTCGCAGGCCGTTTTTTTCGCATGAGACGGCGCACGATCCACTGACGACGGCTTCGGGATCGTGGTGGTACGGAATGGACTGACGTCCCGCTTCCCCTCGGACCGCGCTCTTGACCGAATCCCTCCCGAGCGCGAGAATCCTCGTTCGTCCCCCGGACATTCCGCCAGCCAAGGAGCACCCCTCCCATGCGGTTCAACACCAAGCAGATCCACGCGGGCGTGGAGCCGGATCCCGTCACCGGGTCGATCCTGACGCCGATCTACCAATCGACGACCTACGTTCAGCCCTCCGTCGACGAGTACCTCGCCAAGGGCTACTCCTACTCGCGATCGGGGAACCCGACCGTCCGGGCGCTCGAGAAGAAGCTGGCGGTGCTCGAAGGCGGCGCCGACTGCGCGTGCTTCGCCACGGGCATGGCCGCGATCCACGCGGTGTTCCTGGCCTTCCTCAACGCGGGCGATCACGCCATCGTGTCCGACGTCGCCTACGGCGGGACCTATCGCCTGTGCACGACCGTGTTCAAGCGCTTCGGCGTGAGCTTCGACTTCGCCGACACCGCGAATCCCGACGACGTGCGCTCCCGCATGCGCGCCAACACGCGCCTGATCCTGACCGAGACCCCCGCCAACCCGACCTTGAAGCTGACCGACATCCAGGCCGTCTCCGAGATCGCACGGCCGCGCGGCATCCCGCACGCGGTGGACAACACCTTCCTGACTCCTTATTACCAGCGTCCGCTCGAGCTGGGCGCCGACCTGGTCGTGCACTCCACGACCAAGTACCTCGACGGACACAACGCGACGGTCGGAGGCGCGGTCGTGTCGCGGACGCCGGAGCTGAACGAGAAGGTGCGCTTCATCCAGAACGCGACCGGGACGATCGCGTCGCCCCAGGTTGCGTGGCTCACGCTGCAGGGCTGCAAGACCCTCTCGGTGCGCCTCGACCGGCAGTCGGACAACGCGATGGCGATCGCGCGCTTCCTGGAGTCCCATCCCAAGGTCGCGAAGGTGTGCTATCCCGGGCTCGCGTCGTTCCCGCAGCACGAGCTCGCCAAGCGGCAGGCGTCGGGCTTCGGGGCCATGGTGTGGTTCGAGGTGCGGGGCGGCGTCGCCGCGGGCAAGAAGCTCATGGACTCGCTCTCGCTGTGGACGCTGGCCGAGAACCTCGGCTCCGTGGAGTCGCTGGTGACGCATCCCGTGACCATGACCCACGCCGACGTCGACGCCGCAGAGCGCAAGCGCGTCGGCATCACCGACGGCCTCGTGCGGCTCTCGGTGGGGATGGAGGACGCCGAGGACCTGATCGAGGACCTGAAGGGCGCGCTCGACAAGATCTGATCCCGCGACGAGCCGCCGGCCCGTCGAGACTCGAGACCGCGCGGCCCGCCCATGGAGGAGCGCAGCGTGAAAGTCGCCTACGTCTTCAGCACGTCCGGTCATACGGCGAGCTACAAGCTCGGCCAGATGATCCTGCCGCAGCTCGAGGCCGGAAAGCACGGCGTCGAGGTCGTCGGGATGATGTTCTTCGACGACAACACCTTCATCCTGCGCCGGGGCGATCCCATGGGCGAGCGCCTCGGCAGGGTCGCGCGCGAGCGGGGCATCCTGCTCATGATGTGCGACTCGTGCGCGCTCGAGCGCGGCCTGGCGGAGGGTGGGCGCTGGCCGGAGGAGTCGAAGCCCAAGGACACGGTGGAGGGAGTGCGGACCGGGTGCTTCCCGGACCTGTACGCGGCCCTGGCGGGGAACCCCCCGGATCACGTCATCACGCTCTAGCTCCGGGAGCCTGCCGGCGCACTCGCGACTTCCTGCCGATGGCTCGGGAGGAGAGGAGCGCACATGGCCACGTACCGCATCGCCTGGCTGCCCGGAGACGGCGTCGGCATCGACGTCCTCGACGCCGCCAGGATCGTGCTCGACCGCGTGGCGCTGGATGCCGAGTACGTCCACGGGGACATCGGCTGGGACTTCTGGTGCCGCGAGGGCGACGCCCTGCCGGAGCGCACGGTGGAGCTGCTCCGGAGCGTCGACGCGGCGCTGTTTGGGGCCATCACGTCGAAGCCCGTGAAGGCCGCGGCGGCCGAGCTGGCGCCGAGCCTGCGCGCGAAGGGACTCGCCTACCGCTCGCCCATCGTGCGGATGCGGCAGATGTTCGACCTGTACATCTGCCTGCGCCCGTGCAAAGCGTACCCCGGGAATGCGCTGAACTTCAAGGAGCGCATCGATCTCGTCGTGTTCCGCGAGAACACCGAGGACCTCTATGCCGGCGTCGAGTTCGCGCCGGTGCCGCAGGAGCTGGCGGACACGCTGACCCGCCTGGCGAAGCCGTTCGCGCCGTTCGCGAAGTTAACGCCGGACCAGTACGCCATCTCGTGCAAGATCAACACGCGCGCCGGGTCGGAGCGCATCGTGCGCGCCGCGTTCGACTTCGCGCGCCGGCACGACCGCAAGAAGGTCACGGTCGTGCACAAGGCGAACGTCGTCCGGGCCACGGACGGGCTGTTCTTCGAGTCGGCGAAGACCGTCGCAGGCGACTACCCCGAGATCCAGATGGACGACGCCAACATCGACGCGATGACGATGTGGCTGCTCAAGAACCCGTTCAACTACGACGTGCTCGTGGCGCCGAACCTCTACGGGGACATCATCTCCGACCTGTGCGCGCAGATGGTGGGCGGCCTCGGCTTCGGCTGCTCCGGCAACATCGGCGAGAAGCTCGCGGTGTTCGAGCCGACCCACGGCTCGGCGCCGAAGTACGCCGGACAGCACAAGGTGAACCCGATCGCCACGGTCCTCGCGGTCAAGATGATGCTCGACTGGCTGGGAGAGGGCGGGAAGGCGGCGGCGCTCGAGGACGCGGTGGCGGAGGTGATCCGCGAGGGCAAGGTGCGCACGTACGACATGGGCGGGAGCAGCACCACGCTCGACATGGGCCGGGCGATCGCCGCCAAGCTGTAGGAGGTCTCTTGCCCCCGGGCGCCGCGTGCCCGGGACGAATCGACTGGAGCGGTTCATGACTCACGTGGTGATCCACGAGGTCGGTCCGCGTGACGGGCTGCAGATGGAGAAGCAGGTCGTACCGCTCGAGACCAAGGAGACGTGGGTCCGCGGCGTGCTCGACGCCGGCGTGGACATCGTCCAGGTGGGGTCGTTCGTCCATCCGGAGAAGGTCCCCCAGATGGCGGACACGGACGAGCTGTTCCGCCGCCTCGTGCCCGGCAAGCGGCCGGGAGCGACGCTGTCGGGGCTCGTCCTCAACGAGAAGGGGCTCGAGCGCGGCCTGGCGTGCGGGGTCGAGATGTTCTGCCTGGGCGCTTCCGCGAGCGACACCCACAGCCGGAAGAACACCGGGATGGGGACCGACGAGGCCCTGCGGCGCATCGTGGCCGCGGCCCGGGAGGCGGCCGGCGCGGGGAAGCGCGTGCAGGTGTCGGTGCAGTCGGCGTTCGGCTGCGGCTTCGAGGGCCCGATCTACGAGGAGCGCGTGCTCGACATGGTGCGGGCCTACCTCGAGGCCGGGCTGCGCGGCATCAGCCTGGCGGACACCGCGGGCCACGCCACGCCCGCGCAGGTCAAGCGGCTGTTCGGCGCGGTCCTGCGGCTCGACCCGGACGTCGAGTGCACGTGCCACTTCCACAACACCTACGGTCTGGGGATGGCGAACATCTTCGCGGCCCTCGAAGCCGGCGTGACGTCGTTCGAGACGTCGTTCGCCGGCCTCGGCGGATGCCCGTTCACCCGCGTCGCGGCGGGGAACGTCGCCACGGAGGACTTCGTCCACGCGCTGCAGCGCCAGGACGCGCGCACCGACGTCCGGCTCGACCGGCTGATCGCGGTGGCGCGCGCCGTCGCCGCGCACTTCGGCCGCGAGCTGCCGGGATTCGTGTACAAGACCGGCCCCATCGCCGCGCGGGAGCACGCGTGACCCGACCGCTGCTCGAAGGCGTGCGGGTGCTCGACCTCACGAACGTGCTCGCGGGCCCGTTCGCCACGCTGCACCTCGCCCTGCTGGGCGCCGAGGTGATCAAGATCGAGAACCCGAAGGACGGCGACCTGGCGCGCAAGCTGGGGGTCGTCCCGGAGCTCAACGAGCGCCTGATGGGGACGAGCTACCTCGCGCAGAACGCCAACAAGAAGTCGGTCACGCTGAACACCAAGGCGCCCGAGGGGAAGGAGGTCTTCCGCCGTCTCGTGCGGACCGCGGACGTGCTCGTCGAGAACTTCCGGCCGGGCGTGATGGAGCGGCTGGGGCTGGGATACCCGTCCCTGCGAGCGCTCAATCCGCGCCTCGTCTACTGCGCCATCTCGGGATTCGGACAGAGCGGACCCGACGCCCAGAAGCCGGCCTACGATCAGATCATCCAGGGCCTGAGCGGGGTGATGGCGCTGAACGGCGACGAGCGCCTGAACCCGCTGCGGGCCGGGTTCCCGCTGTGCGACACGGTCGGCGGGTTGAACGCGGCGTTCGCCATCATGGCGGCGCTGTACCATCGCGAGCGGACGGGCGAGGGGCAGCTCATCGACGTCGCGCTGCTCGACTCGATCCTGCCGCTGATGGGCTGGGTGGCGGCGAACCTGCTGATCGGCGGACAGCAGCCGGTGCCGATGGGGAACGACAACTTCACCGCCGCGCCTTCGGGCACGTTCCGTACCGCGGACGGCCACGTCAACATCGCCGCGAACAAGCAGGAGCAGTGGGAGGCGCTGTGCGACGTGCTGGAGGTGCCGGAGCTGAAGACCGACCCGCGGTTCGAGAGGCGCGACGTCCGCAAAAGGAACCGCAAGGCCCTCACTCCGCTGCTCGAGGCCAAGCTCGCCGCGCGGCCCACCGCCGAGTGGGTGGATCTGCTGAACGCCAGGGACGTGCCCAGCGGCGCGATCCTGAGTCTCGAGGACGCCCTGGCCCAGCCGCAGGTGGCGCACCGCGGCGTGCTGCGCGACGTTCCGGTGCCGGGGATGGGGCCCGTCAAGCTGTTCGGCCTCACCGCGCGGTTCGAGCGAACCCCCGACGCCATCACGGCGCCGCCGCCCCGGCTGTCGGAGCACACCGAGGCCGTGCTCGGCGAGCTCGGAATGTCGCCCGAAGAGGTCGCCGCGCTGCGGGCGAAGGGGATCGTGTAGCGGCTAGCATGGGAGCGACGACCGAGGAGTGTCTCCGATGGGGATGACCGTCGTGCAGAAGATCCTCGCCCGGGCCTCCGGGCTGCCCGCCGTCGCGGTGGGGGACGTGGTCGAGCCGCGCGTGGACCTGGCGATGTCGCACGAGAACGCGGCTCTCGTGGTCAATCAGTTCCTGGAGATCTACCGCGGCACGCCGCTCCCGCCGCGCGTGTGGGACGCGGCACGGGTGGCGATCGTCTTCGACCACCGCGTCCCCGCCGAATCGCCGAAGACCGCCACGAACCAGAGCCGCGTCCGGCAGTTCGTCGCCACGCACCGCATCGAGCGGTTCCACGACATCCGCGGCGACGTCGGCGGGATCTGCCATCAGATCCTGCCGGAGAACGGCTACGTGCGTCCGGGCGCGGTCGTCGTCGGGACCGACTCCCACACCACGAGCCACGGGGCCCTCGGGGCGTTCGCGTTCGGCATCGGCGCCACCGAGATGGCGAGCGTCTGGGCCCTGGGGAGCGTGCTCAACGTCGAGGTGCCGGCCACGATCGCGGTGCGCGTGCGCGGCCGGTTCCGCGACTTCGTGGGACCGAAGGACCTCATCCTGCACCTCATCGGTGTGCTGACCGCCGAGGGCGCCAACTTCCGCGTGCTCGAGTTCGGGGGCGAGACGATCCGAAGCATGTCGACGTCCGGGCGGCTCGTGCTGTGCAACATGGCGGTCGAGGCGGGAGCCACCGCGGGCGTGGTGCCGGCGGACGAGGAGACCGTGCGGTATCTCCGGGAGGAGGCGCGCGTGAGCGAGCCGCTTCAGCTCGTTACGCCGGACACGGACGCCGCCTACGAGCGTACGCTCGAGGTCGACGTGTCGGATCTCGATCCCCAGATCGCCTGCCCGCACACCGTCGACAACGTGAAACCGATCGCCGAGGTGCAGGGCCGGAAGATCGACCAGATCGTCATCGGCTCGTGCACCAACGGCCGGCTCGACGATCTCGCCATGGCGGCGCGCATCCTGGAAGGGAAGAAGGTCGCGAGCGCCACGCGCATGCTGATCTTCCCGGCGTCGGCCAGGATCTACCGCGAGGCCCTGGAGCGCGGCTACGTGGCCACGCTCATGAACGCGGGCGCGGTCGTGATGAACTCCGGCTGCGGCCCGTGCCTCGGCGTGCACGAGGGCGCGCTGGGAGACGGCGAGGTGGCGCTCGCCACCACCAACCGCAACTTCAAGGGGCGCATGGGGAATCCCAGGTCCGAAGTCTACCTGTGCTCGCCCGCGGTTGCGGCCGCCTCGGCCGTGACCGGCGCGATCACGGATCCCCGGGACGGAGGGCGCTGACATGGCCGCGGTCGTTCTCGCGATCGGCGACGACGTCTCGACCGACGTCATCTACCCGGGACGCTACATGGCGACGGTGCTGCCCGCCGAGACCCCGCAATTCGCCTTCGCCGACGCGGCGTTCAACGCGAGGCTCCGGGCCAAGGAGGCACCTCCCGGGAGCGTGATCGTGGCCGGCAGGAACTTCGGCTGCGGCTCGTCGCGCGAGCAGGCGGTATCGTGCCTCAGGGGCCACGAGCTGGTCGTCGTGGCCAAGGGAGTCGCGCGGATCTTCCTCCAGAACGCGATCAATCTCGGCTTGCGGGTGGTGATCTGTCCCGCGATCGAAGCGTCGCCCGGCGACGAGGTGGAGATCGGCGCCGCGGAGGTCGAGAACCGGACGACGGGCAAGCGCTTCCCCGTCGTACCCCTGCCCCGCGCGCGGCAGGCGATCATCGACGCGGGCGGGCTGATTCCGTTCACGAGGCAGCGGCTTCTGGCAGCGAAGTAGGCGGGCCGAGCATGCGGGCTTCGTTTATTCACGGAGGCACAACCAGCGTACGCCTGGCGCGAGGCCGTGGCTCGTGGGCCCGGTCACTCCACCAGGTGAAACCCCTCGTCCCTGAAGTGCCGATCGAAGGCGAAGGCGTGGTCGGTCCGCTCCCGACGCATGCATACGAAAGACACTGCGTCGACCAGGCTCAGCCTTCGCTGCCGGCGCTCGAGCAGGAGATCGAGCCCCGGCTCGTAGAGGTCGCGGCCGACCCATGCAACTTCGAGGATCGGCGTGAAGCTGTCTCGAAAGCTCGCGACGGCATCGAGGCCGAAGCGCCGTCCTAGTAGGGCATGGGTCTCGACGAGCACGAACGAGGTGGTCAGAAGGGGGGCTTCTTCGGCGCGTAGCCCGTCGAAGGCGGCCGTGGCCTTTTGATGGAACCTGTCGGCAGGATTGAACAGGGCCACGATCGCCGAGGTGTCCACGAACACCCGACTCACTCGAGCGCCTCGTCGAGGTATCGGTCGTGTTCCGCGGCGAGATCGTCGGCGCCCTTTCGGTCTTCATAGCGGCCGATCACGGTAGCCGCGCGCTCGTACAGTTGACTCCGTCTTGTCGCTTGGTCGGTCAACGTGTGGTCGACGCAGCGCCTGATGATCTCGGCCAACGACACTCCCTCGTGCCTGGCTAGCTTGCGCAACCGACGGGCTTGCTCCTCCGTGAGCTGAATCTGCGTGCGGACCACACCAAAAGTGTAAGCACATCATGATGTGGTGTCAAGCCTCGCCCAACAGATTCGGCACGCGTGCGCCGTTTGGCGACCGGCGGCGCGCCGAGGCGAGTCTGCGACCCGGTGAGTGCTGACCGCCGCCCGATGCTACGATGGCGCCATCCGCCGGGGAGGCCGCCATGCTCCCACGCCGTGCGCTCCTCGCCGCCGCCGTTTTGGTCGCGGGTTCGATTTCCGCCGCGGAGGACGAGAGCACCGTCTTGCGCGGCCGCGTGCTCGACCCCGCCGTGCGACCCGTCGCCGGGGCGACGGTGCGCCTGCTTCCCAGCGGGATCTCGGCGAGCGCCCCGACGCGCGATCCCGCGACGTGGGTCTCCCCTGTCGTCGCACGCACCGGCGAGGACGGGCGCTTCGCCGTGACCGGGCCCCGTGCCGAGGCGTACGCTGTACGCGTCGAAGCGCCGGACTTTGCTCCTCATTCCGCGGAGAGCGTGCCCGCCGGCGCGACGCTCGACGTCCGGCTGGTGCCGGGGCACCGTGTAGCCGGGCGCGTGCTGGACGAGCGCGAAAAGACCCCCGTCGCCGGCGCGCGCGTGCGGGCCTGGGACCTCGCGGCGCTCATCTTCGGGGACCTGGCGCTCCTCGAGACGCGCAGCGACGAGGAGGGGCGATTCGTGTTCGAGCACGCGCCCGAGGGCGAGCTGCACCTCGAGGCGCTCTCGCCCGCTCATGCACGATCGACCGAGCGGCGGCTCGAGGTCCCCGTGCGTGCCGGCGCCGCAGAGATAGTGCTGTTCCTGCGGCCAGGAGGGCGAGTCTCCGGGCGCGTCGTCGATCTCGAGCACCATCCCGTCGAGGGCGCTCGCGTCGAGCTACTCGCCGAGGGCAGCGGGGCCGGGGACGCCATCGACGTCGGGACCCGGACACGCCCGGGGTTCGTCTACTCGGCCGTCGACGGGAGTTTCGATCTCGAAGGAGTGCCGGCAGGCAAGGGCTACCGCGCGAGCGCCGTCAAGCCGGGCTGGCCCTGGACAAGGTCGGCTTCCTTCGCCGTCGAGCACGGCGGTCACGCGCGAGACGTCGAGGTGCAGTTGAGCCCCCAGGCCGTACTCGCGCTGACCCTGCTCGACCCTGAGGGGGAGCCGGCACGGACCAAGCTCGGAATCCGGCTCTGCTCCGAGGGCAGCCTGCAGGGCGGTGATTGCGATTACGGGAGACCCCACGTCCCGGACGAGTGGATCCGCGCGGCAGACGGCGGTCGCCACACCGTCGAGAACCTGGCCGCGGGCCACCGCGACGTCCTGATCGATCCACAGGGCTTCGCGGCCGTCGAGCGCGAAGCGGTCGTGCTGCGCGCGGGCGAGACGACGGATCTCGGCACGATCCGTCTGGACCGGGGACGCACGCTCGCGGGTCGCGTCGGCGATGCCGGTGGGCTCGGGATCGCAGACGCCGAGGTCACGGCGAGCTTCGATACCGGAAGGGGCGGTCGCCGGATCGAGGTCCGGACCGCCGCGGACGGCCGCTACGAGCTTGCGGGGCTCGGCGCGGGTCCGCTGGCGAGGATCGAGGTCTCGGCGAAGGGCTACGTCGGTGCGGAGAAAAGGGAGGTCCCCGTCGAGGAAGCGCGCGTCGACTTCACGCTCGAGCGCGCGGGTGGCGTGCGCGGTCGCGCCGTACGTCGTGCGGGCGGAGCGCTCCCCGCCTTCCGGGTGTTCGTGAACGCGGAGGCCGCGGAGGAGTTGGGGTTCGCCCGGCAGCCCTCGAGATCCGACTCCGAGAGGTTCACCGACCGGGAGGGCAGGTTCGAGGTCGGCGATCTCGCGCCGGGGACCTACACGGTGGAGGTGCAGCCCGAGGGCCTGGCCCGTGCACGCAGGAGCGGCGTCAAGGTGACCGGTGGCGAGACGGTCGACCTCGGTCGGATCGAGGTCGACGAGGGCCGCACCCTGCGCGTCCGAGTGGTCGCCGGCGAGGACGACGCTCCCGTCGCCGGCGCGCGCGTGGAC
>Ga0075326_1000331_pt1 | contig 9988 bp, 9 predicted proteins | sample MayberrySE_Catta_3_FD_120052 | JGI IMG/M metagenome (GOLD analysis project Ga0075326, IMG submission 120052) | Natural and restored wetland microbial communities from the San Francisco Bay, California, USA, that impact long-term carbon... | ecosystem: Environmental > Terrestrial > Soil > Wetlands ...
CGCGGAGGACGGCTCACGGTCGAGCGGTGGTACGAGCTGCCCGAGAGGCGCGCCGACGCGCCGTGCGACTGGAACGACGCCGTCGAGCAACTTCCCGCACCGCGGACCGGAGCAGCGCGGGAAGTTGCTCGACGGCGTCGTTCCAGTCGCACGGCGCGTCGGCGCGCCTCTCGGGCAGCTCGTACCACCGCTCGACCGTGAGCCGTCCTCCGCGCACGCGCAGGAGGTGGCCGGGGGGCAGCTTCTTGACGCCGCGATACAGGGTGGCGTCGGCCGGGACGTACTGCAGCAGGAACAGATCCAGCAGCCGGGCCTCGTCGACCTCCGCCGGGATCCCGCCGTGGCGCACGAGCGCGGCGATCTCCGAAGCGAAGACCACGCGCTCCCCGTCCTGGGCGTAGTACAGCGGCTTGATTCCCATTCGATCCCGCGCCACCAGGACCTCGTCCCTTCCCGCGTCGCGGATGCACAGCGCGAACATCCCGTGGAGGTGCTCGAGCATCGCGGGGCCGTGGTCCTCCCACAGGTGGACGAGGACCTCGGTGTCCGATCTGGTGCGGAAGCGGTGGCCGCGCGCCGCGAGCAGGCGGGACAGACTGCGGTAGTTGTAGATCTCTCCGTTGAACACCACCTGCACCGAGCCGTCCTCGTTGGCGATCGGCTGGTCGCCGGTCTCGAGGTCGATGACCTTCAGGCGCCTTGCCCCGAGAGCGACGCGCTCGTCGACGAACGACCCCTCGGCGTCCGGCCCGCGGTGGCGCAGGGCCGCCAGCATCGGCGGCACACGGGTCGGATCCGGTGAGCCGGATCCGAGCGCGATCGTTCCGCAGATCCCGCACATCGGGTCGGCTCAGCGGGCCCTGGAGCGCGGCGCGGGCGGCACGGCCCGCGCGCTGTCGCTTGCCAGGCTCCGCGCGATCTCGAGGCCGTCGAGCATGGCTCGCTCCATGTACGAGTAGGTCCAGGCGCCGTAACGACCGATCAGGTGAATGCCCATCCTCTCCAGCTCCGGAACCACCCTGGCCAGGACGTCCTGGCGGTCGCGATCGAAGATCACGTACCCCGGATCGATGCGGATCCAGTCGCGAACCGCGATGGGGTCGTCGTGCCGCAGGAAGCCCTCGCGGCGCAGGACCTCGATCGCGCCGTCCGCCAGGGTGCCCAGGTCCGGGCGCTCGTCGCGCGCCAGCCCGAACTCGACGTACATCGACGAGCATCCCGCGGGAGCCACGCGATCGGAGAAGCCCGACGGGAAGCCGACCCTGTAGAACGGGACGTCGGGGTCGGGGAAGTAGATCCAGTGCGCGCCCCCTCCCACGTTCGGGCGCTCGATCCCGAGGTTGAGACAGGCCACCACCGACCAGTCGAGGCGGTCGGCGAGCGCCCGGAAGTCGTCCGGAACGCCGCGCAGCATGCGCAGGAATCCCGGCAACGGCACCGTGACCACGAGCCGCTCCCAGTCGAGCCGCTCTCCGCCCTCCAGGGTCACGGTCCTGCGCGCGGCATCGACCTCCGCGACGCGCGCGCCGAGGCGGAGGCGCTCCACACGATCGGCGAACGCGTTCGGCACGATCTCGATTCCGCCGACCGCGGGATAACGGAAGGTCGGGTTGTATCCCATGCCGCGATTCTCGATTCCGAGCGCGCCCTGCACGACCTCGGCGAGGTTCGGCCGCGGCACCGCCCACGACACCCAGTCGGCGGTCATCCCGGACGGGTCGCGGCGGAACAGCTTGGTGTTGTACGGGAACATGAACGCTTCGCTGATCCCGCGTCCCAGGACGGCGAGCGACCAATCGCGAAACGAGACGCGCGAGCCGCCGGGGACGGGAACGCCCATGGCCTCGACGAACCCGAGGATGCACTCCGCGACCACCTCCCTGGGCAGCCCGTGGAGATTCGCCTGGAACGGGAACGGCAGGGTCGCGCCCCGGGAGCGAATGAGGGCCCGGCGCTCGATGACGCGAAACGCATCCGGCATCAGCTCCGCGACGAGCCGCTCGGCCCGCGGATCCCGGAGGTGCAGGAGATGGCCGGTGTGGTCGAAGACGTAGCCGTCCACCTCGCGGGACCGGCACAGCCCGCCCGGCGAAGCCTCGCCTTCGAGCACGAGATGCGGAACCTGGCCGAGATGGTATGCGGTCGAGAGCCCCGCAAGCCCCCCGCCCAAGATCAGGATCATGACGTCCTCACATCCCCATGTCGATGCGCTTGAGAAGGAGCCCGGCGACGAGCCCGGCGACGACGACCACCCCCAGGATCGCCAGCGCGCCCCGCGCGGTGAGCAGGCTCATCCCGACGGCCGCGACGCCGAGAGCGGCCGTCACGCCGTAGGACAGCAGGACCGTCTGGCGAATGCTCAGGCGCCACCGCCGCAGTCGCAGGGCGACGTGGTCGGGGCTCCCCAGCATCACCGGAAGGCCGCGGCGCCGGCGGATGTACATCACGAACAGCATGTCGAACAGCGGGACGCCGAGGATCAGCGCCGGAGCGAGCGCCGCGACCCGATTGTGGACCGTGTAGGCGTTGATCATGGCGAGAGCGCCCAGCATCAGGCCGATGAACATGCTTCCGGCGTCGCCCATGTAGATCCGGGCCGGCTCGAAATTGTACCTGAGAAAGCCGAGACACGATCCGGCCAGCGCCGCCAGCACCGTGGCGGCCATCGTGCGCCCGTTCCACTCCGCGATCGAGAACAGCACCACCGCCGCGACCAGCGCGGTGCCGACCGACAGGCCGTCCATGATGTCGATGAGGTTGAACGCGTTGGTGATCGCCAGCAGCCACAGCACCGTCAACGGAATCGCGACCGCGGGAGGCACGAACCCGAGCTGGATGTAGATGCCCGACTTCACGAGGACCAGGACGGCGACGAGCTGGCCGGCGAGCTTGGTCCACGGCCCGAGCTGCCCGAGGTCGTCCACGAGACCGAGAAGCAGCACGATCGATCCCGCGAGCAGCAGGCCCAGTATCTCCTCCCCGAAGCGGAAGGTGGCGGCCAGGGCGAGCAGGAACGAGAGGTAGATCGCCAGTCCCCCGAGGTACGGGACGGGCTCGCGGTGCCGCTTGAGGCGCCCGTCGGGACGGTCGACGATCCCGAAGCGCAGGGCCGCCTCCCGCATGTGCGGTGTCAGCCACAGCGACAGGACCACGGCGGTCGCGAACGCGGCCGGATAGATCGCCCAGCGGATCACGCACTCTCCCCTCGCACCCGGGACCGGGCCGGCGCGCGGCGAGCCTCCCCGCCCGGGCCGCGGATCACGGTCCGGCCCCGGGTTGAACGTTGTGTCCGGCCCTCGCGGCGTCCAGTCGGCGAGCCTCGAGGGCCCGGCGAAAGACCGCGCGCTCGCGCCACAACCGCACCAGCACCCCCGGCGAGGCGCCGAGCAGGAGACCCAGCAGCGCGGCGTCCCGGCCGAGGATGAACGGCAGATTGGCGAGGTAGTCCCGGGGCGTGTCGTTCTTGAGGATCGTCAGATAGCGGTTCTTGACGACGTGGAAGCGCACCTCGGGGCTTCGCCCCAGCAGCGCCCTCCCCCGGCCGGGAGGCCGATCGGAGGCGGTTGCCCCCCGGGCGTGGTAGCCCACCGCGGCATGCCGGTAGCGGGCCCGCCACCCCGCGCGGCGCGCCCTCCAGGCCAGGTCGAGGTCCTCGTAGAACGCGAAGAACCGCTCGTCGAACACCTCGCCCCCTTCGCCGGCGACGGCGTCCAGCATCGCGCGCCGACACAGGACCGCGGCGCCGCACGCTCCGAACACCTCACCGTCCGCGTCGAACCGGCCGTCGTCGGGACGACCGTAGCCGCGATCGCGGGGCTGCCGCGACCGCGCGAGCTCCTGTCCCGCGGAGTCGATCGTGCGCCCGTCGAACCGCAGGAGCTTGCCCGCCGCCAGCCCGACGCCGGGCTGCTCGAAGACCGGCAGGAGCTCTTCGAGGAAGCGCTCCGCGAGGCGCGTGTCGGGGTTGAGGAACAGGACGAACGGGCTCGAGGTGCGGGCGAACCCGAGGTTGTTCCCGCGACAGAAGCCCACGTTGGCCCCGCACTCCACGACCTCGAACTCCGGGAACCGCGCCCTCACGAGGGCGGGCGTGCCGTCGGACGACCCGCTGTCCACGACCACGACCTCGGCCGGCGGGCGCTCGAGCGCGCGGAGGCTCTCCAGGCACTCGACGACCCACCGCGACGAGTTCCACGTCACGACCACCACCCCCACCGGAGCACGCGCGCCGCTCACGCCGGTGCCGCCCTTCGCAGGATCTCCTCCATGCGCCGCATGTGACCTTCGAGCGAGAACCGCTCCCGGGCGCGGGCCCGGCCGGCGTCCCCGAGCGCGCGCCTCAGGTCGGCCTCGAGGGCCAGCCGCGCCATCCGTGTCGCGAGGGCCTGCTCGTCGCCGGCGTCGACCACGAATCCGGTCTCCCCGTCGACGACCATCTCGGGTGTGCCGCCGGAGCGGAACGCCACGACGGGCAGGCCCGCCGCCATGGCCTCGAGCACGCTACGCGGCAGGGGATCGGGCGCGGTGGTCGCGAGGCACACGAGGTCGGAGGCCGCCAGCAACCGCTCGCTGCCGGGTAGGGCCGGCAGGAGGTGGAAGCGCTCCAGACCCTCCCCGGACTCGATCTCGGCCAGGACGCGATCGATGAACGCGCGCGGACCCCGTCCCGCTATCACGAACCGCAGGCCGGGCGCCTGGCGCAGGGCGCGCCGGCCCGCGCGGACGAACTCCAGGACCCCCTTGTGAGGCAGGATCTGGCCGAAGAGGCCGGCGACGCAGCCGTCCGGCGGGAGCCCGAGGAGCGCGCGCGCCTCGTCCCGGGCTGGCGGCTCGCCCACGCCGGCGGCAACGCCGTTGTGGACGACGCTCAGTCGCGCGTCGAGCCCCTCCTCCCGGATCCACGCACCGACCGCCTCGCTGACCGCCACGATCTCGTGCGCCGTTTCGGCCAGCCGTGCCGCGAACCACCTGCGGCGTGCGCCCGGCGGCAGGATCTCGCGCACGTGCCACACCACCGGCAGGCCCGCGCGCCGCGCGGCTCGGGCCCCGTGCACGTGAGGCAGGCAGTTGACGTGCACGACGTCGGGCCGGTGCTCGCGCAGCAGGCGCGCGAGGCTGCGCTCCCCGCTCGGCGGGAGCGCGTAGCGCGCGAACTGCACCGCGGCCCGGGCCGCGGAGACGCCGTCGTAGCCCGTCAGCCACAGCACGCGGCACGGCCGAACGCGAACCTCGACGCCTGCGGCTTCGAGCTCCGCGCGGAGCGTCCACGGTCCCGGCGCGACCACGAGCGCGCGGTGGCCGCGGGCCGCGAGGCCGGATGCGAGCGTCGCGAGGCTGCGCTCCGCGCCGGTGGGCGAATCTCGGGAGGCCATGTGGGACAGCAGGACGACGGAAAGGGAGCGGCTCACGACGGCAAGCTCGTGACCGGGACGAAAAGCGCCGCGGCCAACGCGGAGGAGAGCGCGGCCAGCGGTTGGCCACGCTCGCGGCGATCGCCCCGGGGGTCGAGCATCCCGCAAGTGCCGCACATGCCGGACATAATCTAGCCCCGCCGCGGCGTCCAACGGTAGGGAAACCCCGCGGCGTCCGGAACGCGACCCGAGCGATTACTCGGACAGGCTAGGATGCGGGCCGCCGCTTGCGCGCCGCAGAACCCGGCTTTCGGCGGCGCGCCGCCGGCCGCTCGGGCATCCTCGCGGCCTCGGGGATCTCGGGCCGTTTCGGGAGCGCCACCCGGGCGAAGCGCCTGGCCGTGAAGTCCTTGCGCTGCGCGACGACGCGGTAGCTGAAGCGCACGTTCGCGGCTCCGCCTTGCTGCTCGCGGACCTCGAAGCCGTCCTTGGACTTCTTGCTGACGTAAAGCCCTCGCGACTCCCCTTCGGGGCTGATGAAAACGTGGTAGTCCGTGAGACGCACGACCGCGGCGAAGTCGCGATCGAGCCTCACGCGGGCGCGACCGCGAACCAGCCTTGCCGAACCGAAATCCTCGAACCAGCTCTCAGGACTCTCCACCGAGTAGAGAAGCCGGTAGGAGCGATCCGGAAACGGTACCGCGGCGGACTTCCCGCCCAGCACGATCAACCGCCCGGTGATGCCGACGGGGCCCCAGAAAAAGCCGGCGTAGTTCGTGGCCGGGTTGTTCGTGCTGCCGACGACGCCCGTCCATTGGTCCGAGTGCCCGTAGACCCCCGCGTCCGCGTTCGACACTCCGACGACGCCTATGTAGCTGCGGGAGGTGCCCTTGACGCCGACCCTCGTGTCCGAGGCGCCGAGGACACCGGTGGCGTTGATCGCGCCGCCGACAACGCCCGCTCCCACCGAGGAGCTCGGAGCGGACGTGTAGCCCCATACCCCGGTTCCTTTCGAGGACGATACTTCCAGACCGCGCCGCACGGTCGACCCGATCACCACGAACGACGACAGTGAGGATTCTCCCACTCCGTGGTCCGTAAGGGTCGTCGTCCATGTGGCGCTGTTGAATCCGCCGAGAATCAAGGGGTCTAGATTCGCCATCCGGATCCTCCGCCCCGCCGTGGGGGTCCAGCGTTCCTTGGGGTTCCATCGACGCCGCCGACGCGGTGATCCTATCCCGGAATCCGCGCGGGGCGTTGGGCCTTTCCTTTCATAGCAGTTAGAATCGGCGGCGGCGGTCCGCTCGCGAGCCCGCGGAGGCGACCTCTTCCGTGCCCCCGGAGTTCAGCGTCATCATCCCCACGCGCCGCGACTCGGCGCACCTTCGCGAGGCGCTGCGCTCGGCGCTCGACGCGAGCGGCGACCTGGAAGCGCTGGTCGTCCACGACCGCCGCGCCGGAGAGCCCGCGCTCCCCCACGATCTGGGCTCGGACCCACGAGTCCGCGTGCTGCGGGCATCGGGTCCGGGACCGGCAGCCGCCCGCAACGCCGGCATCGCGGAGGCTTCGGGGCGCTGGCTGGCCCTGCTCGACGACGACGACCTGTGGCTACCGCAGCACCTCGCGTGGTCGCGGGAGACCCTCGCGCGCCACCCCGAGGCGGTGCTCGTGGCGTGCGCGGCGTTCCTGTTCACCGACCCGAGCCCCGATTCCGCGGGCGTGCCGCCCGCCGATCCGTCGTCGCTGCCGCGAGTCGACGCGCGGATCGCCGGGGGGACGATCGATTTGCGCGACCTGCTGCTCGCGAATCGGATCTTGACTCCGACCGTCGTCCTGGTGCGCGAGCGCCTTCGCCCGGAGGACCTCTTCAGCGCCGACCTGCGGGTCATGGAGGACTACGACCTGTGGCTCCGGCTCGCCCGCCGCCACCCGCTGGCCTACGACTCCAGGCCGTCGGTCATCGTCCGCCGCAGGCCGGGAAGCGCCCGCAGCGACCTGAGAGCGATGGCCGAGGACGCGATCGAGGTCCTGGCCCGCGAAGAGCGACGCGGCCTGCCCGCGGGCAGCCTGTCCCGCCGCGAGCTCAGGGCCCGCCAGGGCCGGCTGTGGCACGACCTGGCCTACGCGTGCCTGGTCGGGGACGATCTGCCCGCGGCGCGGCGCGCCCTGGCGGAGTCGATCCGCCGCTTGCCGCTCCATCTCAAGAACTATATCTATGTCCTCGCCGGGGTCATCCCCGGACGGCTGCGCAGGCGCTGCTTCGCGCGCGCGGCGCGTCCCGCCGCCGCCGGCTCCGAGGTCGAGTCCCGCTGGTCGTACCGCGATGTCGAACCCCGAGGCTAGCCCACCCGCCAGGACGGCCGGATCCGGGTCCGCAGCAGGAGGTTCGTGATGACGCGGGCCAGGGAGCCCGGGCCCGTGTTCTCCTCCACCGCCTTTTGCCGAGCCTGGGCCGAGACCTACGGGATGGGCTGGCAGCCGGTGCCCGGCGAAGGCGACCTCGGAGTCGTGTACCGCCGCTCGCGGCGACTCGGGCTGCGGGACTACGAGCTCGGGCCTCGCGGTCTGTACTGGGGGGCCGAGGGCGGCGCGGAGCGCTCGGCCGCCGTCGTCCTTAAGCTGGCGCGGCGCTGGAGCACGCTCGGACTGACTCTCAACTGCCGTTACGACGCGCGAGCCCAGCTCGACCTCGCGCGCGCCGCGCTGGGGCCGGCGCGGACGGTGGTGACCGAGGCCTACACGCACGTCCTGTCCATCGAAGGCCGGAGCCACGCCGAGGTCTTCGCACGCCTCAAACCGGTCACGCGCTGGCAGGTGCGGCGCGCCGAGCGCGCCGGCCTCCGCGTCGTCCCGCTGGTGAGCGCCGAGGACCTCGAGCGGCACGAGCGGCTTCTTCGCGCGTGGGCCGCGGGCAAGGGCGTGAGCCCCGAGCCCCGGCGCCTGTTCGAGGCCCTTCTGCGCGAGCTGGGCGAGCGCGTCGTGCTGCTCGGGGCCGTGGACGGCGAGCAGCTGGTGGCCACGGTCCTGGTGTTCAGGGACGCGACCGAGTGGTTCTACTGGCACGGCGCGCGCGACGCGGCCGCCGATCGCCATTTCGCGACCGACCTGCTGCTGTCCGAGATCCTGCGGCAGGCTTGCGAGCACCGGGTGCGGTACTTCAACCTGGGCGCCTCGAACGGGATCGCCTCGCTCGAGGCCTTCAAGGAGCGCTGGGGCGGCGAGCGGCGTGCGGTGTGGTCGCTTCGCGCGCTGAGCCCCTGGAAGCGCTCGCTCGTCGTGGCCTGGGCACGGCTTCGCGCGGCCGGCGCGGGAGGGTCGAGCGGTGCCGGATGAGATCGGCGACTTCGAAACCCGGGTTGCCCGGCCCCAGTCGCGGGCCCTATGATTGCGGCCGCGACGGCGGCGCGATGAGGCGAACGATGGGCGCGGGACGAACTTGAAGGTCATCCAGGTCGGCTGCTACCCGCCGCCCTGGGGCGGCGTCTCGACCCACCTCAAGCGTCTGCTCGACTACCTCGACGGTCGCGGCGTCGAGTCGCTGCTCATCGACGTGAGCGGCATCGCCAAGGAGCGCCGCGGTGTGATCTGCCGGAGCTGGGCCGAGGCCAAGCGCCTGCTGCTCGGCAGCCCGCGCAGCGTGATCCACTTCCACAACTTCGAGGCCGCGAACGCCCCGTTCTACGCCCGGGCGGCTCTCCGGCACCGGACGATCCTGTCCTTCCACAACCAGCGCTTCCTCGACGAGATCCAGGCCGCGCGCGCGCCACGGCGCGGGGTGACCCGCTTCTGCCTGAACCGGCTCGACCGCGTCGTGGTGGACAGCCCGGTGGGCCGGACCCTGGCCGGAGAGCTGATCCGCGACGCGAGCAAGCTGCGGCTGATACCGGAGTTCATTCCGCCGGCGACCGTGCCGCCGCTCTCCGATCCCGCGCTGCTGGCCCTGCGCCGCCGCCATCCCTTCCTGCTCGCCTCGGGCGCCTTCCGCCTCGTCTTTCATGCGGGCCACGACCTCTACGGCCTCGACCTCCTGGTCGAGATGCTGTCCCGGCTGGTGACGGAGCGCGGGCTGGACGCGGGTCTGGCCTTCCTCCTGCCGGACGTGGGCGACCCGGCCTACCTCGGGCGCATCCGAGAGCGGATCTCGGCCCTGGCGCTCGGCGAGCGCTTCCACATCGTGACGACCCCGCTCGAGGAGTCCGCCTCGCTGTGGCGCCTGGCCGACGTCGTGGTCCGGGCCACCAACACCGACGGCAACTCGATGACGGTCCTCGAGGCCCTGAGCCTGGGCGTGCCGGTCGTGGCGAGCGACTGCGCGCCCCGCCCCGAGGCCGCCGTGCTGTTCCGCACCCGCGACCTCGACGACCTGGTCGACACGGTGGCGGACGTGCTCGCCCAGCGGGAGCGCCACCGCGCGCGTCTCGCCGAGATCCGGATCGAGGACAACGCGCGCGCCTTCCTCGAGCTCTATGGTGAGCTCGGGGTGGAGGTGGGACTTGCCGCTTGAGGGCGGCAGGGCGCGGCTCACCGCGGACGGCTTCACCCACGATGAGCGACGGTGATCGGGACCTCTCGGGAACGCGTCCACGACTCGCCGAGGGCCGTGTGGCGCGCTACGTCCGCCTGTGGCGCTCGCTGCC